>Ga0315555_1000125_pt1 | contig 47987 bp, 44 predicted proteins | sample SalMarSW160380MG_FD_202113 | JGI IMG/M metagenome (GOLD analysis project Ga0315555, IMG submission 202113) | Salt marsh sediment microbial communities from the Plum Island Ecosystem LTER, Massachusetts, United States - Salt Marsh Sediment SW1603-80 ... | reverse complement strand
CAATTCTATGGTCTCGAAGCGGCCGGGCCGGGCCATTGCCGCGGCAAACCCGCCGGGACTGTCAGCCGGAAAATCCCTGTAACTGTTATTCTTATGATTGATGACCAGCACCCCGCCTTCTAGTTCATCCAGTTTCTTAGCCGCCTGTACTTTTTCACTGTCGGCAAGACTCTGCCAGAAACCTCCCCGGTTTCTGTTAAAACGGGCAAAGTCCGCGGCGGGAAAGTGGATTTCAACCTGTTTGCTTTTTCCGCCTTTTTCATCCACCCATACCGTCAGGCCGGTTCGCTGCAGATCTATCCGGTATTCGGGATCATCACTCTGTACGGCCAGGTAGAGATACATGTCATCGTGGGCGGCTCGTACTGAAATACTGCTGTCTGCCAGAACCGCAGGGGAAGTCTGAGGCCAGCCCTCCAGTGTCCCCTTCATGGGCAAGGGAAGGGTAACCTGCGAACTGGTCAGACTGGTCGATTTACATCCGGAGAAGACCAGGAAAAACACCAAAAACATCAGATACATAAAGTAAAGTTTCATAGACTTACCCTTGCAAATTTTATATTATCCGGTAATTCAGACCTTCAACATTATTTTTAAATACTTTACTGGGGATAAAGTTCTTCTTCATGATTCCCGCACTGAGCCGCTATGATCACCAGTATTTTAAGAATTTTAATTTGCTCAACCATTTTCGTTAGCCCTGGTGTCTTGATGCGAGTCCGTTTAGTTTACCATTTTCTGCCTTCTTGTTAACAGACCTTTTTTTCATATTAAGCAAAACTGAGCCGGAAATGCACTAAAATTATGAAATTCCGGTAATAATTTATTTTCAGCTTATTTTAAATAATCATAATCCATTTATTTATATTCATACAGGTTTTTACCAATATCAGGCACTTAATGACCGAAAATGCATCTTTTTGACGCTTGACTCATCAACAGATGCTGGCTTGCCGCCCAATAATATATTACAGAAACCAGAACCAACCATATCTTCATTAAACCTTCCTTTATATTTGTCATTTTTATAACAGGAATTGGGAGGAAGTGAAACGGAAAGGGAGTTAATGCCAGGAGGGCAAGAGTTATAAGTAAAGAGAGGAGGTAGACAATGTGGATTAATTGGAATTCTTTCATCATCGTCTTATGGATATTTTTCTGCAGATTTTTCATGAATTTGCGGGCGGAGTGGAATCTGATTATCTTTGGAATTCTGGCTATTATTTTCGGGTTTGCCAGTTATAAGAGCTGGCAGGGCATTGTTAACGGTATTGCCGGGATATGGTTATTCCTGTCCGGTATCTGGTTTATAATTATTGGTCCTGCAAATTTCATTATCACCGGTATTATCAAAGCTATACTCGGTAGGTGGAGCGCGCTTGTAGATAATCCACAAGCAACAGTATCCCATAAAACCACATAATTGCTGATGTTATTCTCCTTCCTCAAGGATTGGGGAAGGAGAATTTTTTTTATTTCCCGGCACGGAAAATCTTATCTGTTAGCCCGCTTAATTCACAAAATACGATATAATGTATCAAAATTGTTATATCCATAGGAATTAAATGGCCCCGGTCTTCAGACCCGGGATTAAAGAATCCAGTATATTTAGGCGTTAGCCCCTATTTGTGAATTAAGCAGGTTATTATTAATTCCAGTTTAAATACAATTATAAATACAATCCACAGTTACTGGTTGCGTGCAGGATACACCCCTGCCAGCGAGGGCCATATCTTCCGGGAGAGCTGCCGGCTGGAATATGGAAAAAGGCTGTCTCCCATACAATGCAGGAAACAGCCCTTTGGAAAGAGTAAATGTGAGATGTGTGGTTTAATTATCCATGCGGGTGATGGTCAGTTTGGCTACCGGTTCATCCCAGCCGTAGGTAGCGGCATCCAGATCTCCGATTCCCAAAATTCCCGCGTGATAACCGATCCTTCGATGTGTGGGCACCCGTACAAAATGACTGCCGCAGCAGGGACCTGGAATATCGGATGCCAGCTCGGTATTCCGTTCGGTTCCGGCATCGTATGCCCGCAGGTATACAACCGTGCGGCCCCGTTTCGGCAGATTCAGTTTGTCCACACCGGTAAAACCGTCGTTGGTATTCACCAGCATGGCTACCAGGTAAAGTTTGTGCCTACCGCGGCCGGCACTTATGGTAAATGTTTCGCTTCCCCCCGGCAATATCACATTGGATCCGGCCACCACCTGGTAAACCGTGCGGGACTGGTTGAGTAAATCCAGCAAGGGCTGGTTATTGGCATCCTCAGCGACATTACGAAGTTCGTCTGAGGCATAACTGTTCAGTTTGAATAAACGCAAGGGCGGTCTGTGGGTTACCAGCACCGGGGGTGAGAACGGCTGGCTGGCACCGGGAGCGGTTGCCGGTGACAGATTTTCCAGGATTACCTGGTACCGCGCTCCGGCATCATCATCCTGAAATTTTTTGGCTAAACTCTGGTTTTGTGCCTCCCCACCCATGGTATCCATTTCAGGGCTTGAGGTATCCTTGCTGCATCCCGCCAGCAGACCAAACAACAACCACAGCACCGAAAACATCCTGATTCTATGCATACAACATCCTCCTTTTAAAATAAGTAACTTGAATTAATTATATCTTAAAGATGGTATAGATAAATCACAGAAGTATCACGAGCGGATCAAAAAAGGTTAACAATTTGCGGATATTACCCCTGGTTTGGTGAAACAGGCTTGGATATATCCGGCGGGAAAAACGCGTATTATCGTCAACACGGGGAGTCCCGTGGCCGCAAGATAACGTGGTGATCTCAATATCTCATAATGACAATTATGACCTGTCATTGCGAGAAGCTAAAGCGACGAAGCAATCCCCTTAGGATTCTTGCAGTATTATCCCTCCCTGGGATCCGCTTTCACGCGGAGATTGCCTGCCCGGCGGCTGCCGGGCCACGGCCTCCCTGCCTCGCAAAGACAGGTAGAACAAGTCATTGCTTCATTCCCGGCAAATGCCGGGAATGAAGCAATCTCCATAGGATTCTTGCATTATAATCCTTCCCTGGGTACTTATATACACCCCGGGATTGCCTGCCGGCTTCAGGCAGGCTTCGGCATCCTTGCCTCGTAAAGACAGGTGAGCATGTAGTGCCGTCCGGCCCTTCAGACGATTGTTATAAATCATCATTTATTACTTATAAACATTGATAATGCCTGAAAAAATATTGACTATCGGTAGAAATTGCTTTTTATATTCCCAAAAGAAATATGGAATTGAGAAGAGAATCATTATTTACCATAAAGGAGATTTTATGGAGCATGCGGAGTCGATGCTGGAAATGTTAAAAATGTTTTACGCCTATAATGCCTGGGCCACCGGACAATTGATAAAATCACTGTATCAATTGAACCAGGATCAACTGACTGCATCTGGTTGCAGCGGAAACGGATCCATCCAAGACACTCTTGCGCACCTGCTCGGTACCCAATGGGGCTGGTTCTGCTGGTTCGATAAATCCATGACCGCCCAGGAAAGTATTGTTCTCAAATTATCTGCCCGGGACATCGATAGCCCTGAAAAACTGACCCGGAAATGGCAGGAAATTGACCGGCAGACAAATGCGTGTCTGGAAAATCTGACAGAAGCGGATGTAACTGAAACCTGGTCTGCTTCATTCCCGAACGGATTCTCAATGGCACTGCCGTTGTGGCAGTTACTCCTACACGTCGCCAACCACGGCACCCATTCCCGGGCACAGATTATCGCCGCCATTCGAAGATTTGGATATGAACCTGGTATTTACGAATTCTTCAAATTTGCTTTAAGCAGAGGGAAATAGCATATTTTACTTATAGATTCATCAGAGAACGGGTCAGCGCTTCGGCAAAACGCATGGCCAGCTGAGTTTGGTTATCAGCGGCACTATATAATCGGCAGCGGTGTGCCGGATCATGTAATCGTTGGTCAGTTCCTGCTGCTGGTAGGTCCCGGGAAGGTTGATCACCCGGGTGGCAACAAAGATAATATTCTGTTTTAGAATCCCGGAGACCTGGGAAAAGCTGCGGGAGGCCCCCGGATTGCATTCGGTCAAACCTTTTCTTATGTCAATCAAAAACGATACTGCACTGCAAATCCGTTTAGTGCGGGAATCATCCGCCAGTGTGTTTTCTCCACCGGCTTTTCATTGATCACACATATCCCTGTTCCCAGGAAATAACCCAGAGCCGAACCCAGCACGACATCCGAAGTCCAATGGGCATCATTGTACACCCGCGAAACGGCAGTTACTCCTGCCAGCCCATAGAGCACTATACCGAGCGGGAGGTTGTGTAATCGCCGGGCCATAATCGTGGCGAAAGTGGAAGCGGTAATGGCGTGTCCCGACGGCAGCGATGCGCCCAGCAGATCTTGCAGCGGTCTGAATTTAAATGCGCCTTCTCCCTCATAAGGCCGGCTGCGGCCAAAAAGAATTTTCCCCTGTGAACTGATAAACTGCGCCATCAGCTCCGCTTCAAAAAGAAGACGCCCGGTGGTGCGAATGTCATCATTTCGGAGAATCAATCCCCCGGCGTAAAAAGTCCCGGAGGAAATTCGCCAGAGGACTCCCGTTCCATACCGCTGCCCAATATCCATGATTTGATCTTGAATCTTTCCGTGCTGCTGTTTCATAAAATCCCGGATGGGTTCGTCCGGCGGGAAAATAGCAGCAGTGCCACCCGCTAATGCCCCTGTGATTGCCCAATCCCTGCCACTAAACCGCAGCGGAGCCGTCAGCACAAACGCTGCATCGTAGGCGGACGAAAAAATATCCTGTTGCACCATCTTCCAGATCGTCCGGTGCTCCGCTGAATTCTGCGCCGGAAACAACGATGGGCAGCTAAGCAAAAGGGCAAAGAAAATATAGTTGACCGATTTCATCATTAATTCTCCACTTGCCAAAATTTCACCACACAAACACAAGCGACAAAATCGGGTAAATCATTTCCCAATAAATGTCTTTAAGCATGTTTACCATCTCCGGAAAAACCACATTTAGTTTTTTGGGGGTGTTTAGTTCAGTCTTCCCCGGCCGGTATTTGCGAACCGAAATTCATATTTTTCAGCCGATATGCACCATAGGTCACCACCTGCTCTACGGGATTTGGAATATCCGTGCGGCCATGGGTGCATCACCGGCCTTTCCTCCGGCAACGGCACCGGATTTAGTGCCGAACGGGGCCTGCCTGTTAATTTATATTATTGAATATTCAAAACGTTCGGAATTTAAATAAAAAAATCTTTAAAGGTAATTACTGACGGATGAGGAAAAATTGCTTTAATTAAGCTCCCCTAATTGTCTGCTTACCCATCCCTAAATCCCCCGTCTGGTGGTCGCCCTGTCAAGCTGGCGCCAGCAGGGACAGCTTTGCCGGACCGGCGGTCAGGTGGCCAGGGCGTAAAACCTTCACTAATAAAATTGGGAAGGGACTTTTAAGAAAGTCTGACTCCAGGTGTCCAGTGAAAAGATTTATGGTTAAAGGTCAGTGGCACCTGAACAGTGGAGTCAAAACAGCAGGGTTCTTTAATTCCCACTGCTAGCAGGAACGCATGGCCTGAGTTCCGATTCTCGGAATAAAATAATTTTATTTTTCATTAACCGCTTTTTACTTCAGCAAAATAAATTTTTTGGTATCGCTGAATTTACCGGCGGTCAATTTATAAAAATAGACCCCGCTGGGTAGATCGCCCGCCTGCCATTCCACCCGATGGACTCCCGCTACCAGATTACCGTTGACCAGGCCGGCAACCCGTTCGCCCAGTTGATTGTAAACCACCAGTTGAACCAGAGCCGTTTCCGGGATGGAAAACTCGATGGTGGTGGTCGGGTTAAACGGATTAGGATAATTTTGTTCCAGCTTAAATCTGCTGGGCACGGTATTTCCATTATCAGTGATTCCGGTGGCCGAGCCGTTCAGTTCCAGATCATCAAACAGAGCAGTACCGCCGGTGGTGAGATTGGATAGGGTATCTGCAAGGGTGATGCTGATCCAGGCAGTGTCCGGAACCTCAGAAGAGAAATAGCCGATAGGCACATTAAATTGAGTGTATGATACCTGGGGCGAGGAAAGATAAATAATACCTTGACCCATCACTATACTGTTTTTTCTCATAAAAACAGCAATATTGAGTACATTGGAAGGTACCGCCGGATCGAATAGATAATATCCGCTAAAATTTGCATAGGCCTCTGACACCGGAAATCCCATATTCATTGATTGAAGACCGGGGAAGACAGGCACCCCCTGAAAATCCACCACCTCCAATTTGGCGGCATAATTTCCGGAATGACTGCTACCGGATTGGGTGACCGGTGTCCAGGCACCGGCAAGATTATTGGTGAACCAATCAACCGGATTATCACCTGACCAGTTTTCAAAACCAGTATTGGGGATGGGGTTTTCGGCGAAAAGCGACAGGGGAAAGATGGTAATGAGGAATACCAGACCCGCTTTCCTTAAATAATTAAACATTATATATAAAGACATATGAATCCTCCTTTTATTTAAAAATGGTACTTGGGATGACCGTTCATCATCATCACGAGATGACAGTTAATAATAGATATTTTTTAATGTAACCATGAAATTTACTTTTTCAAAATAGTTATGCCGGGTCGCAACATCCATGTCTGCTACATGGTAGTCACTTTCGGGATAATGACAATTAAAACCTGTCATTGCAAGGAGTCACGCTGTTGCGGGACGACTAAGCAATCCCCTTAAGATTATTGCAGTATATTCCTTCCCTGGGATCAGCTTTAACGCGGGGATTGCTTCAGCCTCCCTGCTTCGCAATGACAATTACCATCTATCATTTTCCCAGTAGGGACCAATATGTAGAGAATTCCCGACATACCAGTATCTTACTATTAAATCTCATCATACAAATTTTTCTATTCCAGATTTACCGACTCAATCAGCAATATTTTTTTCCTCTGCGATCCGGCATTGATTTGTTTCTCCCACAAAATGGCATGGTAAGAATTCGAAAAAATCTCAAAATAGACCAGTTTATTAAAATTGTATCTGGATGTGAATCCTTTTATCATTTTATTCTTGTGTTCATAAACTCGTCTTTTTAAACAGCTAGTAATACCCGTGTAAAGAACCGTATGATGACTGTTTGTCATGATATAGACATAGAATTGCTCACTCATGGAGTTAATATACAGTCCGATTTTTAATAAAGCCGGAATGACCGATACATCAGAGGGAGATTCTATCAAATTGCCGCAGGTAGCGCCGTAGTTTCTGTTGAGATTCCTGCAGTATTGTCCTTCCCTAGGATCCGCTTTAACGCGGAGATTACCACGACATCCATGTCTCGCCACATAGTGGCCACTTCCGTGGTAATGACAGAGAAAGACAATTATCGTAAGCAATATAACAGGGCGAAAACGCGATTTTTTAAAATACCGAACCCCCTCTGAATTTACAAGAATGTATTTACTCTCTACCAAATTATTCATATAATTAGTGAGACTTGCAATTTCTTAATTTGCTGGACTCAAAAATGGAGCAATCGGCACGGAAGTATACCGGAATATTATCTTCACCTGTGGCAGGCATCCTGCTGACAGGATTAATCCTGATATTGTTTTCGATATTGCCATTCCGTTTCAATCGGGCGGTCAGCGATGCAGATATTGACCTGCTGTTCAGGCTTCGCGGCTCACGGCTGCTTTCAGAAAAGATCCTGTTCGTGTTTATCGGTCCAGATGATGTCCGTGAACTGGGAGGTTGGCCCATCACCCGCGATTATTATGGCTACCTGATTCACATCCTGCAGCAGAGGGGGGCCAGGGCCATCGGCCTGGATGTCCTGTTCGATAAAGCGGACCGGGTTTACCCGGAATATGACACGGCTCTGGCCGAATTCATCGCGAGCGCCGGAAATGTATGCCTACCGCTGGCTTATACCGCTCTTTCAAAGGTCTCGGCAGAAAGTGATGGTACAGGTGCCCGCTTCAGGGGTGTTTCGCCGGTTTATCCTTATGAACGGTTCAGAGAGAAAGCCGCCGGTTGTGGTTTCAGTAATCTCGGTCCCGGATCGGTACTCCGCCGGGTTCCGGTCGCGGCAATGGAAAAGGACAGCCTGCGTTTATCTTTCGGAGCGGCATTGGCCGGAATCTATCTCAATAAAACAGACCCGCCCTTGCTTAAAAACAATGCTTTACTGTTGTCCGGTGGCGGGGAAAAAATAAAAATTCCCCTTACTCCGGATGGTTTATTCCTGCTCAATCACTTCGGCGGAACAGAATCGATTCACAAAACCGGTCTGATTGATCTGCTTCAGACCTATGAAAATTTTCCGGATTCATTGGACCTGCATGACAAGGCGGTGATTGTGGGGGTTACTTTACCGGGTGTCTCATCCACCGCAGCCACGCCGCTGACCGGCCTGCTGCCCGCCAGCCTCATTCACGCTACTGTTGCAGAGAATATTATCTCCGGTAATTTCCTGCGGCAGACTTCTGGTGTTATTGATGTTGCGATCATGCTGGTTTTCGTTATTATGGCCCTTGTCCTGTGGCGGTTTTTCACCTTTGAGAAAATTGCCTTCCTGTTGCCGGGCGTCATCGCCTTTTACTGGATTGTGGCCGTCGTCCTGTTCTCCCGCTCAAATATACTTCTTCCCCTGCTTTATCCCACTGCGGTCTTCCTGACGGCAAGTGCCGGGCTATTAATCAGCCACACCCTGGCACAGCGGCGCGAAATGCTGAGCCGCAGGCAACTCCTGGAACGCAGTGTATCAGAAAAAGAGCATGAATTAAAAACCGCCCGGGAAAATTTATCCGGTATTCAGGAGCAATTAGCCGACAGCGGTACGCAGTCCGAGCAGCTGAAAAAACTAGCAGAGGAAAGAAAACAGACCATCCTCCGGCTGGAGAGTGAACTCCGCGATTTGCAGTCTTACAGAGAAACGGCACCCACAACCGCGGCGGCGGAATTCCCGGAGATTATCCGTTCAGAGGGGAGCAGGATGGAAGACGCGCTGGAGATGGTGCATCGCATCCGGGAGGACGATATCCCGGTGCTGATCCTGGGGGAAACCGGAACCGGTAAGGAGGTGATCGCCAGGACCATCCACAATACCAGCCGGCGAAGTAAGAAACCGTTTGTGGCGGTCAACTGCGGGGCCCTGCCGGAAAACCTGCTGGATAGCGAATTATTCGGACATGAGAAGGGCAGTTTTACCGGCGCCCATGCCCGGCGCAGGGGGCGGTTTGAACTGGCCGACGGCGGCACCGTTTTCCTGGACGAAATTACCGAAACCACTCCGGCATTCCAGGCCCGTCTGCTAAGAGTGCTGCAGGAAGGCAGTTTCGAGCGGCTGGGCGGAGAGGTCAGCCTGAAGGTGGATGTGCGGATTATTGCCGCCAGCAACCGTGACCTGCAAAAAGAGCTGGATTCCGGAAGATTCCGTCCCGATCTCTACTACCGGCTCAACGGGCTTCAGATTCCCCTCCCGCCGCTGCGGGAAAGGAAGGAGGATATCCCGCCGCTGGTAAAACACTTCCTGCTGAGATATGATTACCAGCTGGCCGATCAAATCTCCGGTCAGGCAATGGAGGTATTAAAAAATTATTCCTGGCCGGGAAATGTGCGGGAACTGGAAAACAGCATCCGACGGGCAGCCATCATGGCGCAGGGAGCACAGAGAAAGATGATTCGCATCGACGATCTGCCGGCTGAGGTCACCCGGCATCAGCTCCCGGCCGCAACAGATTCTGCTTACCTGCCCCTGGAAAAGCAGGTGCTGGAAATGCTGCAGTCACAGGAATTTTCCCATTCTTCCATTTCCGCTACCGCCAGGATGCTGGGAAACCGCGACCGCGGTACCATTACCGAATACCTGCGCGGCATCTGTTTTGAAACCCTGGCGGAAAACGATTTTGACATCGAACGCAGCGCCCGAATTATATCCGCTTCCTCGGACCGGAAGGTAATCGAACGGGTGCGTCGGAAAATAAATGCTTACCTGGATAATCTGAATCCACTGCCGGGAGAGGAGGAGATTGAGAATTTTCTGGGCGGTAAAACAGATACACTTCCCCAGGTTAAAAACCTGCCTCAAAAATACCACCCGGCGCTAATCACAGTGATCCGGCATTTGAAAAAATGAAGTCAGCATTTTATTCCGCCCGCCAAGACAGAACTATCGCAAATAAGATGAATATATCCGGAACAATTTTTTAAACACCTTTTACCAGCGTCAAATAAATACTTCACCTTTCATTTTATTGGTTTCTTTCTTTTTTCTTTTTCTCTAACCCCGGCTTCCCGGATGCGGGATTTCCCCGCAGTTGACATTATATCCCGCATTCCGCAAGGCGGTCCCCCGGCAACAAAGCAGGCCCGCAATCCATTTAAAAACAACAACTTCGGCAGAAGTTATGCACCGGTTTAAAAGTTGGCATCTCTTTTGAAATAAGGTACAGAAACGACTGACTCGGATAAAACCAAAAACAAAAGGAGACTACCGATGAAAACCAAATTAATCCCTGTCATTCCCATCATTATATTATCACTGCTAAACTTCAAGGGTTCCGTCAGCGCAGAAGACTGGCCAACTACCGGAATCGGTTTGCGCTTCAGTCATTGGAACGTGAAGGACAAAGCTATGACGGTGCAGGTATATGATCACTACACCACAACTGAAGTGGAAGCCGGCGGCTTTGGCGGTGCCATATACTTCTTCAGCAGAATCAGTCCGCAACTTTTTGTCGAATTCACCCTCGGAGCCATCGGAAGTGTGGAGCAGCGAACTCGGTACTGGAATTATGAGGAAGTACAATCCGACGCCGTTGTACCTATTTTGTTCGGATTACGGTATAATCTATTGCCACGGCACATCAAATCATCCCTTCAGCCCTATGCGGAAGCCGGATTTGGTGCTTACTGGATCAACGATATTCAGGTGGAGAATAAGTATTATTACGATTCAAATCACAGGGTAAGCGTGAATTCCGATACGCGCCCCGGCGGTTACATCGGTGCAGGACTCAATTTCATGCTGAGTAAAAAATTCGCCATCAACTATGACATGAGATACCATTTTGTCGACTTCAGGAATGATGAATATCATAATGGTATTGAGTTCGGCTTTGGCTGTAACCTGATGTGGGGAAAATAAGCGGAATTCATAATTGTATTGCGCCTGATCACACAAATTATCAACTTGTTAAGGTAAAATTGCAGGTAAGAAAAAAAAGAACAGAATTTAACCGGGTTGGAAATAATGAAGCACAGTAATTGTCTGATAGAAAAAACTATGGGACTTTTGATACCGGCAGCCTGTCTGCTGATACTGATAGCCTCCCCTGCCCTGTTTTCCCAGGGCATGCCACGCTCAAACGGCTTTGGATTTCGCGTGAGTTTCTGGAAGATGGCGGAAAGCGAAGTGCTTCTCAGAGTGAGCCAGCAGGGATTGCAACAGACTGTAAATATGGACGGCTTTGGAATATGGTTTCAATATTATAACCGTATTCATGACAATCTCTCTCTGGCATTTGATTTCGGGATGGTCAGCCGGATCCATTTAAAATCAGATGCTCCCCTGGATAATGACGTGGATGTCAACGGCATTCTGGCTTTTTTGCCGGGAATTCGATACGACCTGCTCTCCCGCCGGCTTACCAGTAAATTCCAGCCTTACCTGGATGCGGGTATCGGGCCGTATTTCCAGCAATCGGTAAATGTCCGGAATATTGGGACCGAAGAAAACGTTAGCACGGAAAGTAAATATGACCTGGGGCTTTTTCTGGGCGGTGGTGTTAATCTGGCCGTATCCAATCGTTTCGCATTCAATTTCGATATGAAATATCATTTTGTGAATTTTGCCGTCAATAAAGGCATCAGCGGTATCGAGTTCGGAATTGGTGTTTCCTTCATGTGGGGTAAACTGCGGGATCTCTTCCGGGTGCGGCAGACCACCATGGTGGTGCATGATATCTACCCGGCCTACTACCAGTTCTATAATACCTATCCCCTGGCGATTGTCTCGGTGGAAAACACTGCGGGTTTCCCGATCGAAGTCAATGTCCGTTCAAAGGTTTCGCCGTATTCCGTACAGGCGAAGGAGAGCGGTTTTATCACGATTAACAAGGGAGAAACAAAGGATATTCCGGCAACCACCGTTTTTTCTTCCAATATCAGCCAGGTGGATACCCGGAAGCCGGCGGTGCTGGATATCGAGGTTGAAGGCAGGGCAGGGATTACCTATAAGGAAACCATTACCGCCCAGATTATGGTGCATTCCCGCAATTCCTGGAACGGTGAGGTGGACAAGCTGAGTTATTTTGTAACGCCGGATAATGATGAGATCATCAGATTAAGCCGGGAAGTCACCCGACGGGAGAACGATTCCACCTCCGCCGAGCCGGAAAATCTGCGGAATGCCCGGAACATATTCAACGAGTTGGTTAGCAGAAACATCCGCTACCAGAGCGATCCCAATATTCCCTTCTACAAGGACGACCGGGTACAATTTGCCGATGAAACCCTGAATCTGGGCAGCGGAGATTGTGATGACCTGGTGGTACTGTATTCCTCTCTGCTGGAAAGCCTGGCAATCAATACCGCTTTTGTGGAGGTTCAGGATCCCGAAAAATCACTGGCGCATCTTTATCTTCTGTTTGATTCGGGTATCCCGGCGGAGCAGGCGCAGCAGGTGAGCAGCAATGAAAAACGTTATCTGCTGAGACACGGTTCTGCTGGCGTTAATACCGCCTGGATTCCGGTGGAAACCACCCTCATCGGCCGCAGTTTTGAAGACGCCTGGAATGAAGGGGCGCTGAACTACCTGCAAGAAGCCGGCATCCGCAACGGTCTGGCCGAAGGCTGGGTTAGAATATTTGATGTGGAATGATTTATTAGTCATTATGATCGCAATGTATTAAATGAAGGAGAATAACATGTTTAAAATAAGACTTTTTTATCTGCTGACTTTCTTGGCCGTCCTTCCACTGGTGCAAAATGGCCGGGCAATGGAAGCTGAAATCGTACGCATCTCCGGAGAAGTTACGGTTCGCCGGGGAGTGGAAGAATCCTGGCAGCCGCTATCTTTAGGTATTTTAATAAAAGATGTGGATACCATCCTTACCGGGGAAAAGGGTGAAGTTGTCCTGGAATTAGAAGACGGGCAGACCTTTACTCTGGGGCCGAATTCCATCCTGGACATTGCCGATTTGCGCAGGATTACCGAGCGCCAGTTGTTCCTTTATCTGGTAAAAGAGAAAATGAGCCGGGTGGAAAAGCATAACCAAAAGACCGAGCTGCGGCTGGGAAAAGTGAGTGTCGTGCATGGCGAAAATCGCGATACGGCAGCCGTTGATTCATCCTACCTCCCGGCAGAATCCTGGACGCCGGTTATCAACGGGGCGCTGGCATTATACCGGCAGGAATACTATCGTAATGCCATCATAAAATTAAATAAAATTCTGGATGGTGGATTACCGGAAGAAAGACAGTGTGAGGTATATTCTTACCTGGGTCGTTCCTTTGAAGCAATCAACAAACCGGGACAGGCGATTGACGCCTATCAAATTGTTGTCAATGACTGCGGGGAAGAACATACTGCCTGGATAGAATCGGCACGGGAGTCGATTGACAGGCTAGAACAAAAACCATGAACAATAAATAATAGTATAGAAGGCTATTAAAAACCCTCTGGTAAAGTCCGGAAAAAGCTCTGTTCCAAACTAATCCGGTAATAACACAAGCAGGATGAATACCGGTTAATCGCGGGATGGAGCAACAGGAAAAGAGAAAAATAAAAGAATTATGGACTTCAGGTTTAATGTAATTTGAAAATTTTTGAAAAGGAGATAGACATGAAAACTTTTTTTAGTAAAAGCTATCAAATAATGGGGTGGGTAGTCATCCTGTCATTGGGATTTATTCTGAATTCCTGTGTTGTAGACCCTGATAATGATCATGTGGATAACACCCGTTATTCCGCTTCGGAGGAATTCTATTATCGGATCGGTACGGAGAATCGTTCCGAATTTAGTCTCTACGGCATCAACGGTTCGGTGGAAATCACCGGAGTAAGCAATTTAGCACAGGCGGAAATTTGGGGAGAAAAAATAGTCGAATCCGACAGCCGCTCTGATGCAGAAACGCATCTGGAGCTTCTGGATGTTGTGACGGATTCTTCAGATACCAGCATCCTGGTCCGGACAATACAGCCGTCCCGATCAGAGGGAAGAAATTACATCGTTCATTACCACTTTCGCATTCCCCGGCAATGGAAGGTGAATGCGAATCAGGTTAACGGTAATATCCGGATTATTTCTATAGCGAGTGCAGTTAATACGGGTGCAGCTTCCGAAAAAGGTCTGGCGGATTCCCTGGAAACGAGATTACAGACAAGTGTTGTTAACGGTTCACTGCTGCTGTACGATTTATATTGCTCCATAAACGGTCAGGTAGTGAATGGTGATATCACCGGAAATATGACCCTTCCCCTCGATGGTGAATGTATTTTACAAGTCACCAACGGTGTGATCAATCTCGCTATTCCCCAAAATACTTCTGCCATGTTGTCTGCTGTGACGGTAAATGGGGCGGTACAGGTCAGTGGATTAACCCTGCAGGATGCGCAAACCAGTCTGAAATCTGTGGCAGGCAGGCTGGGAGAGGGCCGGGGCCTTATTGATTTAAACGGTGTAAACACAAATATCGTGGTATCAGCATCTGACTGAATAAAGGAGTACGAGATATAATAATCCACCCATTCACATCTTTTACAAAACCAAATATGTCCCACAATATTTTCTGGATACTGGGAGTTAGAATTTCCTGAAAGTCCCTTCCCTCTTAAGTGAGGGAAGGGATTTAGGGATGGGTAAAAAGATCATATCTTACTAATAGATTTATCGTCAAATGACGAGATCAAAATAGATTTCCTTACATAGATTGTATTCTATCTTATTGTAGTCAATATTTCTTATTGTTTTTAAGATGTTCTTTTCTCTTGACAGAAAAGAACCAAAAGGTCAAGACTGTCGGAAAAAATCTGGAAATTCAACGGTGCACCGGAATTTGTAGCGATTTTTTCTGAAGGTCGATGAAACCAATACAATAACATACATGTATTTTATCCTTAAATGATAACATCATTTGCTAAATGAAATAGTTTCGGAGAACTATAAACAATAATATTTAAAAAGGAAGGTGGGATACCCCTGTGTCCAGCAAAACGATTTATGGGTAAAGAAAAGTTAATAAAGGGGAGGTAGGAGGGATTATTATGTAACAGGTAGGCAGAATAATCCCTCTTAAAAATTCAAAAAAATCCCGCCATATATTTACAATGATTAATTATATTTCAAGTCTGAAATCCGATAACGGAACTGGTGGCGATGATTGGTTTACAATTGAACAAAAATGTGAGAACAGCATGATAATGGCGGTAATTTTTGACATGGACGGTCTGCTGATCGACTCCGAACCGCTGTGGCAGGAAGCGGAAATTGCTGCATTCCAAAAAGTGGATACACACCTCACAATAGAAAACTGCAAGGAAACCACCGGCATGCGCACCGATGAAGTGGTGGAATACTGGTACCAGCACCGGCCCTGGAGGGGAATGAGCCGCAGTGAAATGGTGGAGGAGATCACCGATAACGTGATCCGGCTGATTCTGGAGCGAGGTAAATTTAAAACCGGTGCGGAAAAAGCGATCACTTTGGTAAAAAAACAGGACGCCAGAACCGCCCTGGCCTCTTCCTCCAACTACCGGATTATCCGGGCTGTTCTGCAGAAGTTCAATCTCTCAAAGGAATTCGAGGTTATCCATTCCGCCCAGGAGGAAGATTACGGAAAACCGCATCCCGCCGTATACCTCACCACCAGCCGGAAACTGAATCTGCCTCCGGAATCCTGTCTGGCAATCGAGGATTCACTGGTGGGCGTTATCGCTGCCAAAGCCGCTAAAATGACCTGCCTGGCGGTACCGGAAATCGCCGATGACCGCTTCGTGCTGGCAGATATGCAACTGAGATCACTGGAAGAATTGAACGAAACTGTCTGGGAGCGCCTTACCGAAAATCAGAAATAAATACGTTACTGTGCTCGTTAAAAATCAAAAATATTTTTTAAAACCTCTACATTTCAATTTCTGTTTATACCATCCATAACATGGAATGGTAACTTGTTTTCCCGGAATTCTCTGTCCCGAATAATTCATGGTCATTTTTGCCACGGAGGCACTTAGGACACTGAGAAAAAAACTTTTTAATCCCAAAATAGTTAATCAATAATTCTCAATATGCCTTAATGATCTCTGGGTTCTCTGTGGCTTTTATTTTTGCCACGGAAACACTGAGGACGCAGAGAAAAACATTTTTTAACCCAAAAAATATGTAATCTATAATTCTCAAAATCCCTCTGTGGCTCTGTGGCAGCATCAACCGGATACGCGGTATCGGGGTGAACTGAGCAGACGCATTTTATAAAACCATTAAAAATAATAGAGATACTTAATCTTCAACACGCTTACCCGGTCAGTTACGTGCAGCTGGTTGGGGAGGAAGTTTCCCATGGCATCATAACGGTCACTGCGGTCACGAATCTCATTTACCGCAAAATAAATCCAGCTCTTGGGAGAAAAATTGTAGGAGAATAAAAATCCCAGCAGTATTCGTTCCATGTGGTCGGTTGAACGTACAAACAAATTATCTACATACACCCGCAGATTAAGGTTGTTCACCGGGGTGGCGGATAAAAATGGGCGGGCGTTGTAGGTGATATCCTCCACACTCCCTGCCGGATTGGCTTCAAGGAACATACCGGCGGAAGATCCGACTTGCACGGTGTTATAGACCTGCCAGCTGATTTCACCGGAAATCCATGAATAATATGCCAGATAATCGCGATCGAAATTGTAAGTGTGGGAATAGCCGGTATTCATATTTCCATACCACCTGGGCGAAATATTGAACCAGGAGGAAAGAGTAGCATCATAGTAGGTAAAGCGCACGCCTTCGTCTTTGGAATCGCTTAGAGAGGTATTGATTTCATATCCCCAGTTATTGCGGAATTGCATATTAAATCCGATGACTCCCCCATAATCGGTAAAATTATCTATTTTCTCATAGTTAAAGAGAGGTCCTCCATAGATTAGTATCTGCCGGATATAGCCTTTCTCAAAATACCAGCGGGGACCGCCAATCCCCACAAATTCCGCGGTACCCTTCCAGGGGACGAATCCCACCTGGTCCACATCGAAATCCGGTCCGATATACCTTCCCCGGACCAGTGCAATCCACCTTTCCCTGAACAGGGTAAATCCGGCAGATCCGCTGAAATCTCCTGCAGAATTTTTATAAGACCGTGCCAGCTGGTAGGCCAGCTGCCAGTCCGAGGTCCGAAAGGCCCCATCGATATCCAGCACCCCGCTGTCCAAACTCTTACTGTGTTTGCCCACAAATAATAAGCCCACCGAGGAATTACCCAGAATCTGTTTCTTTAGGCGGGCAGATGTAAAGTAAGCCCGTTCTTCGGTGTATTGAATGCCGTCATCTGTGTAATCAGTTTTACTGGTAAGGGCCATAAAACCACCGTACTCCCACTCCCGGATCCGGCCGAACGCTTTGGTTCCGAATAACAGCGGCACCTGTACCCCACCTGGTAATATTTTGCCGATACGGCGAGAATAAAACAGTTCCAACGGCCGGTAAAATCCGGTATTTCTCTGGCGACCGGAGGCCATGAAGATTTCATTTCCCTCGGTAAAAAAGGGGCGCCTTTCATCAAAATAGGTTTCATAGCGTGAAATATTGAACTCGAAGGGATCCGCTTCAATCTGGGCAAAATCCGGATTGGCGGTTAATTGATAGGTAAGGGTGGGAGACGGATTATAAAACACATCCAGTCCTGCTTCGGGTTCAAAATCATATTTGTTGGCCTGTAAATAGGATGCTTTGGCAATGCCCACCGGGTAAATTTCAAGGTGTAACCCTTTCACAACCGGACGGAAATCCTCGAAAATCAGCTGCCCGAATTTGGATACACGCAGGCCCTCGTTCTCTTCGTAAGTATTCCAGTAGATATCTTCGGTAGAGGCAGAAATCCAGCGGTCGAAATCAATCCCCCACGCCGTCAGTTTTTCATTATATTGAACAGATTTATAGGGGATTTCCATCTCCACCACAAAACCCCAGTCATAAATCCTGGCGGCTGCAAACCAGATTCCATCCCAGGTATCATCAACGTTCCGGGCATCATCCAGCAAACGGCAGTCACTGCGCACGCCGGTGGCAGAAACGGCAAAGCGGTAAGCGGTACGCTTGTTTCCGAAGGTATCCAGCATGATGGAGACAACATCCCCCTCGGCATCATCAAGCTTTCCTTTCGTTTTCTGAATCATCTCCCCGGGCTCATAACAAATGATCAGGCAATAAAGAGAGTAGCAGCTGGTCAAAATTTTTGCGGCGGTTTTCTGAGAGGGAATCTTTCCGTAATATGGCGAGTGTTGTAAAAAATCGGACACGGAATCCGCCTGGCTCCAGGATGGTTCAATGATCCCGTCCAGGACAATGGTTCCGCTAATTTTATTCAGGGTGATAGTCTTAACTGAATTATCCCCGGCCCGGAGAATAAGAGGTAATATTATAAAATAAAAAAAGATCGATTTATGCATTTTACACGGGATTATAAATATCCTCTTAATACGGTGATAAAAAGTAAAAGGTTACCGGGAAGATGGCGGAGGCCAGGGCAAAACACTCACCCATCGTCTTTGAACAGCCATATTTTTAATAATAAATTGAAGCCGAACAATCGTTGGCCGGATATATTATTTTACTTCCCACAGTTTACCTAAATTTATCAATTCCACTTATATTGGACCCAACTTTTTATATATATTCATACGCACCCCTATAATGTCGAAAACTATCATGATTGTTTACTTTATTCCGAAAGCATGTTATTGAGATAATTATTGATCATCATAAGAGAATTGCATTATCAGTTAAGGGTTAAATGTTGGCGAAATGCAGGAAAAATCAGAGATAAGTCAGGCATTCCTGAAAACTTTTTGCATAAAAACTTAAAGATTCTGTCATTTTTTCGATACTAAAAGTAGGAAGGAAATGCGTGGAAAAATGAAATCACTGGACGTATTCGACCGCAATCTGGTAAAGGCACCTGATGATTATGCACCGTTTATTGGCGCCCGGCGGCTGGAAAGACTAAAACGAGTGGCAGATTCGGTGGGTGGGAAATACTGGACTAATGTAAATTCCACCATGCAGGGTGGTGGTGTAGCCGAAATGTTGAGGAGTGTCATTCCTCTGGCACGGGGAATGGGCATCCGGGCAGATTGGTACGTAATCCGGGGAAATGATGGATTCTTTCGGGTCACAAAAAAATTTCACAATATGCTGCAGGGAGTAGAGCAACCCATCAGTATGGAAGAAATATTCGGTGCCTACCTGGACACTATCAACGAAAATGCAAAAAATACACTTATCGCCTCCGATATGACCGTGGTTCATGACCCGCAACCCGCGGCTCTGATCATGAATGAAGTAATTTTCGGAAATATTCTGTGGCGGTGCCATATCGACACCTCCTCTCCTCACCAGATCATATGGCGCTTCTTGCAGCCCTACATAAATATGTGTTCGGGGGCTATCTTCACCATGCCGGAATTCGTGGGTCCCGGCCTGCATATTCCTCTTTACCAGATTACTCCCTGTATCGATCCGCTTGCTTCAAAAAATCAACAATACAATGTTCAGGAGGCCCTGAACATTTTGTCAACTTTGTTCAATGAGCATAATATGGATCCGAATCGTCCCATTATCTCCGCCATCTCACGTTATGATATTCATAAAAACCAGGCAACCATCCTGAAAGCCTTTCAACTTCTGCGCGGTAAGCACAAACAACACCCACCGCCTTATCTTATTTTCCTGGGAAACACCTCCATCGATGATCCGGAAGGAGAAGAGATGCTGTGCCAGCTCAAAACCGAAGCGGATGATGATCCGGACATACGGTTCTGGGTGAATGTGGCTGATAATGACCGGGTAGTAGGTGCCCTTATGAGACTGTCCAGGGGATTTATTCACGTCTCCACCCGCGAGGGATTCGGCCTAGTGGTTTCCGAAGCCTTGTGGCAGGGAACGCCGGTGATCGGTTCCTGCGTTGGCGGGATAACCCGGCAGGTTCTGGATGGCAAAACCGGTTATCTGGTTCATCCGCTGGATGTGGAGGCTATAGCAGGAGGAATCACAAAAATTCTGGAAAATCCCGCTGAAGCTGAGGCTCTTGGCAATAATGGCCGGGAGCATATACGGAAACATTTTCTGCTTCCCGAACTGGTCAGTAAATATTTCCAACTTCTGCAATTTTACACCGGCAAGTCACGTGAACTGCCCAATTTCCGTTTGAACGCCTTATCCTATTCGGAGATTTTGCAGCACCTGCGAATCCCCAATCCATACCTGCCTAAACTGAGCCGTTTATCCTGAACGCAGGAAGCAGGTTTACCTGTCTGCACGGAATAACAGTGCTCACACAGAAAGAATACTACCTGTCAATATCGATACCCAGGATTAAATATTTAAAACCCGCTCTCCGGACGTGATCCCGGTGTTGCCGGAAGGCTCATCCTGATCTGCGGGTATAACCGCCCCTGCCGACAGGGCCCGTGAAATGCCGGGTATCAATATTTGCCGGAACTGAGGGATTGCCTGGCAGGGAGACACCTTTAAAGCAAAGGGTATACAGGGTAAAAGCAGATGGTGGTTACCAGATTTTTTTTACTACAACCAGTGTCACATCATCGTCCGCCTTCGGAATTCGGGTGAAGAATTGCTGTTTAAGATATTCCACAATATCCCGGGCCGTCTGGTATTTAACCTCGCGCAGACATTTTTCCAGGCAGTCTTTCACAAAATTCAGCCGACCTCCATCCTGATCCTGGAAGCCGTCGGTAAACAGCAGCATAATGTCACCGGCGCCCATAATATTGATGGTATTTATCGAATATTTCGGTTTGTAGCCATAAGAGCTCTTTAATCTGTGAGCATCGACAGAGGAATCGGATGGCAGGGTACCGATGGGTGGGAAAATAACCATGCGGTCCTGGTTGATATTCACCAGACGGTTAAATTCCACCGAAAACACCACCGGAAGCGGATGAGCGGCAGAAATAAAACGGAACTGGCCGCTCTCATGGATTTCTCCGTATAACATGGTGATATACTTGTCAATGCTGGAAGACTGATAAAACCGGCTATTCAGTGCCTCAAACAATTCAACGGTGATTTCCCCAAACAGGCTGAGCTCATAACCGGCACCTACCAGGAATGCCTGATGCAACATGGCTGTTAGCAGTGCATCTGTTATGCTGTGACCGCTAGCATCTGCCAGCAGTATACCTGCTTTATGGCGGGCTTCCTCCAGTTTTCTGGCCACCCGTGATTTGTTTTTCGCCTGTGCTTCAACAATGCGGGCATCAAGATCGAAACGTTTATTGAAATCTATATAAATCAGATGATCACCACCTACCTCTCCCTTCAGGGGAATGGTATCTCCGTAAATATCTATACCATTCAGGAAGGGTATTTCCCCGGGACGCGGATTAATTTTGCGGGCAATCTGTTGAAAATTCAGAAGCTCCCTGTTAACATCCTGTTCACTGTTTTGAAATCTATTCATAAAAACACTTATTCCTTTTCATGTTTTGAAGCGTATAAACCGGCCAGACATAAAAATTAGGCCTGGTAGTTTACGATCCAATTACAATAAAGTTTACTTTTTTATACACTTTATTGATAAAAGATTCTGGCCTGTCTGGTCACTGGACAGGCGCAGGCAGGCAACAGTATGAAGGATTAAGGAGGGACAAGGGACAAAGGAAACAGTAGGCAGTCAGCAGAATGGTTCCCACCAGGTACCTGTTCTCATTTTCCTTTTCCTTCTTTGATCTTGTCTTTCCGCAGACTGCCGACTGCAGACTGGTTCCTGGTGCCTGATTCCTGACTCCTGCCTTTAGCCTTGCTCCCTCTTACTGGTCCCTGGACAGCAGGCGGAAAAATGCCTGCCGGAAGTACCGGGATTGATTCACCAGTACCACCGCCGTCAGAATGCAGCCGGCCCCGATGATGATCCGTAGGGTTACCCTTTCGCCCGCCAGGAGCCAGCCCAGGAACACCGCTACCAGAGGATTAAAGAAGGCGTAGGTCCCTACTTTTGCGGCCGAGCTCTTGCGCAGAAGCCAGTTGTATGCCGAATAAGTAAGCAGTGTGCCAAAAAATATGAGGTAGACGAGCGATATGGCTGAACGCGTTGAAATATTATGCAGGGATAACAGACTCCATTCCCCGCGGATGGATCCCAAGATAATCAGGGAAATCCCACCGGCCAGCATCTGAATACTTACCAGGTACAGGAGGGAAGCAGACGATTTGATGGTGCGGCTGTAGATAGAACCGGATGCCCAGGATATAGCCGCCAGGGTGAGCAGAAAAGCATATAAAACTACCGGGTGACCGGGATGCGCCCCTTCCAGCAACACACTTCTGTCCACACCACTAAGCAGGGCCACACCTGCCACACCCAGCAATATTCCGGCCATGGTACCGGGTGACGGACGTTTTTTTTCCACAAAGATCCAGTCCAGCAGCACCATCCAGATGGGGATAATGGCCAGCAGCAGGGCAGCCATTCCGGAGGGAATAAACTGTTCGGACCAGGTGAGCATTCCGTTACCACCCACAATCAGTAACAGGCCCACCAGGGCACTTTTACGCCATTCCACCGCTCTGGGCCTGACCCGGTCGGTTCTGCTGCGCCAGAAGTACAGGGCGGAACCGGCCAGGACAAAGCGGCTGCCGGCCATCAGAAAAGGTGGAATGGTTTCAATGGCAAAACGTATGGCCAGGTAGGTTGAACCCCATACCAGATAAATGGCCGCAAAAGCGGCAAAAATTTTGAACCGTACGATCTTTGGTGAGTCAGGCATAGGTCAATATTTTATCCCCTTATTGAAGAATAATCAATAAATTTACAAAATATTATCCGTCAGGAAGATAAAATTAACAGGTAATTTTGAAAATAAAAAAATCCTACGACTCCACTCCAGGACGAAAATTCCTAATTTCTTTTTCCTATTCCTCTTATTTCAATAATACAGCTATTCGGAATTGCACCTGCTCACCAGACTGAAGTCGTATCAGGTAAACGCCAGCCGGTAAGCTGCCGGCATTCCATTCACGGGTATGAATACCTGCTGCCAGAACCCGGGAAAGAAGCATTTGCACTTTTTCCATGCTAAATCAAAAGAAAAAAATTCGGGTTCAAAAAATTATTTATTTTTATATTAATACCGATAAAGTTGCCGGATGATAAGGTTTTCCAAAAAACATATAAAAACCATTTTAATGAATTCATAATACCAATCATATTTACAAAAATCATCACAAAACCATAACATTTTCAGGATTTATGTCAAAAGCGCTGAATAGAACAGGGTCAGGGATATCGCCGATTCTGAAAACCCTATTGTCCAGGGGGTTTCTTATTAGCGGCGGTGCCGTTCTCATATACCTCTCTGCAATTAAATTTATTATTCCTTTTCTTATCAGCCCGGATTTTGAATTTCACCGGGATGAATTTCTGTACATGGCCATGGGTGACCACCTGGCGTGGGGATATCTGGAGGTGCCTCCCTTTATTGCCTTTGTTTCCCGGACAGCCGCTGTTTTATTCGGGAAAGGTTTGTATGCCATGCGCTTCCTGCCGGCACTCAGCGGAGCCGTAACCGTTATACTGATTGGATTGATGGTAAAGGAACTGGGCGGTCGTCTTTTCGCGCAAATTTTAGCGATCCTCGCCTACCTTTTTTCCGTTGTGTATCTGCGGATGAATCTCTATCTGATGCCGGTAACCTTCGATCTTCTGTTTTTTGTGCTGGGGAGTTACCTTTTCATTCGTATTCTTAAAAATAATCAGCCCGGGCTGTGGATCTGGCTGGGCATTGTAAGCGGTATCGGTTTGCTGAATAAATATACTATGCTGTTATTTGGTTTCGGCGTTTTCGTCGGACTGCTCCTATCCTCCAGGCGGGGACTGCTCTGGCAGAAATGGCCTTACTTATCTGCCCTTACAGCATTTCTCATCTGGTTACCCAATCTGATATGGCAACAGCAGAACGGCTGGCCGTTTTTTGACCATATGAGGGTGCTGGCAGAATCCCAGTTGACCCATATGAATCCGGGAATATTTCTGCTGGCACAGCTTTTAATGAATTTTTATGCTGCTCCCATATGGCTTATCGGACTTTATTCACTGTTACTGGGCAGGCTGTCCCATGATTTCCGTCCGGTAGGCTGGCTTTACGTTTCCATGCTTTTGGTACTGCTGATTCTCAGCGGGAAAATATATTACCTGGCACCGGCTTATCCCATGCTTATCGCTGCAGGATCTGTATCCATCGAAACCTATATAATCCGGTATCGATGTAACTGGCTCAAACCGGTTATCTTTTCCATTCTGCTGCTGGGAAGTACCACCCTGATCCCGGTCGGCATCCCGGTATTTTCAGTTCCCGGATTGATTAAATACTTTAAATTCGGATCAAAATACCTGGGAGTGGGTGAAGCTTTGCGCTGGGAAACCGGGAAAATGCATGAACTGCCGCAAGACTATGCGGATATGCTGGGCTGGAAACAAATGGCGGAACACGTCTCGCAGATCTATCATGGTTTACCGGTAGAAATCAGGAAACCATGCGCCATTGTAACCGCCAATTACGGAGAGGCCGGAGCAATCGATTATTATGCCAGGCAATTTGACATTCCCAAATGTATCAGTAAAGGCGGAAGTTTCTGGGGATGGGGATACTGCGGGTATGATGGAGAATATGTTATGACAGTCGGTTTCTCTGAAGATGATGTACACGGGTTTTATAATAGTGTGGAAGCAGCACCTCCCTTTCAGTATCCATTTGCCCGGGAAAGCGGAATCCCTGTTTTGATGGCGAGAGAACCAAGAATCAGCATGAATGAGCTGTGGAATATTTTAAAAAAGTACCGCTGGTAAGGATAATAAAAACGGGTAAGAATTAAAAATACGGGATTCATTGAATATAAGCATGCCGCAAAACAGAATACAGACAGAGATTTTAAAAATCTATCAGCTGCGGGTCATATATCAGCCGGCATTTATCTAGTTGTTATGCAGGGTGTTTATAGTCTCAACATTCCTGCCCAATGCATCTGTGCAATAAAAACCCGGTGGAATTACCGTACAGGAAAATGAAAAATTCGCTCGATAACATTAACCAATTGACCCGTACTGCTTATAATCTGGCAGCCGGGAAGTACCATGAATTATTCCACAATGAAATGCAGCAAAAACCCTTTGACCACGAACTGCTGGACCGGTTTGCTGCCCATTTTAATCCATCCTCCAGAATTGTTGATGCCGGTTGTGGACCCAGCGGTCAAATCGGACGGTACCTGTTCGATAAAGGTTTAAAAGTGCAGGGCATTGATATAGCTGAAAAATGTATCGAAATTGCCGCCGGCTGGAATCCCGGCATGAACTTTCAGGTCATGGACATGGGTTGCGCCGCATACAGAGATTGCTCCATTGACGGAATCATTTCATACTATGCAATTGTGCATACTCCAAAAAATTATCTGGATAGGATTTTCGGGGAATACAGGCGGATTTTGCGGAAGGGCGGGAAACTGCTGGTCACTGTGAAGGACGGTGAAAAAGACCATTATCAGCGGGAGTTTTTGGGTTTTCCCCCCCGAATCTATTTTTCATGTTTTTCCGAAGAAGAGATATGTGAACTGTTTTCCCGAAACGCTTTTAAAATTCTCTATTTTAAGAGCCGGGATCCCTTAAGGATGAAATTCAGGTGAAGCGGTTCTATGTTATTGGAGAAAAAAATTAGTTCCGGGCATTACCCCGTCTGACGGGACTTCGCTCAGGGAAAAAAGAACCGGGGAATTATTATTTTGATTTCAGAGTCGGCGGGATTTCAACAAAAAATGTCTGATGATGATTCTTAACATTATAAATAATATGGAGCAAATTTTTATTGGACAGGCTGAAAGACAATTTCAATTCACTCTTGGTCTGTTGAATTTTCTTCTCCAGGACATTTGTGATCTGGAATATTTCCTCTGCCTGTTCGCGGGTAATCTTTCTCATGGTTTCATTCCTTAATGTCCGTTACCTGAAAAGAATTGAGAATATCAACAGGATCCGGGTTTTCCGAAAGTACGGATTAGTTAATTTTCACTTTTTCCATAATACTTAATATACTTAAAAAATCTGCAGTTGGGAACGGCAAATTATATAGAAAACGACCCTGCCGCAGGGTAAGACTGAATTTCCGTTCCACTTTTTTACGTTCTTCCCCGATAAAAACCGAAACACTCGAAATCATGTTGTTGCTACTTGAGGTGTTAAAGACTGCCCCGGAATTTGCCCGCTCGCGTATCTTCCCGGATAATTCTTCAATGTGTTTTTTACTATCATATAATTCTGATAGATCCCTCTCTAGGGTAAATTTTTTCAAATTAACAGCCGGCGGTTCCTGGAACATCCACCTTTATACAGTTCATTTTTTTCTGCAATATAAATCTATTCGGAACCTGTTGTGCATCAGGGTTGTTTTCAACATACATATTCAGCAAAAAAGCATTCTCCGGGTCAGAAAGGATATCACAGATAACCGGAAGTCGTAAATAATTGCACTTCAACTAAGTTCAGAATAATTTCCGAATCCTTCCGACATCAAAAGCGGCACGACCTTTGATTTCCTCATCCATTGTATTATTACACCACAAAAGGCAAAGTGTTCATACCACTGCTTATTATATGGGACAGGTAACCACGATGCCTTTTCTGATATTTCAGGACCGGGGGCATCCGGAGAAGGTCACAACTTATCCATACTGTCTTCCTACTGACATTTATTGTAAGCCTGGCGGATGATTTTCACATAATGCTTCCCAAGACATAACAGAGGAAGGGATTACGGCAATTCCGGCGCGGGATTTCTCCGGCAACAGCCATGAAGCAATTACAACGGGAATGTAAACAGCAGGAAATGCCTCCAACTGCACTCCCGCCGAGGCCGGATCTTTCAGAAATTTGAGCCATTTTAAAGACATCGGGCGGTTTAACAGAAATCAAACCTGTCCAAAACAACTTATTACGGTAGTGAGTTTGACAATAACAAACTGAAAAACGGGCTAAATTGATTAATGATTATCGATCACTTAACTTTAATATAATTTTTGTATAAAAAATAAATATTTTTGACTGCAAGGAACAAAAATGATCATAAACTGTTTTTAATCGCAAATAATTTCAACTTAAATTGTCTGCACAATAACAATCAACAGGAGTCCTGCATGTCCGTTCTCAGAAATTACTCTTCTAAATACTATTTTCTGATTCTTTTACTGTGTTTGATTTTTCCGCTAACTCTGATTATGAATTGTCAGAATAAAGCAGAAAAGGAATACGTACAGTCGGTAAAACAATGGCATGAAAACCGCATTGCCGCACTCACCAAGCCAAACGGATGGCTGAGCCTTATCGGGCTGTTCTGGTTGAAAGAGGGAAATAATACATTCGGAGGGGCTTCTTCCAATGAAATCCGTTTTCCCTCCGGCAAAGTGCCGGATGAAATAGGAACCTTCATACTGAAAGATAGGAAAGTCCGCGCAATCATTAAGCCCGGCGTTGTGGTAGATCATAACGGGCAGGCAGTGGATTCCATCATGATGAAGAACGACCTGGAGGGAGAGCCTACCATCCTCACTTATGGCACCCTCAGCTGGTATGTGATTAAACGGGGGGATAAAGTAGGAATCCGGTTGAAGGACAGTGAGAGTAAAGCCCGGCAAGAATTCAAAGGAATTAAAATGTTCAAGATTGATCCCTGCTGGAAGGTTGTGGCAAGCTTCAAGCCCTATAATCCTCCCAAAACCATTGAGATCCCCACTGTTCTGGGGACGGTTGAGCAGGATACCTCACCCGGTGCCCTGGAATTTACTCTGTTCGGCAAGACCTATTCACTGGATCCGACCGCTGAACCGGGCTACGAAAGATGGTTCATCATATTTGCCGATGGAACCAACGACGAACAGACCTATGGCGCCGGACGATTCCTTTATGTTGACGTGCCGGGAAAAGACAGTACCACGGTAATTGATTTTAACAAAGCCTATAACCCTCCCTGTGCATTCAGTCCGTATGCCACTTGCCGGCTTCCACCGGAAGAGAATTATCTGCCCATTCCGGTGACAGCCGGTGAAGAAAAATATGAGGGTTATGTGCACCAAAATATAGAGGCTGCTGCCCATTGAGAAAATAATTGAAACGCAGTAAGAAAGGAAAATAAATTGAAGATAGCGGACTGGATAATGGGCGGCGAGGAGGTCAACCGGTTATCATTTAATGGCGGTATATTATTTCTGAGAATATTTATTGGTTTATTTATAGCCTTTGGACACGGAATCAATAAGATCCCTCCGGCACCAGCATTTATAAACCTGGTTTCCGGTCTGGGATTTCCTTTTCCGGAATTTTTTGCCTGGATGGCAGGCATCTCAGAATTTTTTGGCGGACTATTTTTGGCCGTAGGCTTTCTGACCCGGCCATCTTCTTTTTTTCTGAGTATTACCATGCTGGCGGCCGCTTTCCTGCGCCATGCTGCAGATCCCTTCTCCAGGAAAGAACTGGCATTGCTGTATCTTTTTATCTTCCTGTTTTTACTACTGACCGGCGCCGGTCAGTTTTCAGTGGATTTTATCTTAAGGAAGAAACATGGTCATTTGCAGTCCTGAAACATACATCCTGATACCGGTTATTTGTGTGCCGGCATCAGGATGAATAAAAAAACCTCAGTTTTTCAATCCCCTCCGTTCCAACAGGGGCTCAATAGACGGGTCCGCACCACGAAAACGTTTGTAGAGAACCATGGGATCTTCCGTACCTCCTCTGGCCAGAATGTTTTCACGAAAAGACTTCGCCGTTTTCAGATCGAAGAGTGAAGTTTCCCTGAAAGCCTGGTATGCATCGGCATCCAGTACCTCCGCCCAGATATAACTGTAGTAACCGGAAGAATAACCCCCGGCAAAAATATGCCGGAAGTAAGGGCTTCGATACCGTACCACGATTTCCGGAATCAATCCTATTTTATTCATGGAATTATTTTCAAATTCAATTACATCTTTTACATCGGGAACTCTCAAGGTGTGCCAGTCCATATCCAGAAATGAAGCAGCCAGTAATTCAACCGTTTCAAAACCCTTATTAAATTTTGCCGACTTTTCAATTTTACTGATTAATTCAGATGGAATCGGCTCACCGGTCTGATAATGCCGGGCATACATTTTTAAAACCTTGGGTTCCGAAGCCCAGTTTTCCATAATCTGTGAGGGTAATTCCACAAAATCACGGGGAACATCAGTACCTGAAAGGCTCGGGTAGGTTGAGTTTGATAAGAGTCCGTGCAGGGCATGACCAAATTCATGGAACAGGGTACTCACTTCATCCCAGCTGAGCAGAGAAGGAGTCTCTCCCGCCGGCCTGGTAAAATTGAATACGTTTGTCACAATCGGAGTAATATTTTCCCCGTTTTTTACATACTGTTTACGATATGCATTCATCCAGGCACCGCCTCTCTTTGAGGCACGGGGGTGGTAATCCGCATACAGAATCCCCAGATGCGAACCGTCTGCTTCTTTCACCTCAAAAACCTTAACCTCCGGATGGTATACCGGAATACCTTTTCTTTCTTCGAAGCGGATTCCCCAAAGTTTATTTGCTACCATAAAGGCGCCTTCACGAACATTGTCCAGTTTGAAATAGGGCCGCAGGGTCTCATCATCCAGCTGGTATTTTTCTTTTTTCACTTTTTCCGTGTAATACCACCAATCCCACGGCTGAAGCTTGAAGGAATGGCCTTCTTTCCTGATCATCTCCTGCAGAACGGCAGCCTCACGTTTCGCTTTCTCCAGCGCAGGATTCCATAACCGACCCAGCAAATTGTAGACCGCATCGGGATGTCCGGCCATATTTTCTTCCAGCACAAAATCCGCATGGGTCTTATATCCCAGCAGATTGGCTTTTCGAACTCTCAGAGCTACCATTCGGGTTAAAATTTTTTTGTTATCATATTCATTTTCATTATTTCCGCGATTGATGTATGCACGGAAAATCTTTTCGCGTAAATCCCGTTTATCCGAATATTGCAGAAACGGCATCATGCTGGGTTTGTGGAGGGTAAACACCCATTTTCCGGCATACCCCTTTTCCACACCCGTTTCCGCCACCGCCGCCACAAAAGCTGCAGGTAAACCAGCCAGATCGGTTTCCTTTTCAATAACAAGCTCAAATGAATTATCTTCTTTCAGCACATTCTCACCAAACTGAATTGACAATAATGACAGTTCCTTGTTTATTTCCCGTAATTCCGTCTGGCTTTCGTGCGGAAGATTGGCACCTCCCCTCACAAAATCCTTATAATATTCTTCCAGCAGCCTACCCTGCTCCGGTGTCAGATTTAATTCATCCTTTTTCCGGTAAACAGTTTTTACACGCTGAAAAAGTTTTTCATTTAACAGGATATCATCCTGATGCTTAGAGAGCAGGGGAGCGACTTGCCTGGAAATTTGCTGGATTTCATCATTCGTGCTGGCGGATGTCAGATTATAGAAAACATTCTGAACTCTGGTCAGCAGTTCACCGCTGTATTCCAGCGCTTCTATCGTATTTTTTAAGTTGGCTTCTGCGGGATTAGCAATAATTTGCTCAATTTCCTCTTTCTGCTGTTTCATTCCTTCAATAAACGCCGGCATAAAATGCGATTCTTTTATCTGAGTGAAAGGAGGTGTCTGAAAAGAGGTATCATATTCACTGAAAAACGGGTTTTTGCCCGGGCGGGAACAGAAGACGATAATAGAAAAAATCAGGAGAGACAAAACAGCTGCTTTTTTCATGCAATTTTCCTTTATGTTGTTAGGATGAAATTCCTATTGACAACCCGAATAATAAGGATAAATCCGAAAATTACAACCAATTTTATATTAAAACAGAGAATTGCATGGTATGATTAACCGGTGTGGATTTATCATTCCCGAGGGGCTGTCAGTACTCCGGTTCACAATGGTGATTTTCCAGCTACCATACTCTGACAAACAACCCACAACATCTTTGAATCCACTTTTTCAAAACATTAGAAAACTTCAATGCGGTAAGATCATTTTTACTGAAATTCAATTTGCAGAAAAAAACTGAATCTTGCATCTTCCTGTTGTTTTGAATTACTTATATTTATTTTACCATATACCTGTTTTTTGATTAACAGGTTTCACTGAAAAGCTTTTTCATATTACAGGAGAACTGCAATGAATATCTACGGGAACAGCAAATTCTGGAGCCTTTTGATCTTACTGTCATGGGTGGTTACCGGAATCACTCAAAACCCAACGGGCTTAAACCGGCAAATATTAACTGATCTGCAAAATTCCCTGCAGATGGATGCACAAACCCGGGCAGTTATGAATGCAGTCACCAACAACCAGGTGAATGATCTGGCTCTGAATCGAAATATTATCAATAGTTATAATGATGTCTTCAATATTATGACCGATGTTAAGGGGGTTACCGATCAGAAAAAAAGCGGACGTTGCTGGATGTATGCTGCACTCAATCTGATGCGGCCGGTGGCACGGGAAAAATTCAACCTGGAGTCCTTTGAATTTTCAGAATCATATTTGTTTTTCTGGGACAAGCTGGAAAAATATAATTTTTTCCTGGAATCAGTCATGCAATTGCGAAACCGTGATATTCAGGACCGAGAACTGCAGACGCTTCTGGATGACCCGCTGGGTGATGGCGGATGGTGGAATTATGCAACCGGCCTGATCGAAAAGTATGGCGTAGTTCCCAAAGGACTCATGCCGGAAACAAAAAACAGCGAAAATTCGCGCTGGCTCAATAAAAATATTAAATTCCTGGCACGGCAGGATGCCTCCATTCTACGTCATATGGTGGCGAATGGTAAAAAAGAAGCAGAACTGCGCCAGCAGAAAACCGAGATGTTGAAAAAAGTATATAAACTGCTGGTGATTAATCTGGGAATGCCACCGCAAGAGTTTAACTGGAGATATGAGGACAAGGAACACCTTGTTCACGAAAACAATTATACACCGGTTCAGTTCTATCATGATGCTGTAGGAATAAATCTAAATGATTATGTCATTTTCTTTAATTATCCGGCTCATCCTTTCGGCAAACTATACCAGGTGAATTTTCGCCGTAATCTGGCGGATCAGACCGATTTGACTTTTATCAACCTGGAAATGGATAATATCAGGGACTATGTTTTAAAATCACTTCTTAACAGGGAACCGGTATGGTTTGCTGCGGATGACAGCTGGCAGATGGAGCGTGCCCATGGCATCATGGCTGAAGGAATATATGACTACGAATCTCTGTTGGGAATAACTGACCGCATGACCAAAGCAGACCGGATACAATACCGCGCCAGCACCGCCAACCATGCCATGGCATTTGTGGGAGTGGATACTGTAAAAGGACGGGCGATGAAATGGAGGGTGGAAAATTCATGGGGTGCGGATACCGGAGATAAGGGTTACTGGACCATGTATAATAACTGGTTTGATAAATATGTTTACACCGTTATTATAAACAGGAAATACCTGCCTGAGACGGTGCTGGCGATTCTTAAGACGAAACCCCGTATCCTGCCGGCCTTGGGATCCGCTGGCCCGGCCGTTTTGATGCATCTACGGCATCACATGCTACCTGGCGGGTTCTGCCCGGGATGCAGGAAACATCGGGTTAAAATTTAAAAATAAGGAGACATAATGACATATATCCGCTGCATGATACTCATTACAACTGTTCTATTATGTATTCGATCAGCTTATACCCAGAATGATATCGTAAAGGGTACCGTCTTTTACGACACAAACCGTAATCTGAAACCGGACCCCGGAGAAAAAGGAATTGAAGGGATCCTGGTATCCAATCAGCTGGAAGTGGTAAAGACCGACCGTAATGGTCGTTACCGGTTACCGGTAACAGATGAAACCATTATTTTCATCATTAAACCGGCTGCCTGGCAAGTCCCGCTGAATTCCCACAATCTGCCGCAATTTTATTATATTCATCAGCCGGCCGGATCGCCTCCTTTGAAATACCATGGTGTTGACCCAACCGGACCGTTGCCGGCCAGCCTGGACTTTCCCCTCTTTGCCAGTCAGCCGCAGGATACCTTCACGGCTGTCGTTTTTGCAGACCCCCAGCCACGCAACTTTCTGGAAATCGGGTATATCCGGGACGATGTGATTTATGAAATTGTTGATTCAAAGGCAGCTTTCGGAATTGTGTTGGGTGACATCATGTATGATGATCTGTCCCTGTACGGGGAGTATATCAATGTCATTGCAGAGAGCGGTATCCCCTTTTATCATGTTCCCGGCAATCACGATACCAATTATGATGCGGCGGAAGATCGCTATGCACTGGAAACCTTCAAGAGTCACTTTGGCCCGCCGTATTATGCTTTTGAATACGGCAAAGTTCATTTTATTGCCTTTGATGTGATGGATTATCTGGGCAGAAATGAGGAGGGTGCTCCCCAATTCCGGGGTCAAATTGGAGAAAAACAATTGAAATGGCTGGAAAATTACCTCTCTTATATTCCCAAAGATCACCTGATTGTCATGAATATGCATTTCCCGCTGTGGACCTTTGTGGGTTCCCATCCTTCACTGCAGGTCATAGACCGGGATTCCCTGTCTATTCTGCTTAAGGAGCGGCGGAATCTTTTGGCGCTGGCCGGACATATGCATATGATTGAACATGAATTTCTGACAGCTGAGCAAAACTGGATGGGGGAGCCGCCGTTGCATGAGATCATATGCGGGGCGGTATCCGGTTCCTGGTGGAGCGGTCCGCCCGACATCCGGAATATTCCAGTAACGGAAGAAAGAGACGGAACTCCCAACGGATACCATATATTTTCTTTTTCCGGAACCGGATTCCGTGAAAAGTACAAGCCGGCTGATCAGGGAATTGATTTTCAGCTGAGAATTTCCTGGCCGGCGGGTACCATTGAGCAGAAAGCACTGGCCGAAACATCCATCATCGTCAATGTTTTTGATGGTAATGAAAAATCCGTGGTTGAATGCCAAATTGATAGTCGCCCGGGCGTTGCTATGACCCGGGAAATATCCCGGGATCCGTTTTTCGTGGGATTGCATGGCAAATATCCGGACTTTTATCTGAGCTGGATAAAGCCGATGCCCTCAGTCCATATCTGGCGTGCACCGTTGCCGGCCGATCTGAAACCGGGACTACACAGAATAATGGTGAAAACCACCAACCAGTGGGGAGAAAGCTACCAGACTGCCTGTATTTTCAATATTGAATGATAATTCAATGAGTTTCATTGTCCCGGGGGGGATAGTCTCCATAAGATTTAATCATAATTATCCTTCCCTGGGATCGATTAGGGAACACGGAGATACACGGAGCATTCACGAAGTTCCACAGAATTTTTTTCCAAATCATTTATTGATTTACCTTCTCTGTGTCTCTCCATCTTTACACCGTGCCTCTCCGTGTAATCAAAAAATATACAGATCAATTTACCAATCCTGTCATCCACTGCATCAAAGTAGATATATGCAATTTATTTTTGAAACATAACACCTAGTTTTTTCTTAAATCTCGTTCGGAGTATATATTTCAAGTTGATTCTGCGGAAAAGTCCTGTTTATATTTTAGTCAAAGCTTATAAAAAGGAATTTCAGTTATGCCGATCTATGAATTTTACTGTAAACCGTGTCACACTATTTATAAATTTTTCTCTTTGACAGTCAATACGGAAAAAATCCCCAGTTGTCCCAAATGCGGTAATCCCGATCTTCAGAAACGTGTATCGCTTTTTGCCACCTTATCCGGCCGCAAAGAAGAAGGACCGGGGGAAGAGGGAATGCCGGCTTTTGATGAATCAAAAATGGAAAAGGCCATGGCGATGCTGGCAAAAGAGGCGGATAAAATAAACGAAGATGATCCCCGGCAGGCCGCCCAGCTGATGCGCAAACTGAGTGACGCTACCGGTTTGAAAATGGGGGCTAGTATGGAGGAAGCGCTCGCCCGTCTGGAAAAGGGAGAGGATCCGGAAAAGATTGAGGCGGAGATGGGAGACCTTCTGGAAAATGAGGAACCGCTTATATTGGAAACCAAAACCAAAAGCAGCCGCCGAACGCCCAAACCACGGGTCGATGAAACACTTTATGATCTATAATACAGAATGTACCGCGGGTTGCATTTTAAAAGAATATTTTCTGATTTTTCTCAACAATATGATGTGACGGAATATCTTTCTACACCATGCCAGCTCCCGGAATTACCGCGAGGGAATGATCCGTAAAAAACAAGTTAATCATAAATGTGTATTAACCTCGGCGAAGGGAAAATCTTGAAAACTTTATACCTTTTGATCGTGCTCCTTATAACCGTTATTCTCCTGTCCTGCCAGTTGGAGGGGGATAAGCTGATGAAACTGGATGAGAACTTTCAGTATCCTCTGGAAGTGGGAAACCAATGGGAATATTCAACACAAATTGAATTTTTTAATCCCCGTCCCGATTCGGTTCTTTCAGTTATTCCGGAAACATCAATTTCTGGACAGTCAATTGTAACCATCAGCAAACAACAGATGCTTGACAACTCGGTTAACAGTTACTGTTTCCGGCAGCGCTTAAAACAGGGTACTGAACCGGAATTTTACAGTGAGTCCTATTATGCCAATCAGCCGGACGGTTTATATCTATATGCTTACCGGGGATCCGGTATGAGCATGCCCAGGCTGGCGGGGGGAAAAATCTTGTTTAAGAACCGACGATATAAAGATATCAGGGAGCTTCTCAAGCAGCTTACCGATAGTCACTATTTTGTCCCGCTGTCAGCAAATGACTTCCTGAATTATGAACATCCCCCGCTATGTGTTATTTCATATCCGTTCAAAATCGGTTCGGAATGGCTTTACCGGTCTTATAATAACCCATTCCTGATTGTAAAAAGAATAGATGATTCCAAGGTTATGGAGACAGCTGCAGGGACTTTCTTCACCTACCGGGTGCAGTGGCTGTACCATATGGACAGTAACGGAGAGTTGGACAATGATATTCATCTGGCAGATTATTACTCCGGCATTGGATTGGTAAAGCGGTCTATCCGGATCCAAAACTTAATGATTACTACTGAGGAGTCCCCGCAGGAAATTGGTCTGGTAGACTATTCCGAGGAGTATGAATTAATTGATTACCAGGTTAAATGAGTTAAATTGTTCTGTTCTATTTACAAAAAGCCAAAAGATACCTTTGACATCTGATAGAAAAGGCCCTGCTTGGTGCCAGAAGACTGATCGCTCGCCACAAAGTGGTCCCTTCTGAGACATTGACAGCCCGTTTAGTTTGGTAGTCAAAGCAATAAACATATAAATTTTAATGATTATGTCCTTAACTCAGCAAAAAGCAAGTATAATCATTAATTTTAATATTTTTACAATATTTAAAAGCGGTTCATTAGAAACATACCTTATTCTATGGATCCGAATGTGATAAAAACAATATTAAATTGCATAGCAAGTAACCCCATGGAAAACCTTTTTTAAGATTTACCTTATTTTTACCTTTATCCGAATTGTGAAATGTATGTTCAAGCTGACAGATTACAGATCATAGACATTTTCAGTAAAATTTAATAAACTCCTAATATTCGAGGTCACCAAATCGCTGATTGCCTGTTCTTTTGCCTTGATGCAAAAGAACCAAAAAATCAAGACTGTCAGGAAAAATCTGGAAATTCAACGGTGCATCTCACTAAAATTCTTAAACTCGTCCCCAGCACTTAATTGTTCATGATCTTATCTGTTGTTATACACAAGGCGAGTGCTGGGGTCTCAGACAGAAAGAATTTTTACGTTCGGTGCACCGGAATTTCTGGCGATTTTTCCTGAAGGTCTATCTTAACTACTACATTTTTTTTCGGACAGTATTGGACTTCAGAAAGGGTGAAAGAGGTGCAAAAACCTTGAGCATTTTAAATTACCTGTTGGAATGAAGATTCTTCAAGAAAGTACCAAAGTTTTCCAGTAAATCATGAATTAGTCTATAACAATATTTTTACATAAAGAGGAGCAAATAGCATAATAATACAAATTTCAACAAATCTCAATTTTTACAGGACAGAGGGAACAATAACAATTAAGACTCGATAGGTTAATCAATAAAAAGATCAACCGGTATTGAGTCTTATATCCTGTTACTACTGTAAAATACTAAGTTCTTTAACCGGAGATATTGATCAATAATGGCCTTCTCATCTCTTCGTGGTTCTCCCCCCATATCATAGCATATTTTTACTTACCCGGCCGGCCGGTAATACTTCATGGCTTCCGGCACCAGTTTTTTAAGATTATCAATACGTGTCTGGTCAGAGGGGTGGGTACTGAGGAATTCGGGAACCGCTGCCCCTCCCTTCAGTTGAGCCATCCTCTGCCAGAAGTCAACAGCTCCATGAGGCTCATATCCGGCCATGGCCATGAAAATCAGGCCCAGATGATCTGCTTCACTTTCCTGGGTCCTGCTGAAGGGAAGCAAAACACCGACCTGGGCACTCACTCCATATACACTCATCCATAGGGCCTGGGTTTCTTCCGGCTTTTCCTGCAGCGCCAGGGAAAGAGCCGCCCCCCCCATCTGGGCCAGCAATGCTTGGCTCATTCGCTCATTTCCATGTTTTGCTACGGCGTGGGCAATTTCATGACCCATCACCACTGCCAGTCCCGTTTCATTCTGGGTAACAGGCAAAATTCCGGTGTAAACAACCACCTTGCCACCAGGCATGCACCAGGCATTTACCTCATCACTTTGAATCAGGTTAAATTCCCAGCGGTAATTTTTCAGTTCGCCGCTCATTCCTTTCTGAGCAAAATAATCTTCTACTGCTTTCTGGATTCTTCCCCCCACCTGCTTAACCATCTGAACCTGCTGCTGGTTATCGCTCAGTTTATTCTCTTTTAGAAATTGATCATATTGTTGAAAACTCATGGATAACATTTCCGAATCAGAAACAAGATTAAGCTGTTTCCTACCAGTTATAGGAACGGTGCTGCAGGCAATCAGTAAAGCAATGAGTGCCAGGGAAAAAAAAGATAAGAATCTGGGCATGGGTGTCCTCCGGAATTCTTTTTATGACAATTCGGATAATTGAAGAATTAAATTATATGAAACGTCTCTGACACCGCATATTTTACAGAAAATTATACTCAAAGACAACAGATTATAGTTGAGATTAAAAAGAGTGGCTTATTAGCCAGGGGATTTACCAGTCATATGTATTCCGCTTCCGGTTGCTTATTTTAAAGGCCGGAACCTGTTCATCCGTTCAAGTTGGCCGGTTGTCAACAGAACTGAATCTGCAATTGACAGAAAAATTCAGTTTATCTGCAATTATGAGAATGGTTACTCATCAATGCCAAATATGTTGTTAATGAATGCAAATATTGCGCTGCCAACCGCAATAACAGCAAAAGTGGCAATCATCCTCCAGAATGCATCTGTACGGGCAAAATTCCAGATGGCCAGAATACAGACAATTACACTCAGAATGACACAGGTAGTAATAATATAAAATGTTACAGCCCTTACCACACGTGGATTCAGGAACCCTTTTCCTGATCTGATAAACGTTTTTTTAGGAGCTTCCGGTTTATTTACCATTATCCGATACCCTTAAGTCCGGTTATACTTAAAAATAAATTCCCACTCCGATGACAAACTGCGCATTATCCGCAATAATATATTTACCCTGGATATAAGGCCGGAGAGGAAACATTTTTAATCCAAAACCTGCCAGAAGATTCATTCCGGATTCCCGGGTTGACGTACCGGCGTCAGGATTTAAATACAGCCGGGCCAGGCCCAGCCCGATCCAGAGAGAGGTTGCGGGAGGGGAGAGTAAATTAAGATGGCCATCCAGATTCAGCGTATAAAAGTCACCATTGTTGATAAACACATATTCAAGATTGGGAGAAATACTTATGGTGGTAATATTCAATTTTAAACCGGTCCCCAGGAATACGTCATGATGTTCGGTATAATAACCGGCACGGAGAGTAGCATCGAGTCCGATTTGTGCCCCGGCCGAACTTATTAATCCCGGAAAAAGAACAAATAAAAAACCTGAGATCATAATAAAAATGTGACGCATAGATAATTCCCCGTTCAGAAAGAAAGTGTGATTCCAACTTTAAATGATTCGTGTGTCATGGGAGTTTCGGAATTGAACGGCCAGTTCATTTTTTCTTTTACTCCCAAATAAACCACGTAGGCCATACCGTTGTGTATCAGGGCATACATGATGGGACCCATAACGGAAGAACGATCTACAATATCCTCCGCAAAATGAGAAACCGCTCCTACCAGGACATTTTGAATTATAATACCGCCAATCCAGGGAAAAAATACGATACGGGGATAAATAACTGCGACTTCATAGGAACCGGAGATTGCCACTGACCGGAAAAATTCAAAACGGATCCCGCCTTCAGCGGCATTACTGAAGCGGTAAGATCCTTCGTAGCGGTTCAGGATATTAACATCATTCCGGCTTAAATTCTGCGGTCTCTCGGATTTAAGCCGGGTCAGGGAAAACTGTACCTGGCTGTAGGGCAGAATCCGGATATCGGAGAATTCATATCCATATCCCAGTCTGCTGCCGAAACCAAAACGAATCAAGTCGACCTGTACTTTTTGGTCACGGTCTGATTCATCATTCATATTTAAATTTTTGGAAAACCAGCTTCCGAAGGCGTAATGTTCATCCATTTCCACCACATAATCCGCATAGTTTTTGATGCGGCTGTATCCCAGCTTAATGTCAAGTGAGGCTATTTTTTCAAAATTCCCATCGAATTTTGTCTGGTGCGGTTTGCCATATCCATAGCTGGTTTCAACAATAGGGTGAGCTTCCCTGATCCACTGGAATCCGGTAAGATTCTCCCAGGTTTCATCTTTATCCCGGTTTGCATGACGGGATCCACCGGTCTGTGAAAAACCCATGGTGGTACTCATAAGGCATAAAAATAAAATGTGAATTAATAAGATTCTAAACATCAGATGACCCCCGCATTTTACTTACAGGAATATACAACATTTTTCTCCGCATGATCAATTCTTCAAGGATAAAATCTCTCTGCAGCCGACCGGAACGGTTAAGATTATTCAAAATGATGATCCCCGATATCAATTTCTGACAGGCTTAAGGTTTCCCTTCAAGAGCATTAACAGAATCGGCAATTTCTTTGCTTAAGACCACAACCGATTGACTCATCGCTGACACTGTACTGTTATAATCAGTGGCGTTTACAGCTGTTTTGATTTCGGAACGATGGTTTTCCATAATATCCGTTGGTGCTTTTCCCAGAACCTGCCGGTAGGCCACCAGGACCACCGGATAGGGGGTATACAGTTGGAACTGGCGGATTTCCAAAGTAAGCTGGTAATCAAAATCAGTCAAATCCACCCATGGAAAAACCATCACATAATCAGTGGGAATCAGATTTGCCAGATTTTCAGCCAGGATACGCGTAAAATTTTCCGAGAGTGACTCGGCCCGGCGGTCAAATTCTTCCATATTTAACGGATTATCGCTGAGATTTATCACAATCTGTGAACGTTGCAGATAATCAGGGAGCTGGAAACCGGCACAATAAAATGTGAATAAACATGCCGGACCGGGTCATATTAAGATTATTTTATATCAGCAAGTTAAGAATCAGTAATTTCCTTACAGACCGAAAATAATACCCATGTTGAAAACCGGTTCACCGGAATTAAACAGAGAGCCCTCATTCTGCAGCACATCAAACAGAACTTCAAATTCCAGCAGGGCACGTGATGATATCGGCCGCTGAAAGCCACCCCCCAGGAAAAGATAGGGTACCAGGCGCGGATTGTAATCCTCACTATTCAGGGTACCGTCATAATACAGATAACTAAACTGGGTTTTGGCATAAAAGTTCTCATAGAAACTATAACGGAAATACACTTTCCCGCCAATGGATTGAAATTGTTCATCTTTTCTTTTGGCATAGAAATAGTCCACTCCCAATCCCACGCCAAAATCGGGGAAGATATGAATGCCGAAAACTGGCGAAACGCCGAAGGATTTTACCGCGTGAGAAGAAAAAAACAAATTGCCCCCATAAAAAAAATCTGGGGATGAGGTCCCGCTGGTATTCTGTGAAGATGACTGTGGCAGCAGGGGGCCGGAAAGTAAAAGCAGACAAATCACACTGCCCGCAATTATTGACAAACCTGTCTTGCTCATGGTATTTTGCTCCTTGCTTTTTTTAGGCTATTCAGGAACAACCGTCTCCCCTGTAAAAGGGTGATTGTTTTTCGCCTGTATATTCTAAATATAAACGAATTTTTTCAAAATAACAAATCATAGTGCTCCTACAAAGTATGGTTCATTGACAGATTTGTTCAGCATTGAAATTAAATTAAATGTGGGATCAACTGCCCACGTCTGCATCTTTTTTTGCCTTGTATTCTTGCTTTTCTTTCGTCCGGACGAATCATTCGTACGGAATAATTTGGGGCCGTAAAACATTAATGTTGGTAAATAATAGGGGCCTGCGGGATGAAATGTCAAACTGCCAGTGGCTCATACCATCCGGTGTAAAGGGAAAATATCCAATCCGCAGAACAAGGGTATTGAATACCAGACTTTCATTGCGAATGCGGCAACCAATTCCCAGGCTACCCTGGAAATCATTTCTGTTATAGGTTCGGTCGAATGAAAGAAAACCCGCATCGGCAAAAGCAAAAAAAGCAAAACGGAATCCCGCAAGATTCCAGGGAGAGAAAGCAATGGATTCCAGACTGAGGATAATCTTATTCTGTCCCTCCAGGTTGATATCGGAACTGCCCCGGATATCATTTTCGGCATCAATGGCTTCCCCTTTGAGACGATTAATGCCAAATGTCATATTCAAGTTTGCGATGTGACGAAATCTGAATTGTCCTGATTGCAGCAGCGGAGCCACGTAGGTAGAGACGATTTTAAAAACGCCCTCTCTCCAGTTATCATCATAATAAAAACTGCCGATGCCCATGCCGTAACCAATATATCCGATTTTATCCGGCATATATGTCCTGGCAAATTCAAAACCAAAATATGGTTTATTAATAAATTCATCTCGTTCAAAACCGAAGGTGAAATTATAGATGTAACCCACAGGTAAGTCTTCGGTCACCCCGAAAGACAGGATCAGACTGCTTTTATAATAGTTGGTCTTTCGAAAGATCAGACTGCCCAGAATAAGATCGTAGTTATGATAAAAAAAATTGCTGTCCGCACTCACAAATGGCCGGTCCGTAAAATCATTCCGGCGGTATCGGAAGGCCAGAATTCGGTTTCTCCTGCTGTTTTCCCCATTCACCTGAAAGGAACGCCCCAACCAGAAATCTCCGTAAGTATATGAATAAGGAAAATCTGCCAGCACACTATCTCTGTTCTCCTCACGGGTCCGGGATACCTGCCCAATATCCAGGCCTCCGGCCACACGGGTTCGGGGAGTCAGAAATTGCCTCTCAAAATAGGCCCGGTTAACCTTTTCTCCGTAGACATGTTCGAATTGCAGCAAACCATTGATAAAAGTACCCTGAATATTATTGACGTTATAATTTAGTTCGTTGCCTGTAGTTGGTGTTTTGCGTCCATCATAATAAAATGTATAGGCAAGTCCCATTCCCAGGCCTGCCAGATTACGGTCATATAGTTCAAAACGATACCGGTTAATATCCTCAAAGACCGGATTAAAACCGATGGGAAACACATCCTTGGTAACCACAATCACGTCCACACCTTCATTTTTTTCCTGCACGGGCTTAATTAAGATTCTGGTATCTTCAATAAAGAGGAGGGATCGCAGAATTCGTTCGTTATCCGCCAGCTGATTGGCGTTTACGGTATCTCCCACATGAAACATAAGGTTATTTTCGATCACATAATCCCTGCTGGATTCATGCAGCCGATTTAAAAATTTTGACAGACCCGTCTCCATTTCGAGCAGAGTATCGTTTACCGATCCACTCTGGACGGGCACTTGCTTGAGACGAATCGCAACAATAGGCTGCCCTTCATAAGGCAAATATGGCGTTTCCGGAGAGACAAATTCGCCCTCGGGTACTCCATTCTGACCCGGAGAAACGAAAATTGCATCGGACAGCAGTCGCGTCAGAACATGGCTTCGCAAATGTGCATTTAATGAATCATACATTGCTGGTTTTTTTACTCCAACTTCTTCAATGCGATACTTCAGTGAACTGGGAATGGACAGCAAGGTATCCCTGGCAATATAAACCGTTCTATCCTCGAAAACGACCAGGCTACCGCCCTGAACATAGACCTTGTCATAAAGCTGTTGCTGTTGTTTTGCCAGACCGGTATAGGAAAACAGCCAGGCCACCGACATTGTTATGACCAGTGATTTTATTACAGGTTGTAACGGATTCATAAAAATAATAACCAGATGTTAAATCCTTTTGACATTCCCGTCCCGCATCGTGTGAATACTATCTCCGTGTTACTTACGAGTTCTATCAAAACGTTAATTAAAGAAATATAAGGCTGGAAGAAAACGAAAAAAATATTGTGGTCTCCTCCTGTACGGGTTCTCAGCGAACTTCCCTGTAAATCCTTAAAAAAAACATACTGATTTAAAATATCTTAAAATGCTTCCTCAATAGCAAAATAGACACCGGATGAATTTTTACCCCAACCCAGATCCAATCTCACATCTAATTTTTCCCTGACATCAATCACAAACCTTAGACCGCCACCCAAGGAATATTTGATTTTATTTAAGGATAGATCTGATAAATGACCGTAAACATCACCGACTCCTGCAAACCCGGCAACTCCTATTTTCCAGAAAAGAATTGTTCTGTATTCCAGTTGAGTCATCAGATAATTCCGGTCCCGATAACGGCCGAGGAAATAACCGCGCAGGGAATTTTGCCCCCCTAAAGCGGGCAGTTCATAAAAGGGGGGATTCCCTCCTGTAAAGTTTCCGTAACCCTGAAGTGCAAAAATGTGGTTCCCCCTGAGGTTAAAAAAACCCCGGAGATCGGCAATGGTACGTTTAAAATCAAAATCACTGCCGGTAAGGGGACCGAAACTGACAAAATTAATGGTGGTAAAAATTCCCCGGGAGGGAAAGAAGATATTATCTCGTGAATCGTAAGAAAGAACAATGCCAGAACCCACGCTGTTTCCTCCATCGCTTCCCCTGATATTACCTGTTATAAGAAATGGATTATCTCTCTTATCCGGTACCATGGCTTTCTTTGCTTCCAGGACCAGGCCGGCTTTTATATCTCCGTAAATCCGGGTCTGAATACTTGCGCGAAATCCCACAAGCATTAAAATATAATCTTCATTGCCAATTTCAGGGGTGTCATTTCCTATTCCCCAGAATTTATCGGCGTATTTTCCGAAATTGAACTTTGCCGATACCAGGTATTTTTCATCCTTAAAGTATAATTCCGGGGTCAGCGACAAATAGTATTGTTTCCTGGTTGAATAGTATCCGGAAAGTGCCATTTTTGAGGGTCTGATTTTTTGCTCCCCACCACTCCGGAAATAGGAGATCACTGCTGTTCCCAATGCATAATGAGTCTCCGGAGTATAAAACGCGTAAGGATAAAAATAAATATTACGGTGGTTGCTTTTCAGAGAATCGCGGTGAGCGGAAGAATAAACTACCTGAGGGTGCAGCAGCACAACTATGCAAACACCTGAAAAAATGCAGACTGACATGCACTTTTTTATTGAGTCAGAAAAGATATCGACTATTAGTCTAATAAATGGCCTTTCAGAATAATGAAAATATCATTGCAAAATTTACAACAATCAGCCGTCTGAACAAATCAAAACCTGCCATGATGAATGACTTTTATGTCTAAACCGGTTTCGGGGATTTTTTGATTTTACAGGAAATTCCCGTGAGAACTTCACACGACATTTGCTGATATTCCTACTTCCTGCAATTTCCTGCGCCGAATCGAAACAGTCCACCTGGGACAGGGATAATCTGTATACTTTTGAAAATTATTAAGGTTTATCGGGCTGTTTAAACTGAAAGTGCCGATTTTATGAGCCGGAATTGCTACACCCTGTTTATTCTTACCGTCACGCTAAAAGCGGACGTATTCCGTGGTCACCGGAAGCGAATCTAAAAATCGTAACGATAGTAGGGTGTCCCTTCATAACGGAACAGTACCACATGCATCTGATTACACAGATTGATACTGGTATACAGCACCGGCATGCCATTCAGCAACACCGCTTTAAAATCATACAGGCAGAACCGGTCGCTGGGTTTAAAAGAAATAACTGCAGATTCATCCGGTGTAAGAACATTTAAACCCAATACATTCATGCCCCAGATTTGACTGGTTGCATTCTTGATATACAATTCCGAAAAGGTCAGACCGGTGCGGTTTTCCAGCATAAAATCCTGCACAAAGTTGGGCTCATTAAATTCGTAGAGCAGCGTGATAATCGGCATCATGCACAGATTCATTTGTTTGAAAATTAATACAGAACTGTCTAAGCGAACCGCTTTCAGATCATACTTACAGACATCTTTCCCGGTGGTTATCTTGAGGGTCTGAGCTTCCCGGTTATTCAGGACCCCCGTATACAGATCCTCTCCCCATTGATTTTTATCGCTGGGCGAAAGATAAAGATCGATGAAATCAAATCCTGTTTTATTAATAATAGTAACCTCAATTTCCTTCTGTGCAACAGCATTTTCCAGCAGAAGGAGTAACAGTACCACGATTATTACCTGTTTCATTTCAGCCTCCATCGGTATTTTTTAGTTAAAAGCCTTTATTTATAAAATAAAGCAAGTCTTTTAGAAAAGTAAATATTTTTTTCGCTTTACATCAGACAATTGAGTTATTCTGATGGCAAAAATTTAAAATTGTATAATCCCTATTTGTTCGGTAACTTTAAAGTTTAAAAGGAATGGTTTCTGATTGCCGTTAAAAAAATATAATTCATCCCGCAATATTTTTATCAATCCCGTCATCCCATACCTGCTGGCGGTGATTCTTTTATTCATGGCCATGTTTACTCTGTACCGTCTCAGTCTCTTAATAATAAATATTGACCTGTTCAAAAACATCCCGGCCCTGGTTATAGTAAAGGCTTTCATAATCGGCTGGCGTTTCGATCTGGCAATTACTCTTTATCCCCTATCCGCTTTTTTCCTCATAAACTATCTTTTTTATTTGTTTGAAAAACAGCGCTGGCTCCGGCATTTTAACAACATCTATCTCACTGCGGTTTTCCTGATCTACCTCTTCCTGTGTGCGTCAGAAATAGAATTTTTCAGCTATTTTCACGTCCGGCTCAATTCATATTTTATGAATTGGGAAAAAAATATCGGTTTTATCCTGAAAATGATCTGGGAAAGCTATCCGGTGATTCCCTACCTGCTGCTCATCGGGCTATTTACCTGGATCGCTTTCCGGCTGTTTCAATGGATCCAGCGGCGCCTCTACTCACAGCCGGTGGAACAACCATTGGTCATAAAAATTCTGCTGCTGCTGGTAATTTTACCCTTCATTTTTATCGGAATCCGGGGAACCCTCAGTTATAAAACGCCCCTACGCTGGGGACACGCCTATTTCAGCACTTACAATGCCGCCAACCAGCTGGCTTTGAACGGTATCTTCACTCTGGCCAATGATCTGATTTATGAAGAGAAGGACAAAACAGACCTTGCCCGGGTGCTGAATATTTCTTCCAGAGATAACTACTACAAAACCGTTGAACAGCTGGTGCAGGATTCTAGCGGGAAAGTCATACATTTTCCGTTACGCCACTATCATTACAGTGCCAAACAGGAGAATAAGAATGTGGTGATATTTCTTCTGGAAAGCTACTCCAGCTACAGATTTGAACAGCTGAAACAGCAGGGTATCGATACCTATTTGGGTCGGTTAATAGAAAAAGGCATGTATTTCCCCCATTTTTATTCCAACGGATTTCATACCTATATGGGAGTATTTTCCACCGTTTTCGGCATGCCGAATGTGGCCGGACAATCTATTATGAAGCGGAATGAAGGCCAGCAGGTCTTTTCCGGTTTGCCAAATATCTTAAAGGAAAAGGGTTACCACATTTACTTCGGAATTTCTCATGATCCCAACTTTGATAATATGGCTGGTTTTCTGCGCAGTAACGGGGCGGATTCCGTGATATCCCAGTTTGATTTTCCCCAGAGCGAAGTACTCAGCAGCCTGGGCGTGGCAGATCATAAAATGTTTGCCCGAATGAATGAGCTGTTCCGGCAGTCCAGCCAACCCTTTCTGGCGATTATCCTATCCAGCAACAATCACGGGCCCTGGATCATTCCGGAAGTTAGTGGCAAGACGTTCTTGTCCACCCTCCACTATACCGACTGGGCTCTTGAATATTTCATGCAACTGGCATCCCGAGAAGAGTATTTTCGCAATACCGTTTTCGCCGTTACGGGAGACCATGGTAAATCCGAAACGCCGATTTATGACTTCGATCTGCAATCCACCCATATTCCCCTGGTGATATATAATCCGGCCGATGAAACCCCCCGGATCCGGCAAAATATCTGCAGCCAGATTGACGTGGAACAGATGCTGCTGGGCTTACTGCACATGGATTATACCACCACCACCCTGGGCCGCGATATTATTCACCTTCCTGACCGCCATGACGGTTTTGCCATGATGCAGGAAGGGAAAATGCTGGGCCTTGTCCGGGACGAATGGTATCTGATTGACCGAATTGGGGGCGCTCCTTCCTTG
>Ga0315555_1000124_pt1 | contig 48369 bp, 47 predicted proteins | sample SalMarSW160380MG_FD_202113 | JGI IMG/M metagenome (GOLD analysis project Ga0315555, IMG submission 202113) | Salt marsh sediment microbial communities from the Plum Island Ecosystem LTER, Massachusetts, United States - Salt Marsh Sediment SW1603-80 ... | reverse complement strand
GTTCAGCATGGCCAGGCTGGCCCCCGAAGGCGAATAGCTAACCCCCACCCCCGTATTATATCTTTTCCCGCCCTCCGCCCTTATATGGAAGGGTTACGCCCCGCCCCTTAATGGGAATGGGAATTAGCCCCGCCGCCCAAAAGGCTGTGCCTTTAAGACTTTCTCGCCCCACCCCCCGGAGGAGGGGGTTTCCCCTTCTCCCCCCGTTTTAAGGAGTTTTAGAGAGGTCTAACCTCCATAGGGTGGGGTCAGGGCGGGAAGCAAAACAAACGCCTGAAAATCGGGCAGCCCCCGTTTTATAGCTATTCCCGCCCGCCGCCCTTATGTGGAAGGGTTACGCCCCGCCCCTTAATGGGAATGGGAATTAAGCCCGCCGCCCTTATGTGGAAGGGCGCAGGTTGTCCTTTATTTTTGCCGGCTTTGTGCTATAATAAGGTTTCTCGTTGAATCTTAAACTATCAAACGAAATAGATGATTAAACAGAGGATTATCGAGTTGCTGGCTGCGGCGGCAGGTAAAGCCCAGGAGTCGGGCAAGCTGCCCCCGGTGGCGGTACCCGAAATAACTATAGAGCACCCCCAGAACCCCGCCCACGGCGACTACGCTTCGAGCCTGCCCCTGAAGCTGGGTCGGGCCACTGGAACCAGCCCGCTGGCTATCGCCGAAACACTGGTCGGGCTTATCTCCTCCGCCCCGGAGGTTGAAAGCGTCACCGTGGCGCCGCCGGGCTTTATCAATTTCACCCTCAAGGACGCCTGGCTGACCCGGCAGGTGGACTCGATCCTGCCCGCCGGAGAATCTTATGGAAACATTGACCTGGGTCAGGCAAGCCGCGTTCAATTAGAGTTCGTCAGCGTCAACCCCACCGGCCCACTCCACGTCGGCCACGGGCGGGGCGCCATTCTGGGCAACACACTGGCCAACGTGCTGGCGGCGGCCGGCTACAGGGTGGAAAAAGAGTACTACGTCAACGACGCCGGCAGCCAGATGGACGCCTTCTACCGTTCCCTCTACGCCCGCTACCAGCAGGCTTTGAAGGTTGATGCCGGGATGCCCGCCGACGGCTACCTGGGCGGCTATATCGTCGATTTAGCCGAAGAGATTATCGCCGAAGAGGGCGATAAATTTCTGTCCCTGCCACCGGAAAAGGCAGTCCCGCAGCTTGGCAAGCTCGGCTTGGGCAAAATGATAGCCCAGATTAAGGGCGACCTGGAGCTTCTGGGGGTCAGCTTCGACGTCTGGTTCAGCGAGCAGAGCCTCTTTGATAAGGGGCAGTATGACAAGGTGATGAAGCTCCTGCGTGAAGGCGGCTATATCGCCGAGAGGGAGGACGCCACCTGGTTCGTCTCCACCGCTCTGGGCGAGGACAAGGACAACGTGGTGGTGCGCAGCGACGGCTCCCCCACCTATTTCGCCACCGATATCGCCTATCACTATAACAAGTTCGTCGAAAGAAAGTTTGACCGGGTAATCAATATCTGGGGCGCCGACCACCAGGGGCATATCTCCCGGATGAAGGCGGTGGTTCAGGCGCTGGGCATTTCACCGGAGCGCCTGGTGGTGATAATCTCGCAGATGGTGACGCTGTCCCGCGGCGGCGAGGTGGTCAAGATATCCAAGCGCAGCGGCGATATCATTACCCTGCGTGAGCTTATTGACGAGGTCGGCGCCGATGCCTGCCGCTTCTTCTTCGCCGCCCGCTCCGCCGACAGCCAGATGGACTTTGATCTGGAGCTGGCCAAGAAGCAGTCGGCGGATAACCCGGTCTATTACGTCCAGTACGCCCACGCCCGCATCGCCAGCATACTCAGGCTGGCTCAGGACAGGAAGATTGACTACGCTGGCGGCGACGTCTCTCTGCTCACCACCGAGCCGGAGCTTACTCTAATCCGCAGGATGCTGCTGCTGCCGGAGGTGGTCGAGATGGTAACGCAGACTCTGGAGCCCCACCACCTGGCCTACTACGCCCAGGAGCTGGCCACGGTGTTTCACAGCTTCTACAAGCAGTGCCGCGTCGTCTCCGACGACGAGGCTTTATCCAAGGCGCGGCTTAAACTGGTGGCCGCCACCAGGCTCACGCTGGCCAGGACACTGAACCTCATGGGCATGACCGCCCCCGATAAAATGTAAAGGCTTTACCGCCCCTCCCCCTTGTACCGCTTGATTAGTTCTTTGTAGATTTCGGGCGCTTCCTCAACCCACCGTAATTGCTCTCTGGTAGCCTTGCCCATGACCCTGCCCGGAACTCCGGCCACGAACGAGCCGTCGGGTATCCGGCTTTCCTGCTTGACCAGGCAGCCGGCGGCGATGATGCAGTTGTTTCCTATCTCGGTGTCGTGCAGTATGGTGGCGTTCATCCCGATAAGGACTTTATTGCCTATTTTGCGGCAGTTTATCACCGCCCCGTGGCCGATGTGCACGTTGTCCCCGATGGTTACTTCCTCCCGGTAGTCGGGGTTGGAGAGCGTGCCGGAGTGAATGACGCAGTTATCTTCAACGGCGGTATTTTCGCCGATTTTTATACTGCCGAAGTCGGCCCTGATTACCGCCCCCGGCCAGACGCTGGAGTGCTCGCCTATTTCCACCTCCCCGATAATATAGGCGGCCTCGCTGACGAAGGCAGATTCGGCTATCTTTGGTTTCTTATCCCCCAGGCTTCTGATCATTCTTACCCCCTCTAGAAGTCACCCCTATTATAAAGCCGATACCCCCGATTTTGAAAGTTTGTCTTTCTTCCCATACCCACCCGCCCAAAAGGTTTCACCTTTTAAGGAATCTCTTTCCCCACCCCCAAAAGGGCATAAAAAAGAGGGGCTAAAGCCCTTTGCCCCACCCCCCGTTGAGGTGAGATTAGTTTCCCCCTCCCGCCTTGTCCTGCTCTCCCCCTTTATGCTAAACTTTGCTCTTGAGGAGTATTAGATGAAAAAGCGCGTTTTTTCGGGCATTCAGCCGACTGGCTCACTCATGATCGGCAACTACCTGGGGGCTATCAAGTACTGGGTGGCCAGCCAGGAGGAATACGACAACGTCTTCTGCATCGTGGACCTGCACGCCATCACCGTTCAGCAGGACCCCGTTGACCTCAAAGCCAGGACCCGCGAGGTCTCCGGCCTGCTGCTGGCTGCCGGCATTGACCCCAAGCGCTCTATCCTTTTCATTCAGTCCCACATCAGCGCCCACGCCGAGCTGGCCTGGATTCTGAACTGCTTTATCCCGATGGGCTGGATGCAGCGCATGACCCAGTTCAAGGAGAAGTCGGCGCGGCATAAGGAGCAGGCGAGCGTCGGCCTCTTCGACTACCCGTCGCTGATGGCGGCTGATATCCTGCTCTACAACACCGATGTCGTGCCGGTGGGGGAGGACCAGAAACAGCACGTGGAGCTGGCCCGGGATGTGGCCCAGCGGTTCAATAATATCTACGGCCAGACCTTCGTCCTGCCGGAGCCGCTTATACCCGATGTCGGTGCCCGCATCATGGGGCTGGACGACCCCAACAAAAAGATGAGCAAGAGCGAGACCGCCTCGGGGCACGCCATCAACCTCCTCGACCCCCCCGATGACATCCGCAACAAGATAATGCGGGCGACCACGGACTCTTTAAAGGAGATACGCTTTGACGTCAGCCGCCCCGGTATATTTAACCTGCTGACCATCTACCAGCTTTTCAGCGGGCGCAGCCAGAAGGAGATAGAGGCGCAGTTCGAGGGCAGGGGCTACAGCGATTTCAAGAAGGCTTTAGCCGAGGTGGTCGTTGAGGGCCTGCGCCCCCTCCAAGAGCGCTATAAGGAGCTGACCGCCGACCCCACCCGCATCGACTCCATCCTGGCCGACGGCGCCGCCCGCGCCCGCCCCATTGCGGAGAAAGTCCTGGCTGAGGTCAAGAAGAGGGTAGGGCTGGGGTAGCTTTACCTTTATATCTTTTCCCGCCCGCCGCCCTTTTAAGGTAAAGAGGGAGCAAAGCCCCCTCTTAAACACCCCCTTGGATTAGCCTCTCCTTATCCCCGCCCCCCAGGAAGAAATGTATAGAAGTATCACTTCTGTAGGGTGGGTATGGGTGGGAAATATAACGTCCTCTAAAAACTGAGCAGTCTCCCCCTTTGGTAAAGGGGGACTGAGGGGGATTTCCTCCCAAAAGAATAAAAAAGAGGGGCTTTAAGCCCCTCTCGAACTATCCTCTTTTAGCAGCACTAAATAAATGTGGGCTAAGTTTCACATGAATTTTCTTCTCTTAAACGCTGATATATCGTCTTTAGTGAGGTCGAACCATTCCCCCTCTTTTCTTTTATTCTTGAATCTATTGTGCCAGTAGGCTTCTATCCCAGTAGGGTCATCAGTTTGTATTATGTGTATTAAGCCTGGTTTTTCGGGAAGTGCTAAACGTAAATCATATTTACGTCTTCCAACATCACTGGTTTTGCCGATTTTGTAGGAACGACCTGACTTTATCAAATATACGTAACCAAACTCAACGTCAGATTCTTTAGAGTAATTCTTAGAAACTTCTGCTAATCTGCTGGCGATTTTTTCTTTGCAGATGTTGAATATATCCAAATACTCAGGCTTACCTTCGCAATAGACCTTGATTTTATTGGCCATTTCACTCACATTACCAAGCCGACTACGGATTGTATTATCATTTGGAAAGCTGCTGCTTTGATGAGCCTTTAATCGTAATTCCGGGGGAGAAGGGAATTTACCTGTTTCTTTGATAAGAGAGATTACCTGTTCTATTATCCAGCTTTCGTCATAAGCAGGCTGGAGCTTGTTTGGCTGGTATCCAGCCTCAATACAAGCATCACTCCACTTCGCCCAGTACTTTCCTTGCCAATCTGTAATCTTAATACCTGTTTCATTGGTAAACCTTTGTCGCCCTAGTGGTATGCCGCCATTCTCTTCAGCTGTTCGCTTGATTTCTCTAAGGATATATTCTTTATTCATGTTACTTTATGGTTAAACCAATATTAGCTTGTGGCGCTATTTACACCTCTTCACAAACCGCCCCATGCGGGCAAGCGCCTCCTCGATGTCGGCCAGGGAGGTGGCGTAGCAGCAGCGGATATAGCCCTCCCCGCACTTCCCGAAGGTGCTGCCGGGGATGACGGCCACCTTTTCCTCCATCAGGAGCTTTTCGGCGAACTCATCGGAGCTGAGTCCCGTCGCCTTTATCGAGGGGAAGGCGTAGAAGGCGCCCTTTGGCTCGAAGCAGGGCAGGCCGATTTTATTTAAGCCCTTGACCATGAACAGCCGCCGCCGGTTGTAGTCCTCGACCATCTCGGCTACGCTGTCGCTGCCGGATTTCAGCGCCTCGATGGCGGCGACCTGCCCCATGGTGGGGGCGCACATTATTGTGTACTGATGTATCTTGAACATGGCGCCGATGATATCTTTACTGCTGGCGGCGTATCCGATGCGCCAGCCGGTCATGGCGTAGGCTTTGGAGAAGCCGCCGAGCAGGATGGTGCTGTCTTTCATATGGGGGAGGGTGGCGGCGCAGGTGTGCTCCACGCCGTAGACCAGGCTTGCGTATATCTCGTCGGAGATTATCATCAAGTTATGGCGGCGGGCGACCCCGGCTATTTTTTCCAGCTTGTCGCGGCCCATCACGGCGCCGGTGGGGTTGGCCGGGTAGCCGATGAGTATGGCTTTGGTCTTGTCGGTAATCTTCTTCTCGATGTCGTCGGCGCCGAGCTCAAAGTTGTTCTTCTCGTGGGTGGGCACCATGACCGGTTTGCCGCCGGCCAGGCTGACGCAGGAGTGGTAGGAGACGTAGCCGGGGTCGGCCATGATGACCTCGTCCCCGGGGTCAATGATGGCTCTGGTGGCTAAATCCACTCCTTCACTGACGCCGATGGTGATGAGCAGCTCGGTGTCGGGGTTATAGTCAAGTTTATAGCTTTCTTTAAGGTGCTTTGACAGCTCGCGGCGCAGTTCGGGCATGCCCAGGTTGGAGGTGTACATGGTGTAGCCCTTTTCCAGCGAGTAAATGGCCGCCTCGCGGATGTGCCAGGGCGTAGGGAAGTCGGGCTCGCCCACCCCCAGCGAGATGACCCCCTCCATGGAGGCGACCAGGTCGAAGAACCTTCTTATACCGGAAGGGGCAATCTGGTTTACCCGCTTTGAGGTAATATTCGGCTTTTTTCTGGGCATATTTTAGTCTCCTAGAGGATTACCGGCTGGCGTTTGGTTTCTTCGCCGCCGGCCAGGATTTCGCCGTCTTCCTTGTATCTTTTGAGCAAAAAGTGGGTGGTCGTCTCCTGCACCCCCTCTATCAGGGCGAGCTTCTGGGTGACGAAACCGGCCACCTCGTGCATGGTCTTGGCCGTGACCAGAACCAGCAGGTCGTAGGTCCCCGATAGCAGGTAGACCGAGCGGGCTTCGGGGAAGCGGTAGATGCGTTCGGCCAGGCCGTCAAAGCCGACGTCTCTCTGCGGGGCCACCCGGACTTCTATTAAGGCGCTCACCTGCTCGTTGCCCGCTTTTTCCCAGTTGACGATTGTCTTGTACTTGAGGATGGTGCCGTCTTTCTCCGCTTTCTTGATGGCTTTGGTGACCTCGGCGGCGGGCTTGCCGGTCATGGTGGCTATCTTCGCCGGTGTAGTCCTGGCGTCGTTTTCCAGTATCTTTAGAATTTCGTTTATCTTTGTCATGGCTTTGCTCCTTATGTCTTGGAGGTTATTATAGCATAGCTGGCTTGATTTAGTATTTTTACCCCCACCCCCATGTCTTTCGTCCCATACCCGCCCGCCCAAAAGGCTGTGCCTTTTTAGCTTCCTTCCCCGCCTCCTATTGAGGTGGTATTCCCTTCCCCTGTTTTATATCTATTCCCACCCGCCGCCCTTGTGGTAGGGCTAAAGCCCTTTTTGCCCCGCCCATCATTTCTAACGGTTCTTTATCTTCCCATACCCGCCCGCCCAAAAGGTTTCACCTTTTTTATATCTATAACCCCACCCCCAGAGGAGGGGAGATTTGTCTTCATTCCCCTGGAAAGGAGTTAATAGAGGTCTAACCTCTTAGGGTGGGTGGGTGGGAAGTAAAACACTTTCTAAAAACCGCCCGGTTTCCCTCCTTCGTCCTGAGGGTTATCGTGCTTTGACCCGCTTGAAGACGACTACCTTTTGCTGGGTGTTGATATCTTCCACCTCCCAGCCGGCTTCCAGCCAGGCGATAGCCTGCGGGTTTTTCCTGTCGTTTTCCCACCATGATTTAAAGGCGTAGGCCGCCGCTTCCAGCTTGGAATCGATAATGTGCTCGATGTGCTCCAGGCTTAAGCTTAGCTGGCTGGCATGGTAGCTGGCCAGGTAGTCCCTTAAGGGGACGTATTTGAGGATGCTCTTAACATCTACCTTTTCCTCGGCGGCGGGCTGTACCGGGTTGCTCGTGGCGGCTGTAGCCTTTTTCTCCACCACCTCGTATTTCCTGGCTTTGGCCCCGACCAGCCTTATGTGCAGCAGGGATTTACAATTGGGACAGCCTATCTGGCCGTCGTAGTTGTCGGTGTCGATAAACTGGGGTATCTCGATGGTCTTGCCGCAAACCAGGCAGCTAATTTCCACTTTTTCTGCTCCCCCCGTTAAGTTTTGCACCGCCCCGCTTGATATCTTTTCCCGCCCGCCGCCCTTATCAGGGAACGGGCTAAAGCCCTTTTTGCCCCGCCCCTCCGCCTCTATAACTCTCCAGCCCCGCCCGGAAGAGGTTTCATCTCTTTCAGATTTTATTGTCCGCCTCGCCCTCATAATCTCCGCCCCTCTTAAACTTCTTCTTTACCCCACCCTGTTTTTTTTACGGGTGTTTATATTCCCATACCCACCCGCCCAAAAGGCTTTGCCTCTTTAGACTCTCTTACCACCGCCCCGCCCCCTATGAGCTTGGCATCTTATCTATATACAGCGATAGGGATTATAGATATTGCTGGATAAGGCACCGCAATAGCTAACTTCTCAATACCTCGAAGTGCACTAAATGTATTACGGAAAGACTCGTCGATTGATTGGGTTTTCTGCACTTGTACATCCTTCTGCAAAGACGCATCACGTTGCTCGATTTCACTCCGATGGGGAATATAAGCAACCTGTGCGAAAACACTCCATTGAATCTGAGGTGAGGTTCCGTACCTGAAAATGACGCTTTCTAAACCATCACGGATAAAAGCCTTTATGAGGTGACCTGTAAAATAAACTTCAGGCATACTTTCGTTTGGGCGGATGGTTATCATGCAGCGTTCCTTATAGAAGGTATCAAAAAACTTTTTCAGGCCATCAACAAACCAATCGGCAAATGGTTTTTTCATAGATAATTCTCGCTCTAGTTGCTTTCTTTGAGGTTTTGATAATGTTTCGGTTATTTTGAGTGTTGAACAGTGAGTTATGAATGTTGATAAATCATTAAAATTCTCTAGGATTCCTTTTAGGTAGTCATAATCATCTAAGGTGATTTTCCCACTAATTAAGAGAAATGAATCCTGATTTATGTGCGAATTTAGTTTCCCACTCGTAGGCCCATCAGGAGAAACGGAAGAGCTGTCGATAATGATAACCGAATCGCTATCAATCATTTTGGATTCGACATAATTATACATGTAGTCATGCAAAGTCTTGGTTTCTCGTTCCTCATTTTCCCAGATAAATTTCCCCTCCGCCGCAAGGCTTAACAAAGCGGGAATACCGCCTCCACCTTTTCCAGAAACTTCTTTGGTTGTTCCTCCAACACGCTCCCTACCAGTCACCAACCCTTCTTCGAGTTGGGCAAATATGGACTTGGTGCGCTCAACATCTAGATATAAGAAATCCCTAATATTAATAGCCTTACTACTTTGCTGCTCCGGCACTTTGTTTTCTTTATCTGTTTCCTTTCTTGCCCTCCAAAACTTAAACATAATTCACCTCCCACCCCCTTACTTTATTTCCGCCCTCATCTTATGCCACTCCGTAGCCTGCTCGTAGGCGTAGGCGACTCTTAGTATAGCCTCCTCCCCGAAGGGCTTGCCGATTATCTGCATGCCGATGGGCAGCCCCTCCCCAAATCCGGCGGGGATGGAGATGCCGGGCACGCCGGCGATATTTATGGGCAGGGTGCAGACGTCGCTCAGGTACATCTGGACCGGGTCGTCGAGCTTCTCGCCTAATCTAAAGGGAACGGTGGGTGAGGTTGGGGTTATCAGTGCGTCGTATTTCTCAAAGGCCTGGTCGAACTCGCGCCTTATCAGGGTGCGCACCTTCTGGGCTTTGAGGTAGTATGCGTCGTAGTAGCCGGCGGAGAGGGCGTAGGTGCCGAGCATGATGCGCCGCTTGACCTCGTCGCCGAAGCCGTACTGCCGGGTCTTTTCCATGGCCTCCCACATGCTGTCGGCTTCCTGGTAGGAGAAGCCGTACTTGACCCCGTCGTAGCGGGCCAGGTTGGCCGATGCCTCCGATGGGGCGATGATATAGTAGACGGCCAGGGCGTGGGGGGTGCTGGGGAGGGTTGCCTCCCAGTCGACTTTGGCCCCCAGCTCTTCCAGTCTGGCGATAGCGTCTTTTAAGGCTTTCTCGACCTCGACCTGCATCCCCTTGACGAAATACTCTCTGGGCACGCCCAATTTCAGCCCCTTGAGGTCTTTGCTTAAGGCCTTGGTGTAGTCGGGGACGGGGTTTGGTGCCGATGTCGAGTCTCTGTCATCGAAGCCGGCTATAGCATTCAATACTAAAGCGCAGTCGGTGACGTCTTTGGTTAATGGCCCGATCTGGTCGAGCGAGCTGGCAAAGGCGACCAGTCCGTAGCGGCTGACTCTTCCGTAGGTGGGTTTCAGGCCGACGACGTTGCAAAATCCGGCGGGCTGTCGGATGCTGCCGCCGGTGTCCGAGCCTAAGGCGTAGATGCCTTCGTCGGCGGCTACCGCCACCGCCGAGCCGCCGCTTGAGCCGCCGGGAACCCTGTCCAGGTCCCAGGGGTTGTGGGTGGGGAAAAAAGCCGAGTGCTCGGTGGAGGAGCCCATGGCGAACTCGTCCATGTTGGCCTTGCCGATGGTCACCGCGCCCAGTGCATTTAATTTTTCGACGACGGTGGCATCGTAGGGGGGTATAAAGTTCTCCAGCATCTTCGACGAGCAGGTGGTGCGCACCCCTTTGGTGCAGAGGACGTCCTTGATTACCACCGGGACGCCGGTCAGGGGCTTTATATCGCCTTTGGCAATCAGCTTGTCGGCTTTTTCGGCCTGTTTCAGCGCCGCTTCCCCGGTCATAGTCACCAGAGCTTTGACCTTCGGTTCTACCTCTTTGGCTCGTTTCAGGCAGGCTCTGGTCAGCTCCACCGAGGAAAGTTTTTTGTCTTTTAATAACTGGTGCGCTTCATGGATGGTCAGCCGGTGCGGTGTCATTCCAGCACCGCCTTTACCCGGAAGTAGTCGCCCTCTTTTTTGGGGGCGTTGGCCAGTATCTGGCCGGGCAGCAGTGAGTCGGCTGGCTGGTCGGCTTTGGTCACGTTCTGGAGGGGGATGGACTGGGCGGTGGGCGGGACGTCGGTGGTGTCCACCTGCTGCAGTATCTCGAAGTTCTCCAGTATGTCGGATAGCTGCTCGCGCAGGCGTTCGACGTCGTCGTCGGTGACGCCCACCCTGGCCAGTTTGGCGATGTGTAAAACTTCTTCACGTTTTAGCTTCATAATGGGGTCATTATAGCACTCATATTTGAGTATGAGCAACAGAATGGGCTTTTAGCTTTTCTCTCCACCCCGTTTTATATCTTATCCCGCCCACCACTCTTATATGGAAGGAATTCCACCGCCCGGAGAAGAAATGGGGTAAGGGGATTTAGCCACCCTGAGAGCCTTCCGCCCGCTGCTTGATGCCGAGGAGCATCTTGCGCTGCATGACGGCGGCGATTGGTACCAGCAACCAGTTATAGGCTATCTTATTGACCAGACCGGGTTTATAGTCGAAAACCCACCGGGATATGAGGCGGGTGAACCCCTCCTCTTGGCTGGTGAAGAATATCCACACGTTGGCCGTATTCTTGTCCTGCCGGCCTCCGTAGACCAGCGCCCTCTCCGGCTCAACGGCGACCACCGGTATAATCGGCGCTTTGGGGTGCATTACCACTTTGTCGCCCACTTTGATATCCTGGTGTTCGGCAAGAATGCGGTCGGCGTTATGGATGTTGCAGCCGACCATATTCTCCAGTAGCTCGTAGCTGTAGAACCCGCCCTTGCCCTGTCCTATCTGCACCAGCCAGGGCCAGACCCGGTGTCCCGGGGCCCCGATGGTAACCGCCTGGGTGTATCCCCCTTTGGGATGGGGGACGAGTTCGGCGCCGGGCAGGGCGCGGTTGACCTCGTCGTCGGTAGCCCCCCACCGGTGCCAGTACGGCAGGAAGGGCGTTAGCAGCGCCGCCGCTATCAATAGCGCCCCACCCATCCCCTCCCCGATGTCTTTCCACGACATAGTAAAATACTTATAGCACCTATTGGGGACGGTTGTAAAATGAGGCCGTCAATCTTCCCATACCCGCCCGCCCTCAAAGGCTTTGCCTTTTAAAGAATCTCTAACCCCACCCCCCAAGTAAGAGAGATTAACCTCTCCATATCCCCCCTCTGGGGAGTTAATAAAAAGAGAAGCAAAGCCTCTCTAAAACCCTTCTTTTTGGACTTTTTGAGTTATTGTTGAGCAAAGCCTGAAGCGGAATCAAACTCAAAGTCTGAGCTTGTTATTTCGTGCGTCAGCTTTAACATCTCAGTCCTAGTCTCTGCAAGAATTGACTCAATGGGTTCCCTGTGAGTGGGGTTTGGAACAATGTACTCGATGAACCGCTTCAACGTATCTAGGATAACAAGGGGCATCACCATGAATTGGTTCTCATGTGGGCGAACGTCGTGGTCACGTAGACAATACTCACCATCTGTGTCCTGTCTAAGATAGTGAAACCTCAACGCTGTCCATGTGCCATGGACTTCATGAGATCCCATTCGTTGAGTGCCGATATAGAATTTTTCCGACAGCCCAACATCACGGCACATGCTCCATAGGTCTGGTAAAGGCTTCATTTGGAGGATTTGCCTCTCAGATAAAGTCGTAGAATCAATGCATGTTTGTATTGAAGTCAGCATTTGCTTCTCAATTACGAGTGTACCGCCTCCGCGTTCGGCTATGTTTTGTTGTATGTTGTTTTTTAGTTTCAGGTCACTCTTAATACCATCAGCCAAATACCGTTGAAAGCAGTCATTGCTATCTTTATAACAAAGCCACTGAACGGTTACTGCACTTTCATATATTGACCGATCTAACAACATTATTGTCTCGCCATACTTTTTTGTGACAGATAAGCATATGTTTGACAACATGAGTCTGGAGCAACGGTTAAGAAGGCCGGTTAAAATTGCATAATTAAGAGCAGGCATTTCTCGAATTGCCAGGGACTTTCGGGATATTGATGCTAAGATATTACACGTCCCACCTATGTACTTGTACCATTCGAATAGAATTGGCATAAAGTCCTTATCTTTGCGGCATCTATCCCAAAGTTCAGCAGGAAAAGTCGGTTTTTGGAGAAATTCTTGTTCCAATGAGAAGTGCGTACTCATGTATAGTTCCTTGAGAGTCGTTAAACGTATTATAGCATAGAGAAATGTGAATCGAGTGGAAATTGCATGACGAAATTAGTTTCAAATGTGGGAAGCAGAACTTCAGGTTAAAATGGTGGGGCAGGGGGACACTTTGATAAAAAAATCACCCCATCCTGCTATAATAAAAATGAGATGATGACCACCCGCCTCATAATAGCCATAGTTTCCACCCTCGCCGAAGAAGCGGCGCTGGCGGCGGTAGTCCTCTGGGGCCTGCCCCGGCTGGGGGTAAACCTGCACGTCGGCGTCCTCATCGCCCTGATGGTGGCCCTGGCCGCCTACGCAATTACCACCTACCGCATGGGCAGCCGCGCCCTCAGGCGGAAGCCGGTGGTCGGCCTGCCCGCTATGGTCGGCGCCAGGGGCAAAACGGTCAGCGATTTAGCCCCCGAAGGCACCGTCAGGATAAAAGGGGAGCTCTGGGATTCGAAGGCCGAAGGCCGCAGGATAAACGCCGGAGTGTGGGTCATAGTGGTAGGGCAGGAGGGGCTTAAATTAGTCGTGCGCCGTGAAAAACCACCGGCAAAGACCTGACGGCTAATTTACATAACCCGATAGCCGATTCAAAACATCTTATCCCAAAATCCGTGCCTATTTTACATAACAAGAGCGCCAAAACAAATAACCATCCCCCGCCAAACCCTGTGTAGTTGACATAACTGGAGAAACAATTCCCCAAGCTGCCCACCCTCGAATTGTTTCCCGTTAACTACCCAAGGGGCAGAAGCAGTTCAAGCCGGCCAGTTTGGCCGCCCCCGATATGGTAATACCGTAGAACACTACAGGCTTGGTTATCCGGAACTGGTCGATGGTGTCGTTGACTATGGTGGTGCCAGTTACCACGGCGATATCACACCAGTTCAGGTTCTCTTCGGTTTGGTTAGGACCGCCTATTCTTAATCCGAACTTCTCCTGGCCGATATTATCCTGGTCCATATCGGTTACTCTCAGCTCGAACTGTTTGGCCAGCACCTCTACCATTCTGGGCTGGAACCCGACCATAGCCACTCTGGGCTCGCCGTAGTTTTCCTCTATGTACTTTGCCAGCTCATGGCTGCATTCCCTGGGCTGATTATCTTTACAGTGTACTGTCTTGGCTATAAGCCCCAGGTGCCTCATGACGGCGTTGAGGCTGGAAATAAAGATGGCTCTGCGGAAGTTGTTTTTCAAGTCCATGGCGGCGATATCAGCCAGCCGCCCGCTGAAGTTGCCGTACCGGTCGGTGAACGCCTGCCCCCGGGAACCCCTGAACTCAGCCTGCATCAGCCGCTCTACCCCTTTTACTATCGGGTAGTCTTTGTCCTCGGGGTTGCCGATAGCCTGTTCGGTGGAGAGAGTAGCCGCCCGGACTATGACCTCCTCCCCCTCAAGCCCGTGTTCTTTTATCAGCTTTATGAATTTTTTCCTGATAGTCTCGTGCAATTTGTTCCCCATACTATAATGTTACTAGATTGAGGGTGGTAATGTCTATTTCTTGCTTTCGGTGGGTGGGGTTGTTATGATAACCAGCGGTGGTCAAGCAGAGAATCGATAGCTTATTGGTAGACAGGGGTCTGGTGGAAAGCCGGGCCAAGGCTCAGGCTTTAATCATGGCCGGTGAGGTATCGGTAGAGGGTAAGACCATTATCAAGGCGGGGACTCTGGTAGCTGAGGAGGTGGTGATTACCATACGCCAGCCGCCTCCTTTTGTTAGTCGTGGCGGCATCAAGCTTGACTACGCCTTTGACCGTTTTCAGCTTGATGTCACCTCGAAAGTGGCCGCCGATATCGGTGCCTCCACCGGCGGCTTTACCGATTGCCTGCTCCAGAGGGGGGCGAGCCGGGTCTACGCTGTAGATGTTGGCTACGGCCAACTGGATTACCGTTTGAGACAGGAGAAACGGGTGGTGGTTCTGGAGCGGGTAAATGCCCGCTATCCCATCGCCCTGCCGGAGAAGGTAGACCTGGCTACCCTGGACCTGTCCTTTATATCGGTGGAGAAGGTGATACCCTCGGTAGCCCGACTGCTTAAAGATGACGGCTATTTAGTGGTGCTGCTCAAGCCGCAGTTTGAAGCTCAACGCAGTGAGGTGGGTAAAAGGGGCATAGTCAAGCAGCCGGTGGTGCACGCTCGGGTTCTGGGGCGGTTTATCGCCTGGATGGTAAACCACGGCTTCAGGCTGGGGGGACTGGTGGTTTCGCCCATACTGGGCGCCGAGGGTAATATGGAATTTTTCCTCCTCTTGAGGTTAGCATAGTGGAATTAGAGCCGGTGACCCTAGAAGTAGATGGCATAAATATTGCCGGTCAGCTTTATCTGCCCGAGGGCGATGGGCCCTACCCGACGGTCTGTGCCTGTCACGGTATCCCTGCCGGAATCCCCGACCCCGCTGATAGGGGCTATGCCTTACTGGCGGAAAAGATTTCTCCTCACGGCTTTGCCGTGTTTATTTTTAACTTCAGGGGAACTGGAGCCAGCGGCGGCAATCTGGATATGCTGGGCTGGACCCGAGACCTTAAGGCGGTAATCGATTATTTATATGCTTTGCCCCAGCTAGATAATACTTATCTATCACTGCTCGGTTTTAGCGCCGGGGCGGCGGTCTCAGTATACGTGGCGGCACAGGATGGGCGTGTTTCCTCGGTAGCCGCCTGCGCCTGTCCGGCCGAGTTTGACTTCTTTGCCAGGAATGATAACCCCCAGTCTCTCATCGCTCATTACCGCCAAATCGGCGCCATCCGTGACGATAGCTTTCCCCCTTCTACCCGGCAGTGGCTCAACGGCTTCGAACTGGTCAAGCCTGTCGACTATATAGCCCGGATTTTCCCCCGCCCCCTGCTGCTGGTGCACGGCAGTAATGATGAGGTCGTTGATATCAGCCATGCCCACAGGCTCTATGCTCAGGCTGGCGAGCCTAAACAGCTTGCCATTGTCGAGGGGGCCGGACACCGCCTGCGGCACAGTGAAGAGGCGATGGATATAGTTATAGACTGGCTTAAGTCTCATGTCTCCCTCCATTTCTAGTGTAACCTTTTCTTCCCACACCCACCCGCCCTCATAAGCTTTTACCCCAAAAAAAACCTTGTTTTTTCGGGGGCCCCGTATTCGCTTCTAAAACTTTCTAACCCCACCCCCGGAGGAGAGAAATTATCCCCACGGAAAGGAGAGTTTAGAGACACAGCCTCTTAGGGTGGGGTGGGGGGGAAGCTAAACGACCGAAAAAAAGAGGCTGGGGGTGAGGCTAAACAAAATTGACCTCCAGGCAGGGATTAAGTTATAATTAGAATGCGAGGCAAGCAGAGTTGCACGAAAGTTGCGGCGTTTTTGGCGTTTATGCCCCTGGTGAAGATGTGGCTCGGCTTACCTTTTTTGCTTTATTTGCCCTCCAGCACCGCGGCCAAGAGAGCGCTGGTATTGCCACCAGTGATGGCAAAAGGCTCCAGGTTGATGCCAGGATGGGACTGGTCTCTCAGGCGTTTGACGAGGCCGCCTTAAGCAGGCTTAGCGGTGATATTGCCATCGGCCACAATCGCTATTCCACCAGAGGCTCCAGCCGGAAGGCTAACGCCCAGCCACTTTTGGTGGGTAAGGGTGCCAACGCCATTGCCGTCGCCCACAACGGCAATATCGTTAATGCCGAGCACCTGCATCAGGAACTCTCCGACCAGGGCTATACCTTCAATACTTCCACCGATACCGAGGTTATCGCTAACCTTATCCTCTCCTCACCGGAGAAGCGCTGGGAGGACAGGATACGCTATGCCATGCATCGGCTTCAGGGGGCCTATTCTCTGACCCTGCTGACCAACGATACCCTTTACGGTGTTCGTGACCCGTTGGGTGTCCGCCCGCTGTGCCTGGGCAAGCTTGACGGCGGCTGGGTTATTGCCTCGGAAAGCTGTGCCCTCGACCATATCGGCGCTAATTTCATCAGGGAGATTGAGCCCGGTGAGATAGTCTCTATCTCGAAGGACGGTGTTGAGAGTGACCAAGAAGAGGCGGAGAGGAGAGCTATATGTATCTTTGAGTATATCTACTTCGCCCGCCCCGATTCGGTGATTAACGGCCGCCTGCTCTACCCGGCACGGCAGGCTATGGGTGAAGTTCTGGCTCAGGAGCATCCGGTGGAGGCCGACCTGGTTATGGGGGTGCCTGATTCGGCTACCGCTGCTGGCATTGGCTACTCCCGCTGGTCAGGCATACCACTGTGTGAGGGATTGCTTAAGAACCGCTATGTCGGGCGTACCTTTATTGAGCCTGACCAGCGTATCAGAGACCTCGGCGTTAAGCTGAAATTTAACCCCCTCCCCCAGATGCTGGATGGCAAGCGATTGGTGGTGGTTGACGATAGTATTGTCCGGGGTACTACCACCCCCAAGGTAGTTGAGCTCTTGAGGAGAGCGGGGGCTAAAGAAGTGCATATGCGCATCTGTGCCCCACCCCTCCGCTACCCCTGCTTCTTCGGCGTTGATATGGCTACCCGCTGGGAGCTGATTGCGGCGCAAAAGACGGTGCCTGAGGTTAGGGATTTTATCGGAGCTGATTCCTTGGGATACTTGAGCATTGACGGGCTAGTTAAGGCGGTGGGTTTGCCCAAGGATACCTTCTGTCTGGCCTGTTTCACCGGTGATTACCCCATTCCGGTCCAGCTGGAGATGGATAAGCTGGCACTGGAGTCCACGCCAGCCGAGGAATACAGCCGTTTTGGTATAAAGTAGCGTTAAACTGAAATACTTGGCCCTTCTGCCCATTCTTATGATTGCAACTGGGTTGTCTCAAGTGCTATGATTATTTCACTATTAGGAGGGCAAGCTGACTAAGGAAACCTATGCTTCCAGTGGGGTCAATATTGAGGTTGCGGCCAGGGCTAAAGAGCTGATTGCCCAGCATGCCCGTTCTACCCACCGTCCCGAGGTCTTGTCCGGCGTGGGTTTTTTCGGCGGACTTTTTGAGTTTAAGGGCTACCAGCGGCCGGTTCTGGTGTCCAGCGTTGATGGGGTGGGCACCAAGCTCAAGCTCGCTTCTGCTTTAGGCAAGCATGACACTGTTGGTATTGACATCGTTAATCACTGCGTCAATGATATCCTTAGCTGCGGTGCCGAGCCGCTTTTTTTCCTGGACTATATTGCCGCTGGCAAGCTGAATCCAGAGCAGGTGGGGGAAGTGGCCAAAGGGCTGGCTTCGGCCTGCCGCGAGGTCGGCTGCGCCCTTATCGGCGGTGAGACGGCGGAGATGCCGGGTCTGTATAGCGGGGAGGACTATGACCTGGTCGGCTTTATCATAGGTGTGGTAGAGAAATCAAGGATTATCCAGGGCAAGAAAATAGTCGCTGGAGATACTATCATGGGCTTGCCCTCCAGCGGGCTGCACACCAACGGTTATTCTTTGGCGAGAAAAATTTTTGGCGAGACCAGGTCAGCGTTAGATACCCAATATCCTGAGTTAGGCCACACTCTGGGTGAGGCGCTTTTAGAGCCCCACCGCAGTTACTATAACCAGTTAAAGCCGTTACTACCACTCATTAAGGGCTTGGCCCATATCACCGGCGGCGGCCTTATTGGCAATGTGCCCCGCGTTCTGCCCGAAGGCCTAGTGGCCAAGTTCGATAGCCGCGGCTGGTCGGTGCCCCCTATTTTTAGTCTTATTCAAAAGCGGGGCAATGTTGGCCGGGACGAGATGTACCGGGTCTTTAACATGGGTATCGGCATGGTTATAATCTGCTCAACCGATAATGCCGGCAATATTACCAGGGCGCTACCCGAAGCCAAAGTCATCGGTGAGGTGATAAAACGGGAGGGGGAGGTCAGGGTGGTTATTAACTAGGCTTGCCGCTGTTTTTGGGAGGACGGGAATATGGCAACCGCCAAAAGGACTAAACAGGACACTCTCTGGTCAATACTGTTGACTATCCTGTGTATCGCCTGTTTCCCGGCCAATCCTATCGTCTTAACCGGCGTTATAAAGGTGGAATCATACCTGCCCCTGGTAATTATCGGCTGGGTTGTTTGTGCGTTGGGTATGGTGCTGGTCATGGCGCCGATAGTCATGTTCCCAAGGCGTGGCAGTGTTCCCAAAGGGAAATCGTTTGTCGATACCACCCGTCTGGTTGATACCGGGATTTACGCTGTTGTCCGTCACCCGCAGTACACGGGCGGGATTATAGCCATATTTCTCACCAACTTATTATTGTATCCGCACTGGCTGTTCGGGGTACTGGGGGTGATTGGTGCTGTGGTTACCTATCTGGGCTGTAGGGAGGAAGACAAGTACCTGGTAGAAAAATTTGGCGACGACTATAAAGCCTATATGCAGAGGGTGCCCGGGATGAACTTTCCGCTGGGGATAATAAGAATATTACAACGTAGTAACTAAACGGAGGTTGTTATGCGAGCCATCATCAGTGTCTCTGATAAGACTGGGGTAAGCGATTTCGCCAGGGGGTTAAGCCAGCTCGGCTTTGAGGTATTCTCCACCGGTGGCACCAAGAAGGCGCTGGCCGAAGCCAAGGTTCCGGTGAAGAGCGTCTCCGAGATTACCGGCTTCCCCGAGATTCTTGACGGGCGGGTAAAGACCCTGCACCCGATGGTTCACGGCGGCATTCTGGCCAATCGTAAAATAGCCGCCCACATGGAGGAGCTAAAAAAGCATAATATCGGTGAAATCAACCTGGTGGCGGTCAATCTTTACCCCTTCGTCCAGACCGTGTCCAAAGAAGGGGTGACCCTTGACGAGGCACTGGAGAATATTGATATCGGTGGGCCGACCATGATCCGGGCTTCCGCCAAGAATTTTCCCAGCGTTATCGTGGTGGTTGACCCTGCCGACTATCCGCTGGTTCTGGAAAAACTAAAAGGGAAAGGTCTGGACTTAGCTGAACGCAAGCGATTAGCCCAGAAGGCTTTCCAGCACGTGGCTATCTATGACACCGCCATCTCCCAGTATCTCAGGCGGGATATTGAAGGCTTCCCCGAGGACATGACCGTCGCCCTTAAGAAACGCTACGGGCTGCGCTACGGTGAGAACCCTCATCAGCCGGCTGCCTTCTATGCCGAACCGGTGGTGGGGGGAGCGGTGGATACCGGTATCACCTGGGCGGAACAGCTGGGAGGCAAGGAGCTTTCCTTTAACAACATTCTGGATGCAGACGCCGCCTGGGGGGTGGTGACCGACTTCGCCGCGCCCACGGTAGCCGTTATCAAACACACTAATCCCTGCGGGCTGGCCAGCCACGACGATATTGCCGAAGCCTACCGGCGTGCCTTTACCGGCGACCCGGTGGCCGCCTTCGGCGGTATTGTGGCCTCTAACCGGCCGGTTACGCTGGCTATGGCTGAAGAGATGAAGCCGGTCTTCTACGAGATAGCTATCGCCCCGGAATATGAAGCCGAGGCGCTGAAGCTACTGCAGCGCAAGAAGGACTTGCGCATTCTACTGACCAAGTTGCCGCCTGGCTATGGCAAAGCGCCGGCGGATTATCTCGATTTCCGCCGGGTTAAGGGTGGCTTCCTCGTCCAGAAATCAGATTCCGTGCCGGAGACCGGTGTCAACCTGAAAAAGGTAACCAAACGCCAGCCCACGCCCGAAGAAATCAAAGACCTGCTCTTTGCTTGGAGAGCGGTCAAGCACATAAAGTCCAACGCCATTGGGCTAGCTAAGGATAAAACTCTTTTGGGTATGGGTGCCGGACAGCCCAGCCGCATTATTAGTGCCCAGATAGCTATTGAGAAGGCTGGAGATAAGGTTGCCGGTAGCGTGCTGGCTTCGGATGCCATGTTCCCCTTCCCTGATGTGGTTGAGGCGGCTGCCAAAGCCGGGGTGACGGCTATTATCCAGCCCGGTGGCTCGATAAGGGATGAAGACTCAATCAAAGCGGCTGACGCTCATAATATGGCTATGGTCTTTACCGGCGAGAGGCACTTCAGGCATTAGACTGATGGCTAAGATGTTAATAATCTCTAAACAGCAGGTGGAGAATCTGATAGACAAGCTGAATGACCCGGCTAGGTTCGACGAGTCTCGCGATGAACTGGAGAAGATGCTGGAGATAAAATCAGCTTTGCTGTCGAGGGCCGCCGACGGCATTCAGCCCTGCTGTGGCACTTTTTGCGAAATCAGAACCTGCCTTGACTCGGAGGTTCAGGTTCTGCAAGAGGCGCTTGATGCCATGAATAAAGAAGACATTGACAAGACATCATCCCTGCTCAGGGACTATATAAGATATGTGGAGCTACTGGAGCAGTAACCGGGCTAGGAGGTGAGGAGGCGATGGCTAATGCAGTTTTAGTTATAGATATGGTCAGGGGTTTTATGGAGGAAGGCTATCCCCTGTATTGCGGGGAGAGAGCCCGGCGTATAATCCCCAGTGTGCAGCGTCTACTGGAGGGGGAGATTAGCCGGGGCTCTAAGGTATTCCTTGTCTGTGACCATCATGCCCCCGATGACGACGAGTTCAAGCAGTTCCCCCCCCACTGTATTAAGGGCACTGCTGAAACTGAGGTTATCCCCGAGCTGGCCAAGTATAAGGGTGAGGTGATACCCAAGAAACGTTTCAGCGCCTTTTTTGGTACTCCCGTTGACGAGAAGCTTAAGAAACTCAAGCCGGAGAAGCTGATTGTCTGCGGGGTGTGCACCGATATCTGTGTTTGCCATACTGTTTCCGACGCCCGGAGCCGCGACTATAAAGTAGAGGTGCCGGTTGATTGCGTCGCCTCCTTCGACGAGGCGGCGCACCACTTTGCCCTGGGGCACATGGAAAGGGTGCTGGGGGCCAAGCTGACTAACCTGGTGGCCAGCCGGGCTAAGCTGGTCAAGTTTGAACCTTCTGAGGCCGTCCTCTCCGGTGAGACGGCCGATGTCTATTTCGCTCGCACCGTGGAGATATTACGCCGTGAGGGGCTTAACCCGCTGGCGACCATGGAGTTCTTCGCCAGCCGGGCCGGAGTACTCTGCGGCATGGAGGAGGTCAAGGCGCTGCTGGCCAAGGTCTTGACTAAAGATGGCTGTGAGGTGTGGGCGCTGGCCGATGGCGATAGCATCAAGGAGAAGGAGGTGGTGTTGCGCGTCACCGCCCCCTACCAGAGCTACGGCCTCTACGAAACGGCCATAGACGGCATTCTCGCCCACTGTAGCGGCTGGGCAACGGCTGCCCGTGAGTGTGTCGAGGCTGCCCAGGGGATACCCGTGGTCAGCTTCGGCGCCCGCCATGTCTATCCGGCCATAGCCGGCATCATGGACTACTCGGCTATCGTCGGCGGCTGCTCCGGCTGCTCCAGCGTGGCCGGGGCAAAGCTGGCTGGTATCGAGCCTGCCGGGACTATACCCCACGCTCTGATTTTAGTCATAGGGGATACGGTTAAGGCCACCCTTGTCTTTGATAAGTATATGCCGGCCAATGTCCTTCGCGTTTCCCTGGTTGATACCTTCAAGGATGAGGCGGAGGAGTCGGTGCTGGTGGCTAAAGCCTTGGGCAAGAAGCTGGATAGCGTGCGTCTTGATACCCCTTCGGAGCGGGGCCGGGTTACCCCGGCTCTGGTCAGGGAGGTCAGGGCCCGGCTGGACTTAGCCGGATTTAAAAAAGTCAAGATTTTCGTCAGCGGTGGTATAAGCGCAGATAGAATCAGGCAATTCGTTGAGGCGGGGGCACCGGTCGACGGTTTTGGCGTCGGCAGCTATATTACCGGGGCTAAGCCCCTTGATATTACCGCTGACCTGCACGAGATAGACGGCAAGCCGATAGCCAAGCGGGGCAGAATTCCGGGCATTACCCCCAACCCCAGGCTCAAGCGGATACTTTGAGCTGATTCTTAAAGGAGGGATTTATGCTGGAGTTAGCGGTCAACTTCTTCCTCTCCGGGTTTGTCTACCCCGGTATCCTGTGGAACCAGGTGCTCCTGGCGATTGGTTTGGGTCTGGCCTTTGGCGCCGTCTGGTTTGCTCCTTACTGGACACCAATCCTTAAGAAACCGTGGGCCTGGGCGGTTTTAGCCGGCAGTGCCTTTTTAACCTGGACGGCGGTTGCCTTCATTCAAATTCCCCTACAGCAGGTAACCGGTAACTTTCTAGTCGACCAATTTGGCATGGAGACCTACCAGAGTTTGATTCTGCTTGTAGGTATCCCGGGCATACTCCTCACCGGTCTGGTTCAGGAGGGGGCAAAGCTGGTGCCGGTGGTTGTCTGCTGGTGGCGCAAGGGCAGGAAAATTGACCCAAAGTTCGGGCTGGCTATCGGGGCCGTTGCCGGGCTTGGCCTGGGTCTTCTTGAGGCAGTGTGGGCGCATAATAACATCTTTGCCTCGGGCTGGGGCTGGCAAGTGGTGCAGAGCAGCGGGCTGATGGCGCTGGCCCCGTTCTGGGAGAGATTCTTTACCATAGCCGCTCATATAGCCTTTTCGGCGATAGCTGGCTGGGGTCTGGCCAGGGGTTGGGGATGGCAGTTTTACCTTATAGCCGCTGTCATGCACGCCTTCTTGAACTACAGTGTTGTTTTATTGTATGCGGGGTATTTTACCGTGGTCGCCCTGGAAATCCAGGTGGCGGTGATAGCGGCGGTAGTAACCGCCGCGGCTCTCTGGCTGCGGTGGGGAGAGCCCTCAGGGCCAGCCGTATCTGAAACCTAACCCTGCTCAAACTTCAGACACAGAACCTGTTTAGTGTTTCGGATGACCTTCACCCTCTCGTCTATTCGCCAGCCGACCACCCACACGATTTGGCTCGGTGAGCAGACTATGGGGACTTGCTGGCGCCAGGCTTGAGGGATTTTGGCGTCTATCATAAACTCCCCTACCTTCTTGGGCAGACTCAAGCCCAGTGGCTGAAACCTGTCCCCCCGCTTACGAACTCGCACAATCAGCTTGTCGCCGGTCTTGGCCAGGTCAAAGTAAGCGGTGAAGCCGTCTTTCTCCGCCATTTCTTTTGGTTTTATGATGGTCGCTTCTATGCGCCAGCCAGAAAGCAGGGTCTGGCCGGGGATATTCAGTCGAACCTCGCCTTCCAGTTTGGGGAGGGGGGATAAGTCGGTCATATCCGTGGCCAGTCGATACTTATCGTATTCTGTGGCAAAGCTTAAGTCCCCGGGCAGGCTGAGCCTCTTCCCCGCCGGCTTGCCCAGCGCCCCCATCATCTCCTCGATATGCCTCATTTCAATGTCCTTGGTACTGCCCAGCAGCCTCTCCGCCGAAGCTCGGAGCAGGTATCGCTGCAACGTTGGGGGCAATCGGTCAATCCCTTTCCTGTCCAGAATAATAGCCTCACCCTCCTGCTGGGCAATTTTATTCCATAATTGAGCAGTCTCCTTGTCCAGAAAGTCAATGTCATCGCCGGCAATACGCCCCGTCCGCAATAGGGCTTCGGCAATACCGGGGTTATAGCTCTGGAGGAGAGGCAGGAGCTGCTGGCGGATTCGGTTTCTCAGCGGTGACAGGGAAAGGTTAGAAGCATCCAGCCGGGGGTCAAGCTGGTGCCGGCGGCAGTAGTCTTCTGTATCCTGGTGGCTTACTTCCAGCAGGGGTCTTATAACAATCAGACTACCGGTTTTTGATGGCCACTCGGTATATGGCTGCAGTCCCCGCATCCCCCTTATGCCAGCTCCCCGGATGAGGTGCATCAGGATGGTCTCGATGTGGTCGTCCTGAGTGTGTCCCACCGCCACCCGTTTAGCGCCGGTGGCCCCGGCCACCTCGGTCAGGAAGCGGTACCTCACCTCGCGGGCAGCTTCTTCCGGCGAAAGGCGCATCTTCTTTTGATATGCTTTTACCTCCCGCCGTTCTATGGTAGCCGGAATGCCCAGCTTTCGGGCTAAGTCGGAGACATAGTCGGCATCAGCCTCGGACTCAGCATCCCGCAGCTGGTGGTTGAGGTGAGCCAGGTGCAGCTTTACCTTTAGCTTTTCCTGCAGCTCGACCAGGATATGGAGCAGGCATACCGAGTCCGCCCCACCGGATACCGCCACTACCAGCTTCTCACCGCCTGATACTAGGTGATTTTGCTCAATGAAGTCCAGCACCTGTTGTTCCAGTGTCGGCGGCTGGCTTTCTGCCTTCATGCGTTAATACCTTAGCTTGTTTTCAGGATGAGTTTGGTGCGGCGGATAGAGGTGGGGTGGCTCAAGTCCAGTGCGGCCGCCACCTGCTCCGGTCTTCCCGAGCCGCTGCTGTCGCAGCGCAGCCTCATGCCGATGGTACAGTGACCGCGGTGCAAGCTGGTGAGCCACAGGTCATCAATCAAAGCCCGCAGGTCGTAGTTGCGGGTGCCGGTATCCCGCTGGTGGTGCCAGGGCAATTCCTCCAGCGATAGCAGAGAATCTAGCGCCGCCTTTACCGCCGCCTGGTCTTTGTCCGTTTCCGCTTCGACCTCATATTCGGTGTGGCTTACCTGCGATTGCAGCGAGGGCAGGGTCGGGGCCACCATATGTACTTGCGATATCTCTATGCCGGGCGGTAGTTGCTGGCTTACGGCGGCAGTGAAGGAGTGTGGGGAAACCCATTTACTGCAGAAGACATCCGTGAGCTCAGCTTCGCTGGTCACCCCCACGGCCAGGGGGGCGGCTAACGATATCCGGGGGTGGGGGCTAAATCCTTCGGTGTAGGCCAGGGGTATGCCAGCTCGGTGCAAGGCTCTCTGCCACAGGCGCATTATATCCAGGTGGGAAATGAATTTTAGCTTTTCGCCCCGGCTGAATCTAATCCGAATTCTCTGCATGTTTTTCCTTGATCAGGCGTATATTCTCGATTTTCATTCCCCGCATCTCGGTGATAACAATCTTGAAGTTCTTGTACTTCAGTTGTTCACCCTGTTTAGGTATGTGCCCCAGGAGGTCGAGGACAAAGCCGGCTACCGTTTCGTAGTCGTCGCCTTCGGGTATGTTCAATTTCATCTCGTCGTTAGCTTCCTCGACCCGCATGCCGCCGTCGACCTGAAAGGTGTACTCGTTAATGGTCTCGTAATCCTTTTCTATAGCCGCCAGCTCATCACCCACCGGACCGACGATTTCCTCCATCAGTCCGCTTAAGGAAACAATGCCGGCGGTGCCGCCGAACTCATCGATGACCACCGTTATTCGGAAGTTCTTATCCCTCATCTCGGCAAAGAGCTCGCTGACCCGCTTGGTCTCAGGGGTAAAGTAAGCCGGACGAATCAGGTCATCAATGGAATCCTCGTCATTGAACGCCCCCTTGGCCTGGGCCATGAGTATGTCCTTTACCGCCAGGATGCCGACCACATTATCTATGGTGTCCTCGTATACCGGAAAGCGGGATAGCGGGTTTTGGGCATAAAGGTTCAGGAAATCAGCCATTTTGGTGCCCCTGGTTACCCATATCACCTCGGTGCGCGGTACCATAACCTCCCTGACGGGGCGGTTGCCGAACTCAAACACTTTGTGCAGCATCTCCGCCTCTTCTTCCTCCACCGTCCCCTCTTTATGCCCCATTGATATCATGGTCCGGATTCCCTCTTCACTGGCCAGGGACCGGGAAACCGGCGCCCCACCCAGCATTTTGCTGAATCCCGTGGCAATCCAGCTCAGCACCACCACGAATGGGGTGAACAGCCACGAAAGCGCCTCTATTGGCCGGGCATATAGCAGGGCTAATTTTTCCGGATGCTGGGTGGCTATAGTTTTGGGGGTAGTTTCGGAAAATATGAGGAGAAGGATGGTTACCACTACCGTAGCAATTATAATGCCTTGCTCACCCCAGATGGAGACAGCTAGGGCGGTGGCTACGGCAGCAGCGGCGGTGTTAACCAGGTTTGTACCCAGCAGGACGGTTGAAAGGAAATTCTCTGGTCGTTCCAGTACTCTGGCTACTCGTTCTGCCCCTTTTACCTTGGTACTAATTAAGTATTCTATCCTAAACCTTTGCAGGGAAAAAAAGGCGGTTTCTGAGCTGCAGAAGAAAGCCGACAGAATAAGGCAAACAAAAAGTAGCACTAGATATAGTATTTCAGTACCTTGCATATATCATCACTGTATTCTTGATTTTGATGTACCGATAATATTTAAACTGTGTTATATATGGCCTAATCCGAATTCTCTGCATGTTTTTCCTTGATCAGGCGTATATTCTCGATTTTCATTCCCCGCATCTCGGTGATAACAATCTTGAAGTTCTTGTACTTCAGTTGTTCACCCTGTTTAGGTATGTGCCCCAGGAGGTCGAGGACAAAGCCGGCTACCGTTTCGTAGTCGTCGCCTTCGGGTATGTTCAATTTCATCTCGTCGTTAGCTTCCTCGACCCGCATGCCGCCGTCGACCTGAAAGGTGTACTCGTTAATGGTCTCGTAATCCTTTTCTATAGCCGCCAGCTCATCACCCACCGGACCGACGATTTCCTCCATCAGTCCGCTTAAGGAAACAATGCCGGCGGTGCCGCCGAACTCATCGATGACCACCGTTATTCGGAAGTTCTTATCCCTCATCTCGGCAAAGAGCTCGCTGACCCGCTTGGTCTCAGGGGTAAAGTAAGCCGGACGAATCAGGTCATCAATGGAATCCTCGTCATTGAACGCCCCCTTGGCCTGGGCCATGAGTATGTCCTTTACCGCCAGGATGCCGACCACATTATCTATGGTGTCCTCGTATACCGGAAAGCGGGATAGCGGGTTTTGGGCATAAAGGTTCAGGAAATCAGCCATTTTGGTGCCCCTGGTTACCCATATCACCTCGGTGCGCGGTACCATAACCTCCCTGACGGGGCGGTTGCCGAACTCAAACACTTTGTGCAGCATCTCCGCCTCTTCTTCCTCCACCGTCCCCTCTTTATGCCCTATTGATATCATGGTCCGGATTTCCTCTTCGCGGGCCAGGGGCTGGGAAACCGGCGCCCCACCCAGCATTTTGCTGAATCCCGTGGCAATCCAGCTCAGCACCACCACGAATGGGGTGAACAGCCACGAAAACGCCTCTATTGGCCGGGCATATAGCAGGGCTAATTTTCCCGGATGCTGGGTGGCTATAGTTTTGGGGGTGGTTTCGCAGAATATCAATAGCAGGACGGTCACCACGATGGTAGCAATGAGGATGCCCTGCTCCGGCCAGAATTTAATAGCCAGGGCGGTGCCTAGAGCGGCAGCGGCGGTGTTGACAAAAGTATTGCCCAGCAAGACGGCTGAGAGAAAATTCTCTGGTCGTTCCAGTACTCTGGCTACTCGTTCTGCGCCTTTTACCTTGGTGCCAACCAACTGCTGAACTCTCACCTTCTGCAGCGAGATAAAGGCGGTTTCCGAACTGGAGAAGAAAGCCGATAAGAGCAGGCAGACGATAAGAAGCACCAGGTACAGTGTATCAAGGCTGGACATATATTATCACCCTACTATCAGTTTCTATAGCCTTCTATAAACCTGAATAGTCCCATTTTGGTCATCATATCATTGGTCAGTAGGTGTGTCAAAATAGTCTATGCTATAATTCGGTTACCGGAAATTAGAGAAGGTATCTGAGGCAGTGGTGTCAAAAAGGGGATACAAGGATACAATATGAATGAAGTAAAATATAAGCCAATAGGTATCATCCATTCCCCGTTCAGAGAGCCTAGTGGGACGCCCATACAGCCGGCTGGTGCCCGGGATATCGAAGGCACCGTAGAAATAGCATTAGAATATGTGGGGGGATTGGAAGATATTGAAGAATTTTCGCATATTATCTTGATATACCATTTTCATTTATCCAAAAGACATATCTTAAAGGTTAAGCCATACATGGATGAAAAGAGCCACGGGGTATTTGCTACCCGAGCTCCGAGCCGTCCCAACCCAATTGGTATCTCAATAGTTCGCTTAGTCAAGGTTGATGGAAACGTGCTCCATATTAAAGATGTGGATATCGTGGATGATACGCCTCTTTTAGATATCAAGCCGTATGTTCCGGAATTTGACACACGAAAAGTAGAGAAAATAGGATGGCTTAAGAAAAATATCAATAAGCTTTCTGGGGCAAGGGACGATGGGAGGTTTTTATGAAAATCCTGGGTATCGAGACCTCCTGCGATGAGACGGCGGCGGCGGTGGTCGAGGATGGCACCAGAATACTTTCCAATCAGATTGCCTCTCAGGTGGAAATCCATGCCCGCTACGGCGGGATTGTCCCCGAGGTGGCCTCCCGTCAGCACCTGCTATCGGTTATTCCGGTTATAGAGCGGACAATTACCGAAGCCGGGGTTAGCTGGAAAGACCTGTCCGGTATTGCCGTCACCGTAGGGCCGGGTCTGGCCGGCTCACTGCTGGTGGGGGTAAACGTGGCTAAAGCCATCGCTCTATCCCGGGGCCTGCCCCTTATCGGGGTTAACCACCTGGAAGCTCACATCTACGCCAACTGGCTGGGGGAAAATAGCATTGATTTCCCGGTGGTCTGCCTCATTGTTTCCGGGGGGCATAGCGACCTGGTGTTGATGAAGGGGCACGGTGATTATCTGGTGTTAGGGCGCACCAGGGACGACGCCGCTGGTGAAGCCTTTGATAAAGCCGCCCGGATACTGGATCTGGGCTATCCCGGTGGTCCGGCTATTGAAAAGGCGTCCCGACAGGGCACGGCCTCTATTCCTTTACCCCGCGCCTGGCTCAAGGGTAGCCACGATTTTAGCTTTAGCGGGGTTAAAACGGCACTGCTGCGCTTGGTGGAAGCGGGTAAGGTATCGTCGGTGGCTGATGCCGCTGCCAGCTTTCAAGCTGCGGTAATTGAGGTGCTGGTGACTAAGACGGTGGCTGTTGCCAGGGAACGGCGGGTAAAGAAGGTCTTGTTGTCCGGCGGAGTGGCGTCAAACGGCTTGCTTCGGGAGCAACTTATAAAACATTCACCCCTCACCGTGATGGTTCCCCCGCCGATTCTGTGTACCGATAATGCCGCCATGATAGCTGCCTGTGGCTACTACCGCCTGCGGGCGGGTAGGATTGACGGCCTAGGCTTGGATGTAGCTCCCAGCCTTAAGCTGGCTTAAAAAAGGACGTTTAATCAAGATAAATGGCAATAAATTGCCATTGAACCCATTTAAATATCTGCTAACGGCTCTGAATGGCTTTATACTAAGTTGATACTTAAGCCCAGGTAGGTTATTATAAAGCGTTAGCACTCTCCCCACGAGAGTGCTAAAATTAGAGTAGCAATTGAACTAGAGGAAGGAGGATTAGAATGGCGGTTAAACTACAACCGTTGGGCGACCGCGTAGTGGTTAAGCCCATTGAGAGGGAAGAGGTGACCAAGGGGGGGATTGTGCTCCCCGATACGGTCAAGGAGAAGCCTCAGGAGGGGAAGATACTGGCAGCTGGTCCCGGCCGTTTATCCGAGGATGGCAAACGGATAGCTATGGATGTTAAGGTGGGCGATGTGGTGCTCTATGTTAAGTATGGCGGCACCGAGGTTAAGATTGACGGCGAGGAGCTGATGATACTGCGTGAAAGCGATATCTTAGCCAAGAGGGTTAGTAAGAAATAAGGAGGAATGAAGGAATATGGCTAAACAGATTATATTCGATGAAGAAGTTAGACACGCCATAAAGAAGGGGATAGACACCTTGGCTGATGCGGTTAAGGTGACCCTGGGCCCCAAGGGGCATTGTGTGGCGCTGGACAAGAAATGGGGGGCTCCGTCGGTAATTGATGACGGGGTTACCATTGCCAAGGATATTGAGCTTCCCGACCCCTTTGAGAACATGGGCGTCCAGCTGGTCAAGGAAGCGGCCACCAAGACCAACGATGCCTGCGGTGATGGTACCACTACCTCTACTGTCCTGGCTCACGCCATCATCACCGAAGGCTTCAAGAACGTGGCCGCCGGGGCTGAGCCAATAGCACTCAAGAAGGGCATTGAGAAGGCAACCAAGGCCATTGTTGAAGAGCTGAAGAAGGTATCGGTTGAGGTCAAGGGCAAGGAGCAGATTGCGCAGGTAGGCACCATCACCGCCAAGGATAAGGATATTGGCGACCTCATTGCCGAGGTGATGGAAAAGGTAGGCAAGGATGGGGTTATCACCGTTGAGGAGTCCAAGGGGATAAAGTATGAGACCGAGTATGTTGAAGGCATGCAGTTTGACCGCGGTTATATCAGCCCCTATTTCATCACCAACGCCGAGAAGATGGAGACGGAAATAGAGGACCCCTATATCCTCATCACCGACAAGAAAATCTCGGCAATATCTGACCTGCTGCCGGCTCTGGAGAAGATACTACAGGTATCCAAGAACCTGCTGATTATCGCCGAGGATGTAGAAGGCGAAGCCCTGGCTACCCTGGTGGTCAATAAGCTGCGGGGCACGCTCAATATTCTGGCGATCAAGGCTCCCGGCTTTGGCGATAGGCGCAAGGCGATGCTGGAGGATATGGCTATCCTCACCGGCGGTAAGGTAATCTCGGAGGAGGTCGGGCGCAAGCTGGATTCGGTTACCGTGGAAGATTTAGGCCGGGCCCGCCGGGTAACTTCTGATAAAGACAACACCACCATAGTTGAGGGTAGAGGCTCGGAGGACGATATTAAAGCCAGAATCAAGCAGATTAAGGCCCAGATAGAGGAGACCACCTCCGATTTCGACCGCGAGAAACTGCAGGAGAGACAGGCGAAGCTGGTCGGCGGTGTCGGTGTAATCAAGGTCGGTGCGGCTACCGAGGTTGAGCTTAAAGAAAGGAAGCATAGGGTTGAGGATGCCCTGTCAGCCACTCGGGCGGCGGTAGAAGAGGGTATTCTGCCCGGTGGCGGCGTGGCTCTGCTGCGGGCTACAGCGGTTCTAAAGAAGGTGGATGCCGCAGGCGATGAGCTTACCGGCGTTAACATTATCCGCAAAGCGGTGGAGGAGCCAATTCGCTGGATTGCCGAGAATGCCGGCAAGGACGGCTCGGTGATAGTAGATGCGGTTAAAAAGAGCAAGGCCGGCGTTGGCTACGATGCCGAAGCCGATGAGTTCGGCAATATGGTGGAGAAGGGCATTATTGACCCGACCAAGGTGGTAAGGTCGGCCCTGGAGAATGCCGCCAGTATCGCTGTCATGGTTTTGATTACTGAGTCGCTGGTGGCTGATATACCGGAGAAAGAAAAGGCGATGTCAGGCATGCCACCTGGTGGTATGGGTGGTATGGAAGGTATGTATTAGTCAACCATTGCTAACTAATAACTAATATATAGAGATAGCCGTGGTCCGAAGGCCACGGCTATTTTTTACAATTTGAGCAGCCCCTCCAAGGGCTCGTCCTCAGCCACTGGTCCCACCACCGCAAGCCTTAGCTGGCTATCCACCAGCAACTCCTGAGCCAGTTGCCTCAGTTCTTCGGCGGTAATGGCGTCGATAATTGACATAATCTGGTCAACGTTGAGAATCTGCCCGGTAAGAATCTCCTGTCCTCCCATCCACCCGGCCACGCTGCGGCTGTCCTCCATGCGCAGCAGCAACCGCCCCTTGGCCAGCTCCTTGGCTTTGGTAAGTTCTGCTTCGTAGATCGGCTCTTTAAGTCGGAAAAGCTGCTCCAAGATAACCTTGATAGCTACCTGGAGGTTTTTGGGTTCAACTCCGGCGTAAATAGTAACGGCGCCGGTATCCAGGAAGTGGTCTACATAGCTGTAAATGCTGTAAGCTAGTCCCAGGCGATCGCGGATCTCGGTAAACAGCCGGCTGCTCATTCCCTCCCCCAGGACGACATTAAGCAGGTCGAGGACAAAGCGCTGGGGGTGAAGCAGGGGAAGGCCGTTTAGCCCCAGACAGAGGTGGACTTGCTCGGTGTCCTTCCGCTCGATATTAAGCTGGGGGAATGGTTGTTCCTTATATGCTTTATATCCGGGACAAGGCTGCTCATCAGCCCAGCCGCCCAGCGCTTGGCTCACGGTAGTTACCATCTCCCGGTGCTTTAGAGCGCCGGCAACACTGACCACGGTGTTGCCGGGCAGGTATTGATGGGCCAGGTAGTCGAGCATCATGTCACGGCTGATGCCGGCTACCGAATCCTTATCGCCGGCTATATCCCTGCCCAGGGGGTGCCCCGGCCACAGAAGCTCATCAATTAGCATATTAACCAGCTGGGATGGGGAATCATTTTCCATGCGGATCTCTTCAATGATAACCCGGCGCTCACTCTCGATGTCATCGGGGTCAAATTTGGAATGAAGCAGTATATCGTTTAGCACGTCCAGAGCTAGGGAGAAGTGCGGTTGAGCCGTCTTGCACCAGTATACGGTCAGCTCCTTGTCAGTGCCGGCGTTAATGATGCCCCCCACGCCCTCTATTGCCATCGAGATTTCCCGGGCGGTGGTGCGCTTGGGTGTCCCTTTAAAGAGTAGGTGCTCGATGAAGTGAGAGACGCCGGCCTGCTGCTCAGTCTCATACCTGGAGCCGACGCCGATAAAGACGCAGATAGATACCGAGCGGGTATGGGGCATTGTTTCGGTGATAACCCGCAGTCCGTTATCCAGGGTAGTCTTTTGGTACAATTCTTACCTCTTTAAGTTAAGGTTACGTGATATTCTAATGGTATTTCTGGTTTAGGTCAATTTAAGAGGGCAAGCCTCCCCACCCCGTTTATTATCTATTCCCACCCGCCACCCTTTGTGGTAGGGCTAAAGCCCTTTTTTACCCCGCCCCTTAAAAAGAAATTGATAGAAGTATCACTTCTGTAGGGTGGGTTAGGGTGGGTAGCTAGACGCTCTCTAAAACCCTCTAACCCCACCCCCATATTCAAGGGAATTTTAAAGGCACAGCCTTTGAGGGTGGGCAGGGTGGGAAGAAGAACCATAGCTTTGTAAAAAAGGAGTTTTTATTATAAACTAGAAGAAATACTTCTTGTATTGAACCAGGTGCTCAAGATGGAAAGACAATATAAATACCAATCTTCTATTCCCCAGTACTACAACGTAACCACCAAACTGATAGATGATATGGTAGATAAGGGCTTGGGCGATAAGGTAGCCGTATACTATAAGGATGAGACCTATACCTACAGTGAGATGCAAAGCCTGATAAACAAGGTGGGCAATGCGCTCAAGATCCTCGGCGTGCATATGGAGGAGCGGGTGATGCTGGCGATGTACGATTCACCGGAAGCCATGGCCAGCTTCTTCGGTGCTATAAAGATAGGCGCTATCCCGACGCCGGTCAATTACATGTATACTATGCACGACTATCGCTATTTGCTGAATAACAGCCGCGCCCGCACCATTATCGCCGACGCTGATTTTATTGAGGAGATTGAAGGCTTCAAGGAGAAATTTCTCTATCTGGAAAACACTATCATAGTCGGCAAGAAGACGAGGGCTTATCACATCGCTTTCCATGAACTTGTCGACCGCTGTTCCGATAAACTCGATGTGGCTTATACCACCGTTGATGATGCCGCTTTCTGGAATTATACCTCGGGCAGCACTGGCGTTCCCAAGGCGGCGGTACACCTTCAGCACGATGTTTTCAGCTGCATCGACAATTATGCCAGGGCTGTCCTGGGCATTACTCAGGACGATTTACTCTTTTCGGCGTCCAAGTTCTTCTTTGCCTATGGGTTGGGCAACAGCTTCTTCTATCCGCTGGCTATTGGCGCCTCGGTGGTGCTGCTCCCGGATAGACCCCGCCCCGAGACTATATTCGCCACCATCGACCGCTATCACCCCACCGTATTCTTCGGTGTACCAACGCTTTACGCCAATATGCTTGAAGTAGATGGTGCCGAGAAGAAATACGATTTATCCTCCCTGCGTGTCTGTACCTCGGCCGGTGAAGCCCTGCCCAAGGAAATCTTTTTTGAGTGGAAGAAAAAGTTCGGGCTGGAAATACTGGACGGCATTGGTTCCACCGAGCTGCTACACATTTTTATCTCCAATCGCCCGGGCGATGTCAAGCCGGGCAGCTCCGGTAAAATGGTGCCCGGATATCAGGCCAGGATTCTCGATGACGAAGGTGAAGAGGTGCCTGACGGCGAGGTCGGCACGTTGCAGGTAATGGGGGAATCGACCGCCGCTTATTACTATCGCTACCACGATAAGACCAAGACCTCCATGCTGGGACAGTGGTTTAATACCGGAGACAGATACTACCGTGATACCCAAGGTTACTACTATTATCGTGGCCGCAGCGATGACATGCTCAAGGTGGGCGGTATATGGGTTTCGCCTATTGAGGTCGAAGATGCTCTGGTCTCCCACCCGGCGGTGCTCGAGGCGGCGGTGGTGGCTAAAAAAGACGAACATGGCCTGGTCAAGCCCAAAGCATACGTAGTGCTTAAGAAAGGCCGCCGTCCGTCAGAAAAGTTGGCTGTGGATATTCAGCTCTTCGTCAAGAAGAGCATAGCGCCCTATAAATACCCGCGGTGGATAGAGTTCACCAAGAAACTGCCTAGGACCAGCACCGGCAAGATACAGCGCTATAAACTAAGGGAAGATTAGCCAATCATACTCCTCCCCTGCTTTTAACTTGTGTTTTGTTTCCCACCCACCCTCCCTCAGAGGTTTCACCTCTAAAACTCTCCCTTAAACGTAGTGAAATCAATTGACTTAACCAGCCAGCAACTGTTAACATTTAAATATATGGAATCCAGAATTAAGTTATTCCCGCCGGCCTCGGTTGTTAATGATAGCGGTCATCTGGTAATCGGCGGCTGTGATACCGTAGAGCTAGCCGCTGAGTTCGGTACGCCCCTTTACCTCTTTGACGAACTCAGCTTGAGGAACAGGTGTGCCGAATTTAAGCGGGAGTTCGGCCAGCGCTATGCCGATACCGCTGTGTTATATTCCGCCAAGGCTTTTATCAACAAGGCTCTGGCCCGGCTCTTTAATGGAGAAGGGTTGGGGCTGGACGTAGTCTCCGCTGGCGAAATGAGCATTGTCCGTTCCGCCGGTTTCCCTATGGATAGGGTCTATTTCCCCGGTAATAATAAATCGGCCGAGGAATTAAAACTAGCTCTGGAGTGGGGTGTCGGGCGCATCGTGGTGGACAATCTCTACGAGCTTAACCTGCTGGGTGAAATAGCCAGGGAGCGGGGCGATAAGCCCAATATACTTTTAAGGCTTTCCCCCGGCGTGGACCCTCATACCCACCGCTATATCATAACCGGTAATCTTGATAGTAAGTTTGGCGTGCCCATGGTCCATGCCGAGAAGGCGCTGACTACCGCCCTGGCTATGCCCCAGCTTAACCTGCGGGGGTTGCATTTTCATATCGGCTCCCAGATTGCTGAGTTTGAGCCCTATCAGCAGGCGATAGATATTATTCTCAGCTTTGCCGCCGAGATGAAGCAGAAGCACGGTTTTGAGATGAAGGAACTGGATATCGGCGGCGGCTTCGCCATTCAGTATACTTTAGATTCCCCCGCCCCGCCCGTTGCCGCCTACGCCGAGGCGATAACCTCCGGTATTATTAACGGCTGCCAGAGGTTAGGGCTGGCGCAACCGAGGCTTGTTATCGAGATGGGGCGGTCGATGGTGGGGCGGGTGGGCGTGGCGCTTTACACGGTGGGAGTGATCAAGGATATCCCCGGGGTCAGGTGCTATGTCTCGGTAGATGGCGGCATGGCCGATAATATCCGCCCCGCCCTTTACGGAGCCAGATTAGAGGCAGTCATCGCCAACCGTATGAAGGATAAGTTAGCCGGTAAGTTTACCATTGCCGGTAAGTTCTGCGAATCGGGCGATATATTAATCAGGGACATTGAGTTACCGGAGCCAGTCGCCGGCGATATTATCGCTGTACCGGGTTGTGGTGCTTATTCATTACCTGAGGCAAGCAACTATAACGCCTCGCTTAAATCCGCGGTGGTTATGGTTAAGGAAGGCAAGGCGCGCCTTATCCGGCGCCGGGAGACCTTTGATGACCTCACCCGGCACGATTTAGTCTAGTGGGGAGGCTTGGTGTGTGGCAGATAGTAGGGCAATCTAGGGCGGTATCCTTACTCCAGCGCAGCCTGGAGCATGGAGCTGTGGCTCATGCCTATCTCATGGTGGGCCCCCCGCACGTCGGCAAGATGACCCTGGCGCTGGATTTAGCCCGGCTGGTTAACTGCCAGGGGGATGAGCCTCCCTGCGGTTTGTGTGACGCCTGCCAGAAAATATCTTCGGGTAATCATGCCGATGTCCAGGTTATCGGCTTGAACTCCGCCGGGAACTCCAATGACAAGCCGTTCACCGAAATCGGCATCGACCAGATCAGGGAGATACAGCACTCATCCAACCTGCCCCCCTTCGAGGGCAGGTATAAGGTGTACATTATTGACGGGGCTGAGCTCATGTCAACGGAAGCGGCTAACTGCTTGCTCAAGACTCTGGAGGAACCGTCAGCCGGGGTAATCTTTATTCTGCTCACCGCCAACGAGTCAGTTCTACCGGCTACCGTGGTTTCCCGCTGCCAGCGGTTGGAATTGCGCCCGCTGGCAACCGCGCAGGTAGGGGTTGCCCTGGGTGAGCGCTGGGGCGTGGCCACACCGAAGGCGGAGCTTCTGGCTAGGCTCAGTCACGGCTGTCTGGGCTGGGCGATACTAGCGGCCGGGAATGATAGCTTGCTCGAGCAGCGGAGCCAAAGGCTGGACAGGTTGCTTGACATAACGAGTGCCGATTATGAAGAGCGTTTTGACTACGCCTCTCAGCTGGTAGCTTGGTTCAGCCAGAGCCGGAGCCTGGTTCAGGAGATACTGGATTTATGGCTTGACTGGTGGCGTGACCTGTTACTGGTCAAGCTTGGCTGTGGTGACGGCGTCACCAATATTGACCAGCAGGCAATACTGCTTGATCTGGCTCAGGGTTATACCATGACGGAGATAAGGGCTTTTATTAGTAGCATTCAGTCAGCGGGGGAGCAACTCAGGCAGAATGCTAATCCGCGGTTGGTACTGGAGATGCTGATGCTCAGCATCCCGGAAAGGAGAGCGGCGGTAAATTATGGCTGATATTGTTGGCGTACGTTTTAAGAGAGCCGGAAAGATATATTACTTTGACCCGACAGGTATTGAGCTTGAGGTAGGTGACTATGTCGTGGTCAAGACTACTCGTGGCCAGGAGCTGGGGAAGGTGGTTATTGCCCCCGGGCAGGTTTTAGCCGGTGAGGTGACCAAAGAGCTGAAGCTGGTGGTGCGCAAGGCAGACCCGGAGGATATCGAGCAGGCTGAGGAACTGGAAGCCAAGGAGGCTAAGGCTCTGGCCGAGTGCGCCAGGCTGATAGCCAAGTACAGGCTGCCAATGAAACTGCTATCGGCTGAATACAATCTTGATGGCACCCGGCTCACCTTTTTCTTCAGTGCTACGGAGAGGGTTGACTTCCGTGAGCTGGTTCGGGAATTAAACAGCCGCTTTAAACTGCGGGTCGAATTACGCCAGCTGGGACCCAGGGATGAGGCCAAGGCGGTGGGTGGCTTCGGGCGTTGTGGGCGCCCTCTGTGCTGTATGGATTTTTTAACTGAGTTCTCCCCTGTTTCAATCAGGATGGCTAAGGACCAGGATTTACCCCTCAACCCGATGAAGATATCTGGTGTTTGCGGGCGCCTTTTGTGCTGCTTGGCATATGAAAGCGGGCAATACCAGAGTATGAAGAAGCAGATGCCTAAGGTAGGCCAGCAGGTGTCCACGTCTATGGGGCCGGCTAGGGTGGTGGGGGGCAATCCGCTCAAGGAAACGGTAACAGTGGAGACTGATGGCCAGGCAAGCGTAGAAGTACCTCTCAGTGAAATCACCGTTGAAGAAAAGCTGTCCAAAGAGGGATAGTTCTTACTGGGGCAGGTATTTTTGCCACTGACTCTGGCTTTGGCGGTAGCGATGGGGGATGTAGAAGTAGGCGTCACCTCGCGGCGGCGTAGGCTTGTGGGTTAACTTCATTCCGGCTTCTTCGGGGGTCTTTCCCGCCTTGCGCCGGTTACATGAGATGCAGGCACTAACCACGTTTTCCCAGGCATGTTCGCCGTTGCGGTATCGGGGGATGACATGGTCTAGGGTAAGCTGGCTGGTCTGCTTGCCGCAGTACTGGCAGGTGTAGTGGTCTCGGTGGAAAATCTCCATGCGGGTCAGTTTCCTCTGCGGTCTGGGGCGCTTAATCAAATAGCCCAGGCGGATTACCGAAGGCAGGGGGAAATCCTCGCTGGCGGCGTGGATAAATCCGGCGCCATTCTCCAGCATCTCTGCCTTGCCGTGTTGTATCAGCACTATCGCCCGCCGCACCCGGCATACGTTAAGCGGCTCATAGCTTTGATTTAATACCAGAACCGGCAGATTTATTGCATTCACGCTCATGATACAAAAGCCAACCTATTTTACAAAAAAGCGATAGAGCTATGCAAATTAGCGGCTAACCCCGGCGCTCTTTCCGCTCCCGGTCCGTCTTATTCCGGTGGGCGGTGGCATCGGTGCGGTAGTCGGGGGCCATGATATTGAATACCACGCTGATTCTGGGGTCATCCAACCGGGAACTGATAGGGCTATCCATTTCATCCAGTGCTAAGCGTGTGGTAATTACTGTAGCTAGCCGGGCATTATAGCGATGATTGATAATCTGGTAAAGCTTCTCCTGCGCCCAGGGGGTGGTTGACTGTTCACCGAAGTCATCCAGGATAAGCAAGGGGGCGTTCTTGACCTCTTCGAAGAGTTGGTCGTAGGTCACCGGGCTCTCCGGGCTGAAGGTGAAGCGCAGGTGGTCGAGCAGGTCAGGCACCACCTCGAACTTGACCGGTTGGCCCTCTTTGAGGCGGTGGTTGGCGATAGCCGCCGCTAGGTGAGTCTTACCACAGCCGGTGACCCCCTGGAATACCAGCCAGCCTTCGGGTGATCTGGCGAAGTCAAGGGCAGTATCGAACGCCTTCTTAAGGTTCTCGCGGTACTCCGGTAGCAGATTGACCCGCTTCCAGTCAAATTTTTCGAATGTCATGTTCTGTAACAGCCTGGCTTCAAGGCCGCTGTATTTCCGCAGGCGGCTCTGCTGCTCCTTTTCCCGCTCCCGTAATGTACAGCTGCAGGGCACGGTGCGGCTGTAGTCCGGCTTGCCCGATGATAGCCGCGGGTGGACAAAGCCGGCCCCCTTACAGACAGGGCAGGCTGAGTCAGGCGATGCTTCTGCCACTTCTTCAGCGCCGGACTGTGTGTCCGTATTTGCCCTTGATGTATTTGTCTGGGTCTGTCTTTTTAGAATCTCCCCGATGTGTTCCATCACTTTTACCTTCGGCTGACCAACGTTTTAGAATGGCTAAAATATAGCTCTTTTTACGTATGTTTTGGTTAACGGCTTCTTTGATAGCGTCCCTTATCCAGTCCTGTGGGTAGAGCTGCTCGGCGTCACGCAGTTCGTCGGCAATCATGGGGGTGAGCATACCGATATTCTGCTCATAGAGGGTAAAGATGTCGGGTGGCTCCTCGGCGTCAACATAGGCCGGCTCCGTGGCTTTAAGCCCGCTTAATTTAAGCTCGCCCTTTTGAATCTTGGCCATAACCTGCCGGTCCGGTTCGGTATTGAGGAAATAGATGTCCTCTGGATTATCGTCTCTATCCAGTGCCATATGAAGTATGGTGCCCCGTTCGGTAGCCATTTCCAGGGCGCGGCGTAGTACCTCGTCGGGCGGCTTAACGTCCCCCTTGAGGCTGCTTATCAGGCTTTTATTACCCGCCAGCTCTTTATAGGTGGTAAAGCGGGGATAGCCCCGCTTGTGGTAAAGCGCCTGGAAGATGTGCAGGGTTGTTTTTAGCTCAGCGATATCGCTGATTTGGGGCAATAGCTTGCTCAGGAAGAAATCAGGTACGGCGGTAAATTTCATTTTAGACGGGAAACCCTTAAATTGCTCCATTGTAAATTCAACCAGTATCAGGTTTTATAACAGGCAGTATAAGGTTTTATAACAGGCTCGGCTCTTGGTTGGGGATATTCTCGAACTTGGCCATCCTCGGTTTAAACAGCAGCTTGACGACGCCGGTGGGGCCGTTGCGGTGCTTGGCGATGATGATATCCGCCGGCGGGGGGTAAGGCTTATCCGCGTGCTCCTGCACCGCTCTCCATGCCTCTTCAGTGGGGAAGTAGTATTCATCGCGGTAGACGAAGATAACGACGTCGGCATCCTGTTCGATGCTGCCGCTCTCACGCAGGTCAGAAAGCTGGGGTTCATGTGAGGCTCGCCCCTCCGGAGCGCGGCTTAGCTGCGATACTGCCAGCACCGGTGCGTTAATCTCCCGGGCCAGTGCTTTGAGGGAGCGGGAGATTTCACTGACCTCCTGGACCCGGTTATCGGACCTTCTATCTCCCTGCATCAGCTGCAGGTAGTCGACAATAATCAGGTCAACGCCGCGCTCATAGTAGAGGCGGCGGGTTTTACTTCTCATCTCCACCACTCGTAATAGTGGGGTATCATCGATATAAATCGGGGCTTCGGAAAGGCGGCCGATGGCGTCCATAATCCTCTTTTCCTGCTCTTCGGTGTGATGGCCGAGGCGAACCTGCCGCGAGTCAACCTCAGCTTCGCTGGCCAGCAGGCGCAGCACCAGTGGCTCCCGTGCCATCTCCAGGCTGAACAGGGCCACGCAGGCTCCCTGTTCCACGGCGGCATTTCGGGCCAGGCTGAGGGCCAGGCTGGTTTTGCCCATACTTGGCCTGCCGCCAACAATAAGCAGGTCAGAGCGCTGAAATCCGCCCAAGAATTCATCCAGACCGGCGAAACCTGACAGCACGTAGGGGATTGGTTCCCTAGTTTCACCTTCTGCCTCGGTGGTGGTTTCAAAGTACCGGTCCAGCACCTGGCGGATGTGGGTCAGGTCACGTCGGCTTTGCCCGTGGCGCAGCCGGAACAGAACATCCTCGGCATCGTTGAGGCTGCGGTCGACATCGGGGTCAGCCCGGTAACCGATGTTGGAAATCTGCCCCCCGGCGTCAATCAGACGGCGCATTATTGAGAGGCGGTAGACAATCTGGCCGTAGTGTTCGATATCAAGGGAGGTGGGGCAGTTGGCGATTAAGTGGCTCAGGTTGGCAGCGCCGCCGCCGCTTTCCAGTTTGCCCTGCCGGTCAAGCTCCTGGGCCACGGTAATCTGGTCTATGGCTTCGTCGCGCTCGTAGAGTGAAAGGCACGCCCCGTATATCAGCGAGTTTCGCTCGCTGTGGAAGTCGGCTGGCTGAAGTATGGTGGCAATTTTGTGGATGGACGTGCCGTCAATCAGCAGTGAACCGATTACAGCTTCCTCGGCATCAGTATCATGCGGCGGCAATTTGTCGCCATTCATTCCGTTTTCTCTTCCTTTTTAGCCTTAGTTTCTTTCTTGGTGGTCTTCTTCTCAGCTGCCTTGGTGGTCTTGGCGGCTTTCTTTGGCTTCTTCTCCGCCTCGGGTTTCTCGGCTACCTTCTTGGTGGTCTTTTTCTTTTCCTTGGACGCTTTCTCTTCTTTCCCCGGGGCTTTCTTCTCTTTCTTGGCCGCCTTCTCCTCTGCCTTGGGCGCCTCCTTCTTCTTGGCTACCTTTTTCTCCTTCTTGGGAGGCTTCTCTTCTGCCTCTTCCTCGGTCACGGTAACCTTTATCTTGGGGGCGATGTCCTTACCCAGTTTAAGGGCTATTTCGTAGCTGCCCAGCTGGCGGATAGGCTCCTCCATCTCTATCTTTCTCTTGTCGATTTCAAGCCCGGTGACATTCTTCAGCCCAGCGGCAATATCGGCGCTGGTGATGGAGCCGTAAAGCTTATCTTTGGCACCGGCCTTGGCCTTGAGGCTGACCTCCTTCCCTTCTATCTGGCTGGCCAGCTCCTTCATTTCGGAGGTAAGGCGGACTTCCATCTTTTTGGTTCTGGTTTCTATCTGGCTGACCGCATGAGGTTGGGCCAGGACGGCCAGTTTTCGGGGGATGAGATAGTTCCGGGCGTAGCCATCGGCCACCTCTTTTACCTGACCGGCATGGGCCACATTGGGTACATCCTGGAGGAAAATAACCTTCATAATTTCACCTTACTTTATTATACTTTAGTTGATGGCAGAGCGCTAGGCTACAACTCTAGAAATTCATCGGCAAATACGGCGGCGGTCATCGCTTTATTTCAAGACGGCATCCAGGTCTTTTTTCAGCTCTTCTTTGGGCTTATAGCCCACGATTTGCGAAACCGGCTTGCCCTCTTTGAAGATAATGAGATTGGGGATAGCCATTATATTATATTTGGCGGCGACCTGGGCATTCTGGTCAACATCCAGCTTGGCAAAGGTTATCTTGTCGGCGTACTCTTTGGCAAGCTCTTCCAGCACCGGCGCCGCCATGAGGCAGGGTCGGCACCAGGGTGCCCAGAAATCTACCAGTACCGGTATCTTTGATTGGAGCACTTTTTGCTCAAAGCTGGCGTCATTTACTTCGATTGGTTTGCTCATATCTTTCCTCCTTAATTATTCGGCAGATGTCCCGTTCTACTGTCTGTTTGGCCAGGCCGATGGCATTTTTTATCGTCTTGGCCTGGCTGCGGCCGTGGGAGACGATAATATTTCCGTTTACCCCCATGAGATAGGCCCCGCCGTATTCGGTATAGTCTACCCTTTTAACCAGGGAGCCCAGGCCTATATCCCGAAGTAACTCTCGTCCGCGTAAATGATAAGCAGTGGAGAAAATCTGACCGGCTTGTCGTGCCACATTGGCGAGGGTGTCCCCCATTCCCTCGATGGTCTTGAGCACTATGTTGCCGGTGAAGCCGTCGGTAACAATAACGTTGGCTTTTCCTTTCATTATATCCTGGCCTTCTATATTGCCGATGAAGTTCAGGCCGTTGAGCTTTTTAAGGAGCTTGTGGGTTTCCTGGGCCAGTCGGTTACCCTTGATTTCCTCTTCGCCGTTGTTGAGCAAACCGATGCTCGGGGCGCTGATGCCGAGAATATGTTTGGTATAGACACTGCCCATCTGAGCGAACTGGACCAGGTTGTTGGGGTGGCAGTTGGCGTTGGCACCAGCGTCAATAAGCAGGGCGGGAGTGGGAGGGCTGATATTAAGAAAACTGCTCAGGGCGGGGCGGTTGATGCCCTTTATCTTGCTCAGGTTAAGCAGGCCGGCGCATAGTATGGCGCCGGTGTTACCGGCGGAAACGAAGGCGGAAGCGGTGCCATCCCGCACCATGTTAATGCCGACGACTATCGGGGAATTCGGCTTGCTCCTGACCGCCTTCAGCGGGGGCTCGTTGTAGCTAATAACCTCCGGGGCATCAATGATTTTAATGTTCAGTTTGTTCATATAGTGCCCGGCTAGCACGTGCAGTATTGATTTATTGCCCACCAGGGCAATGTTGACCCCGTACTCCTGGGCTGCTTTTATGGCTCCTTTGACTATTTCCCTGGGGGCGAACTCACCGCCGGCGGCATCAACGGCAATTATCATCTTTTTCTCACTCATAATTATCTCGTTACTCGGCTCTCTCCCATATGTCACAGCGGCCTCCCCACCGGGCCAGAACCTTCCCGTTGAGGGAAAGCTGGGCTATCTCGCACAGGTTGGGGCAAGATTTACATTCAAACGAGGAGGTGCGGTATTTTATCTCGCTTATGCCGAACCCCTTGAACTGGCTTTCCTGCTGGCTGGCGCTCATCTCCTCATGCACCAGCAGGGCGGCGCCTATCGCTCCCATCACCTCGTGGTGGGGTGGGACAATCACCTCGGTATCAAGCTCTTCCCGCAGTGCCTTAACTATGCCCTGGTTGAAGGCAACCCCGCCCTGAAATATTACCGGCGGCTGAATATCCTTGCCCAGCCCCACGTTGTTGAGGTAGTTGCGCACCAGCGCCTGGCAGAGACCGTAGAGAATATCCTCGGTGCGGTGCCCCATCTGCTGTTTGTGTATCATATCCGATTCGGCAAAGACAGTGCACCGCCCGGCGATGCGCACCGGGGTGGTGCTCTCCAGGGAGCGCTGGCTGAACTGCTCGATGTTCATATTGAGGCGCAACGCCTGGTGGTCGAGGAAGCTGCCGGTGCCGGCGGCACAGACGGTATTCATGCCGAAGTCGGTTACTATCCCGTCCCGGATGATGATAATCTTGCTGTCCTGCCCCCCGATTTCAATAACGGTCTGCGCCCGGGGGAAATAGTGCAGAGCGCCTACGGCGTGGCTGGTAATCTCGTTCTTGATCAGGTCAGCCCCGACGATAACCCCGGCCAGATAGCGGGCGCTGCCGGTGGTAGCCACACCACAGATATTCACCTCTTTGGGCAGCTGTTTTTTAACCTCTTTTAAGCCCTCCTGTACCATCTCGATGGGCTTACCCTGCGTCGGCAGGTAGATGTGGCTGACCAGCTGGTCGCTACTGTCAAGCACGGCCAACTTGGTGGTCACCGAACCGACATCAATACCCAGATAGACTTCCATAGATTCTCTTAATGAGGTTTTTAAAACCTCACCCCCCAATTTTAACCAGTGTTTTTCTTCCCATACCAACCCGCCCAAAAGGGTTTCACCCTCTTAGACTTCCTTCCCCCGCCCCCAGGAGGAGATTATATTACTCCTTATCTCCCCTTAAAGGCTCTCTCCCAAAATTGGGTGGTATTTCTTTCCCTCCGTTTTAAGGAGTTAATAGAGGTCTAACCTCTATAGGGTGGGAGGGTGGGAAATTAAACATATTCTAAAAATCCGACTAGAACTCCCCTTAAACCTTTACTTTAGCCCGGCGGTATTTCAGCAGGTCGACGAAGGCTTCCAGCCGGGTCAGCATCCCCGGCTTGCCCAGCTGCTCATCGCAGAGTATGGTCAGCACCGGGATATTCTCTTTTGTCGATGGCATTATGTTCTGGGCCACTATCTCCGGCATACAGGTGAATGGCGCCAGGTGTATCAGCCCGTCATAATCTTTGGCGTGGAGCACCTTCTCCCCCACTGTTTCCCAGCCTTCCCCGCCGATGTCCCGCTTGAGGTAGGGCATGGCCGCCTTGTGGAGCCGGTCCTTCTCGTTCACCCCCAGGGGATTGAGGAAGAGGCTGAATTTAGTCCACCCCGAGGTAAAGATAGTCCTTCTAACCTCTACCCCCAGCCGGCCCAGCTCCTTCTCCACATCCAGGTTGGAGAATGGTTCCAGTAATACATAGAATTCACCGATTATGCCTACTACCAGCGGCTCGGCGTTCTCGTCCCTCTCTACCAGCCTTAGTTGTTCCAGGTAATCTCTCTGTACCCGCTTCAGGGCCTGGAAATCGTCGGCCTGTTCGGTAGCCTTGATTGCCTGGGCGTAGAGTTTATTGGCGGTTCCCTTTACCAGCTCAACTGGCCTCACCTTCTGCACGGCCTGTTCTATCCTGTCCAGGACATTCAGTTTGGCCAGGCCAAAGCGGAAGGCTGAGATAATCTTAGCCCAGGGGGCATCGTTTGACAAGTGCTTAAGCAGTTCCAGTAAGCCGAAAAGCTTTCGCTGAGAAATCCCTAAACAGATTATTTCGGCATCGTACCCCAGGTCGTGGAGGACCTGCTCCTGTGTCTTGTAGTAGTAGCCCAGGCGGCAGATACCGGAGCCGGCGGGCATGAGCAGGGTATCGGCACCGAGCTCGGCAGCTTCAATCAGATTACCCAGGGTTAGTTTAAAGGGGATGCACATCCCCTCCGGGGAATACCTGACTCCCAGCGACAGGGTACGCTGGCTAGTGAGCGGTGGCACTATGAAGTCCAGATCCAGCCTTTGGGCTAGGGCTTTAAGCGGTATATAGAGGTTCCCCATATGAGGCATGCTTACGCGCATACTTTGGCCTCTTTCCTCTTCCTTCTCTGTATCATATCAAGGAAGGCCTCCAGCCGTGTAATCACGCCGGCTTCAGCAGAGTGTTCTTCAAGTGTGAGGCTCATGAACGGAGTCGTCTTCAGCCTGATTGCCCGCCGCTGTACCATGTCCATCATCAGTGAATCGGGCCCGCAGCCGAAAGCTACCACCCCTATGACTCCGTCCACCCCACTTTCTAGGTAGTGCCCCCCGCTGCCTACCACCTCCTCTTCATAGGTCCAGTAAGGCCTGCCGGTCAGCTTGGTTACCCCCGTTTCTAATTGCTCGGTGGTGAGCATCTCTGGCGTCGGCGTTTGATACCCGGCCTGCTCCAGGCGGTGGATAAGACGGTGGTTGATCAGCTCGTCGTAGAGAAGGTAGGGATGCCCCACCAGGGCTATGGCTGGCTGATCTGTTTTCTGGGAGGGCGTTTCCGCCCCGGAAATTCGGGCTATCGCCTGTGGAGGGGTCAGGCTCTTGTTTACCATCAGCTCTTTATATTCATGGTGAGCCTGCCAGGCGGCCAGTGCTGCCTGTCTTACCTTTAACGGGTTCCAACTGAAGTGCCGCCCCAGACTGTAGATAGCCTGGTACAACCTGCGCTTTCCCTTATTGATATCGATATCTATATCCAGGATGGGGGGGCATTCAGGAATAACGGCCCGGGTCATATCGGGCAGGCCGAGGAACTTAGAGCAATTATAAATCTTGCTTTTCACGCTGCGTAGGGCGGGAATGAAGATATAATCGCACTTCTCCACCAGTGCCAGCACGTGTCCGCAAAAAACCTTTACCGGTAGGCAGGTGTCAGCCACCACTCGCGATGACCCTGAGGATAGTGTCGCCTGGGTGGTTGGTGGTGAGACCACCACCTCCGCCCCCAGTCCTTCAAAGAAGGTTTTCCACATGGGGTAGTATTGATAGTAGAGCAGGGCTCTGGGGATACCGACCTTAACCATTTTTCTTGCCGAATTCCCGTTTAACCTTGGCCATTGTTTCCGGGCTGGCCACCAGGTCTACTATGGTCATCGCCATCGCTTTGGCGGCATCGAGCATTCCCTCGATGCCGGCGTCGGAGCAGGCCGCTAGAGCAAACTCCGGAGAGTGGTTGACCACTCCCGGCGAAACTATGGCGACGCCGGGGTGTATGCCGGGCACGACTTGGCTGACATTACCCATATCGGTGCTGCCGAATGACCTCTCTGGGTCAGACAGCGGCATCCGGCGTCCCAGCGATAGCATATTCTGCCTGAATAGTTTGGCTAGGGTCAGGTTATTACGCATCGGTGCGTAGCGCGTCTCTCCCCAGCGGTATTCTAGGCGGGCACTAGTGGCGGTAGCCCCACCGACAAAGCAATCCAGCGCCTTCTCTTTAAGCTCGTCCAGGTAGGTGTCATCCTCGGCGCGTACCAGGAAGTTACCGGCGCTGTGAGCCGGCACGACGTTAGCCGCTTCCCCGCCGTCGGTAATAATCCCGTGGATGCGTGCCTTGTCCTTGATGTGCTGTCTCAGGGAATTAATAGCGGTAAAGGACAGGAGCATGGCCTCCAGGGCGTTGATACCGGCTTCGGGGTGCCCGGCGGCGTGGGCAGCCCGGCCAAAAAATTCCACCTCCAGAGCGATACAGGCCAGAGCCGGGGTAACGGCGGCATTATGCGAGCCGGGGTGCACCATCATAGCGGCATCAAGGCTATCGAAGGCCCCCCGCTCCACCATTATCACCTTGCCCCCGTAAAGCTCCTCAGCAGGGGTGCCGATAACCTGAAGGCTCCCGCCGAAGCGGTCGATGGCCGCTTTAGCGGCGACGGCGGCGCCAACAGAGCCGCCGGCAATCAGGTTATGCCCGCAGGCATGCCCCAGGTGGGGGAGGGCGTCATACTCCGCCACCAGGGCGATAGCTGGTTTACCCTTCCCGTAGCTTCCCCGGAAAGCCGTTGGCAGCTCACAGACACCCCGCTCTACAGAAAAACCGTTTTTCTCAAGGTACTGGGTGAGCCAGGCGGCTGCCTTAACCTCCTCGAAGCCAAGCTCAGGGTTGGAGTGGATTTTAAGGCTTAAGTTTCGGAGCTCACGGCGTTGCGCTTCAACTTTAGCTATTACCGAGGCTTTTAATTCGGCTATATCCACGTCTTATTATAGCCCAGCGCCAGTATAATATCTAGCAAGGTATTGCATCCACCACAGGGTTGTGATATACT
>Ga0315555_1000123_pt1 | contig 48407 bp, 42 predicted proteins | sample SalMarSW160380MG_FD_202113 | JGI IMG/M metagenome (GOLD analysis project Ga0315555, IMG submission 202113) | Salt marsh sediment microbial communities from the Plum Island Ecosystem LTER, Massachusetts, United States - Salt Marsh Sediment SW1603-80 ... | reverse complement strand
GAAGAGAATCTTAAAAAGCTCTGTGGACTATAGGATGTTTATATTATGCCGAAGTTTTCAATGCTATTTCTTTTCCTGGAAAGAAGAAGCGAATAAACTTCGGCATTTGTTTTTTTTCGGGATAATCAACATTATGCCGAATTCGGCATAACTGCGACAACGGGCCAAGTTACCGGGCGCACCACTTAGCCCATATTACTGCCTCTTTGGGTATTGCTTTGATACACTGTAAGGCCTATTCACCTGAACAGAAGGGTAAAATTGAACGCTGGTTCAAAACTGTTAGGATGAGTTTTCTTCCAAGTTTGCCCGAAAAGCTCACTCTTGAGGGGTTGAATGGGAGACTATGGGAATGGATCGACAAAGATTATCATCGCAAGGTGCATTCTTCGATAAAACAAGGGCCTCTGGAGAAGTATTTGAGGCATATCACGCTCATACGGCCTGCACCAAAGAATCTGCTTGATTATTTTCGCAAGAAGGTGGTCAGGACAGTCTATAAAGACAGAACAGTTTCTATCTTATCGAAAGTTTATGAAGCACCGGTAGGTTTGATTGATAAGCGGGTAACCCTTCTGTATCATGAGTCTGATCCTGGAAGAATTGAAGTTCAGTATAACGGTAAATCCTATGGGTTTCTGGTGGAATTGGACCCACACATCAACAGCAGGATTAGAAGGAGCCACTCAAAGACAGCTGAGATTGATCCCTCTGCACCGGAAAGCACAGAAGAGGATGGCTCTCAGAATTCAACGAGGTACAAAAGTGGCAAACTATTTGAAAGGGAGGAGAAGAATGACGAATTATAAAAACTATTTTGGATTTGAGAAAGAACCCTTTGCACAGGATATCAGGATCGAAGATCTGTACCCTCTGCCGGGGCTGGAGGCGTTTTTGGATCGGTTTCTCTTTGCAGTGAGGCTTTCTGCAGCAGCAGTGATTACAGGTGATGTAGGGTCGGGAAAGTCCACCTCTTTGAGGTATGCCTGCAGTAAACTTCATCCTTCTGAGTTCAAGATCATCCCTGTAATAGCAAATACCGGCACTGTGCTTGAGATGTTTAGACAGATTGTGCTTTCACTTGCCACCGAGAGCAAAGCCAACTCTATCACCAAGGTTACCAAGGTCATTCGTTCACTTGTCCTGGAGATTGCAGCCAGGAAGGAGAAGCCTGTACTTGTCATTGATGAGAGCCATCTGTTGAGATTAGAAGTATTCGCGCAAATCCATGTTCTTTCACAATTCGAGTTTGACTCAAAACCTGTCATGTCTGTCATCTTCAGCGGGCAGAGTAATTTGATTGATAAGCTTTTATATCACACCTCACGACCCTTGGTTTCCAGGGTTGTGGGTAAAACTCATCTGGAAGGATTAAAGCTGAAGGATATGACCGGCTACCTTAATCATCATTTAGAAATTGCTGGAATAAAGGAGCATCTCTTCTCTGATGAAGCTGTTCTTGCAATTCATCAGGGATCAGGGGGATTGTTGAGGCGAGCAAATGCTCTTGCACGAGGCTCATTGGTTGCAGCCGCCGGGGAAAATTGTTCCCTCGTGACTGCAGAACATGTAAGATTGGCTTCCACCGAGTTGCTCACCTGATGGGTGAAACTATCTCTACTGCTGTCACTGTCTCTGGAATTATCGACACTGTATACGAATTGTTTTTTGTGCGATCTTCGAAAAGGAGTTTTTTCATGACCATCATTATTAGGAAACTGGATAAAACCAAACATGAATATCTGGCTTATACAAAATCCTTATGCGGTAAAGCAACTTATTTCATTCTTTTTGAAGATAATATCTTAGGAGCAGTAACTCTTCATAATTTCATAGAGATGCTTAAAGCATTTTTTAAACAAAATAAAGCAGAAGTAGTTATTGGGGACAAAAGTTTGAAAGTTAAAAACGAAATGGTCTTAGATTTAATAAGGAAATATTAAAATGATTGTATACTCAGTTTTCAAATTGTCTGGATTAATCAGAGATTTTTTAACGGATTAATGTGAGACCCTACACGCTCAAAGCGGAATGGAAAAACCTCTCTTGCCTTAATACAGGGTCATAATAAAGATTTTCGACCTGATCTGAAGCAACTCTTATTCACACTGACGGTAAGTCGTGATGGCGCTGTTCCTATCCACTATAAAAGTTATGACGGGAATACCACTGATGATAAAACCCACATTCAGACATGGGAAAGCTTACGGAGAATAACAGGCAGAAGTGATTTTATATATGTTGCAGATGCAAAGCTCTGCACCCGGGAGCAGATGGGATACATTACCAATGAAGGAGGACGATTTATCTCAGTACTTCCTGAAACACGGAAAGAGTGTTCATGGTTCAAGACGTGGTTTCGATCCCATAAGGTAGACTGGCAAGAAATACTAAGGAGACCTGATCACAGAAGACCTGAGAGTGGTGAGCATGTGTATTGGGGATACGAATCACCCATGCCTTCAGATGAAGGATATCGCATTATCTGGATAGTAAGCAGTCAGAAGCAGGAACAGGATACTCAGAGCAGACAACGGAAGATAGAAAAAACCATCAAAGCACTGGATACGCTGAAAAAGAAAGTGGGCACGAGAAAATGGAAGACAAAAGAACAAATCAAAAAAGCTGTAGAAGATATTCTCGAAAAAAATAAATCGGGTAGCTGGTTTGACTGGAAGATAGTACCCACACAAGTTGAAACGTACAAGCAAAAGGGGAAAGGACGACCGGGAAACAATACCCAATATGTAAAGATGGTAAAACAGAAATGGACATTTGAAGCTATGCCCAACGGTATCAAGATACAAGAAGATGCTGAAACCGATGGACTGTTTCCACTCATTACAAATATGATGGAGAAAGACCTCTCGATGAATGAGGTTCTATTGAAATACAAGTTCCAACCATATATTGAAAAAAGACATCAGCAGTTTAAGAGTGTATTTGATGCTGCACCGGTTTTTCTGAAACTGCCCCATCGTATTGAAGCCTTGATGTTTGTATATTTTATTGTGCTTCTACTCAATGCCCTCATAGAACGCGAATTGCGTTTATCCATGAGCAGAGATAACATACGATCACTCCCTCTTTATCCGGAAGGAAGAATGTGCAAATATCCTACAACTATCAGGATAATTGATTTATTTTCAGATTTAAGGAGGCATATTTTATTTATGGACGGTGAGCAGGTGAAATGCTTCTATGACGCTTTATCAGACCTTCAATTTACAATTCTTAGCCTTTTGGGTATATCAAAGGATCATTATATTTCTTAATCGAATTGAAAAATGCATGAAAAACCTATTTTTTACCTGCGGAATGTAGGATATAATACTCTAAAGGAGCTAATACAATGCAATGAACTCCTATGAGCTTGATTTAGTTTCAACAAGAATTTGCCACTGAAGAGACATGCATGCGCAGCGAAACTTTGATTTGAGGAACCGTATGCCTTATTTGGGCACGTACGGGTCTGCGGGGGTTCCGGGTAGGCAACCGCCCGGTTGTACCCGGCGGAAACTTCGCTTAAGCGTTCAATGGAATGTTCTATATATTATTTATCTAAAACTGTCAATTGGCATCAAGTGTTCCAAGCCTTAATGTAGATTACATTTTCGGTTGCTCATTTACAAATATGTTACACACTGAACTTCTACAACAGCACAGCGAGTACATGTGATATTGGAAAAATTCCATCTAACTTCTTAATAAATAATGAATTACAACCATTACGCTAATTTCTTCCATCCTGGTACGTATCTTGCTGAAATAACTGGATAGAGTATAATGATCATCGGAGGAGCTGAGATGGAGAAGATTTTAGAGGTATATGCAACCTGTGATAACTGTGCCCGTCTGTTCAAGGAAACAATGAGGCGGTATTACTGTGATCATTGTGATAAGTACTTTTATATATGCCCAACCTGTTCGGAAAATGGTGCCCATTGCAGGTTCTGCGGAGTTCCGCTGAAAAGGTCTACGGAAAAACGAAAATAGACAGCGTCGATATACAATGTTCATCGAAGGAATTTCCCGTACACCGGTTTTTCGGCGTTTTCGTCATCTGTTTGACGTCAACTATTTTTTTTCTATCGACAATTATTTTTCCTGTTATGCCGCTCATGATAACTCCTCTACACTGATTTCCTATTTTTCTCCCGTACTTCGCCTCAGTATATGATTAGTGCCCGCTTTTTTCAAGAAAATATTATTTGCTCTGATGCGATAATTCTCGTCTTGGCAACTTTGATCTCAGGGTATAGATTATAAACATAGGCAAGTGAACTTCCAAACTTTAACAATTAAAACCGGCACTTGCCTAATGGTTTTTACCTCTAAAATGTAATTACAAGTAATTGTAACAGTATAGATAGCCAGCTTTGCATGAAATTCTGGTACAAAAAACCGTAATTTTAATGGATAAAACCATAACTTTTTATACAGGAGGTAAGAATGAAACGCACAGGTTCAGCTGTTTGGAACGGCAGTCTAAAAGACGGACATGGAACAATCTCGTCCGATAGCGGTGTTCTCTCTGATACCCGGTACTCATTCAGCACTCGCTTCGAGAAAGGTGAAGGCACAAATCCCGAAGAATTGATTGCTGCTGCACATGCCGGATGTTTTTCGATGGCTCTCTCAGGCGAATTGGATAATGCAGGTCTAACGGCTCAGAGCATTAAAACAACAGCGGCTGTTACACTCGAGAATACTGTTGCCGGATTTGCTATCACATCGGTGCATCTAAATGTAACCGCAAAAATCCCTGGCGCAGATCACCATGTTTTTGAGACCGCAGCCACCAATGCAAAAGCCGGATGCCCGGTATCACGATTGTTGAACGCAAAAATTACGATGAAAGCCACGCTCGAAACATAGGGATGGTATTTATCAAAAAACCATAATCGGATACTGACGATTATTCCGCTTGATTTTCAAAGACTCCTCGGGTACTATATCGAAATCACAGGTAACAGGCTTCATGCATACCGATACCAATAATTAAAAATCGAGATGGAAGGGCTTTTTTCGTGGAAAAGAAATACTACTTGACCTACAATCAGGTGCACTGGACTATAAAGAAACTGGCCGACCGTATTATCCAGTCGGGATTCCAACCCGATGTCATCGTGGCAATTGGTACCGGCGGATTCATTCCGGCAAGAATTATCAGAACTTTTATCGACCGGCCGATTCTTGCCGTAGGGCTCTCCTATTATAACAGAGAAAACAAGCCGGATGAAATTCCGAAAAAAATACAATGGATCGATGAAGTTGAAAAAAAACTCCCGGGTAAAAAGCTGCTTCTCGTCGATGAAGTGGATGATACAAGAGTTACCCTCGAATACTGCTTGAGAGAGCTTCTTCGCTATGAACCCTCAGAGATTGCGGTTGCAGTGCTCCACAACAAGCGCAAGGAAAAACGGGGGCGTATTCCTGAAAAAATATCTCTCTACTTCGTGGGCGAGGAACTCGACGATTACTGGATCTGTTATCCATGGGATGCAATCGATATCGATGAACAGGAGAGGAGGGCACATCGAAAGTATAGTTCTACTTGAGGACGTTTCTTTTTGGCGCGGAACCGAAAAGATTTTGAAATCGATCGACTGGAAAACCCGACAGGGTGAACACTGGTTTATTATGGGAAACAACGGCAGCGGTAAAACGACCCTCATGGAGATCGTGATGGGATATGTATGGCCGCAGAGAGGCTCTGTATCGGTGCTGGGCAGGAGATACGGCAAGGTATACCTTCAGGACCTGCGGCAGGAGATAGGATACGTGTCACCGTGGATTTTTAAGAGGATGGCGGATTATATACCGGTGGAGGATATCGTAGCATCCGGAATCAACGCCTCTGTAGGATACTACGGATTCATTTCATCTTCATTGAAGAAAAAAATATTGGAGAGACTTAATTTTTTCGGATGTGAAGACCTCCTGAAACGTAAGTTCGGCACCCTTTCTTCGGGTCAACAGTTCAAAATAATCATGTCCCGTTCGCTCATAAACAACCCGTCTATCCTGATTCTTGACGAGCCCTTTTCACTGCTTGATATCGGCTCGCGTTTGAATATGTACCGGTATATCGATCTTCTCAGTAAGCAAAACGGAGGGCCACAGCTTATCATGGTGACGCACCATCTCGATGACATTACCTCGACATTCACCCACGGCCTTCTAATGCAGGAGGGGCGAATATTCCAGAAGGGAACGAAAAATAAAATCCTCAATACTGGAATTCTGGCAGGGGCGTTCGACATTCCGAATGATGTATTGTCTGCCATGGTCGCATCAACGAAGCAGCAGTGACTGAGCGGATATTCATCTTCACCGGAGTTTAGTTTTCAAATGTTTGTATCCTGACTTTTCCTAACTTTTTGCAAGGATTCCTCTAAAACCGCAGATAAAGTAAAATGGAGTGAGCAGACCGGTAATAAAATCGGCACCTGATGTTTCTCCCATTGAAATGACTTGCAATGTCCTCCGGGTGACATCTTTTTTATACTCCCTGTAAAGGGCCTCCTTGCAAAGGGTGTGTATGAGTTTTTTTGGGTGTTCATAGAAGCGTCCAATATATGCATAGTATATGAAACTCCTGGATAGTATGCTTTCTGTCCGAGTTTCACTGTATATTTTTTCCCGTATACTGCCAAGGTCTTTACCGGTGATCAGTTCGATCACGAAAATTCCCGATAAAAAACCTGCAATGAAATCATCACCTGACGGGGTGAGTCCGTATCCGGCACCGGAAACAAGCCGTGTTCCCTCTTCATACCGGTTTTTAAAGAACTCATGCACCCCGGCGGTTACTCTTCGTACAAGACTCTTCGTGAATACAGTTCCTCCGTTATCACTCGCTGGATGATTCAGTACAGAGAAGAGACTTTTTGGCGAAGCGGTTGAAAGCAGCACCTGTTCGACGGTATCGAGGTTTATAAGTACTCGATCGATACTTGCGTCTTTCAGGTACAAGGTAGAATGATACTCCCGTTCACCGGCGCGGTTGTAGCGTATCCCACCGGCATCAATATACGAAGTATCAACATATATCCATTTAATTTTCTGAAAATCGACGCCTTCGGTAACGATGTTGTTCGGCCCGCCTCCCGCTTGCGGTGTAACAAGGGAAATCAAGGTTTCATTCTGTATGTAGTTTGCCGCATGTTCAAAACGGGAATGAAGCCTGTACAGACCCGGTTGAAGACAGTCGCCGTAGCGTATTATTTCCGGAGGCATGTGTTAAAATATACCGGTTTAAAACCTGTATGAAGATAAAAAACCCCCCGGTCATAAAACTGCCGGGGGATGAGTCATCCTCTTCAAAACACCTTTACAAATGCTGTTTTTTACCACGTTGATTCGTGCATAACCGCAAACGAAAGTAGAGGAGCGTGCACCATCAATGCTTTTTTTAAAACCCGATACCGTACAATACCTGCAGGGAGCTGTTTTTAAGGTCAAATGTAATACCTGCAACATCAAGGCTATTTGCCAGGCCGAGCGCATACCGTGCCTCAACCGACATCTGGATACCTTTTACAATGAATTCGGCCCCTGCGCCGAATACCGCACCGTAATCCAATGTACTAGTTTCCAAAATGCCTCCAAAAGCATCTTTGATATCGCCTTCCTCTGTGTACGATGTTATGCCGCTATCCTCTTCCTCGTATTTATATTTATGAACGATATTTACCGCGATTTCCGGCCCGGCAAAAATATTGATTTTAACCGGTCCGGCCATCGGAACGTAGAACTTGAAGAGCAGGGGAATTTCGACATAGTCCATCTTTATCTTCAACGTTTCTTCGTAACCAACCTCTGAATAAGTATACACGGCACCTTTCTGAGTATACAATGCCTCCGGCTGCAGGGCAAATATCTTGGCAAGCACGATGGTCGAATATACACCTGCCGTTATGCCGAGCCTTGATTTTTTTTCTGACATTGCCCAATCTGCTGCATCTGAATCATCCCCGTGGAAAGTACCCATGCTCAGTCCCGCCTTCAGCCCAAAGTAAGCGTACTGCGCAAATACAGAGCCTGCGGAGAAAACGAAGACGACACTTAAAATCAGAACGAAAATAATAATTAGCTTTTTCATTCATACCTCCTTTTGAAGTTGTGTTTTATTTATTATATAGTTTTATTGCTGAGTGTCAAACAAATTCAAAATAAATAATAATTATTTAGCATATTTTTATGTTCGCTGAACAGTAAAAAATAATAGTGGAAAAACATTGGCAATGTGCTACTGTTTATTATATACATCATTTGTTCAGGGGTCTCGTCCGTTCGCATGTGTTCGAAAGCCCCAATGTATGGATTATCAGAATAAAGTGTACGCGAATTCTGCAGGTATCAATAATAAGAATTTATTAAATATTTCTCATATCATTTAATATTGTGTATTTTATACTGTCAAAGACACATATCAGGGGGACTGCCATGAAATCCAGAATAATTGCTGTAATGGTTGCAGTTTCATTTTTTATGCTGCCTGTGCTGGCTGCAGGCGCCGGCAAGGCATATAAAGAATCGGAAATACCCCGTTTGGAGAAATTCGGCGGGGGAGGGGAAAAGCTTGAAAAACCCGGCAAGACAGGCGGTACTTCCGGTGAGAAAGAACCGCTTGAAAAACCGAAGCTTACCAAACCTGGCAAAGAGCCCGTTCAAGCGGAGGAAGGGCAGACAGCCGTAACTGAAGAAACACAGGGAACAGAAACAGGCAAGCTGGTCAAACCGGGAAAAGACGCATTCTCGTCAGCAGAGGGGGAAAAACTCCAGAAACCGAGAAAAGGTGATTTTGAGAAATCCAACCAGGTAGAGGTAAAAGAGGTTGCGATAAAAGGGGAGGGGCTTGAAATATCATCACTCGAATACTACGATATATTTCCTGTTTTTTACAAGTACTACGATCAGCACCCGGTTGCGAAAGCCGTTTTGCATAACTATGAAAAAGCACCGGTGACGGATATGCGCATGAGTCTCTTTATTCATCAGTATATGGACGTGCCCAAAGAATGCAAGCTTCCACCGGAAATCGAGGCGGGCGTTGAAACAGAGGTTGAGCTCAATGCTCTTTTCAACAACAAGGTATTGGAGATAACAGAGGGAACAAAGGTCGCTGCGGAAATTACCTACGAGTATACTATCAGAGGGAAGAAGTACACAAAACAATACACGGAGACAATACGGATTTTCGACAGGAATGCAACAACCTGGGACGATAACAGGAAGGCAGCGTCATTTGTTACGGCAAAAGATCCGTCGGTGCTCAGATTTTCGAAGAATATAGTGGGCATGATCAAGGACAAAGGAAGCAAATCGGTGAACGGCAATATCCTCACCGCCATGGCGCTGTATGAGGCGATTTCTCTGTACGGTATGAGTTATGTTATCGACCCTACCACGCCGTATGCGGAATATTCAGAGAACAAACAGGCGGTCGATTTTCTACAGTTTCCGCGGCAGACACTCGAGTACCGAGCTGGAGATTGCGACGACCTTTCCATACTCTACAGCGCGCTTCTCGAATCTATTGGCGTGGAGACCGCTTTTGTAACTATCCCGGGGCATATTCTCATGGCCTTTTCTCTCGATATGACACCAGTAGAGGCGCGAAAAGATTTTTCCAAACCTGAAGACCTGATATACAGGGAGCAGATGGCCTGGCTGCCCGTCGAGGTCACCATGCTCGGTGAAGGTTTTCTCAAAGCCTGGCAGACAGGTGCAAAGGAATGGCGTGAAGCGGTTTCGAAAAAGAAAGAGGGCTTTTATCCCATGCAGAGTGCCTGGCAGATATACGAACCCGTCGGAATACCCGGCACAAGCGGTAGCCTCGAACTTCCCGGCCACGACCAGCTCGTCAATGTGTATCTTACAGAGCTCATAAAGTATATCGATCAGGAGATCTATCCGAAGGTCGCATCCATACAGGAACAGATGAAAAAATCGGGCGAAACGGCAAAGCTCATAAACAAACTGGGTGTTGTGTACGCTCGATACGGACTGACCGACAAGGCTGAAAAGGAATTCAGCAAAGCGCTTGCAAAAAACGATAGCTACGTGCCGGCCCTTATGAACCTGGGAAACATATACTATCTAACCGATGATATGGAAACTGCATTGAAATACTATGACCGGGCAGCCAAACGACAGCCTGATAATGCAAAAGTGCTTCTCTGTGTCGCCCGCGTGAATCATGAACTTGAAAATTATGGATCGGCAAGAAGGTCGTACAACAAGCTGCGAGCGGTCAATCCCGAACTCGCCGGCCAGTATGCCTACCTCGATATGAGGGTGGACGAGGCAACAAGGGCATCTGATGCAAAGAAGATGAAAAAAATGATGGTCTGGGACGAAGAGGAATAGGGCTATTCGTCCCAGAGCATGATTTCATCCTGTACTGTGATGGAAGATGCGCGGGCCTGGCCTGTATTCTGCGATTTAAGGTAGGAAACGGAAAGCGCAAGGTCCGGGTCGAGTGTTTTTAGCCGCTCGTACATACTTTTTGCCTCCGAGAGGTTGCCCAGCCTGTGCTGCGCCCTCGAAATAGAGAGAAGGACCTTTGCATTGTCATGGTCTTTCTCGTATGCTTTTTCGTAGTAAGAAAGCGCGGTGTTGTAATCCTCCCGTAAATAATAAATATTCCCTGTATTCAAAAGGGCGGGGATAAAGTCTTCTCTCTTCAGTAGCTTTCTAAACTGCTCGAGCGCCTTTTCCTCGAGTCCGTATCTGGCATACAGAACCCCGAGACTGTTCAAAAGCTTCGTATCTTTACCGGATTTTTGAATCCGGGCCAAAAGCAGGTTTTCCCTCTCCTGAATCTCCATATGTACGAACTGTGTCACATCCTCCTGAAAATATTCAACAACGATACTCTTATCGGGAAGCGCAACTGCCGCCTTCTGCTGGAATCCGACCGGTTCATATGTTTTCCAGGCCTCTTCAGTCGGGTAGAATCCCGCTTTATCATGCGCAGTATTCTCCCTCCATTCCTGCGCTCCCAACTCCCATGCGCGGAGGAAACCTTCGGCCAGCGCCGTTGTTTCCACAGGTATCCAGGTGTTGCCCTCTTTGAATAAAAGATTCTTACTGTTGTTAAACATTTTACCTGCAAGATCGGGCCTCAGGTCTAGTGAAAAAGCAGACAGAATGTGGCCGGGAATGGTGATAAAGGCCGTTTTTATTCCGACAGACTGTAAAAGAGCGTTGTACAGGATCGAAAGATCGTCACAGTCTCCCGCTTTGTACTGGAGTGTCTGTACGGGAAACTGGATGAAATCCACTGCTATCTTTTTCTGCGAAAACTCCCTATAGGGTGTATTTGGATCCACGACATAGGTGATTCCATATGCCCTGAGCCCCTCGAGCATTCCCATCGCCTGTATCAGATGTGAATGAAGTGCCCTGGAGGCGTGGCCCTGTATCATTCCGGTGACATTCTTCGAAAACTTCAGCACCTCCGAATCACGCGCGGTGACAAAAGCGGAAACCTTTCTGTCATCATCCCAGGTTATGGCGTTCCGGTTGTTCAGGCGTATCGTATCGACATAGTCTTTGTGGTATTCGGTTTCCCCTGCGCTGTAATCGACCGTAATTTTAACCGAAACCTTGTTGCCCTCCGATATATCAAGTACGCTGTTTGTGAAAAGTCCGTACAGAGAGACCTCGCTTTTTTGGCCTGGCCCGAGCTTCTCCGGCGCCTCACAAAGCTTCGGGTTGTCCATATACTGTTTGATAAACAGCTTGACGAGAATAGTATCAACCGATTTCGTCCCGTTGTTGTAGAGAATGGCCTTCCCAATGGGATGTTCATCGTAATACTTATAGAAGACGGGAAACACTTCGTCGAATTCGATTTGGCCGATCTCCAGGCTGGGACCGGTTACCGCAGATTTAAATTCACCCTGCATTCGACGGCGGCCTTTTATCCCTGCTTCACCGCCAGCAGGTCCTCTGAGGAGGACAGGCCCCCTGAAGGGGTTCTCATCAAGCGTAATTGTGTAATTCTTACCGTTTGTGGGGTGAATGAGCATGAAATCGCTGTAATCGTACGACACTCCGTCCGGGTCGAGCGACCTTTTCATCACAATTGTCGCAGCGGCAGCATTTTTTTTAAGAAGCCTGGCATCGGAGGGCACAATTTTGATATGGCCCTTTGTGCCGAGAATCTCGATATAGTACACACCTGTATCCGCATTATACACGCTCAGCGTGATGCCGGATATCATACGTCTTTCTGTCTTTTTTGGGATTCCTTCCGGCTGAACACCAAACCGTTTCTCGGTCATCATCTGCAGTTCCCGCAAAATATAACTGCTCAGCATCTTTCTCCTGTTTTCATATTGTGCCGTTGTTTCAAACTCGTCCTTCGGTGCTGTCAACGATTCATCAAGACGCTGTATTACCTGCCTGCTGGTAATGCGGTCGACGATCAGCCTCTGCGCCGATGTAAAATCTCGTCCGAGTGTCTGCAGGAGGGATATTACCGGATCCGGTGAAACTCCTTCAACATCCCAGAAGATAGCGGTCATATCACTGCTTCCGGTAGCCATGAGTCTGCCGTCAGGACTGAAGGACGCATCGAAGACATTTGCGCTGTGCCGATAGATATTATATGATTCCTGCCACTGCCCGCCTTTCTCTTTCCATATTCTGACCGACCCGTTCGAAAGGGCTCCTGCAAGGAGCCTGCCATCCGGGCTGAACTCGATACTCCAGCATCCTCCCGAGTGATGGGTAATTCTCTGGGCCTCGGTAAAATGGCCCGAGTCGTTTTTCCAGAAAATGACAGCATTGGATATAGATGTCGCGAGCAAATCTCCTCCGGGAGAAAAGGCCATGCTTTCGACCTGGTATTTATTGTGCTGTAGTACCTGATGCCCTACATACCGACCACCATCAAGGATACGGACAACGACGGTCCCATCGTCACCCCCCGACAAAAGAAACGTTTGATCAGGGCTGAAGAGGACCTCGTTGACGGGTTTGGTGTGTTCTTTGAAAACCTGGTATTTTTCAAACTCTTTTCCATTATTTCGCCAGAGTATGACGAGGTAATCGGAAGCCCCTGAGACGAGGTATTGGCCGTCCGGGCTGTAGGCAATGCTGTTTACATAATACGAATGCGCCTGCAGATGCTGCACCACAGCAAGTTTCTCGATATCGAAAATTCCTATATCTTCTTTGGATTTATACCGCGTAAATGCCATGTACTTTTCATCTGGAGAAAATGATACTTTGCCTCCGACGCTCTTTCTGTTTCCCTGGCTCTTCCAAATCGGTTCAAACGATCTGCTGTACAGGGTAACCGTGTTGTCGCCCGAAGTAATGGCGAAGTAGTTACCGAAAGGAGAAAACTTTACCTCACGAACGTAGTCGACGAAGGTATTGATTACCCTTTTTTCTCGGATTTTAAACTCGGCAACCTGCCCGATCAAAAGGAGGGGAACGAGAGCAAAAAGTATGATAATGATTAGTATATAAAAAAATATGGGGGTTTTCATAGTCTCGTCTATACCAGTTATATGCGCTGACACAACGGGTGTCAAGTCAAATTATCAGCTAGAAGATCATTGCCGAAAATGGCAGTTCAAATGAGAAAACGCTTTTCAAGTAAAGCCATAAAGCATTATATTTAAAATAGTTACCTTAAATACATCAGTACAGCCAGGAGCGAGACGTTATGGCGATACATAAATTTCAGACCGAGGTCAATCAGCTGCTGCATCTTATAATACATTCCCTGTATTCTCATAAGGAGATATTTCTCCGGGAACTCGTGTCCAATTCGTCGGACGCGCTTGATAAACTGAAGTATCTGACCCTTACTGATGGGCAGTATAAAAAGCTCGTATTTGAGCCGCGTGTCGATATTGAATTTGATCAAAAAAACGGAAAAACTCTCACCGTATCGGATACCGGAATCGGAATGAATGCCGGGGAACTTGTCGAAAATCTCGGCACGATTGCAGGATCGGGAACGAGAAATTTTTTAGAGATGATGAGCGGGCGGCAAAAGGCGGACGCAAATCTCATCGGTCAGTTTGGTGTCGGTTTCTATTCTGCTTTCATGGTTTCGGATAAAATCGAGGTGATCAGTAGAAGAGCAGGCGAGGAGAGGGCCTATAAATGGATAAGTGACGGCAAGAATGATTTCGAGATAAAGGATGCCGACCGGGAACAGAATGGAACAACCGTTATCTGTTATCTGAGCGATGAGGGTAAAGAGTATGCAGACAGATGGCAGATTGAAGGCATTGTCCGAAAGTATTCAAACCATATACCGTTCCCCATATTTCTGCACTATGAGGAAAGCTCATCCGAGGGTGAGGGGAAGAATAAAAAAGAAAAAAAGGAGGCGAAGGTCGAGCAGATTAATGCGGCATCAGCCTTCTGGAAACGGCCGAAATCCGAGCTCACGCTAGATGACTATAACGAGTTTTATAAAACCATTGCGCATGACAGTGACGATCCTCTTCTAACCATTCATACCCATGCAGAAGGCACTCTTGAATATTCGACCCTTTTTTACGTGCCGAAAAAAGCTCCGGTTGACATGTTCTATGTGAATTACCGGCCTGGTGTGAAACTATATGTAAAACGGGTGTTCATTACGGATGATGACAGGGAGCTTCTCCCCTCATATCTGCGATTTATCCGGGGAATCATCGATTCGGAAGACCTGCCGCTCAATGTCAGCAGAGAGATACTGCAGAAAAACAGAGTGCTGTCAAATATACGAAATGCCTCGGTCAAGAAGATACTCGGCGAGATTGAAGAGCTTTCCGGGGATGATGAGAGGTATGAACAGTTCTACCGGGAGTACAGAATCCCTCTTAAAGAGGGTCTGTATCAGGATTTTACAAATAAAGACAAACTCATCGAGCTTATACGCTTTAAATCAACTGCAATAGACGGGCTCACGTCTCTTGCGGAATACAAGGACAGGATGAAACCGGATCAGAAGGGTATATACTTTATAACGGGTTCCGATGAAAAAACAGTGCGTGAATCACCGCTTCTTGAAATGTACAAAAAAAAAGGAATTGAAGTTCTCATCATGGACGATGAAATAGACGAGCTCATTATGCCTGCAGTCGGCACATACAGGGACAGTGTACTCAAATCGGTAAACAGAAGCAGCGCTGCTGAGGATTTTAAATCGGGTGAAACCAAACATGAAGATGTTCAGCCCGTTCTGGAAATAATAAAGGAGGTGCTGAAGGATGAAGTAAAGGACGTGAGGGTCAGTTCACGTCTCAGCGACTCGCCTGCATGTATAGTTGCAGACGAATCCGATCCCACAATAGGGATGCAGCGCATTATGAAGGCGCTCGGTCAGGGAGAGGGGGATGAAGCGAAGCCGATTCTCGAGATAAATCCATCTCATGAAATAGTAAAAAAACTGAAAACAGTCGAAGACCGGGCGCTGATTGAAGATATCAGTTGGGTGCTTCTGAACCAGGCTCTTATGATTGAGGGTGCAGAGGTTAAAAACCCGGCGCTTTTTGCAAAACGTGTGAACAGGCTCATGGCAAAGGCGCTTTGATGTCAGGTTAGATAGAATACAACTCTTTTTTTATTTTTCTTTCAGCGTTAAAGCATTAATGTTATTATTATTCGGATGCTCTGTGTCCGAATAATAGTGACAGCAGTATCTCTCATGAGAACATATGTGGATAAGAGTAGCCAAGGAGTAAAGAACGATGAAAAAAGACGAGGATGAAATTATCAAAGAGGTTTTTGATGATGCGATGGAACGGGCCTGGGAAGAGGCAAAGCTGCGCGATTTTGTAACGCTCTATCACATGTGGGAGAAAGGAGCAATTAGACCCTATACTACCTTTGAGGAATTGCTGAACAACTTCAATCAACACCATGAGAAGCTGAGGGACATGGAAGATAAGGAGTATTTCTCGCTTGAAAATCTTGTCGTCGAAGCAATATGCTGCTCTGCAAATGCAATGCCCTTCAGCGCCTGCGAAGACTGACCCTTCTTTAGATGCAGTCAAAAAATGATACCTTTACTTTTAACAGTTGGATTTATATATTTTATGTGATCGGTCGAATGTCACAAATAACTTACTAGAAGTTACTTAAAAGGCGGTCGGTATGAAATCTGTATTTGAAAAATTAAGAAAGCTTCAGGATGTTCTCCTCAAAGAATTCGAAATAGAGGATGAGCTTGATACTATTCCGAAAGAGCTGAACGAACAAAAAGGGCGGTTTCACAAGCTTGAACGGAGTTTTACCGAAAAAGAAGCTCTACTCGAAAGTAATCGAACAATGATCTCTCAGCTCAGCACAGAGAAGAAACAGCTTCTGACGAACAAGGAAAAATATGAAGGTCAGATTACGCTCATAAAAACACAGAAAGAGTATGAGGCAATCACCAGTGAAATTGCGCAGATCAATGAAAAACTCGAGAGTATCGAGGATGAAGAAACTTCCGCCACAAACGAGATAGAGACCCTTGAAAGCGCACTTGAAGAATTGAAAGAAATTATCAAAGAGCTCAAGGGGGATATCGGGAAAAACGAGAAGGAAGTAAAAAAGTTGAGCGATAAAAAGAAAAAGGAGCTCGACAGCTGCCTAAAAGAAAAGGATAAAATATCTGAAGGACTCGATGAAGAAGTTTTATATAAGTTTGAAAAGATCGTAAAAAACAAGGAAGGCATCGGCATCGTTTCAATAAAGAACAATGTATGTATGGGATGCAACATGCTGCTTCCTCCTCAGTTCGTAAATGATGTACGACGGGAGGATGAGCTGATTTTTTGTCCGAACTGCTCACGAATTCTCTACTATCAGGATGATGCGCAAAAAGCTGAAGAATTGGTTATTTGATCAGGTATACAATTGTCTGCTGAACTGTATATGATTTCGGGGGCATTGTTGAATACTGTATATATTGACGGAGGATCACGAAAAAATCCGGGGGAATCGGCAATCGGCATGGTCACCTATGATGATAGGGGAAAAGAATTGCTGAGAAAAGGTCGAAGAATCGGGGTTGCTACAAATAATGAAGCGGAATATACCGCCCTGATTGAGGCGTTGCAGTTTTTAGAGAAGAATCATCAGTTTAAAGAAGCAGTAATATACACAGATAGCCAGCTGGTGGTCAGACAGATGCATGGAGAGTACAGGGTGAAAAGCCAATCACTTACTCCGCTTTACAACCGGGCACGGTGCTTGAAGGAAAAACTGCCACAGGTCCGGCTGGTGCACATTGATAGAAATCGAAATAAAACTGCTGACTGGATTGTAAACCGGGTGCTTGATAATAAACCATACGCGGGGAAATAGCGCGGAGATACTCAGTCCAGCCAGGGATACATGTCGCTTATATCAAACCTGCAGCTTAACGGCGGCAATACAGAACGGTGCAGTTGAAACAAGAAACAGACCTGCGAAACGGTCGCGGGGAGACACGGTTTTTAAACCGTACTCTTTGAGGAAAGTCCGGGCTCCTAAAGGGCAGGGTGCTGGGCAACACCCAGGGGGAGTGATCCCACGGAAAGTGCAGCAGAAAATATACCGCTTCGGCTCTTGCGGCCGGGGCAAGGGTGAAAAGGCGAGGTAAGAGCTCACCGCCTGGAATGGTGACATTCCAGTGGCTTGTAAACCCCACCAGGAGCAAGGCCAAATAAACAGGCATATAGTAGCCCGCTAAGGCCTCACGGGTAGGTCGCACGAGGTGCATCGCACCCAAGATAGATGACCGTTGAAAACAAAACCCGGCTTACTGCAGGTCTGTTTCCTATTTCATCAATACCGAACCCGAAGTATGGGTATGCAGAAATGAAAATGTTGCAGTACACACTTATAAAAGATATTGAGCCGGAAAAAATTAAACCGTGCCCAGATGACTTTGCGATTGAGTACGACTCTCCAGGGGGGGAGCCTGAGACAGCACCCTCTCCAGCCTTTTATCCACCGATACTTCAAAAGGGACGGAAATACTACTATATCCTCATTGGAAAAGGTCACATCGATTACTATCTTCAAAAACATCTCCTGCTGCCATACGGCCTTGCGATTGAAATGTCCGGAAGTATGCAGGAGATGCTTCAGCATCTCATCCAGTTAAAAAAAGAACTGTACGGTTTTAACGCTGTTGAAAAAGCTTATGCACTGAAAAAATTTTTAGCGCTGAGGAAGAACAAGGAAAGCGACGCACCAGCACTGTTGGATATTCCGAATAGCAAGAGTATGCTACAGAAGTATCTTCTTCTCGCGGAAGTATCCGACCGTATCAAATCTCTTATTCTCATGGGTAAAGTAAGTGAGTTTACGGTGTTTGAAATCTTTCAGTTCGACAGGAATGAGTGGGACGATGTGGCTTTATTTGTAGGGTCACTTCCTATAGGCACGAGAAAACGAAATGAAGTTGTTACCATGCTGTTCGACATTACGAGAAGAGATAAAAAAAGCATCGAAGGTGTTTTGAATGCAGAAATGGTTACCTCGATTCTGAATTCTCATATAGACGCCCCGCAGAAAGGGGAGCAGGTTTATGAGTACCTCTATTCACTAAGATACCCACGTATACACGAATACAGGAAACGGTTCTTTCAGCTGCTTCAGGAGAGCGGTATTGAGCGCTTTGCGCACCTGGAAGTTCCCCGGGATTTTGAAAAGTGGCGCTTCAAACTCGGTTTTTCATTCAGCTCTTTTGATGAGTTCAGGAAAAAAGTTTTATATCTCAGTAAAACAGCAAATGCCCGCTCTATTAAAGAACTCTTTAACATGAGATCGCTGCACAGACAATGACCATGCCTCGAGCTAAGACAGGTTCTGATCGATTACATTGAGCATTTCATTGAGGTCTTTTCGTATTTCCTCGATAAATTCCATTCTACTGCTCTTTCGTCTTCCGAGTAAAACATCCCACAGCACATTTTTAGCGCCTGCGATGCTATACCCTTGTTCGTACATAAGTTTTTTTATCTGCCGGATAATAGATATATCCCGTTTCGTATAGATTCTATGACCGGCCCTATTCTTTACAGGCTGTAAAAAGGGAAACTCCTTTTCCCAGTATCGCAGAATATACGCCTTTACCCCTGTTTTTTCTGCTACCTCGCCGATTGTGAGGAAATTATTTTTCTCCGCTTCCGATTTTATTTTCTTCTCCATGAACAAGTCTCTTGATATTTGATATATGCCTTGTCACGACAGTAATGAAAATGAGAATTGCAAAAAACAGGGGGTATATACTTGCATGACCGTATACGAGAAACAGGGAAATAGATATAATGAAAGCCGTTACCGCCGAAAGTGAGCCCACCGATACATAATGCGTGATTGCTACAGCAGTGGCAAAGGTTCCCAGGGCAATACCAGTTGCGGCAGGATGCAGCGCCAGTGCGACCCCAAGCCCGGCGCTTACGCCTTTTCCTCCTTTGAACTTCAAAAACGGAGTAAATATACTGCCAAGTATAGCCGTACTTCCGATCAGTAATCTGAAAAGCAGGGCCGATTGGTAGAGGTTTGCCAGAAAAAAGGCGGCAGCAAAGGCCTTGCCTGCGTCAATAATGAGAACAGTGCATCCGAGCAGAACACCCTCAGTCCTGAAAACATTGGTAGCGCCTATGTTTCCACTTCCTGAATCGCGTACATCCCTATTTTTCACGAGTTTGATGAGCAGGTATCCGGTAGGAATGCCACCAATGATAAATGCGGTAATAAAGGGGTATATATTTAGCAGTACATTCATCTTTTTTTTAGTGTGACCAAAACTGGAACACCTTCAAAATGAAACCTTTTTCGTACGGCATTTATTAAATATCTCTTGAAATTGGTGTCTCCGCTTTCGATATGCCGCACAAAGAATTCGAATTCGGGAGGAGCAGTTTTTTTCTGCACTCCGTATTTAACCGCTGCTCTGTTCAGAGAAAGTGTGCCGAGAAAGTCATTGAGCTGCGAGGTTTTCACGCTTTTGTGATAATTATTATACACCTTTACAATATTTTTCAATAATATTATTTTATTATACCCCGTTTTTGCAGAAAGAGGAATTACATCTGCGAATGCTATGTGGGGAAAATAGTAGTAAATGTCCTGTATGAACTCGGTTTCATTCGGCGTGAAGATATCCCACTTGTTTGCAGCAATAATAAGCGCCTTTTTTTCACCTACGACAATATCGGCAATTTTTTTATCCTGGGAGGTGATTCCTTCGCAGGCATCGATAATAAGAAGTGAGATCGTTGATTTTTTTATTGCCTCTTTTGTTCTCACAAGACTGTAGTATTCGACGTTCTCCCGAATGCTTCTCCTTTTTCGCAGTCCTGCGGTGTCGATGAGGTTAATTGTATATCCTTCGTAATGAAGTATCTGTTCAACGCTGTCTCTTGTTGTGCCGGGAAGAGGTGTAACCAGAGACCTCTCCATATTTACGAGCAAATTGAGCAGGGAGGATTTCCCCACATTGGGTTTCCCGATAATCGCCACATCGATGACCCGGGACCCTCTGTCTGATATTATTTGTGCCGGACCCTTCACTGCTTTTTCTATTCTTTCCTCAATTTTTTCCCTGAGCAGGGAAATGTTTGTCCCATGCAGAGAGGAAACCGGTATAGGATCTTCGAAACCCAGAGTATAAAAATCGTACTGATTTTCGAGTAATATGCTGTTGTCGGCCTTGTTTAGTACCAGGATAACAGGTTTGCCGCTTTTTCTCAACAGTTCGGCGATTTCAAAATCTTCTGCACTCCAATCGCGTATGTCGCAGGTGAATACAATAAGTGAAGCCTCCTGAATAAGTCGTCGATTAAACAGTTGTGAAGCGGCATGAATGTCGTCAATGCCCTGTGTAAATCCAGCAGAATCCGCCAGGTTTACTCTGATTCCACCGAATTCAAGGGGCTCAAAATTTATATCCCTGGTAACCCCGGGCTCGGGTGCAACTATTGCCTTTCTTCTGTCAATGAGCCTGTTGAAAAGTGAAGATTTTCCCACATTCGGTTTTCCGACAATGGCTACTGTAGGTATACTGGAGGATTTTTTATACATTCTGTCTGAAATAGTCTTCAAGAAAATTAAAACGGCCGATCATTTCATCCCTGATATACCTGCTGACATCCTGCTTGAGTGAGAAATTAAGTGCTGTCTCGGCCAGCTTTTTTGCGTCATCAATAGATGAGTTCAGAATTATGTTTTTCACAATAGGAATGCGCATTGTGCTCATACTGAGACGGCGGTATCCGAGCCCAATAAGGAGCAGGCTGTACAGGGGGTCACCTGCCATCTCACCGCAAATACTGAGTTTGATTCTCCTGATGCTTGCAATTTCTTGAATTTTTTTTAAAAGCCTGAGAATGGCCGGGTGACCGGGATCGAAATCAGCTGCGACCATTTCGTTTCCCCTGTCAACAGCGAGTGTGTACTGGATAAGGTCATTGGTGCCGACACTTATAAAGTTCACGAATTTACTGATTCTATCTAAAAGTAGAACACTTGCAGGAGTTTCGACCATAATACCGAGTCTGATGTTTTCATCAAACGGGAGTTTCTCCTGAGCCAATTCATCCTTGCACTGACGTACAATATTGTTAATTTGCAGAAGCTCATCCACATCATTGACCATCGGAAACATGATGCACGCTTTGCCGAAGTATGCTGCACGAAGTATGGCTCTGATCTGCGCTTTCAGTATGTCGGTATGGACGAGTACGAACCGGGTCCCGCGCAATCCTAAAAAGGGGTTTGCTTCCTCATTTTCCTGCAGATACTCAGGTTTTTTATCACCGCCTATATCAACGACCCGAATCGTAACGTCATAAGGAGCTATTTCTTTGACTATCTTTCTATAAATATTGAACTGCTCTTTCTCGTCGGGCACAGCTGTCCTGTTGAAGAATATGTACTCGGTTCTGAAAAGCCCGATACCACTGCAGCCGCATTCCTTTACCAGAAGGAGCTCTTCTTCCAGATCCATATTAGCCTGAAGAAGAATTTTTTCTCCGCCTTTTAAGACGCAGGCCTTTTTCTCATTTTTTTTCAAATTCTTTTCGTAGTTAATCTGACCTCTTTCCTTTTTGGTGTAGAGGAGCTCGGTGCCCTTCTCCGGATCGACAATGACCATCCCCACATTGCCGACTACAATGATCCTGGTGCCGGTTGTAGTGAACCTTGTAATATCTTTGACACCGGTCACGGCTGGAAGTCTGATATCCCGTGCCATAATCGCCACATGTGAGGTGCGCCCGCCTATTTCAGTGACGAATGCCTTGACCTTTCTCTTATAAAAGGCGACGATTTCAGGGGGGGAAAGTGTATGAGCGACAATAATGACATCTTTTATATCATCAGGAAATTCAAGCTCGACACTGCCTAAAAGATTTTTCAATACATTTTGCCCCATCGAAATGACATCCGGAGCCCGTTCCCTGAAATAGTGATCTTTTGAAACAAGGAGTTGATCTGCCATCTCCTGGATTACCTCATTGAAGACCCACTCGATATTTATGTAACTCTCAGTTACTTTTTCCGTCACCTTTTTCTTGACAAGCGGATCTTCAATCATCAGAAGCGCTGAATCAAGATATTCCTTTTTTAAAGCGGATTGATCCTGATCGATTTCGTTCTTGAGATCGAGAAGCTCGTCTTTCGTTTTCATCAAAGCATTGTCGAGCTTCTCCAGTTCGCTCTTGATGGAAACACTGTTTTTTTTGATTTGGTACTTTGGAATGAATAGGTTGGACTTCAGCAGCACAACTGCCTGGCCGATTGCAATTCTACCTGATGCAGGTATTCCCTTGAATAACTTTTCCATTACTTCCTCTCTCAGGGACAATTGAAGTGAACCGGATGTCTTGCTTTGACTCTTTTAAGTAACTTCTCGCGAAGTTACTTTATGATATTCGGTTCCCTGGGAACGTAAACCACTTTTAAGTAACTTAAAATATTTTTAATACTCGGCCGCGAAGCAGCTGCTTTGATATAATATATACGATTTTTTCTGCAGGAACAATTGCCATTACGGTAAATTCTCTTTAAAAATAACGGGTCTTTGTGTATACTTCTAAGTAACATCAAACAGAGGAGTAACGATCGTGAAGCGGCTTATCCCGTTTCTTGCAGTACTTGTTGCAGGGTTTGTGTTTTTTTCATTTCTTTCCCGAACAGGGGATATGGGCAACCGTACAGTAATCTTTTATGAACAGGAAAAAAGAGACTGTTCGGTTATTGCAAAAGAGCTGGAAAATCGGCTCAAGGAAGACGGCCGCAGTGTTTCATTGCACGGTTTTGATCCCACGCAAATCAATTACTATGTACTCTCGAATCCGGGCTCCTGTTATATTACGGAAATGCCGGTATCCTCACCGCTCTTTTACCTTCAGGAGAAGAAGGCCTTAATAGCCAAGGTTTTCGTCACCGTACTTACCAATACTCAGAACAGCGGTATTTCCGGAAAAACGTTTGATACAACTCTAAAAAAACAACGGCTTTCGGATGCAGAAGTGCTGCGGAGAATTTCTAAAGGCAGGATGAATTCCGGCATTATCTCTTTTCAGAATCTGGATTTCAGTATACGTCCGGTTGCAGTGGATGGTGTTTTTCCAGACCTCGATTCCATCAGACAGGGAAGATATGAAAAAATTTACAGAGCCTATGTGTACAAAGACATGAATAAAACACCATCTAACGCGGATCCTGTCGATACAATTGACAATGCCTGGATACAAAAGGCGTTCTCTCTTATTGCCGGCGGCGATATAATGCTATCACGGGGTACGGCAAAATATATTGCAAAATACGGCCCCGACTACCCCTTTGAAGGGATACAGGATGAAATCCGAAAGTATGATATTGCTTTTGCAAATCTCGAATCGGTGATTTCTTCAGGCGGCAGGCGGTTTTCACCCAATAAAGGCATCTATTTCCGCGCAGACCCCGCCGTTGTCAACGGGCTTGTATTCAGCGGATTTGACGTGTTTTCACTTGGAAACAACCATGCTTTCGACTGGGGCGTCGATGCGGTCCGGGACACAATGCGGTTGCTCCGCGAAAACGGTTTGAAATATACTGGTGTCGGTAGTACAGAAGAAGAAGCATTTAAACCTGCGGTGATGAATGTAAGGGGCACGACGGTAGCTTTTATTTCATTCAACGATGTATACCCTTTTATGGTGCACGAGAGCCGGCCAGATGCAATGCAGACACTTTCACTGAATGACACTCTTTTGCAACAAAAAATCGAGAATTTGCAAAGCCGGTACGATATTCTTGTTGCCTCTGTACACGCAGGTGCCGAATATATAAATGAACCCGAACCTGAAAAGGTTAGAAAAATGAGACAACTCATAGATTACGGGACGGATATCGTACTCGGTACGCATCCTCATGTTATACAGGGAATAGAGATCTACAACGGCGGTCTTATTGCATACAGCCTCGGTAACTGCGTCTTCGACCAGTCATGGTCTGATGAGACGGGCACCGGCATGCTGCTCGAAATATCCTTTATCGGGGATAAACCGTTGTACTACAGACCCCGTATCATAGTAATAGACCATACACAGGCGAGATTGCTGAATTTAATAACAGCCAAGCCGCTTATTTCTTCACTGTATGTGGGGAGTCAAAAGGATGAATACATCAAAAACTAAGTACATTGTTCCATTTGTACTGATACTTCTACTCGGTATATACCAGGCATTGCTTTCATTCAACTACCTCCCTTTTATCGTGGGAAGCGAGGACATACAGATAGCTCTGTTTCTTCTCATCGCCCTATACCTGTTTATTCTTTCAATGGATGTGCAGAGAGTCATTCGTAGAACCCATGACCTGAAGGAAAATATCGAGATCAAACTGAACCCGGAAAAACTTGAGGAGATACCATATTCTGAGAGTATTAAAAACGGAACCCTCTGTAAATTTCTCATCGGAATTCAAAACTTTTTTCAGAAAGCCGATTCTGCGGATGACGTATTGAAAAAACTACTCGTTTCAGCCTCCAGGATAACGCACTCCGAGCGAGCATCGATTATGCTCCATAACTATAAAAAGGACGAACTCTACATTTATAAAACACTGGGCTGGAAAAGCAATGAGATAAAGTTAGTGAAGAATATGAGAAGTAAACCCGGTGAGGGAATTGCCGGAAGGGTTTTCCTCGATGAAAAACCTCTTTCCGTGAGCGGAGATGAAATCGGAGATACTATGGACTTTAAAGAAAAGTACAAATCCGAAACTTTCATCTCACTCCCCCTGTACTCAGGGAGCAGAGTTATCGGCGTGCTCAATTTGACCGAGAAACGGGATGGACGTTACAGGCCGACGGAAAAGGATGTTTTAACCTTTATTACGAATGAAGTAGCATTGAAGCTCGCCTGTTTGAAGGTCCCTTTCGAAAAACAATAACAGGACGTATGCCATTTTTTAATCTCCTCTTTACTACAATTGAACAATCAGTTATTTTAATGGTGCGCAAAACTATCCTGAGTATTTATAATCTCATTACCGGCATATATCACCTATGAAACTTCTCAATAAAAAATTCCTGATATTATACAGCACAGTAATTCTTATTGCATCAGTGCTATCATTTTTTTTTCTGCTTAATGCTCCGATACAGGGAAGGACGGCTGCGACGACTTTCATGATCAAGCAGGGGGGAAGTGTTACTTCCGTTGCCGAAGAGCTGAAGGGTGCGGGTCTAATTCGTTCAAGGCTACTATTCATTACCCTGGTAAGACTGCAAAGAGGCACAGGCAGTATCAAGTCCGGTGAATACAGCATCGAAATAAAAAGTAAAACCTCCGATATCATTGATAAAATTATCAGAGGCGAGGTTGTGACGCAGAAGTTTACCGTTCCCGAAGGCTTGTATATTCAGCAGATTGCAGATCTGCTGCAGAAAAAAGGTATAGTATCAGCTGACAAGTTCATTGAAGCATGCAGCAGCAGAGATCTTCTTGAAAAATACCATATTCCATTCAACAGTGCGGAAGGTTTTCTATTTCCCGATACATATGTAATTGCAAAAGGTCTCAGCGCTCGCAGCATTGCCGAAATTATGATACAGAGATTTTTCGAGGGACTCGACCGTATTATGCACAATACGTACAGCACCGAAGAACTGAAACGTGTTGTTATTGTTGCATCGCTTGTTGAGCGCGAAGCTAAAGTAGACAGTGAGAGGCCCATAATTGCAGCCGTATTTTACAATCGTCTAAAAAAAAATAAAAGGCTCGAATCATGCGCGACGGTTCAGTATATACTCGGAAAACCGAAGGAGCGTCTTCTTTTCAGCGATTTAGAAATTAAATCTCCCTACAATACGTATCTGCATACCGGTCTGCCACCGGGTCCGATTGCAAACCCGGGTATAAAATCCATTCAGGCCGCTATATCTCCGGCTGAGGTGGATTATCTCTTTTTTGTTTCAAAAAAAGATGGAACCCATTATTTTTCATCGACATACAGGGAACACCTCGATGCAATCGAAAAATACAACAGGTCAAATGTCATTGGCCATCACATGAGCTGAACAGTTTACTTAACTCTGGAAGAATAAAGGCCGTGGGTTTCGGACAATTAGTTTACAGCACAAATACCGATTCACATGGGAATTGGGAAAAACCATAACTCGACATACCATTTCTGTATTAAACAGTAAATGGTACAGTCGGGTAGAGTGAAAGCGTTGTATATACCTGAAGATAAAATCCATGAAATAAAAAACAGGGTCAATATAGTCGATGTAATCGGAGAGTTTGTCCAGCTGAAACCATCCGGTAAAAACTACAAGGGGCTCTGTCCCTTTCATTCGGAAAAAACACCTTCCTTTATCGTCAGTCCCGCGAGGGGAATATTTCACTGTTTCGGCTGTGGAGTGGGGGGCAATGTTTTCAATTTTCTCATGAAGCTCAAGGGTATAGGTTTTCCGGAAGCGGTGAAACTACTCGCCGACCGGGTCGGGATTTCTGTCCATACAGAGACAGGGATGAGTGAGAAAAGACGCCACGAGGCGGATGCTCTATATAAAATTCTTCAGGAAACAGCAGTTCTGTATCAGAAAAACCTTTTATCCAGTACAGGCGCGTACGCTCGTAAATACCTAAAAGAGCGGTCGGTTACTGCACAGATGGTGCAGGACTTCCATATCGGGTATGCATCTGATAGCTGGGACAGCGTTCTGGTCGCCATGCAGGGGCACGGGTTTACATCCGAGCAGATTGAAGAGGCGGGCCTTGTTGTGAGGAACAAGCGGGGGACCGGGTTTTATGACAGGTTCAGAAATAGAATCATGTTTCCGATACAGGATAGTATAGGGAGGTTTATCGGATTTGGGGGACGCATCCTGAATACTGAGCGGCAAGATGTACCTAAATATATCAATACAAATGAGAACAGGCTGTTTCATAAGGGCGCACATCTTTATGGATTTTTCCAGGCCGAAAATTCAATTCGTAAAGAGGGCTGTGTTTTTATCACGGAGGGATATATTGATGTTATACGAATGCATGAACAGGGATTTACAAATACACTCGCACCGCTCGGAACCGCATTGACCGACCAGCAGATATCTTTGATACTGCGGTTCACAAGCACCGTATATCTAGTATTCGATCCTGACCTTGCCGGAATGAATGCTGTTCTGAAGAGTTCATCGCTTCTACATAGCCGGGGGATCGATCCAATCATCATTCACCTCCCATCAGGTTTCGATCCGGGAGACTTTTTCGATACATATTCGGCTGCCGATTTCAAACTCCTCCTCGAAGATCGGATTAGCGGGTTGGATTATATTGTTAATTCTTTTATTGACAGTAAAAAAAGATACACTGCCAACGAAAAAATTGTTATTTTACAGACGCTGTCAGAATACTATACCAGAATGGCCGACGAAATACTTAAAGAGGATTTTTCACACAAAGTCGCTGCAGCACTGAAAACGGATGCGGATTTGATTAAACGAAAGTTCTCTCAGTTTACGCGGAAGAAGGTCATAGACACACAACCTTCCACCCATCAGCGGATCAGCACTATTGATACTGAGCTCCATTTACTTCTGCTCATCATTAACAATCCGGAGCTTTTTCAAATAGCAGGGACGCGTCTCGATGAAAGTTATTTTAATGGAAAATGGACGAAAAAATTGTGGAATGCCATTAATGGTATGTGCGATGTAAAAGGGTGGAATGCAGCTTCTGTTTTTACTGTCATCCAAAACGATACATTCAAGGACTACTTGAGTGGTAGACTTCTCGAAGAATCACTGAACTACAATCCGAAAGAACAGCTTATTGATTATGTAGCAAAGCTCAAGGAAATCAAGTTAAAGAAACATCTTGCTGATATAAATCAAAGGCTGAAAACAGCGGAACTGGAAAACGATGAGAAGTGTATAACCGGGTTGATAGCCGAAAAAAATACATTTCGAAACGAGCTCGATAAGCTCAGAAGTTTGCGCTTGAACAAGGATCGCCTGCAATAATCCTGCGAGGGGGATCAGCATATGAATCAATGATTTTCATTTTGGCACATATGACATCAAGTCTTGAGTTGAGGGAGTTTGAAATTGTCCGATATGAAAAGCCTGCCTGAGATACAACAGCTTCTAATAGCAGCTTCAGCACAGAACAACAGCATCACCTACGATCAGATAAATGAATCTCTGCCTATTTCGCTCGTCAGCTCCGAAAAAATCGACGAAATTTTTTCACTTCTCATCAAACATAACATCAATATCGTAGATAGGCTGGAAGAAGAGGATGAGGATGAACAGCTGGATGTTCTCGAGACCGATGATGAGACGGAAACTTCTCAGGAGATCGATGAACAAAAGATGATCAACTCCGATGTCTGTTCTCATGTCGATGATCCGATCAGGCTGTACCTGAAGGAAATCGGAAGAGTCAATCTTCTCACCGCTGAGGAAGAGGTCAGGCTTGCGAAGCAGATAGAAAAGGGAGAGAAAATTATTGAAAATGCTTTATTTCAATCAAATATTTTCATTCGGGAAATACAGAAAACGGTTGACCGTATAAAGAAAAAAAAACTCGATATACAGCAGCTTATCGAGCACCAGAGGTTTTACAATGTCACGACGGAAAACCGAAGGAAGTTAAAGCGCAAGTTTTACACACTCGAGAACGCCCTCGGACAGATGGAGAGGCTGCATAAGTCAGGGCAGGGTGACAAGCAGTTTGAGAGCTCCTGTAAGGAAATGGTAAAAATATTCAAGCGTGCCAGCCTCAATAAGGAAGAAATCACCCGGATAGTACGAAGAATAGAAGAAGTATACAAGCAGGCCCTTGGACATGAAGAATCTTTGAAAAACATCGAAACACGGACTGGAATGTCAGTTGGCGAGATAAAAACAATAAATACTCGAATTGAACGTGGTAAGGGCATAGAAAAAATAAAGAAGACCTACTTTCCCTATGCGGAGGAGATAAAACAAATATATGTACGTATTCAGGAAATCGAGAATAAGCTGAAAAGAATTGAAGTTGAATCCGGAGAAAACCTGCCTGGGATAAAAAGCATATATGAAACGATCCAGCACGGCAAATGGACACTGAACAGTGCAAAGGATAGGCTGATTCAATCGAATTTGAGACTGGTTGTGAGCATTGCAAAAAAATATACAAACAGAGGCCTGCATTTTTTTGATCTCGTGCAGGAAGGAAACATCGGCTTGATCAAGGCGGTCGAGAAATTTGAATACAAGAAGGGCTATAAGTTCAGCACGTATGCGACATGGTGGATCAGACAGGCAATTACACGTTCCATATCGGATCAGGCGCGTACCATTCGAATCCCCGTTCATATGATTGAACAGATCAATAAGGTAATCAAAGAATCGCGACAGCTCATGCAGATGTACGGACGTGAACCAACAACCGAGGAGATCGCCCAGCGGCTCGGGTGGAGCCCGGCTCGTGTTAAGGGGATTCGGAGTGTCGCCCGTGACCCTATTTCACTGGAAACACCGATCGGTGATGACGAGGAAACCCTGCTCGGAGATTTCATCGAGGACCGCGACTCAGACAATCCCGCTACGAAAACGTCCTATGCACTTCTTCAGGAATTGATAAGTGAGGTTCTGGATACACTCCCCGAGAAAGAGCAGAAAGTTTTGAGGATGAGATTCGGTCTCGACGATGGTTACTCCCACACCCTTGAGGAGGTAGGGTATGTATTCAAAGTAACCAGGGAACGGATACGTCAGATAGAAGCAAAAGCGCTGCGCCGCCTGAAACATCCCACAAGAAGCAAAAAATTGAGAGATTATCTTGAAAATTGACTGAATATATTGCTGTTTACTTAAAAAACTTCACCGATAATATGAGAGTGCGGAGGACGGTTTATGTATGTAATCTTCGTGAAGGAAAATAAAAAACACACAGTTGAAGGTATTGCTGAAAACCTTGATGAGGTAAAAGCAATAATCAATAAGAACAATCTCAGAGACAAGGTCGATAACGGTAAAGCCTATCTGGTCAAAGGCGACATCATGCTTATCGGGCCTGAAACGACGCCTGAACTGCTCGATATCAAGGAGCTCACGTCAAAAAAAGACAGCTATTATTGATGTTATGAACCCGTGCGTTCATTTCCGGAATCTGATCGAGGTTATGATCAACTATATAACGAAACAGCATGTGTTTTTTGCCCCGATTGCCCGTCGAAACATTCCGTATATCCACTGAAAGAGTTATTCCATTAATTAATATTTATTCATTGCCTCTCAAACTAAAATGTTATAGATTAAACTGGAAAAGTCCTCAAAAGATGTATTATCATCATACAATTTTAGTAAAGTTTTTCTTGACAAGTTTTTGAAATTGGTATAAAGTTGTATTATATAGTAATTTTGTAATCGTTTAATAAATTTTATAGTTCCATTGTTGTTTTAAATACAAAATCCTGGGCCTCTCTACAGAAATGGGCGAAACGTAACAGTCAAAGCCGGAAGAATACAAATAACTGCAGTTAGAGCCCTCATCTAAAGCTCATCCGTTTTAGAAGGGTACCACATGAAAATCGCTGTCACCGGTAAAGGTGGAGTGGGTAAAACAACTTTTGTGGCTCTGGTTGGAAGTGTACTGCGAAAGAAAGGTCACACCGTACTCTTCATTGATGCTGATCCCGACATGAACCTCGCTACGGTTTTAGGAATTCCGCAGGATATACAGATTACACCTATAGTAGAACTTAAAGAGCTTATCGCCGAAAGAACCGGCGTTACGGTCAATACACCCGCCCCATTCTTCAAGATGAACCCACAAGTCGATGACATTCCAGACAAGTACTGTGTTGATTACAATGGGTACAAACTCATGGTAATGGGAACAATAAAAAAGGGAGGAGGAGGCTGCGCCTGTCCCGAAAATGCTTTTCTCAAGAGCCTTCTTGCCTATCTTGTGGTTGCGAGGGACGAATGGGTTCTTCTCGATATGGAAGCGGGTATCGAGCACCTGGGCCGGGGGACAGCGATAGGTGTCGACACCATGATCATTATAGTAGAGCCAAACCGTACAAGCATTGAAACAGCATACAGGATCAAACGGCTCAGTGAAGATATACGCATAAAAAAAATAAAAGTCGTCGGCAACAAGGTCCAGACGGAAGAGGATATTGAATTTGTCGAGGCGGGACTTCCTGGTTTTGATATAATCGGTTATCTCGATTACTCGGATGATGTACGGCAGATAAGCCTTCGAAAAAAAACGGCATCCGAAATCGGCGATAAGACCAGACAGCGCATAGAGGAAATTATAAAGAAGATGGCATGAGGCTGTATCCGGCAACCCTGGTATTATTTTACAGTATATTCACAGTTCACCTATTTATAAATGGAGGAAGTGCATGGCTAGAGAGCTAAAGTATGCAGATAAAGCATCTCAGGAGATGGTGAAGAGGGCGAATGATTCGCAAATTGAAACCGTATGGGACCGCTACGACAAGATGCAGCCGCAGTGCGGGTTCGGAACCCTTGGCATCTGCTGCCGAAACTGCAGCATGGGTCCATGCCGGATCGACCCGTTCGGTAACGGACCGAAGCTTGGTGTGTGCGGCGCAAATGCAGATACAATTGCCGCCAGGAATCTCGCACGAATGGTAGCAGGTGGCGCAGCGGCCCATTCGGATCATGGTCGTGATATTGCACATACACTGCTCATGGCCGCCGAAAACCCTGAAAACGATTACGAGATAAAAGACCCCCGGAAGCTGAAGGCGATTGCCCGGGTATATGATATCAATACAGAGGGCAGGGATACAAGAGAAATTGCCGCAGATGTTGCGCGTGCGGCACTGGAGGAATTCGGCCAGCAGGAGGGCACGGTTAAAATAGCAGAAACCGCACCTCCCGAACGGGTCAAGCTCTGGAAAAAGCTCGGCGTAATGCCGCGCTCGGTCGACCGTGAGATTGTAGAGATCATGCACAGAACACATATTGGGGTTGATACGGAATACAAAAATATCACGAAACAGAGTATACGTGCTTCAATTGGCGACGGCTGGGGAGGTTCGATGATTGCAACCGAGATTTCAGATGTTCTCTTCGGAACTCCCGAACCCATTCGTTCTACTGCCAATCTCGGTGTTCTCGACGAGGATTACGTGAACCTCGTGGTGCACGGCCATGAACCGACTCTCTCCGATATCGTTGCAACCGTTTCGATGAAAAAAGAGCTCGTCGACAAGGCTAAAAAGGCCGGCGCAAAGGGCATAAACCTCGCCGGCATATGCTGCACCGCAAACGAAATATTGATGCGGCACGGTATCAACGTTGCGGGGAGCGTGATGCAGCAGGAACTTGCAGTTCTTACCGGCGCGGTGGAGCTCATGCTCGTTGATGTGCAGTGCCTGTACCCGGGCCTGAGCGATGTAACGAGACATTTTCATACAAAACTCATCACGACCTCTCCCAAGGCGAAGATGCCGGGTGTCGAGCATATCGAGTTTCAAGAGGACAAAGCCGTTGAAATTGCCACGAAGATCATAGAAACCGCAATAGAAAACTTCAAGAACAGGAAGAACGAAAGCATCTATATCCCGAATCATAAAGAACGCCTCGTTGCAGGATTTTCCGCTGAATCGGTGTTCAACTTCCTGGGCGGTAAGTACAGGGCCACCTACCGGCCTCTCAATAATGCCATTATTGAAGGGAGAATACGCGGGGCTGCTGGTGTTGTAGGGTGCTCGAATCCGAACACTGAGTACGAGTACGGGCATACCGAGATGGTGAAGGAGCTTCTGAAAAACGATGTTATCGTAGTATCAACGGGATGCAATGCGATCACATGCGCGAAGCATGGATTCCTCCAGCCTGAAAGCGCCTTCGAGTATGCGGGAAAGGGGCTTCAGGAGGTGTGCCAGGCAGTGGGGATTCCTCCGGTTCTGCACCTGGGATCATGCGTGGACAACAGCAGAATTCTCAGGGTTCTGACGAATGTCGTCGCGGAAGGCGGGCTCGGGAACGATATATCCGATCTTCCTGTTGCGGGTGCCGCTCCGGAATGGATGAGTGAAAAGGCGGTTTCAATAGGTATGTACTTCGTGGCCTCGGGTGTATACACGGTCATCGATAAGCCGCTCCCGATCATGGGCAGCAAGAACCTGCACAAGTACCTGACCGAGGAAATCGAAGAGGAAACCGGCGGCAAATGGGCGTTTGAAGAAGACCCGATCAAAGCTGCTCATATGATGATCAACCATATTGATAAGAAAAGGGCGGCTTTGAAGCTGAAACCGATGATCTATGAACAGGCGCTCGAGCCTGCAGTGTAATATATTCCAGAGAAAAGGGAATACCGATGGCCAAAATAATTGAAGTTCACATTGAAAAATGCATGGGGTGCCACTCATGCGAGTTTGCCTGTGCGGTGGCCCATTCGTCATCCAAGAACATGGATAAAATTATTCAGTCTGGTGAAAAGCCGGGAAACAGGATAAGTGTAGAGTCTTTCGGGATGAAAGCGGTACCGGTGAACTGCAGGCATTGTGAAGAGGCTGCGTGCATACTCGCGTGTCCAACCGGCGCGGTGCATCGTGATGGGCCCGGAGAGCCGGTAATCGTCGATGTCGAACGATGTATCGGCTGCAGAATGTGCGTGCAGGCATGCCCGTTTGGGGTTATGACCATGACACCTGACGGCAAGAGCGCGCTCAAGTGCGACCTGTGTATAGAACGGCTTGAAGCAGGTAAGGAGCCTGCATGTGTCACTGCATGCATAACTGGCGCGCTGGAATTCATAGACGAAGAGGATGCAAACCGGCAAAAGCGGTTGAAAGTCGCTGAACAGATGGTAGCTGCACAACAGACGGGTGACGAAACAATCTGAGATTTTACGGTGAATCAATGATAACGGTAACCGTATGCGTGGGGAGCTCATGTCACATCAAAGGGGCCCGTGATGTGATAAACAGGTTCAATGAGCTCCTGAAAGAACATGGGCTCGATAAGAAAGTCATGCTCAAAGGCTCTTTCTGCATGGAGCGGTGCGGCGAAGGTATCAACTGGCAGATAGACGATGAACCACTCACCAGTAACAGTGTCGAGGAGGCTGTAAAGACGTTTCTTGAGATGGTTGTTCGGCCTACTATAAATGGATGAAACTTAGAGTATTCAGACAGCCCTGTGCAGTATTATGAGGCCTGCTGAATATGTTTGAAACCGGTTATCTTGTAAAAAGGTTTTATGAATAATTAGTGTAGAATAGTCAATGGATCAAAAAGAGAATACCGAAACCAGTGCGCATATTAGCGCTATATTAGAGCAGACACCAAACGGCGTGCTCCTTGTTGACAAGGACACCCGTATACAGTACGTAAATCCCGCATTCAGGGAGATGTTTCACTGCAGCAAAGAGGAGCTGCTCGGACAGCCTGCTGCGCAGTTCGTTCATTCCGACTGTTTCGAACAGGCAATTGCTGCAGGCGGCAGACTGATGGTCAAGGGAAGCGCGCCCGAACATAACGTGCACTACAGGGTTGGGCTTTTTCCTATTGAAGGTGAGGACCTTTTTTGCGGAATATTCATTGATATTTCTGAAGAAGAGGAGGCAAAAAAACACTACCGGGAACTTCGGGCACAGACTCTGGAACGGGCTCAGGAAGTCATTACAGGGCAGATGAAAACTGCACAGGAAATTGCGCGGCTCCTCGGAGAAACAACGGCGGAAACGAAGGTTCTGCTTGTGAAGCTTATGTCGCTGTTTGAAAAAGGCAGTTAGTTAATGAAGCTTTACTACGAGTGGGGAACACGGCAGGTAAACAAACGCAGTGAGGAACTCTGCGGTGACAATATTGCAGTTTCGCGTCAGAAAGATTCGGTAATGCTCGCGCTTTCCGACGGCCTGGGAAGCGGTGTCAAGGCTAATATACTTGCAACGCTTACAACGCAGATTGCGATGCATTTACTGCAGAACAACCTGCCCCTCGGAGAAGTCGTTGAAACCCTGACCAAAACCCTGCCGGTCGACAGGATCAGAAAGCTCGCGTACAGCACCTTTGCAATTGCGCAGTTTTTTAGTCATGGTACCGCCAGAATTGTCGAATTCGATTCACCGGCTGCAATTTTCCTTAGAAACAGAAGGCTACATCCTGTTATTTATAGTGAAAAATCTATAGCAGGGAAAAAGATTCAGGAGGCGGTACTCGACCTCGAATATGGTGATTGGGTCGTTTTCGTTTCCGACGGTGTGCTGAATGCAGGTATTGGCGGTGTATATCCGCTCGGATGGGGGTGGGAAAAAACAGCAAGTTTCCTTGAAAAACACACCCACCCGGATCTTTCTGCGGATGACCTCGCAGACAAAGTGGCGGAAACGGTTTGTGAGCTCTACGCAGGGCCTCCTGGAGACGACGTCAGTATTGTTGTTATCAAGGTTCGCAGAAAACTGGTTGCCAATATATTTACAGGCCCCCCGGCCGACAGCTCGAGTGATGAAAAAGCGGTGAAGCGATTTTTGCGGTATGGGGGACAGCATGTCGTATGCGGAGGCACCACCGCAAAGATTGTTTCTCATTATATGAGCATGCCGCTCGAAGTGGATCTGGATACGATGACAGAGGATGTTCCGCCCATTGCACACATACAGGGTATTGACCTTGTGTCTGAAGGCATCCTCACATTGACGAGAACTGGCATGCTCCTTCGCTCACAGGTGGATAAGAAAAAGATCCAGTTTCAGACTGATGGTGTTTCGAACCTCCTTCGAATTATGTTGAAGGTTGATCATGTGCATTTTATCGTCGGACAGGCGGTAAATCCGGCGCATCAGAACCCGGAGCTGCCGCATCAGCTCGATATTCGTATAAAAGTCGTGGAGGAGATAGCGGAAGAGCTCAGGAAATACGGCAAGGAAGTGACCATGGAGGAAATATGAAAGAGGGAATTATAAAAGAAATCGTAAATCGTTATAATAATGACGACGGAATGCTCATCCCCATGCTGCAGGATATTCAGGCGGAGTATGGATATCTGCCGCCGGAACAACTCCGTGTGCTTTCCAAAACACTGGATATTCCTCTCATGAGGATATACAGTATTTCCACCTTTTACGCATCATTTCGTCATGCGCCAAAAGGCCAGCACGATATTACCCTGTGTATGGGCACTGTGTGTTACCTGAAAGGCTCCAAGCAAATATCAGATATGATCTGTGAAGAATATAATATCGAACCGGGAAATACAACTTCAGACCGGTTATTTACATTGAATGCGGTTAACTGTGTTGGAGCATGTGCAGTGGCACCGGTGATGATAGTTGATAGAAAGTACTATGGGAATATGACTCCTGAATCTGCTCTTGAGATTATACATAAACTCAATCTTACTATTGAAGCAGGTGATGCTGGAAAAAGTCAAAAAAGCCAATGAAGGAAGTTACGAATAGGAGGTCGGATAGTGAAAAGAACAAACATCGATGAATCGATTCTATCTCCTCACATCAGCAGTCCTGCTGAACTGGAAGTATTATCTGAAAAAATTCGAAAACTAAAAGCCCCCTCAACGAAAACAGTACGGGTATGCGGAGGACCGGGGTGTACAGCAAAAGGTTCACTGGAAATTTATGCACTTTTTATCAAAGCAGCTGAGAAGCTACCAGAGGACATAAAAATAGATAACAAATGCGTTGGATGCCACGGGTTATGTGAACGCGGCCCAATTGTCATTATCGGGTCCGGTGATGCAAACGGTGAAATATTTTATCAACAGGTTGAAGAACCTGATGTTGCAGAAATATTTCGTGAAACTGTCCTGGGCGGACGTATTGTAGAGCGCCTCTTATATGAGGACTCAACAACCGGAAAAAAGGTAAAATCATCTGAAGAGATCCCGTTCTATAAAACACAGGAAAGGATAGCCCTGACCCAGAACGGCATCATTGATCCTACAAGTATTAACGATTACATTGCTGTCGGCGGATATTCGGCACTCGTCAAAGCGCTCACTACTATGAATCCTGAAGATATAATTGATGAGGTAATTAAGTCGGAACTGAGAGGCCGTGGAGGCGGCGGATTTCCGACCGGGAGGAAGTGGCGATCATGTCGTGATGCGGAAGGTGATCAGAAGTATGTAATCTGCAACGGTGATGAGGGTGATCCCGGTGCCTTTATGGATAGAGCTGTAATGGAGGGAAACCCGCATTCAATAATAGAAGGTATGGTTATCGGTGCGTATGCAATTGGGGCATCACAGGGTTTTATTTACGTACGGAATGAATATCCCCTGTCAGTAGAGCGTTTGGGAGCAGCAATCGAACAGGCACGTGAGACAGGGTTTCTTGGTAGAAATATTATGGAGAGCTCCTTCTCCTTTGATATACGGATAAACAGGGGGGGAGGCGCCTTTGTGTGCGGAGAATCAACCGCTCTCATGGCTTCTCTTGAGGGCAGGGTGGGAGAACCGCGCGCAAAATACGTTCACACGGTTGAACATGGACTGCACGACCAGCCAACAAATCTGAACAATGTCGAGACCTGGGCGAATATACCCTCAATTATAAATAAAGGGGGAGAATGGTTTTCTTCTATCGGAACGGAAGGTTCGAAAGGTACAAAGGTATTTTGTCTTGTGGGAAAGATTAAAAATACAGGTCTGGTTGAAATTCCCATGGGAATGACATTACGGCAGATAATCTATGATATTGGAGGGGGGGTAAAAAATGATAAAGCGTTTAAGGCGGTTCAAACAGGTGGCCCTTCCGGAGGCTGCATACCGGAACAGTTTCTTGATACTCCTGTAGGCTTTGATGAGCTTACAAGGCTTGGATCCATGATGGGGTCGGGCGGGATGATCGTCATGGATGAAGATACATGTATGGTGAATATCGCAAAATATTTCCTCAATTTCCTGAAGGGAGAATCCTGCGGCAAATGCACTCCCTGCAGGGAGGGCATACCTCAAATGCTTCATATACTTGAACGTATTACTAAAGGTGAGGGTGAAGATGATGATTTAGAGAAGCTTGAAGTCCTTGGGACACTGCTTTCTGAGGCATCACTCTGCGCCCTGGGGAAAACTGCAGCTAACCCGGTACTGTCGACAATAAAATATTTCCGAAAAGAATACGAAGAGCACATTTATCATCAACGCTGTCCGGCAAAAGAGTGTCGCGGATTATTTTTCTATGAGATTCTTCCTGAAGCATGTAAAGGCTGTGGTATCTGTTTGAAGAACTGTCCTGTGGATGCAATTTCAGGTGAGAAAAAAGAGCCTCATCTTATAGACCAGGAAATATGTACAAAATGCGGCATATGTTTTGAAAAGTGTCCATTTGGAGCCATAGAGAAGGTGTGAAGGAGGTTCATGCGTGCCGAAAGTGTCTATTGATGGGATCGAGGTTGAGGTCCGGAAAGAATCAACTATTCTCGAAGCTGCCAGAAAGGCCGGTATCTGGATTCCTGCATTATGCAATAATCCGGTTATCCCTAATCTCGCAACATGTCGGTTATGCCTCGTTGAGCTTGATCGAGGCGGAAGAAAACAGCTGGTGACCTCATGCAACTACCCTGTGCGCGGTGATACTGTTGTAAGCGTATCAAGCGAGAGGGCCCGGCGGGCAAGACGCGGTGTTATGGAGCTGCTTCTTGCAAGGGCGCCTGAGAGTGAAGAACTGAAAGAGCTCGCCTCGCGAATGGGAGTAGATGGGACGCCGTATCCGACGGTTACCGAGGCCCAGCGGAACTGCATTTTGTGCGGACTGTGCATACGGGTGTGTGAAGAGGTTATCGGCTGTTCTGCAATCGGATTCGCTGGACGGGGTGTCGACCGTTCGGTCACCACCCCGTTCAGGCTCGCCTCAGAGGACTGCATTGCATGCGGAGCCTGTGCTGTGGTGTGCCCGGTCGGGACCATACAGATTCGAATACATGAAGATACCGGTGAAGCGGAAATATCTCCCTTCAAGTCACGGGCCAAGCTACTCGTGTGTGAGGAGTGTGGGAAGCGCATGGTCACCGAACCTGTTGCCTTTCAGGTAAATGACAGGGTAAAGATTGACTGGGAAAAATTCAGAAAGCTTGCACGTCTATGCCCTGAATGCAGAAGAAAAAAAGCGGCAGAATCGGTTGCAATGGTGGCACTCAAGAAAGAGGATTAAACTTTTATCTGTATCTCTATGCTTATACAGCAGGATATGAATTGATAAAACAAAGTTCCGGCGGAACCCGGAAAAGTGTTGGATGAAAAACGAAACGAAAACCCAAAGTTTTACTTAAATAATTCTTATATGCAAAGGAGTAATGCTATGTCTAAAGTAATTGCAACAGCTGCAATTAGGGGTGCGTATAACCTTGTAAATCAGGCGCAACAAACACTGAATAAATTAATAGAAGAGAAGGGGGAAAAGCAGGAAGTAGGTTTCCCCAATACCGCATATTATCTTCCTTTGGTCCTTTCCTTCTTAGGGATTGAAGTAGAGAACCTGGCTGATGCAAAAAAAGCCCTTGAAGAAGCAAAACAACTCCTCCCTCCTGTTCCGGGGGATGAGCTCTGGCTGCCTTATCTGGGGAATACGCTTGATGCAGGAATAGCTACATTGATTGCTGAGGAAATCATTGAGGCGATGAGATACCTTACAGAGGATGATCCGAAAGGCATATGGCTGGGATTTACCGATGACGCAGTATTGAGAATGCAGGGAATCAAACTTGTCGATGGGAGAATGCCAGGTTTTGCCGCGTGCGTGGGCGCCTTACCCACAACTGAGCAGGCAGTCGAACTTGCGAGATCATTGCAGGAGAAGAGTATCCTCGTTTTCATGGCTTCCTCAAGTAATGGAAAGAGTATGGCCGAACAGCTTGCTGAAGAGGGAATAGAAATGAGTTGGGATACATTCCTCGTTCCCTATGGAAAGGAAATTACTACTGCAGTACATGCCTTAAACTTCGCCGCACGGGCTGCACTTACTTTTGGAGGTGTAAAACCGTCTGGCGTTGAGCATGCAAGAGAGACAGCAAGGAAAATACTTCTCTACAATAAAGAAAGGGTATTTGCCTTCGTTCTCGCGCTCGGTGCAGACAGGGGGGTAGATAAGGCTCAGGTTATCACAGATGAAAAATATGCAACAGCTGCAGGGGCAATAAACTTTGGTTTTCCTGTAATATCTGATGTTGATTTGCCTCAAATCCTGCCGACTGGAATATGCACCTACGAGCACGTTGTGTCCAATATTCCTTTTGAAAAACTGGTTAATAAGGCTGTCGAGACACGAGGGCTTGAAATTAAGGTAACAGAAGTACCCATCCCGGTTCCATATGGTGCGGGATTTGAAGGTGAAAGAGTACGAAAAGAACAGATGCAGGTCGAATTTGGGGGGAAACGAAGTATTGCATTTGAATTCCTGCGAGGATATCCTATGAGTGAGATTGAAGATGGCAAGGTCGAGCTGATTGGCCCCGATGCAGACTCAGTAGAAGAGGGTGGGGCTATGAATCTTGGCACAATTGTAAAGGTTGCAGGAAGAAATTTCAGTGAGGATTTCGAGAGTGTTCTTGAAAGAAGAATCCATGAGTTTATTTCATGCTGTAATGGGATATTCCATATGGGGCAAAGGGCCATTGCCTGGCTGCGAATCAGTAAAGAAGCGTACGCAAAAGGTTTTCGGGTTGCGGACTTTGGCAAATTGTTAGTAGCCAAGATGCATGAAGAATATTCAAAAATTGTGGATAAGGTCCAGGTGACTCTCATCACTGATAAAGAGAAAATGAAAAAACCTCTTGAAGAAGCGAAAAAAATATATTATGAAAGAGATGAGCGAATTGGTGGGATGACTGATGAGGATGTTGATACCTTCTACAGCTGTATTTTATGTCAATCCTATGCACCGGATCATGTATGTATTGTGACCCCACAGCGATTAGGGCTTTGTGGTGCATACACATGGCTTGATTGTAAAGCATCATTTCAGCTGAACCCGCATGGGCCTAATCAGCCTGTTCCAAAAGGCAAAACAATAGATTCTGTTAAGGGGATGTGGGAGGGGGTTAACGAATACCTTAAAGTAAACTCTCACGGAAATCTTGAAAAGTTTAATGCCTATTCAATGATGGAAGATCCAATGACATCCTGCGGCTGTTTCGAGTGTATTGTCGCGGTTATTCCTGAAGTCAATGGAGTGATGATTGTTAACAGGGAATATACGGGTATGACTCCTATTGGAATGGCCTTCAGTACAATGGCTGGAATTGTCGGAGGGGGTATACAAACGCCGGGGTTTATTGGTATCGGAAAAATCTACATTACCAGTAAAAAGTTCATTTCAGCAGATGGAGGAATAGAACGGCTCGCATGGATGCCGGGTGAATTAAAAGAAGAGATAAGTGAAAGATTGGAACAGAGGTTAAAAGATGTTGGAAAGCTTGAATTAATTGATCAGATTGCAACGGAAGCAGATGCAGTTTCAGCTGATGAGCTTCAGGAATTTCTGAAAAAAAAGAATCATCCATGCCTCGCTTTGGAACCTATGATGTAGATTGATTACTAGAATTTGCTGCATATTTTGATAATCAAAGCAGATTTTAAAATATAGACAAGTGAACTTCCAAACTTAAAAGATTAAAATTAACACTTGCCTAATGGTTTTTACCTATAGAAGGTAATAATTGGCAATTGTAACTTAATAAGTTAGCTGAGAATTAAAATTCTGGTACAAAAAACCAGAATCTTAATGAATAAAACCATAAAATAAAGGTTGAAAGGGAGAAGAGTACGAAATTATATTAAATACTATGCAAAACTAATCAGAAGGAGCAGATAAATGGCCTTAACAGGACTTCAAATTTACAAACTTTTACCAAAAACAAATTGCGGGGATTGTAATTTTCCAACATGTATGGCGTTTGCAATGGCTGTGGCGACAAAAAGGGTGGCGTTGGATAAGTGTCCACATGTAAGCGATGAAGCAAGAAGTGCTTTAGCCGAAGCTTCTGAACCGCCAATGAGACTTGTTTCTATTGGTAATGATAATAACAAGCTGGAAGTCGGGCAGGAAACAGTACTCTTTCGACATGCGGAGAGGTTTCAGAATGAAGCAGGAGTCGCTATTCTGGTTGAAGATAGTGTAGCAGAAGACGAGATGGATAAAGAGATAAGTACCATAAATAAACTCAAGTTTACACGGGTAGGGGAAGAAATAGGGGTAAATCTCGTTGCCTTCCGCCATAATGCAACCAAAGCTGAAGAGTATGCTAATTTATCAAAAAAATTGTCTGATAAAACAAGCCTGCCGCTTGTACTGATTTGTGAAGACCCCTCTGTTATTGAATCAGCATTGAAGGTAGTTGGTAACAGCAGGCCTTTAATTTATGCTGCTAATAAAAAGAATTATGAAAAGATGGCAAACCTTGCTAAACAATTTAAATGCCCACTTGCCGTATACAGCGATACCCTTGAGACACTTGCCGATCTTACCCAGGATATTAAAAAAATGGGCGTCGATAATATTGTCATTGACCCGGGAGTACAGCAGTCTCCCCACATCATTGATCATTTAACACGACTGAGAAGATTGGCAGTAGAGAAAGTTTTTCGACCCTTAGGATATCCGACTATAATGTTTGTGGAGAATGAAAATCCATATCAGGAAACAATCGAGGCAGCTTCGTTCATGTGCAAGTATGCAAACATTATTATCATGAAGGGTAAAAATACATGGCAAATCCTCCCATTGCTTACAGTTAGACAAAACATATATACCGACCCGCAGGTTCCTAATGCCATAGAAGATAAACTGTATGAAATAGGTGCGGTAACACCTGATTCACCGGTGATTATTACAACTAACTTCTCTCTTACATACTTTACCGTTGCATCAGAAGTTGAGAACAGCAAAGTGCCGACATATATTTCCGTCGTTGAAACAGAGGGGATGGGAGTTCTCAATGCATATGCAGGCGATAAATGGTCTGCAGAAAAAATTGCGAAATTTCTGGATAAACAAAAGGTCAGAGAAAAAGTTAAACATAATACTGTTGTTCTTCCAGGCCTTGTTGCCGTTTTCAGGGCTGAGATTATCGACGAGTTTGGGTGGAATGTTCTGGTTGGCCCAGAGGAGGCTGCACGCATTCCCAGTTTTCTTAAAAATGAATGGAAACCAGGTGCTTGAAAATGAAAAAAGAGAAAATTAAGGTAACTTTTTTACCCGTTGACGAGACCGTAGAGGTAGAAAAAGGGGTTACCATTTTTGAAGCAGCAGCAAAAGCAGGGGTATACGTGAGTTCTATCTGCGGTGGGGATGGAATTTGCGGAAAGTGTAAGGTAATAATAAAAGAGGGCAATATTGTAAGCCAGCCAACTACTTTATTGAAAAGAGAAGAAATTAACAAGGGATATGTCCTTGCATGTCAGACTGAAATCCAGGGAGATATGGTAATAGAAGTCCCTCCGGAATCAAGTGCAAAGGAAAAAATTCTTATTGATAAAGATGCACAGCGATTCAGGGCTCTTTATACCCCTATGAAGGAACAGGTTTCCTTTTCATATAAACCTCTTGTTCAAAAAATCTACCTTCAACTACCCCAACCATCACTGCAGGATAATGTCGGTGATCATGTTCGGCTTTACAGAAGTATACGACGGATGAAAAAAACCTTTATTATGCAGACAGGCCTTAAAACAATACGGTCACTTTCACAGACCTTAAGAAACGGTAATTTTAAGGTAACTGCCACATTAGGCGTACGAGGAAAAACAACAGAAATACTGCAGGTGGAGGAGGGGGATACTACAGGGAGAAATTTTGCAATTGCAATAGATATTGGCACATCCACAGTTGTAACACACCTAATAAATTTAAACAGCTATGAAACGATGGATGCTGAAGCTACATATAACTCTCAAAGAATCTATGGAGATGAGGTTACAAGAAGGATCATTTATGCTGAGCAAAATGGCGCTGATACATTGAGAGAAACAATTGTTAACGATATTAATAATCTCATTAATACCCTGATATCAAGGAATAATATACGTCTCAATGATATAATGGCGATTGTATGTGCCGGGAATACTGCGATGATTCATTTCCTCCTTGAACTTAATTCTTCTTATCTCCGGAAAGAGCCATACATTCCAATCTGCACGTACCCACCGCCTATACGAGCAGCCGAAGTAGGAATAAAGATAAATCCAAGGGGCCTTTTATACACTGTTCCCAGTATAGCAAGCTGGGTCGGAGCTGACATTACCGCAGGTATACTGGCAAGCGGCCTTTACCAGGCTGATGAGCTTACAATGCTTGTCGATATTGGAACGAATGGAGAAATAGTACTCGGCAGCAAGGACTGGATGGTATGCTGCTCTGCATCAGCAGGTCCTGCGTTTGAGGGAAGTGGAGTGCGAAGCGGGATGAGGGCGGCTGAAGGCGCTATAGAGAAGGCCAGGATTTCAGAAGATGGGAAATTTCATTATACTACTATTGGAGAGACGAAACCTATAGGCATATGTGGATCCGGGCTGATCGATATTGTAGCAGAGTTATTCAAGGCAGGTTACCTAGATCGGTCTGGAAGATTAAATCCTGAGTCGGATGAGAGGGTGAGAGAGGTTAATGGGGAAATGGAATTCCTGCTCGTTCCATCCGCACGGACAATGGTTAGAAATGATATAGTAATCGCACAGGCTGATATTGAGAATCTTCTCCGTGCAAAGGCGGCAATATTTGCAGGGATGAATGTATTGATAAATACATTGGATCTTAAATATTCAGATATCAAACGAATATACCTTGCGGGCGGATTTGGTAATTACCTGGATAAAGAAAATGCTGTTACCCTCGGTCTGATACCAGATATAGAACGAGACAGGGTGGAATTTGTAGGAAACACTGCTATTATTGGAGCGAAGATGGCGTTACTGTCAAAAGATGCGCTTGATATGGCGTATAAAATCAGTAAAAGTATTACCTATTACGACCTTATCACATATCCAAATTATATGGATGAGTTTATGTCAGCAAAATTTTTACCGCACACTGATATAACTAAATTTCCCAGTATATTAAAAATAATTCAAAAGGTAGTGTAAATATGAGTAAAACAATCGTTTGTACAGGTAGGGGCGGAACAGGAAAAACAACCTTCGTTGCGCTTGCTGCGCGATGCCTGGACTCTCATCCTTTGCTCATTGATTCGGATTCCGACCAAAACCTTGAAGATATGATAGGTGTGAATTTGCAGGAAGAGGGAGTCAGCACAATATCAGAGATACTGTTTGATATACAAAAGCATAAGGATAAGGAGTTAGAGTCATTTCCGCTTCCGGATAGAATAGAATATGTGGTTAATGCTTCCTGTTTATATGAGTCAGATAGATTTGATATGCTTTCACTTGGAGTAAAATGGACAGAGGGCTGTTATTGTGCTCCAAATAGCATTTTAAAAAGCGTCATTCCATCTATAGCAAATAGTTATGATTACACTATTATCGATTCGCCGGGAGGTCTGGAACATCTTAATAGAAGAATAGTGTCTGATGTAGATGATGTCTTTATAATACTCGATCCCTCAAAAAAAGCTTTGAATAATGTTGAAAGGATGAAAAAGATTGCATCGGAAATTGGTATCCACTTCAAAAATATTTACCTTGTTGCGGATCATAGATTCAACAGCACAGCAGAAGAATATGTTCGCAATTTGAATCAAAATTATTTAGGTAAAGTAGAATACGATGAAAATCTTGAAGGGTATATTTGGAGCGGTAAGTCGCTCTTTGAACTGCCTGAAGATTCGGCAACTTTGCAATCAATAATAAAAATCTTAACCAAAGCTGGATATAAAACAAAAATAAACAGTCTTATATTATAATCTGAGTGAGGAGGATAAAATGGATATCCCTGATGTTAAGAAAACATGGAGAAATCCGATAAACGAGGTTACAATTGGTGCGACAAAAGAAGATGGCGGAACACGGTCTCATTCTATTACAATTGGGGGGTCTACTGCGCTTCCATTTCTCTATTCCGAAGGAAAATATCCTCATCCGGCGGTAATTGCGATGGAGATATGGGATATCGCTCCCACAGACTGGTCGGAAGAGCTTGGACAATATTTTTCTGATGTATGGGATAGCCCCGGGAAGTGGGCGAAAAAGTGCGTGGAGGAATATAATGCAGATCTTATATGTTTACGGTTGCAGGGAACCGATCCTGACGGGGCAAATAAAAGTGGTGACGAGGCTGCCAAGGCCGTGAAGGAAGTTTTAGATACCGTTTCAGTCCCTCTCATCATCTGGGGTTCGGGAAACAATGATAAGGATAACGAAGTATTCCCAGCCTGTTCAGAAGCGGCCGCGGGAGAACGGTGTTTGTTGGGCACTATAACTGAAGGTAACTACAAAACGCTCATAGCGTTATGTAAAGCTGACAAGCATAAGTTAATTGCTGAATCTCCAGTAGATATAAATATTGCAAAACAGGTAAATATTCTCGCTATTGATATTGGCCTGGCACCAGAAGACATTGTCATTTATCCATCCACAGGTGCACTGGGATATGGATTGGAATATGTATATTCAATTATGGAACGGGGCCGTATTGCAGGGCTCAATGGCGACGAAATGTGGGCTATGCCTCTTTTAGCTGATATTGGGAAAGAGGTATGGAAAGTAAAAGAGGCTGTTGCGCCTGAAGACCAGGTTCCTGGTTGGGGTGTTCATGTTGAAAGAGGGCATATGTGGGAAACGATAACTGGCTTAACATACCTTCAATCGGGGACAGATCTATTTATCATGCGACATCCAAAAGCGGTTAATGAATTAAAGAAATATATCAAAAGCATGATGGTAGAATAAAAATATTTGACAGGAGGTTTTCTCTTTTTAATGGCAATAATTCAATAGGCATATGCACTTGACTCCAGTTATAATAATATCTTTTAAGGAGAAGAAAATGCTTTTCATCGGAGAAAGGATCAATGGCGGTTTTAAAGATATTCAGCAGGCTATTAAGGAGAAAGACAAATCTATTATTCAGCAGTGGGCAAAAATGCAGGTAGAAGCAGGTGCCGATTACATAGACGTAAACATGGGCGCAGCTTCAAATAAGCTCGACGATTTCATTTGGATGCTTGAAACTGTTCAAGAAACTGTTAACACACCACTCTCTATTGATTCTAATAAACCAGCTTTTTTAGAGAAACTTGTTAAAACCTGTAAACATCCTCCTATAATCAATTCAACTACTGCAGATCAAGAAAAACTGGATCAAATCCTTCCTTTAGCTGTTGAATACAACACTTCGATAATCGGACTTTGTATGGATAAAAAGGGGGCTCCGCAGGACGTTGCAACCAGAATTGAATTAGGAGCCCAGATATTTAGTGCAGCCATAGAAAGTGGCATCTCTGAGGACAGAATATTTCTTGACCCTGTAACAATGCCGTTGCGATATCTGCAAGAACAGGTTAAGAATCAGATTGAAGCCATTAAGCAGTTTACGGTTTTATCCAGTCCGCCGCCACATATAATCGTTGGATTGAGCAATATAGCTTCGAAATCCAAGCAGGTCCATCTAATTAATAAAGTTTTTTTGGTGATGTGTATTGAGGCAGGTCTTGATGCTGCGATATGTGATGTAACAGATGAGGAACTGGTAGATTCTGCAATAACTGCTGAAGTAATATTGAACAAGCACATATATTCAGATTCATATTTAAAGGCCTATAGGGACAGTAAGAAAAAGTAATCTTTACTTATTAAAAAACAGGATGCATCGAAAGTAAAACAATGGATATGCTGATATTAAGAAGTATGAAGAATAACTTCCCGAGAAGTCAATACACTCTCTCTATGAATATCAAATATGCTGATAAATTGCTTGGTCACTTGACTGAAAGGAATGACTTCTGCGATTCCTGCGAAGAACAATATCGTCACTGCCGGGAAGGATACCAACTCGATTTCTCAAAAAATATTGCAG
>Ga0315555_1000122_pt1 | contig 48474 bp, 37 predicted proteins | sample SalMarSW160380MG_FD_202113 | JGI IMG/M metagenome (GOLD analysis project Ga0315555, IMG submission 202113) | Salt marsh sediment microbial communities from the Plum Island Ecosystem LTER, Massachusetts, United States - Salt Marsh Sediment SW1603-80 ... | reverse complement strand
CCGCCGTTTTGTCGGAGATCTATAATAACTGCATCGGCATTGGCCAGGAAGTTCATCGCCCCGACTGCCACCGGGTAAGCATCGGGATCCTCACTGAAGCTGTTGAATTTCAGGTAGCCGATATTGCCGGGGAGAATCTTAATTTCCGCAAAGCCATAATTGGCGATCCGCTCCTGTCTCTTTTTAAACAAAATAGCCGCTTCATCCTGTTGGGCACTTTGCCGCTCAATTTTGATCCGGTCCGGGTTAAACATGATGCGCAGATGATCATCCCTGTGTATAGCCGCCAGATCTTCGGTTAGTTTGGCGGCAAATTCTCTTGGATCGGTTACCCCGTTGTATTTGCCGGCGCGGAGATTCTTTTTCAGAGCGGCGACATATTTTTTGGTGGCATCCGGGAAGATATATTCCCGTTCCAGGTTGGCACAGACCGAATCAATCACCGTTTTTTGCTCGGCCTTTTCCAGGACCGGCGGATTGCCCTGGGCGAATAACAGGGAGAAAGTTAAAAGCAGCAGAGTGAACAGATAATGACATTTTTTCATTGTATTTATCCTCTTTTTGGGGACTTCTAACATATACGGGAGAGGACAGGAAGGTTACATAAAAAATGCCTGTATATGGGCAGGGTAAACCCCGGCAAGATTCTCCTACCAGCCGTTTCCGTAAAAACGGCTGCCGGCACTTAACAGAGGTCTGGATCGTCACCCGCAGGGTGAGGTCTACTACAGCCGCTTGTTATACCGGGAACTACCACTTCGGACCCCGCGACTTCATTATCATGTTGCCGGACTCCACCCACTCCTGATATGGCCTTTTTTCCCAATATTCGTCCGGTCCGAGCTTTCCCTTCAGTTCGAGAATCTTGCTCTCACAGGTTTTTTCTTCACCATTGTCCTGAACTCTCCTTATTTCAAGGTCGCCTATGAGAGCCATCGGATGAATGGTTCCTTTAAAAATAAAGATGTCTTTAGTGGGCACCCATTTCTTTTCCTTCTCAGAGTAAACACTTCCGGTGGTAAGTTTTGCCCGAAATGAAATTTTTCCCGTTTTCTCATCATATTCAATGTCATCCAGCTTACCGGTAGGAGGATCTGCGGGGGGACCAACATATTCATAGAGGAAACCGGTAAGTTTTCCATTATGCCTCCACATTTCGACCTCAGTTCCTGAAGCATGTGGATCCTCACTTTTTGATACTTCAACGTTTGACCATTTTCCAAAACCGCTCAAATCATCTTTTGATTGACTCATGCTGTCAGAAGGATAAACAGAGCCAGACACCTGGGTGCATTGATTTATTATTCCCGTTTCGGACGAATAACCAGTGACTATACGGGTGATGGTAAAACCAAAAAACAGACAGATAAGAAAACATTTTTTCATTAAGGTCCTTTCAATACCTATATGGCCTGACATTAAGATTAATTAACCTTTACTGTCTGAATCCGGGTAGTCTGGAAATATCCAGGCATGCCTCAAAGTTTCCAGTCCTGTCCTCATACACCGTGTCCAAACCGTTACCGGCCGGAAGCCGGCCTCACATAATCGCCGTTATCAACACCCTAATGGTGAAGAGTTTGAGGGAGTCTCCCGACTGTATGTGCATTATCGGTTTCAGGTTCTCGTTAATTAGAAATTTCAGAGTCAGTTTTACATCCCCCTTTTCCCCTCCATCTGTCTGCCTGCCTGCATCCCGCATGATATCGGACGAACGGTCAGAATGGCCGGGCAGGGTGATGTCATTGGCCTACGCAGTTTCGTCCCTTTTCAGACCATTGTACGGGATTATTTTCAATATATTGACATATTTTATTATATGATTTTTTATTGCGGATAATATGAACATAATAATTGCGTTGCCAGGCGGGTACGCCCGGGGGTTGGCGTAATACGTTTATTTGTTTGGTTACCGTGGATTTAAATGAACGTATTATGGTTGGAATGGTGTTTGACGTCGGTTTGCCGAATTGTTCACGAATTGGGGCACGATGCATAGGGGCACGATGCATCGTGCCCCTATGATGGGTATTATCATTATCAATAATATGAATAATCCCATGGATATGATCCGGCATTACCACAAATGCATCCAATTCGATATTGGGTCGTATTTCGGCGGTTTTCAACCATTCATTGTGCACCAGGTTACCCCATTTATTCAATCCCATTTTTCCATTTTTAATTTCTCCAAACAACCGTTCCCGCTTATAGGTACAAATGGTAATAAAATATAATCCTGACTGGCTGTAATCGTATCCTTTTATTCGAATGGAATGCCTATGGTGAATGTCGGGATTATAAACCATTGTTAGTTTCTTATACCCTCAATTTTTAAGCGCCTTTTTTAGCAACGGATTCAGCTTGTATCGAATCCTGGAAGGGACAGCCGAATTAACAGTAATTTTCTCACATTCATTGAAGCGGGCCAGCGCCCCAACTTTTTGCGCCAGATCCGGTAAAAAATCCCATCCTGCAGTTAAGGGCTCCTGAAAAACCATGTTCTGTATCAACAAGGTCCGGTTTATCCGGTCTGCCTTGGGATCCAGCCTGCCAATAAAATTCTCCCCCCACAAAATGGGAAGATTAAAATAACCATATCGCCGTTTGGATACCGGCAGATAACATTCCAGGGCATAGTCGAATCCGAAGAGGCGTTTTATCCGGTCGCGCTGTATGATAAGGTTATCGAAAGGGGAGAGCAGAAAAAGCTGCGCCGGCTGGTCCCGGAATTTTTCCGTGCTGTTCAGTATCCCGGGTAAAGTATAATGTGGCATATTCTTATTCCCCTCCACCTGCACCTCCATCACTTCTCCCTCTTCCGTCAGATTCTGCACGGTTTGGGCAAGCATTTCCCGCTTAACCATCTGCAGATCCGAATCCCGGGAGGATTCCGGCTGCAGAAATTTCAGGATGGTTTTATGACCGGCAATGCCTAGTGCCTGCAGGGCGCGTCGCACCAGAAATCTTCCCAATTCCTCCTGGCCCGGCTGGGTAGTATCCACACCGGGAGGAAGAACCCGCTCGGTGAGATCATAAATCTTTTGAAAATTTTCCCGCCGGCTGATCATTAGCTCTCCCCGCCAGAAAAGCAGTTCCAGGGCCATTTTGGCCGGCTTCCAGTCCCACCAAGTGCCACCCCTTCTCCCCGGGGGAGGCTCAAAATCCTGTGAGCTCCGGGCACCCTCTTTCCGGACACGCTCCAGAACCGGTTCCAGAAGATTTCCGCATTTATTTAACTGCTGTTTTATCCAGGAATTGGCGGGATTCCGGAAATTTTGCATTTTTGGCAGATAAAATCGGTAGTCGAATAACGGCAGGTAGGACATGGCGTGCCCCCAGTATTCGAATATCCGGCGATCTGCTGCCTGAAGTTCATGCAGCATCTCTTCACTGTAATCCGGATGGCGGCTCCACAGGGTATGATGATGTGAACGCTTGATGACCGATATGGTGTCTATCTGGATATAACCCAGTCTCTGAATTGTCCGGAAAACACCATCTTTTCCCCCCGGCAGTGGCGGGCTGCCATCAAGCAGTTGGGCATTCAGACTTATTCGGCGTGCCAGGCTGGATGATATTTCCATTTTTCAGGGACTTTCAGCAATGTTTCGGTCAGGTTTTAATCAGGATTCAAAGCCGTTTTAACCCGTTCCGGGGTCAGAGGCAGCTGGAATACCCTGGCGCCACAGGCGTCATATATGGCATTGGCTATTACCGCACCCATTATAATAATAGCGGGCTCCCCTCCGCCCTGCGGATCAGAATTTATGTTATCCATGATAACCGTTTCTATCTGCGGGAGCCAGGAGAACCTTGGAATTTGGTAGGTACCAAAATTTAGATCGAGAATTTCTCCGCCTCTGAAATGAATATCTTCCGCCAGGGCATAACCGAGCCCCATGGTAATGCAACCTTCCATCTGAATAGCGGCTCCTTCCGGATTAATGGCCAGGCCCATATCCTGAGCGCACACCACCCTCTTAACCGTAACATCCCCGGTTGTTTTATCCACTTCAACTTCTGCCATGCTGGCCACCAGGGTTCCCGCATCGGTTCCACAGGCCACACCATAGCCCCGGCCGCTGGGTGCCTTGGCAGCTTTCCATCCGAATTTCCCGGCAGCAGCCTGCAATACCCCGCGCATCTGTTTATCCGTCAGATTTTGCATACGAAATTCCACCGGATCCATTCCGGCTTTTGCAGCCAGAATGTCGATGTGGGATTCCCGGGCGAAGGTGTTGGTATTATTGGCGGGTGCCCGCCAGGCGCCGGTTGCGAAGGGATGAGCTCCCGGAGTACCGCCCCATCCCGAGCCATGAGACATGGTAAGATGATTGGGAATATTGTAAAATTGCTGCGACCCCCTTTCACCGGCAAAAAATACATGATAATCCCAAAAACTGATATCACCCGTTTTGGTAATTCCCGCCTCTATTTTTACAACTGCTGCAGGACGAAAGGAATCGTAGAAAAATTCCTCCTCCCTGCTCCAGCCAACCTGCACCGGCTTCCCGCTCAATTTTGCCAGCCGGGCGGCTTCTACAATCTGAAGGTTCCTGGTTTTGCCCCCAAATCCGCCACCCACAAAGGGGGAAATGACCCGTACATTTTCGGCCGGGATTCCCAGGGCTTCAGCTACTTCATCTTTGGCACGGAAGGGAGTCTGGGAGGAGGGCCAGACAGTTACCTTCTCCCCCTCCATATGTACAACCGCGGTATGCGGTTCAATGGGGGCATGCGCTTTATAGCCATCAAAGTACGATTCCTCCACCGTAACCGCCGCCTCTTTTTCACCTGCCTGAAGATTGCCTCCTTCTGCAACGGTTTCGCCTTCCGGGGCAACTTTGAGTAAATGGGCAAAGATGTTCTTATCGGTGAGATTTGAGGGGGGGGTGTTGTACTTTACTTTGATTTTTGCCAGAGCATCCGCTGCCACGTCCGGGTATTTATGTAAAACAGCAATAAGATCGCCATCCCTGATGACCCGGGCACCATCAACCTGCTCTGCCCCGCTCACATCAGCCTCAACCAGTTTGGAATCGTGTGAGGGAGGCCGTAAAATTTTTGCATACAACATTCCCGGAAGCTGAATATCCCCGGCATATTTGGCTTTACCGGTCACTTTTTCATGAGCATCCCGGCGTAAAACCGGTTTATTAATAATTTTAAATTCCGAAGGATTTTTTACCATAACCGTCCCGGAAAGATGCCGCCCAATTTTTTTTCCCTTGCTGAGTTGAGCATATGAAACCCTCTTTTTGTTATCAATTTTATCAATAACAAATCCATTTTCGGTTATTAAATTTTCCGGTGGGGTTTTGAGTTGCTCGGAGGCAAGCACTAACAACACTTTGCGACCTTCTGCGGCAGCCGCCCGCAAGGGCGGTCCGAAGAAACGGGTGGTGCGGGAGCCGAAAGTTCCCATATCCCATGGACACAAATCGGTATCACCCATCACCATATCCACGGCATCCAGGGTAACATCCAGTTCATCGGCCAGCATCTGTGCCAGAGAGGTGATTATACCCTGGCCCATTTCAATTTTACCGGTAAAGCATGCCACCCGTCCGTCTTCTCCGATCCGCAGGAAAGCATTGAAGTCGCTGGGCAGATCGTGCCGGGATCTTCTTCTCTGCACCTCCTGCGAAAACAAGGAGACATCCCTGACAGTAAAAAATATGAAGATTCCACCACCGGCTACTCTGAGAAATTCCCGCCGGTTCAGCTGAAATTCCGGTAAATCGTCGCTGAAATCGAGTTCCAGATAGTGATCTTTTTTCATTCTAATACCCTCCCTTCATTTCATCTGCGGCGGCCTGTACAGCCTTAACGATGCGGTTATGCGCTCCGCAGCGGCACAGGTTGTTGTTCATTCCACTGATGATATCCGGGGTTGAAGGGTGAGGATTTTTATTCAGCAGCGCATAGGCTGTTAAAATGATACCCGGGGTACAATAGCCGCATTGCAGCGCATCATGTTCCATAAATGCTTTCTGCAGAGGGTGCAGATTACCGTTTTGTGCCAGTCCCTCAATAGTCATAACCTCCTTGCCCTGAACGTCTTTTACCGTCAACTGGCAGGAACGCATTGCTTCGTTGTTGACCAGGACCGTGCAGGCACCACAATAACTCTCTCCACACCCGAATTTTGTTCCCGTTAATCCCAGATCGGTACGCAATACCCATAACAGTATCCGACTACTATCTACGCTTATGGTGGTGGGATTGCCGTTAAGCCTGAATTTAACTTTTTCAATCATGTGATCTCCTTTTCTTGCTGATTAAAAGGATCCCTGCATAAAAGTGATTAGAAATTTATAATATCAATATACTCTTAAGGTAACACATATAAACTTAAAATTCCATCATCATAAATCCCCGTTATTTTATTTTTAAAAATTCTTTAAGTTGTAAAATTTCAAGGGTTTATATATTTTAAAATAGTATTGATCATTTAAACGAATACATTATAAATAATTATCCGGACTATAAGTGGGTATAGAATAATAGTCTTAATTACCAAACAGGTAAAACGCATCATATAAAGTTAACTATTACTCTATTGGCGACTTTATTACTATTTAGCCCTACAAATCCATTTGTTAATCTGTTATATGATTATTTTCTAAACTCATCTTGAGGTGTAGATCTTTTATTGCTCTAAAGCTTGTTGGGTTATAATGATTCTTATCATGTCACGGAGTGTTGTATCTCCACAGGTGTGTTATATTGGTAGTAATCATAAGATTTACCGACCTCCCCCAAATCCCCTGTCTCGCTTTCGCTCACCAGGCAGGCCCTCCTTAGTAAGCAAAACTGTCTGGTAAAAAAAAGATATTGTATTTAAGAGAGACCTTCAGAAAAACTCTGCAGAAATTCCGGTGCACCGAGCGTAAAAATTCTTTCTGCCTGAACCCGCACTCAATAAAGGCAAAAAAGCGTTATTGAAAGTTGACTATTGAGTGCGGGTGAGTTTAAGAATTTTAGGGAGGCGCACCGTTGAATTTCCAGATTTTTTCTGACAGTCTTGATTTTTTGGTTCTTTTGCATCAAGGCAAAAGAACATATGAAAAAACAAAAGAAAAATGAAAAATATAAAGATGGAATACAATCCGGGAAAGTAAATCTATTTTAATATTCTCATATAACGATAAATCCATTTGGTAAAATATGAGATTATTACCCATCAATAAATTCCTCCTAGCCCCCATTAAAAAAGGGGCGAATGTTAGATTTTATTTATAGTCCGATATAAGACCTCAACAATCTCATTCACGTTATTGCACCTTTTTGAAAGAAAGAATACTACCGGAAACGTGACAGGCAATTCAAAATTATTCAAATTTAATTCGATATCAATTAATTCAAACCGTTTTCCGGATTAAAGGGAATAATCAGGTAAGACAATTCCGAATGAATTTAATATGAGGGAAATTAAACCGGTGTATTGAATTTTTTGCCAGGGGAATCTCCGGCAAAGGAGGAGTCTGAAGGCTAGTCACTTTCCTGATAGTATTCCTCACATTCATTTTCTCTTCCCAGGATGACCCGTTTGCCCTTCACGGAGCCCCGGGAAACCGTTACCACCGTACACTGGCTTTCCTCACCTTGACATACAACCACTTCTCACCGGATGAGTACGGTTCGAAAATGTAGTGATCACGTTTCCGTTCAGACAGCAGAATGTGCGGGGAGCTCATATTACAGCACTAAGTCTTGGGCGGTGTTTGGGTACTCAAGGCAGCAGCAGCCACTAGCAATTCCGCTGATACATTATGCTCTCGTCCGCAGTGCGGACAGCGAACTTTTTCCTTGATAAATTGTGGAGGGACTTTCAGTTTCACACCGCAGGCACAGGTTAGAATTCCGTAACCATTATTTTTGTGCAGTATATCCTTGATATCCCGCAGGTTTTTCTGCGGATCATGTTTTGCCGTTTCAGCCGCAGCAGAACGTACTCCCTGTTCCTTCACCCCCTGCAACATGCCGGGTGTAAGCAACACGGAATTATTTACTTTCTTAAAGGCGTTTTCGTAGGCAACCAGAGAGGATGATTTTGCCATGCCGCGCAGGATCCTGATTCGTTCAGCCGTAGGCGGATGGGTACTGAATAAACCGGATGTTCCTTCCCAGGACGCCATGGGGTTGACGATGAACATGGGAGCCAGCGTGCGGCTTTTGGAAAAATTCTTGCTCTGGTTGTCGGATATTTTTTCCAGGGCGGAGGCCAGTCCTTCCGGGTAGCGGGTAAACTGGGCGGAGCTGGCGTCTGCCAGGTATTCCCGTTTACGGGAAGCTGCAAAATAAAGGATCTGGGCCAGCAGTGGTGCCAGAATAGCCAGAACAATGCTGATAATTAAAACGATAATCGCCAACTGCCCGCCTCCCTGTGAGGAAGACCTTCGCCGGCCGCCGCTAATACTGCTGAACCACAGGCCGCGCACAAACAGATCCGCCAGAATCACTACGGCACCAAGGGTCACTCCGGCCAGGGTCATGAAGAGTGTGTCGCGGTTATAGATATGCCCCAGTTCATGGGCAACTACACCCTGCAGCTCATCGCGGTTCAGTTTCGAGACCAGGCCGGTGGTTACCGCTATAGCCGCCCTTTCCGGGTTCAGGCCTACCGCAAAAGCATTGGGCACATGCGAATCGATTATATAGATGCGGGGCATGGCCGGCAAGCCGGAAGCAATTTTCATCTCTTCCACGATATTGTAAAGTTGCGGAGCATCATCCCGCTGGACTTCCCGCGCACCGGCGGTTGCCAGCAGGATCTTTTCCCCGCTGGAAAAGCTTATCAGCAGCATAACTATCCATATCACCATAGCGATCAGGATGCCCCAGAAAATTCCCTGCGATGGATCATGAGGAAAGAAAAAATAGCCCACGACAGCTCCCAGAGCGGCTAAAACACTGCCCATTACAAAAACCAGCCCCATGGACTTCCGGCGATTGGCGGCAATTATTTCCCACATGGTGTGTACCTCTGCCCTGAATAGCTATACTGATTCAACGGTATCAGTTAAATTTGACCTGCGGAGCTTCCCTTTCGCCCGGAGTTTCGATTTCAAAAAAATCCTCCTGCTTGAATCCGAACATACCGGCCATCGTATTGGTGGGGAAACTTTCAATCCTGGTATTATACTTTTGAACCGCGTCATTATAAAACTGCCGGGCAAAACCCACCTTGTTTTCAGTGGAGGTCAGTTCTTCCTGCAGGGCCAGGAAATTCTGATTGGCTTTCAGGTCGGGATAATTTTCCACCACCAGCATGAAGCGGCTCAGAGCATTATTCAGCTGCCCCTCTGCTTTGCCCTGCTCTGCAGCCCCTTGCGCCTGAACTGCCTGGCTGCGAGCCCGGGTAATGGAATCAAATGTTTCCCGTTCGTGCTTCATATATCCCTTGGCAGTCTCCACTAGATTGGGAATCAGATCATGACGCCGCTTCAACTGTACATCAATCTGGGCCCAGGCGTTTTTCACCTGGTATCTGGACCTGACCAGCCCGTTATACATGCCCACTATCCATACCATGATAATTATCAGGATGGCAAGAGGAATTAAAATGATCATATCAATTCTCCTTCGTATCGGTTTTCCGGGAAAAGAGTTCACCAAAAAAAGTGCGAATATGCTTCAAAGATCCTGAATATCCGGCTGATTCCGCAATTTTCTTTATCTCGCCGCTGTCCAGCCATATACCGCCGTCCCGCGGACAAATATCAACCTCCACGGAGGTGTGAGGAAACGAACCCTTCATCATCTTCTTATGACAACACGGACAACGGCGGCGGCCCCGGCTGTAACCGGATAAATCAGACAGATCTATCGAACCATCGGTTTTATCCAGCAGCAATTCCAGCTCCCCCTGGTCCAGCCAGATGCCTTCACAGGAGTGGCAGTAATCAATTTCCACCTGCTTGTACTCCATGATCAGCATGGGTGTTTTACATACCGGACAATCCATTCATTCTCCTGAAAATTCAGGTTTTCTGTTAAAATAATGCCTCAATATAGAATCAAAATTGTTAAACTAAAAGCAAAAGCTGGAAATTTAACCTCCTGGAGAGAGGAATTTTTTAATTTTAGTGATATTGATTAAAAATTCGGAATCATGCAGATTAAAAGCTTGAGATACCCGGATGATATCATCGGGTTACTGATTGGCCGTTGCTTTGGAGGGTGCAGGGGCATGTTCAAAAAAGACAGTAAAGGAGGTTTTTTACTGAAAACCCCGGGAAAATCTGAAAACATAACAAATCCGGCAAACCATCCTATCGTTTGGAAAAAGGTCAGAGGTAATAAAACCACAGTTCCGGATTTATCACAAATGAAAATCCACAGCCGCATTAATTCTGGTCTGTTCTCTGTATTCCGCTGTAAAGAGATGACTGTCCAGAATTTCCAGCCTGGTGGTTAAATGTTTTAATTCCTCTTGGATCCCCGCCCCCAGGAAGGTTGCGTTGTGTTCCATGGTTCCAATATAACAACTACTATTTTAAATGTTGCGGTCAGCCATTTCCAATTCATGCAGCATCCTTTTTTCAGTGTCACATAGAAACATCCAGCCTGAACCCAGCGCATTACGGACCTCAAGGCATTAAGCCGGTCATCCACCGATACCGCGATCTATGAGCAGTAATTGACCCGAAGTTCAGCTTGCAGAAAATTCACATAATTCGTCAACTGACGATGGTCTTTCGGGCAGAAATAGCCCCGGTAAAATATGAGGGCCGCGGGCATCTTTCCCACCAGTGTGGATAGCTGCTGTTCCCGCCCGGTGTAATCAGGCAGTGTAAAATTGGGATACTTTTTTCCCGGTTTCAGATCGGATCTCATCGGATAATCCATTTATAACTTTCCTTTCCCCCTTATGAAAAAATTGGCCGTCTTACTATTATTAATTTAAATGGCAAGTTTTTTATACCCCGATTTCTTTTTGCAAGGAGATTAGAACTACTTGCATAATTATACGACAAGACAAAAATGAACAATTTATGAATTTCGGGAAGGATATAACCTGATCTATTCATCGATAACACAGATTATATTCACACTTATATCTTAAAACCAGTTTCGTTTACTAAGTACTTTCTTTCATAAATCAAGTAACGTGTTAATATTAGACAGGATAAACAGGATGAGCAAGATAGAATTTCATCAGGTTCATCTGATTGTATTGCAGAATATGTATAGTTTCATATAACGGTTGGACCGTCTTTTCAAAAGTGCTTATTACCGTGTGTATACTGAAACCAGCAAATAATAAACAACCATTTTTGCAGTTCAGGGTGCAGAACTGAGCTGTTGGTTTAAAAAAATTTAGTGTTATTTACAGGATTAAAATTATTATTGGATCCTGTCACATGGTGATGCCTATGGCATTAATCCTGTCAAAAATATATATTACCGTATTTATGATTTGCTGTATTTAGTACCCTGGATTCGACTAAAATTTTAAAAAAACTCCAATATTCTTTATTCAATCAATTGTTATTTATGTATCTCCTTGCACTCTGTGTAATAATTGGTGAATTACTCAGAATAATAAAACAGTTAAGAGAAGGGATTTTTTTCGGGAAAAGATTAGCCCTATTCGCATAAACTGAATATGTTTGTCAGATCGCCCTCCTCCAGAATCTTCCTGCGGGGTTTTCCCTGGTCATCCGGCCAGCGTACCAGGCGGATTTTCCCGCTTTCTATTTCGATGCCGGTAATGTCCCCGTCCGAAAACGAGCAGCAACCGGTATTAAAATAGCACGGTTTCTTATCCGCGGGAATATCCAGCATCACACCGTTGAATTCAGCCAGCATTTCATTCAACCGGATACTCCTTTCCGCCGGGGAGCCGGCTCTTCCGAAAGTTTTTGCTTCAACAGTTCTATTTCCCTTTTTAATCTGGCTTCATATGACACAGAGGAAAATACCGGATGATGAGTATGTCCTGTTATCAGCAGGAGGCGATTCTGCTCACTGGCCCAGGCATGCATGGCCAGTTCCTGTCTTAAGCGCAGTTTAAAATCGCGGGAAGGCGTGGTCGATTTGATCCCGGTCAAACGTTGGAAAGGCCGCCACAGGTAGCGCACCGCCAGCCGGCTGAGCCCGGCGTAACGATCAGACTCCAGGGTACCCTGGTGCCCGTGAACCAGTAACAGTTCACCGATTTTTCTCCCCCCGTCAGATACCATGAATTGCAATCCCTCCGGAACAATCGCCTCTTCCGATGGTCTGGCGATATATGACTTCAGAAATTTGTTCACCCGGCTCTGATACTGCCATTCATCATCATGATTTCCCCACAGCCGGTAATAGCGGTTAGCAAGGGCAAATTGCTGTTCCAGTAACAAAGTGTCGTGATAAGCGCTTATGGTGCTGGCCGGCCGGCACTCCCACAGCTCTTCCACATCTCCCAGCAAACAGAGGGTAAATCCGGTTTCCAGATAATGGGCCAGCGCCGCATGATACGCGGCTTTACAGGGCTTAAAATCATCCGCCCCGTCATTCTGCCCGCGATGGTGATCGGAAAACAGGACCATTTTCAGATCCCGGATCTCAAGCGCAGGAAAGTGTTTGACCTTCTCCCTGGCTTTCTGCAGACCGCTGTTAATATGTTCTTCGTATGAAGGCATCGACTTGATATTTGTTTAAATAGTTTCTTAAAATAAATCAGGGGATGTGAAAATTGCAAGAGAATATGAGAGTAAAAGAAAAAATATGTTTTTGGAAATATAGAAAATCCTCCCGAAGGTATTAGAACCTTCGGGAGGAGTGAAATTAGATCAGTGCAGCAGAATCATTTTTTTGGTACTTACAAAATCGCCAGCTTTCAGACGGTAAATATAAATACCGGTACCCACGGCATTTCCATGTATATTCCTTCCGTCCCAGGTTATCTGGTGAACACCCGGATGTTTTTTCCCCAACCGGAAGGTTCGGACCTGTTGTCCCAGAATATTATAAATGCTGATCTCCACCTCCTGAACCCGGGGAAGAGCATAGCGAATGGTTGTGGAAGGATTGAACGGATTGGGAAAGTTCTGCATCAACACAAACTCGTTGGGAATATTCACGCTCCCGGGATCTTCAATGGGAAGCACAAGGTCATTTTTGCCAAACATTAAGGCCAGCGGGGATCCAAACAAAGGCCCGCCGGCACCGTTATTTCGGTAAGTAATTCCTTCCGTACCAAAATAGTTTTCAATTCCCACCAGGGCGTTATTACCGATGGCATCCGGGAGAGGATCTGTACTCTCCAAATTATTGTATTGATACTTAATATTGCCATTGGGATATAGTATAACTTGAAAGGTAATATAATCCGTGGCTGATCCCAGATCGTAAGCATGCCAGTAGGTGACCACAAAATGGGAATTATCTCCGCCGTAATACACGTGGGCATCCGGATGAGCGCTGTTATCAAGATTAAGATCCATGGCGCAGGCGGCCAGTAAATTGTTTGGTTCATCAACGTGCGGGATACTGGCATCATCCGCGGTGAAAGTATAACCATTCCTGAAAGTAAGATAGCCATTGGATCCTATGTAGAGGTCGGTATAAGTGCTGTCGAAGAAGGCGAAATTAAATCCGATAGATTGCGGCCCAAAGAAACCATTATTACCATCTCCGGAAGTCCAGTTTGTAATTTCGGTATGGCCTGAAGCAACAGGATCAATCCAGTCATAGGTTGGTTGTGTGGGCGACCCACTGGCGCCATTGGTTGAATTAGCAAAATAATAACCACCAGTTCCATCCTCACCGCCACCGTAATGCGAAGTATATTGTGCATTGGTGGTATATTTAACTTTTCCATTTTTAGTATAACACAAGTGAACCTTACCCTGCGGGTCAGTGGCGATGTCGAAGACACGACCATCATCCCATACGTAGAAACCCTGATCTCCATCCACATACTTGCGCACCCATGTACCCGAAGCATTGGTTGCGTATCTCAGCTCGTTGCTCAGTGAATGGTAATAGAGTATATGAGGATTGCCCTCAGTGTCAACATCGATGCGATTGCCATAGCTCTGAAATTCTCCGCTGTCAATGAACGTTGTGTTCCATACACCGCCTGTTTTGACGGCGTACCGGGTGTCCTGCCGCGGATCTCCTCCACCACTTACATAACTGATATGAGGTCTGTTCAGGCTGTCTACCACAATATCGGTTACCATACCTTCCAGTTGAGCACCACTCCAATTCCCCTCCACCGCCACTGGCGCTTGCCACGTACCGGTAGGAGCGTCGGTAACATAACCAAGTCCCAAACCCAAACCTAAATCGTAGTACGAAAAATGGACATTACCTGCTTTGTCTGCCGCAATTGAAGCATAATCATAGGCATAAATATTCGTGCCGACTCCGGACAAGCTCCAATTACCACTTTCATTCGTAAGGTATTTTAGCGGTGCAGACGAGGCCATTGACCCCGTCTCACAATAACTAATGTGTAGTTTGTTATACGAGTCAATGTCCATTGAGAGGGGCCAGAATCCGACGGTGTTCTCAACCAGTATTTCGGCCGACTGCCATGAGCCACCCATATTATTCGTATACTTGAGCTTAGCAGTAGTAGACCAGTCGTAATCGACATAGCTGATATGCACATTACCGGATGCGTCAACAACAATAGCAGAGCTCTGTATGTTCCCACTATTATCCAACATTTGAGTTTCCCATAAGCCACTGGCATTACTGGCATACATCAGATCTCCATCCCAGGAGTCGGTGAGATAGCTAATGTGCACCTTCCCAAAACTGTCTATAGAAATAGAGGGCGAACTGCCCTCGTCAACAGTCACCGAAATGAAATCACTCACTCTGGTTTTTAAATATACTGCGTTGTTTTCTGGTACACGGTCAATCTCATTGCCTGTAATACCTGCTCTGTTTCCTACAACACCGTCATTTGTTGTCTGAACTATAATTCGTATAACAGCACTGCTATCACTCGGAAGATTACCGATTGTCCAGGTAATGTAATTTCCCAAATGAGTGCATACTCCTAGATTACAATTGGCAGAGACAAAGTTGACGTTCGAAGATAGGGTATCCGTCATAACCACACCTGTGGCATTCATGGGCCCAAGATTCATTACATTAAACATGTAGGTAATATAATCTCCTGTTTTGACCGGATCCGGGTTATCCGAGGCTGAGATTGCCAGATCTGCTCCCGGGGGACGTTTCCAAAGAAAAATATCGGATTGTGAAATTATGGATGGACTTGGATCCTGATCATCATACCAGACAATTTTATCAGCAAAAACCCGGGGACCAAACTCGTCATCAGGTGCAGTGGAAATGGGGATGAGCGTTCCCCATAATTTATTATGGAAACTGTACATATAAATGTCCCAATTGCCGTTCTGGTCATCTGCAAAAACCAGATTATTCCCCCAGATGTGGGGATCTGCCTGATTTGGTTTTACCGCCATATTATGTTCCAGGATTGGTGAAAGTGGCCATTCCAGATGCAGCATGGCACCAGTATAATAATAATAATAGAACATGTAGATGTCCCAGTTGCCATTCCGGTTATCCTCCCAGAAGATTCTTCGCCCATAAATAGTTGGGTTTCTCTGTTCATTGGGATCATCACAGACTGTGACGATTTCTTGCCGATAAGCGTCGTACAGAAAAATATCCGCACCGGGGCCAGAGTAGGTTTGATAAGCAATCAAATGTTTATAAATACTTGGACTGAATTGAGGTCCCATATTGTCATCTGTAATTTGAACAGGAAAAGTACCGGCTGCGATATCATACATAAATAAATTTCCACTAAATGTTCCCGCACTTTGATCAACATAAACCAGCGTATCCCCGTAAATATCTGGATAATACTGGTCTCCGGCATAATCAATTAATGGGTAATCCCCTAATCCGGGATAATTAAAATTATAGTTGTAGATGTCCCATTTTCCATTCCGGTGATCTGCCCAGACCACTCTGTTACCTGAAATACGAGGTCTTACTTTAGTACCTCCTACGGAAGTAATCTGTGTTTCTGTGCTGTCCGGAATGTTATATAAATAGATATGATTCGTTCCACGTCGACTATCCACCCATACTATTCAATCTCCATCGATATCCGGGTCGATTTGAAGATATTGGGAATTGGTAATTGGGGTGATGGGGTTTTGAGCGACTAATGATGGTAGCAAGGTTAATGAAAAGAATAAAGTAAGACATAAAACCTGAAAGTGATTCTTTCTGTTCATGGTAATCCTCCTTTTACTGGACACATATTGTTTAATATAATAATACCCATTTTCAGTGTCCGGAAACTAAAACACCCGAGCATCTTAATATCAGTCAAAAATCATTAGACAGATATTCCGCTATTTTTACTGCTGTAATAAAGACCTGGAGAGAAGGAGGTGTGATCTGCCGGCTCGTAAAATCCTGTTTCTATGGTAGAATGAGACCTTTCATATTATTAGTGCCTATTTAATTATACAATAAATAATAAAGATTTTCAATACAAAAGAATGTGATGCACAACAAGTGAGAAAAACATATGATTTATCCTTTGACGGTTTGAGGTATACTTGCAATATTGTCGGGATTACCAAACTGTTCCAATCCCCTGTAAACAGGTTTTGTTGCACAGAAGGCACGGAGATGTCGCACCGGTCATCAGGATTAATCTCCTGAAGTATATATTTTAAACCACTTGATGTAATCCCGGAACACTAAACGATATTCATAAACTTTCCCCGGTCTTCAGGCCGGGGATTAAAGAATCCGTTATATTTGGGCGTTAGCCCCTATTTGTGAATTAAGCAGGCTAAGTAAAAAGGCGTTTTCTTAAATGGACAGACATAAGGCGGGTTGGCTTTAATATCAATCTTCGAAATTGAGGCCACAACCATAAAAAGAATATTTTACCTGTTCGATAAATGAGAATAGATCATAATCTGAAACGCTGTTAATAAAAGAACCTGACGATTTTGCGCAGGAAAGATGACGATATATAATGGACACAGCTCTGCTGGCAGGCTAAAAGCCCTCCCGGGATGCGGAGGGCTTTACGTGAATGCTCATGTTCCGGTTAGTATTTCTAATATCCCATTTTATCGGTCTTTTTGTAGCCAGCAGGTATTTCAAAATATTCCCGGGGAGCGCTTCCTTTTTTATACTCAATCAGTTCCTGTGTAGATTTTACACTGGTTCCCATCATCTTCATCGTACTCTGAGTAAGAACAGGTATGCCTTTGATTTTTTTCATTTCAGCGGCCATCTCCTGCATCGCGTTTCCAAACATGCCGCCCTGACCCATCATAGCAGCACTCCATTTGGAATATAATTCCGGATCCATACTTAAGTCCTCGCTGGCCCAGATCTCTCCTTCCGAAGGTCCCATCATGGTTTGCAGAGACTGTTCATATTTGCGGCAATTCCATGGACCTATTTTTTTGGTTTCCTGAGTGGGTGTAATGGTTAATTTCATCTGGGACATGCCTTTCATCATACTCATCATCGCCTGTTGCTGTTCCTGATCGACATCTTCCTTTTCCATGGCCTCTCCAATCTTGTTTTCCATGGCCGCACCAAAATTCAGGGGCATTTCAACATAGGTTTTTTTGGTATGATCCAGCATGTACATTTTGTTCTGATCCATACGCATGATGATGGTCTGCTGGCTGTTATCGCTTCGTATTTTGTCCGAAGAAATCCAAACGGTTTGAATCTCATCCTTGGCAGGTTGCACCTGACCCATCATTTCCATGCCATCGGTATGAGTCTTCTGTTTCATAAAAATGTCATTCTGGGAGATGGCGGACACCGCCATGAGTAATACCAGAATCATGCTGGTAATTAGAAAAACTAGTCTTTGCTTCATACGTTCTCCTTTCCGGAAAATTTTGGAAAATTTGAGCTTCTGCCAATGGACAGAAATGAAACATGCCCATCGAATTACAGTGCTAAATTAATAAAAAAGAATATTCCATACTAAAAAAATTTTTAATGATTCAGATAGGCGGCAAAAAGGTGCTGTAATTCTTCCAGAGATTCTTCCACCGCAAAAGGGAGAGCCAGGGCAAACATATCCAGCAGAACAAGAGCGTTCACCGATGAATCGGTTTTACTGGCAGCCCGCAGGCGTTCGGCGATTGCTCCGTTCAAAATCTGCATATTATGATAGATTTGTTTCAAACCTTCCAGTTCAAGATCCACCTGCTTTCCGGCTTTTTTACAAAAATACTGACCTAGCAGATACATGGAAGCAGCCCGGTAAATGGTTTCGGCCGTGTCCGCCAGCGGCAGGTGAAAGCGCGCCATGGGCCTGAAATAACTGGTATGGGGACATCCGCTTGTGGGTATCACTATGCCCATGATGGCGCTGAAAGCTTCCTGAACGGTGGCTTCGCGACTGATGGTACGCCGTTCAGTCAAAACCTCCAGAAAAATCCGTTCGAAAGACATCAGTTTGTCAAAATGCACGATGATGTTAACCAGATTGGCTGCCAGCGGACAGTTCAACTGTTGGCCCGGATCAAGCGGACAATGTGAACATTGCTGGAATGGCAAAGCCGTCCAGGCAGGAAGCGATCGCGGTATATTATTAAGCAGGGTCATGCTCCGCTCCTCAAATTCCATTGGATAAACTACTGTGGAGGAATCGGGAAGCGTCATCTGATAAGTGATGGTTAAAGAGTCCATCGTCATTCCTTTTATTATAAAACGGTTAGATTTACTTGACGATTCCTAAAATAATATCATATAATATTTCAACGTATTCAAAGTAATACAATCCACCGGAATTATAATTATCGGACATTTTGCTAATTCTGAATATCAAATCCTGCCTTGAGGTAATAAAATGCCGCTGCCACACAGTTGCCGGCTTTTGTTAATTACACGGAGAGGCACAGAGAATGTAGGGAGGTACGCAGAGGAATAAATTCAATAAATGATTTTTAGAAGCACTCTGTGGAACTTCGTGAATGTTCCGGGTATCTCCGTGTTACGAAATTGATCCGGGGAAGAATAATTTTACAGAAATTCTGAGGGGATTGTTCCTTACCTGACCATCTTCGTTTTAATTCAACCGGTCATCAGCGGAAAAACAGTAATACGGCTGAAACGGCGATCATGATAAACAGGAATTTACGGATACGCTGCTCCGGTAGCTGTTTTAATACACTGCTCCCGATATAGGCCCCGATAACCATTCCAGCAGTAATCACCAGGGCAATGCTGAAAATTATATGATTCAGGTGAAAATGTTCCATGGTCCCCACCGAGGAAGTAATCAGAATCATGAAGATGGCGGTTCCCACCGCAACTTTGGGGGGAAGCGTTACTCCCACGATGAGTACCGGTGTCTTAAGAAAACCGCCTCCAATTCCCAGCATTCCCGCAAAAAAACCGGCCACTGCACCAACACCGATTAATGACGGAATGCTGCATCTGGATCCTGGGGCCGTTTCACAACTGATATAGGGAGGAATAAAATTTATTTTGTTGAATCCACGGGCGATGTAGTTATAAGGTGAGCTATTGGGTATTTTTAAACTGAAAAGCAGGTAGACGGCAATAGAAAGGAATAGAATTTTAAGTATAAAATCCGGAAGAGTTTCGGAAAAGTAGGCTCCTGCCAGAACACCGGCTACAGAGCCGATTTCCATGGTTAAACCTATTTTGAAATTCACATAACCGTTGCGCACATTTTTAAGAGTGGCAACTGCCGTATAGGGGATCATGGCAATCAGCATGGTTCCAGCCACATGTTTTATTGGTATTCCAAACACCAATACGACAAAGGGAATCAGCAGCAGGCCGCCTCCCAGTCCCACTGTGGCGCTTGCGGCAGAGGTAAGAATCGAGATAAAAAAAATGATTACATAATTCAATGAGAATACCAGGCGAAAATTTGTGAAGAAAATATTAAGATAAAATGCCCGTATTTACAAGCAGTATTTATCAGAAAAAACAAGCAGAAAACAGCCGGGAAGGTAGACTATCCGGTCATTCTCAACCGGGATAACAGGCCGGATAATATTGGCAGGAAGTTCTATACCGGTGGCCAGTTGCACAAAACCCAACCTGCTTATGGGGAATGAATTGTTTCATCACGTATCCTATCGGTCAGCAGCATGCAATCTCAATTTTTTTGAAGGCCCGCCTGCTGTATATCCATTCTAATTCCTGCCAAGTGCCTGCTCCAGGTCCGCAATTAAATCTGCAACCGCTTCAATTCCCACCGATAAACGAAGCAATCCATCCGTTACACCAATCGCCTCACGCTCCTGTGGCGTCAGGTAAATATGGGAGGCCGAGGCCGGATGGGAAATAAGGCTGGCCACGTCCCCCAGGCTGACGGTAAACCGGATCAGTTCCAGTTTCTGCATGACTTTCTTGGCTTTCCCGAATCCACCCTTCACCTCAAAAGATAACATTCCGCTGAATCCGTTAAAATTTCTTTTGTTAAATTGATATTGAGGATTGGATGGTAAACCGGCATAGTTGACCTTCAGTATCCCGGGATGATTCTCCAGAAAGCGGGATATCTCCAGAGCATTATGGCATTGGCGCTCCAGGCGTACACCCAGGGTTCTTATTCCCCGCAGCAGCAGCCAGGCAATAAAGGGTGATATTATACCACCAAAATATTTCAATTGTGGTCGGATTTTTTCAATTTCTTCGTTGGATGCAATAAGCGCTCCACCCACTAGATCCGAGTGACCGCCCAGGTATTTGGTAGCACTGTGAATGACGACATCGGTGCCGGCCTCCAGGGGATAAAAGATGGGTGGCGGCGTGAAGGTATTGTCCACCAGAAGTTTACACCCATGGCGGTGAGCAATCTCCGCCCAACGTCTGATATCCGTACTGACCAGGGTTGGATTGGCCAGCGGTTCTGTATATAATATGCGGGAATTCCTGCGGATACTTTTTTCCACCTCTGCCGGATCAGTGGGATCTACAAAAGTAGTGTCTATGCCTAGCCGGCCCATATGTTCCTGCAGCAGATGAAAGGTTCCTCCGTAGATCAGGGACGAAGCCACAATGTGATCCCCGGGCGCACAATACGCCATCACCGCAGCTGAAATAGCCGCCAGCCCCGATCCAAAACTCAGGGCCGCTTCTCCGCCTTCAATCTCCGCCAGAACCGTGTTGAGTACATCGATGGTCGGATTACTGTAACGTGTGTAAATGTAACCTTCCTTTTTACTGACTAAAACATCGGTCCCATCTTCCACATCTTCATACAGATAATTGCTGGTCTGGTAGATAGGTGGATTGGGAGTACGAACCCGGGAAAAATCCATACCGCTACCGCTGTGAACGAACCGGGACTGCAGACTCCATTTTAATTTAGTTGTCATATATGTTCCTGTTTTTTTGTCTACTTATTTTTATCCGCGAATTCCACTAATTCTAAAAATTAGTTTTCAATCTATTTCAGGACGGGACACTTATCCCTTTTCCTTTTTCTCTTTGTCCTTTACCCTTAGTCTTTATTTCTTATTACTTATTACTTGCCTTTATCCCTTTTCCCCCTCCATTCTCTGAACACCAGAGGTGCAGCAGGGTTTAATACAACAGCAGTTTGGTGGTTTGCCGGATAGAGGTATTGTCATGATCATCCGTTACATTAACCGACAATTCATAATCCCCCTCTTTCAGCTTGCTGACATCCAGCGCCAGGTATTCCACGGAAGAGTCTCCGGTACCGGACCGTTCTGATTTTATGGTGATGGAAGATTTTTTTCCGCCCCCCAGTAATCCGAACAGGTTGGTAATCCGCCTGCCGATTGACGATAAGTTTGTCAAGCGGTATTCGATACTGAAATGGGTATTTCCCTGATTATCTGGAGTAAGATTATATATCTCAAAGTAAAGATAAACCGGCTTACTGCGTGAAAACCGGTGCCAGGGATTGGGGATAACCTGCAACCCGTTCCTGAAAAACCGGCTACTGTCCACTGCCGCCGTAATATTGCTGGCCAGTTTAATATTACTGCTCTGCAGGGCACTGCCGGTATAGTCATCCACACTCAATCGGAATTTATATCCGGCCAGCAGTGGATAGGTCTCGGGCCTGACATGAAATCCAACCAGATAAGTATCTGCAGGAACGCTCAGCCGGTATTGATCTATATATGAAGAATCCCGGTAATTCTGCACGGTTACATGAGCCAGGTCTTTTAAAAGTTCATGAAACTGGCGGTCATAAATAACAAAACCCCTTTCATAGGAAATGTCATGAGGAATTGTTGAGCCGGCTTTCTGAATAATAACAGAGGGTTCGGGAAGTGCATAACTAAATTCCAGATCAGTTTTTCCGCTGTCCCCGCGAAAAGTTTCGATGGAAAAGGGAATATCCAGTGGCTGAAGTTTTTCCGGCCAGGAATGGCGCTCTGTACTCAAGCCAACCGTCACTGCCTGACGGCTCATTTCCGCCATTTGTTCCTCAAACTTGAATCGTTCCATGTAATCGGCGCTAAGCATCTGGTAATAAATATTATCCCAGGTAATACGGTCTTCCAGAATGGCTCTATTTGTTATGATCGGCGCAAATCTCCAGTCATTCCCGGATTTCCCTATCAAAAAGTGAAAGGTCAGTCTGGGGCTGAAAGCCGTCCGGTAATAAAGCCAGGATTCATTGATGGGGACATCGGGACCTCCCGTCATGGCTTTTTCATTCGGCTCCCCCTGACGGATATATACCAGGCCTTTGTCATTATATTCTTCATTCAAATCATGGGTGGCCGGAAATTCCAGATATCCCATATCATCGGGATTCATAAACCATCCCCGGAAACCATCGTATTCAAAATTATTTTCGGCATATACCAACCGGCGGTAATGCTCCACCAGTCGTACGTTCCAGGAAGACGCCGGAAGAGGATCCCGTTTTTTCCAGAACAGGCGGTAAAAGTCTTTCAGGTCCTCTATTATACTCAGCTTCCGGTACAGGGCAAGTTCATCATCGGTGAATATGTATTTCAGATCTTCAAATATTAAATCCGATTCAACCTGATTATTTATATGAGCGACGGCTTTCCAGAAACAGGAATCAGATTTTTGGGGTAAATTCTCCCGGGCATAGATGCGCGCCAGTGACAGGAGGAGGGGCTGGACAGGCATGTCCAGGGAATCTTTGAGCATATCCCGGAAAAGCAGTGATGCCATATTTAACTGCCCCTCGCGCCGCAATTTTTCACCACTGAAATAATGCGCCTGATCCCAGGGCTGCTCACTCAGCCATTGCACAGCTGCATCCAGGTTGGTATTTGCTATAAAATAGCGGTAAAAGCGGAATAATTTTACCTGTGGGTCGGTAAGGCCGGGGTGTAATGCAATCTGGCGGTGAGTCAGTTGAATGGCCTGCCTGTACTTTGCGCGATACCTGAATAATATTGCATATTGATACAGTACATCCCTGAACAGGGAATCCTTGCCGATTACTTCCCTGAAATATTTTTGGGATTTATCCCAATCCCGTTTTCGCAGGAGAAGCCCCTTGAATTTTCCGGTTTCACGATAACAGATTCCCAGGTAATATTGTGCATTTCCCTGCTCATGATCAATTTCCAGAACCTTTTTAAAATAATCCTTTGCTTCTTCCCAATCCTTGCCGGCAATGGCAATCCTGCCCAGTCCTGTCAATGCCGGGAGGGATGTCCTGTTTTTTTTCAATACTTTTTTATAGAGCTTCGCACTCTGGGAATATTCACTGTTCATATAAAGGGAATCGGCTTCACGCAGAAATGTGACTATCTGGATACTATCATTCTGGGCATATAGCAGTGAACAGGAAAATAGCAGGAAAAAAATATTGATGAATTTATACAGACTGAATTTATCCAATGCAAACTGTTGTTTAAAAATTTATACCTCACTTTTAATGATATGAATCATCAAATGTTTCAGGTAAACTCCGGGACCCCGTCCCTTGTACCAACCGGACTTATCCCCTGCCTGATACAGCAAGCCGTATGTATTCCGGGTTTAAACTGATGTAAGCAGATCTTCCTCTTAAGCGTTTATTGAGAGCGGCTTCATTGCCCGGCCTGAGTGGGAGGAACGATCTCAAGGCCCAGCTGTTTCAGCCATAACAGGTTATTACTGGCAATCCATTCGTCTGTAATTTTGCCGTTTTGAATATGAAGCAGGCTCATTCCCGGAACGTCCACCGTTTTACCGGTGGGGGGCATACTGCCCGGGCCGCTATTGGTCCCGGTAATGGTCCATCGCACGGTGACTGCGTTGGAGGCAAAGACAATCTCGTCAATTCTGATATGAAAATCGGGATAAGCAGTTCGCCAGTACTTAATTTCATATTTGAGAGAGTCCAGTCCTTTCACCGGCTGATAGCGGGGCGTCATGCGCAGTTCAAATCCCGCAGCTGCTACCTTGTCCAGCAGATCCACATTGCCGGTGTTCCAGGCCGCCAGGTACTGGTCAACTAGCGGTTTATTGCGGGCTTCAGGATTAACCTGCCGGCAACTGAAATTTAAAATGGTGATGCAGATGATAAAACAGATTCCGAGTGATAATAACTTTTTCATGAGGGGCCTCCTGTATTTGAACCTGTATATACGGTTGAAATGCAAGGCATTGCAAACCTCTTCCTGAGATGTTTTATTCCCAAGCAAGCATTGTTGTAACGAATTATTCGGAATAGATACCAACCATTTGTCCTGTCATTTTTCCTAATCGCGTATTTCCGTAAACAATACCTTTTGCGGTTCTTCTCGTGTCACTTTGGCAACCCGGTGCCGCATCCCCTGCCATACAAGGTATAATATGGGAAGGATTCCGATAATGAAAACCATATCACCGGGCAGCCGTAACCATTCAATCAGAGTATTGGAATGGGAGTAAAGAAAATCAAGAGACCTGGCCTCAAAATAGCCTTCGCTCACCGAATGGTAAAGCTGGATAATCCCCAGAGGAAAGAGAGTGACAAAAGACGTCCAGGCCAGACCGATGTTGAGCATCCAGAAGCTGGTTTCTGCGGCTTTATCCGACCAGCGGTCTGCAGGAATCAGGTAGCGCAGGCAGAATAGTGCCAGACCCACAGCATAAAAAGCCAGAATGGCCAGAGCCACACAGAAAAATATCCCGGGGAGATTAAGCCGCTTTTCGCTTTTCAGCCGACCCCTCAGTACCCGGTACAGCATAATTACCCAGAAGAACAATCCCATAATAAGCAGAATCTGCCAGAACCGTTTCAGATCCAGGTACTCCCAGCCCTGTACACCAGACCATAAGGAATTTCCGGTGATATTTAATCGCTCATCTGCCATCTATGCACCCGTATGTGAACAATCAGAAAGACAAGAACAGGGCTATTTTCATTATACAAAATTTAAATGATTATGTCAATATCGCCGGAAAGGCGCTAGGTAGTGGAGGATGGCAGGGAAAACACTATTTGCTTACAGTGAATCATTTGAATATTAAATTCACCGCATTCCTGGTTTAAACTTTTTAAAAAGGCCTTAACCTGCAGGATCTCTGCTCAGCTTGCAATCTCTATAGTGTAATAAACCCAAAATGGATTATTTCAAATTTTAAAGAAACACTTTCCTGCTATATTCGTTAATAGAGTAATTTTATAAATGATTATTTACTTAGTTCAGCACTTTGGACCGACTTTTATGATCTGATATCTTGATACGGAAGGAACTTGTCTTGAACTCATCACCTGCTATGGTAACCCGCTGTATGATTGATTTATCTATTCCCGCCGCCTGGTACCCTGCCTGCTGACGCATATCAGGCAGGGGAAGAGTTCTGACATGTCACGGTCTTGTTCTATTAAATTATTATATCTGGATGTATATTCACGAAGCTGAAGAATGCACATAATGTTAATTTCATAAATACACGGGCACTATGAAAATTTTCCCCCTTACATTCCTTGTTACACTGTTACCTTTTTTCTTCAGCCTGCAGGCCTCCGGGGGGACCATCAGCGGCTTTGTGACTGACAGCACCAGCGGGGAAAACCTGATTGGTGCCAATGTATTTCTGGAAGGACAGCTAACAGGTAATTCCAGCAATGAACACGGATATTATGTTCTTCATCCCGTTTCCGCAGGTAATTACGTTCTGAAAGTATCCTACATCGGTTACGGGACCGCTAGCATTACAGTTACTCTGGGTCCGGAGGAGAAAAAGTTTCTGAATATCTCTCTGATTCCGGAGGCCGTGTCAGGAGATGAGGTAATAGTTTCAGCCGAGGCGCTCACCAATGCCCGGGAAATCAGTCTGAGCCAGGTGGACCTGTCCGTGCAGAGCATCCGCGATGCACCCCGGCTGGGCGAGGCCGATCTATTCCGGACCCTGCAGGCTCTTCCCGGCGTCATCGCTGAATCCGACTTCAGTACCGGCCTGGTGGTACGGGGAGGTAACACCGATCAGAACCTGATTATGCTGGATGGAATTACTGTATATAATCCGTCACATATGGGCGGTTTATTTTCCAATTTTTTACTGGATGCCACACGCGATGCCCAGTTTCTGAAAGGCGGCTTTCCGGCCGAATACGGCGGACGCATGTCTTCCGTTCTTAATGTAATAAGCAAATCAGGAAACGCCCGGAAATTCACCGGCAGCGCAGGTGTCAGTGTGCTCAGCAGCCGCCTGTCCCTGGAAGTCCCGGTGGGCAGAGGTTCTCTCCTCCTTGCAGGTCGCAGAACCTATTTCGACCAGATATTGACTCTCATGAATAAGGAATTCCCCTATTATTTTTATGATTTCCAGGGAAGTTTTTACCAGGATATCTCCCCCTATGACCGGCTGTCCGTCAGCGGTTATTTTGGCAATGATGTACTGGACTGGAACCAGTTGAATTTTAACCTGAAATGGGGTAACCGCACGGTTTCTGCCAACTGGCGGCATGTGTTTTCACCGCAACTTTTTTCGAATTTCATGATAGCCGCCTCCAATTTTACAACCACCGTCCTGCTGGGCGGCGATCAGGGAGTTAACAGCAGCAATGATGTTTTCGACTATACCGTCAAGGGGGATCTCAGCTATCTGTTTTCGCAGCGCAATATACTTAAGTTCGGCTTTGAATATAAGAAACTGAAATTTAATTACCAGGATATTTATGATGACCGGACCCTGTTCCGCCTTCTTCAGAAACCGGTTGAGACATCAATATATCTGCAGGATGACTGGCAGATACATCAGCGCTGGATTATAAAACCGGGCCTTCGCCTGAGTTATTTTACATTGAATGGAAATAAAATATATGCCGAGCCCCGCCTGTCGGTTAAATATAAATTACGTAGCGGAGAATACCTGACCTATGCAACCGGCATCTACCGGCAGTTTATCTTTACCGTGCAGGATGAATACAATCCAACCTTCATCAACAGCTGGTTCGCCATCGATCAGACCGTTCCGGCGGGACAATCCCTTCATAACATTATTGGCTACGAGAGAGAACTCTGGACTACCACGGTGCTGCAGATCGAATTCTATTATAAAACGCTGGATAATATGCTGACCTACCGCGAAAAACGGTCTTCGGTTGATGAGGAATTGGGCACTGCCGTAAAAGCAGCCGATTTTTTTGTTCCCACCGACGGTTACTCCTACGGCACGGAAATTTTTGTCCATAAGAAATATGGAAAGATAGCCGGCTGGTTCGGTTATACCCTCAACTGGGTTAAAAAATCTCTGGACAACTATACTTATTTTGCCTCCTTTGACCGCCGTCATAACATAAACCTGCTCTTTAGTTATGAAATTGGCAGAAACTGGCGTTTTTCCCTGCAATTCAATTACGGATCGGGCTTTCCTTATACCCGGGTGGAAGCAAGTTATGAGGAAAGGGACGGGGGGCTGGTGAAGCGGCGGCTGATATACGGCCAGCGCAATCTCTTCCGTTTTCCGTCTTATCATCGCCTGGATATCGGATTCAGTAAATATTTTAAATGGCTGGGGATGAAATGGCAGTTCGATACCCAGGTTGTTAACCTCTATAACAGAGAAAATGTTTTCCTCTATGAATGGGATTTTGATAAAAATCCGGCTGAACGAACCATCATCTCCATGCTGCCGGTGATTCCATCCCTGGGAATTTCAACCACTTTTTAAGGGAATGATTTATATGAAAAATAAAAATTATGTTATGGTATTTTCGGTTATTTTGCTGTTGATGCTGCTGGTCCCGGGATGTGAAAATCCGGCCGAATATACCCACGTTCCGAAACTGACCGTTAATTCTGAACTAAAGGAGGGATATCCCATTGATTCGGTTTTTGTGACCCAAAGTGTTGATATCACCCGACCATACAATACCGAGGAGCAGCGCGTGCAGCAGGCAGATGTACGAATAAATGGAGTAAAACTGGCGGAATACGATACGTGCCGCGGTGTTTATTATTATCCCGATCCCGACTTTCGCGTGCAAAGCGGGGAAACCTATTTCCTGGAGGTAAATTACCAGTCGCAGACCGTTTATTCGCAAACCACCGTACCTCAACCTCTGCAATTTAATGCCCCGGGGGTGTCCGACGGCGACACGGTTCAATATATTGCCGGCACCAGCTGGTTCTCCGATGAATTTTTCACTCTGGTCTGGCCGGGTTATAACAACAGCCGGATCTATCGCATCATATCCCGGGCGGATTCCGCCAAACCCAAATATTTCATCCAGGATGACCGTCCAGAAGCAAACGTTTTCAAGGGAGAAGAGAAGGACCGCCTGAACCCCGGCATCTGGTGGGTGGCGGATACCTATGCCCGCATCAACTGGATGTATTTCAACTGGACCGGCTGGCATGACATCATCGTTTCCGCCATGGACAGTAACTACTACGATTACCGCCAGGGGATTCTTTTTGGTGAACAGGGCGGACAGAACTTCAGCCCGGTGGTAAAAGGAGGATACGGATTATTCTGTTCCTCCGCCAGCGATACTCTGCGCATTTTTATTGTGGAATAGGTTTCTGCCCATGAGACAGCCACCCAAAGGATAAGATTAAACATCAAAGATTAATAAAACCATAAGCGAAAAGAGAAAAAAGCAGTCGACGATCAACCTTCAAGGCTCTGGGGCAAGCCGGCAGAAATCCGGTATCAAACTAATTAATACAAATTTTTTTATTCCCCGGGCTTGAAGGTTAGAGCTATTTGTATTCATGATATGGATTTTTGTGAAAGAAGCAGGTTAAATGACTTTTTTTCTTTTTCCTTTTCGGTTTTTCCTTGTCTTTTATCCCTGACCCGGATCCTGTTGCTGAAGCCCGGATCCCGGATTTACCTTATGCGCTACGCTTTTTATTGCTGTCACCTTATGATTACTTCTTTTCCTGCCGGCCTTCAGGCACTCGCTGCCAGCGAAAGGGGCTAAAATCGGTTCCTCTGTCATAGTAATCTTCCTGCTCGGAGCGTTTCAGAGAATTGACGATCAGATAGGTAAAGGGGGTGGCGGCGGTTTCATACAGAACTTTAAAGAACCATTGGGATAAAATTGCCATTTGCAGCTCGGAGAACTGAAAAATATTCCAGAAGGCCACCATAATAAATATCAGGGAGTCTGCTCCCTGCCCGATGACGGTTGAACCAATGGTCCGCATCCAGAGGAAACGGCCCCGAGTTTTAATTTTTATTTTTGCCAGAACAAAAGAATTCAGAAATTCACCCACCAGGTAGGCCGCAAAGGATGCGAGCAGCAGCCGGGGAGTAAATCCCAGTATGCTGTCATAAGCGCGCTGGGCCGCCGCCGGAGTGGAAAAGTATCCGGCTTTCCAGAATGAAGCTGCCGGAAGTACACCGGCCAGCCAGATGGCCCCTACGGCTAATAGATTACACAGGAATCCGGTCCAGATTACCTGACGCGCCCGTGCATATCCATACACTTCCGTCAGTACATCACCAAAAATGTAGGTAATGGGAAAGAGAATAACACCTGCCGGCAATACCAGTCCGAACAGGTGAATGATCTTTACCGCAATTATATTCGAAACGAGCAGCGTGGTAACAAACACTGCCGTTATCAGCGGTAACCAGCGATAATTTTTTGCGCCCATTGCTATCCCATCCGGCATTTAATTATACCATGCCTGTCACTTTTCGCCAAGCGAAGCCTTCGCTTCCGGGGTTTTGGTGTGCTCCGCGGTTACGGTAATTCCGATACCCCCACGCGGATTGAATATCCCGCGTACCCGGCACCAGTGCGGATCCAACGCCTTTACCAGGTCATTCAGAATGGTGTTTGTCACATGCTCATGAAAAACCCCTTCATCCCGGTAAGACCATAGATATAATTTAAAAGATTTGGATTCTACAATCCGCCGGTCGGGAATATACTCCACTACAATATCTGCAAAATCCGGCTGTCCCGTTACCGGACAAACACAGGTGAACTCCCGGGTTTCCAGTTTCACCAGATAGTAACGATCGGGATTACGGTTAGCAAAATGTTCCAACTTTTTGCCAGGATGGGCCGCGCTGCCCAGAATGGTAAGATTGTTATTTCTGTCGATATTTTTCCTTGCCATGTCTTAAAAACCTCTTCTATTTAAGGTGCGGGTTATTGTTATAACCGGGCTTGAAATTTATAGCGGTTCAGCGGGAGAATCAAACGAATTCCCCATTGATTCCACTGCGCAATAATATAAAATCTTTTTGGGGATAGTCGAGACTTTTGTACTGGATAAAACAGGGTATTTTTTGTCTAAATAAGGCAGTTTGAAGTAAAGAGTCGAAATCAATGAATGCTTTTCCCCCTGAATTTTATTATTTTTTACCGAAAGCAAGCAGGTAATTTATGAACGAAAGAAAAAAGACCGTTGTATTGCTGAGCGGTGGTCTGGATTCAACAACAGTCGCGGCTCTGGCCGCAAAAAAGGGATATGATATTTATGGCCTTACTTTCCGCTACGGGCAGCGTCATGTTTTTGAAATTGAGGCGGCCCGGAAAGTAGCGCAATTTCTGCACATCAGGGAACATCTTATATTGAACATTGATTTGCAGGCAATCGGTGGATCGGCACTTACCGGCTCGCTAAAAGTTCCGAAAGGACGCTCCCTGGAGGCTATTGCCGGAGATATTCCGGTAACCTATGTTCCCGCACGTAATACTATTTTTCTGTCCTTTGCCCTGGCATTGGCGGAAGTCAAAGATACCCGGGATATTTTCATCGGTATTAATTCAGTGGATTACAGCGGATATCCTGACTGCCGGCCGGAATACATCCGCGCCTTTCGTAAAATGGCAAATCTGGCCACCCGGGCGGCGGTAGATGGCAAACAAAAGATAACCATTCATACTCCGCTGCTGAACATGAGCAAAGCGGACATCATCCGGAAAGGGATGTCCCTGGGAGTGGATTACAGTCTGACCCACACCTGTTACGATCCTGATGAAAACGGAATTGCCTGCAGTAATTGCGATGCCTGCCTTTTACGATTAGAGGGCTTTGCCGAAGCGGGGTTTCGGGATCCCCTGCCTTACCAGAAAAAGTAGAGTGAAAATGTCCCGGTCATTTATTCGTTTCTATCAGTCTCGGGGCGGAAAGGGGGAGGACCGTGAAAGAGGGAGAAATTCCTTTTTTCCCGGAAAGTATCCGTGAGACAGCAGCGCCGGGATTTTTTTAGGCTGTGCGGGAATTACTGCAGGGTTAACATCCACAGAACGGTAAACGCCACGCCCAGCGAAAGAAACCACAGTGCAAATAAGACCAGTCCCTGTCTCAACGTTTTTGCCATTCTTTCTCCATAAATGGTTTTTTTCATTCTCGACCGCATTGGGATCAACATTAGTTTTTTAAATTCATCCGTGAGTTTTACCGCGAGGGTAACCTGAGTTATAATGCGTGCAATCTTCCCTGAGACTGCTTGAATTTATTCATAACAATGGGAAGACTATTTGATTTCTTTCACAAAAATACTAAATTAAAATTGAAAACAGCCTGTTGTGGAGATCATTATAAGCGGAGAACAATTAATGCTCAGAGATCTTCTGATACGCAATCGCAGTTACCGCCGTTTTAAACAGCGTGAACTAGCGGATAAAGCTACCCTACTGGATCTGGTGGATGGTGCGCGGTTGTCTCCTTCCGCCGGTAACAAAAAACCCCTCAAATACCTGTTATCATTTACCCCGCAAAGGAATGCCCTGATATTTCCCTGTCTCGCCTGGGCAGCTTACCTGAAAAACTGGCCGGGCCCGGCAGAAAGCGAACGGCCGGCAGCCTACATTGTTATTCTGAGGGATACCACCATAAGCACCAATTTGAATTGCGATCACGGCATTGCCGCCCAGAGCATCCTGTTGGGCGCAGTGGAAAAGAACATGGAAGGGTGTATTATCGCCTCTGTTCGCCGGGAGCAATTACGCAACGTGCTGAATATTCCGGATCATCTGGAAATTCTTCTGGTGATGGCCCTGGGAATACCACAGGAAAAAGTACAACTGGAAAATCTTCCGACTGATGGAAGCATTGCCTACTGGCGAGATGAGCAGAATATCCACCACGTTCCCAAACGATCCTTGGAGGACATTGTCATTTTACCGGAAGATGAATTATAAAGCCCTGCTAACACCAGACTGTTCAAAGTTTAAGCGGGAAATCCGTTCCGTAAATTGTTAGCAGAGAAAGGAAAGAAAATGGATTTCGGTTCTGCATTTCAGGCACTGACCACCACTGAAAAAGTAGCGCGGACGGTTGATTCCCTCATAAAGAACAGCCGGGGACACAAACGGGCCGTTCTGAGGGAACTGCAGGAGAATATTCATCTGCTTCTGCTGGTGAGAAATGAACAGTTTCCTGCGGAGAAGGTGATACCCAGGCTGGAACGGAAACAGTATCTGGCCGCGGCGGATGCCGGTTTTAATTTCAGGTAGATAAAACGCCCAGTCTTGAAAGACAAGACGATACGGAAGGTCCCGCAGTTTAAAAAATATGTCGGGTGGTCTACCGAACGTTTACTGGAAAATATTTATGTTAAGGTTAAACAGCTGCAAACCATTGTTGAGATGGAGGGGGGAAAGAAAAATGCCAACCTGGATCTGCGGGCCAAATATCTGCTGCGCTTAATGATTCTTCTGCTGAGCCATATCCATTCCTGAAATTCTACCCCAAATATTCCGGGAATTTATTCCCATATTTTTATCCTTTACCCCGCGATAAATCGTGGGGTATTTTATTAGATTTCACCGATGAGACAAATCATCCGGAACCATATCATTTTCGTCCATTTGCCAGGCGGGATGCTTCCGGCAATCTTCGCAGGGTGGCCATGGCCCATATTCCCAGCAGGGGACCGGGTACCAGTAAGGTAAATGCCCAGCCCCACCCCACTAATTCCACCATGGTTGGAATAATACGGATGGTAATCAGGGTGAGAAGAAATCCCAGGCTGGTCTGCAGTGTAAGAGCAGTTCCCATATATTCGGGATCGGATAGTTCACTGATACAGGCGGAATACTGGGCTGAATCGGCTACAATGGCAAATCCCCAGATCAGGCATATCCCGGTCAGTAAAGCCGGAGCAGCTCCCAGCAAATGTCCCGCCACCATGGCACAGGAACCACTGATCACAAGCGATACGATAGTGATAAGGGTTCGCCCCAGTCTGTCGGCCAGTTTACCGGCCAGCACACTTCCAACTCCTCCCACCGCAATCACAGCAAACGACCAGATGCCGCTCCAAATTACATCCACACCGCTTATTTCAAAACTGGCTGCCAGGAAAACCGGTATCCAGGCCCACATGGCATAAAGTTCCCACATATGGCCCAGATATCCGGCGTTGGCCAGAAATATATCCCGTTTTTTAAGAATCCTGGTAACATACCGCCAGTCAAAAGGAGGGCTTTTGGTTTTGAACGGGCCTTCCCTCACAAAAACAGCCGCTGCCAGTCCCCCCAGCATAGCAAAACCTCCTGCCAGATACAATACGGTTTGCCAGTGGTCCAGCCGGCCAAATATCCTGAGAATATGTGGAAAAGCGGAGCCGACCGTGAGTGCACCCACCAGAAGTCCGATACCCAGCCCCCTGTCTTTTTGTGTCCAGGTGGCCACTGTTTTCATTCCTACCGGATACACGCCGGCCAGACAAACACCGCTCATGAACCGTAAAAAAATAACCGGGAATACACCAGCCTGTGCCACGGGAGGAATCATGGCGGTCACTATTCCGGCTGTAGCGGAACTGGCAGCAATCAGCCAGCGCGAGGATATCCGGTCGGCCAGATTAAAAAATGCCGAGAGGAAGGATCCGGCTACAAATCCGATCTGAACCGACATGGTAAGCCAGGCCTGACCCGAATTGCTCAATTGCCAAATCTCTTTCAAAACAGGTACCACCGCGGATGCGGAAAACCACACACCCATGCCCATCATTTCAGCCAGGGACAGTAATAAAAGCATGCGGCGTTTTGTGGCAGAATTCGCGAGGTTTAACCGTACAATCGAATTTGCGGATACTTGTTTCATATTGACCCAACCGGATGTGACTGTAGAATTAAACCATATACTATGCACCGGTATAATCAGTCTGGGGAATACATGTGAGTGGGTTCACTCCCCTGGCCCCGCAGAATCTATATAAGAGAAGATGGGTTCATTGCTTACGCTTTAATTGCGGTCTGAAATTTCCGGCACCGATGCTGTTTTCAATATACCTGTTTTATTCATTAATGCCACCGATTTTTTGATGTAAATATGGAAAAATAAATCGTAAATCTTTCTGAAGGTTTATATGGGATCCTTTATGCCGCACCATAAATCGAGGACGGGCCGGTTTCAAAATTTGCCTGGGGTTTTAATCCCTGGCAATTTAAATCTCCCAACTCTCCGGTGAATTTCTCTCCGATTATGACACCGATTTTTTCAAAAATCTCTGATATTCCCGATAGAAAGATTTTTTCCGGTGATGGTTTTCCTGGTTTTTTATATAATCCCTCACCCGCCGGACCATAAAATGACTAACGGATATGGCTATATATTCTCTTTGCCACTCAAATCTATCTCTCAATAATTGCTTCCGGTTTATCCAGTAAGATGACTCTCTTTTCAGTAACTTTACAATTTGAGAGATATTTGGGTTAGGTTTCAGACTAATCAAGGCATGAATATGATCTTCGATTCCATTAATCTTATGCAGATGAATCCCTGCGGAAAGGGCTTTTCTGTGCATATGGGGAAATAATTTCATTCGGATCTCTTTTAATAAAACCGGTCGGCGATTTTTGGTGGACCAGATCAGATGAACCCAGCTATTAATATATGGTATCTCCTCTCCTCCCATTTTTTTATCAGAATATCCGGGGATAAATCCCCTGGTTTTATGGATATCTTATTGACCCCGCGATAAATCGCGGAGCTATTTTATTTATAAATTTCCGATGTTGGCCCAATTTATTCAATTCAAGGCACTGTTTCAATCGATATCCTGCTCGATGATAAAAATCTTTCGGACTGGATGGTTTGCCTTTTTACTTATCTTAAAAGATATAATCGGGTTTCAAAAATTGCCGGGGGTTTTAACCCCTGGCAATTTAAATCTCCCGATTCTCCGATGGATAAATCCCCGTATTATTTGTGAATCCTCTTTTACTCCGGGATAAATTACAGGGATCATTATTGATAATTCCGGAAGGGATAGATCGATCGACCGCTTAAATATTTGAAATATTCAGAACTCGTATTATATTAAGAAAAGGCTGGAGGCACACGATGAAAAGAAGTTCTCTGGCAGCCGCTTTTCTTTTTGGTTTTTTTATAACCATTCCGGTTATGGTTCTTACCTATTTTGTCAATCAGGGTGCAAACCTGCCCTTCCCGGTATACGATCTGTTTGACTTCCTGGCCAGGGTTCTTCCCGGTTCGGTGGTTACTTTCGGAATACATCTGATTGAAAGCATCGCTGATTTTACTCAACCCGGCCAGATATCCCGCAATGCCAAACTGGCTGAACATTTTATTGCCCTGGCACAGTTTGCGCTAATGGGAGGGCTGTGGGCGATGGTATTAACCTTCCTGGGGCGATGGCTGACGGAAAGGTATCTGATCCTGAGTGGTATTGGATCTGGGATAATATTAGGAATTATTTTTATCCTGATCAGCCGGATTCTCGGCTCATCCACTTCCGGACCGATTCCCGCTTTCCCCTGGCTCCTCTTTATCTTTGCCACCTGGGGAGGAAGCATAAGTGGATTAATCTCTTCATTGCAGGACATAAAAGATGAAGAAGGGGCGTCGCGCCGTTCTTTTATTTACCTGGCCGGCACAGCTGTTCTAGCGGTTATTACCGGTGTGCCCGGTATTCTTTTCAATCTGACCCGGGGAGGAAGTATGGCGGAAAGTGAAGCGGGGTCTGCCCTCTTCCATCCTGAAGTTACCTCCGGTCCCGCCGCATCTCCTTCTGCACTGGTATTAGATAACCGCATTGAACCGGCACCCGGTATGCGTTCCGAAATCACCTCCAATGCGGATTTTTATCGCGTGGATATTAATTCCGTGCCCCCCCGAATTGATGCACAACAGTGGCGTTTGAAGGTAGGAGGCAAAGTGCAGCATCCCCGGGAATTTACCTTGCAGGATTTAAAATCGTTCCCGGCCATTTCTCAATATATTACCCTCCGATGCATCTCCAATCCGGTAGGTGGCTCTCTGATAAGCACCGCCCTTTACACCGGGGTGCCGCTGAAGTCAGTTATGGATGCGGTGGGACTTCTGCCGGAGGCTCGCCAGGTCCATATTCAATCGCAGGACGGTTTTTATGAAAGCGTAGTTATGAGCGATCTGCAGGACGAGCGCACATTGCTGGTCTATGAAATGAATCAGCAGCCACTGCCGGCAGCCCATGGTTTCCCCTTGCGGCTTTATATTCCCAACCGATACGGAATGAAACAGCCCAAGTGGATTATCAGCCTGGAAGCTATCGATCATGAGGGCTCCGGTTTCTGGGTAGACCGGGATTGGAGCAGGGAAGCCCTGGTTTATACCACCTCAGTGGTGGATAATGTAGCCGTGAATCAGCCCGCTGCCGGCAAAACCCTGCCGGCGGGAGGAATTGCCTGGGCCGGAGATCAAGGTATCGGCCGGGTGGAAGTACGCGTTGATAATGGACCCTGGCAGCAGGCAGAATTGCGGAAACCCCCTCTCAGTCCGCTCACCTGGATCCAGTGGCGGGCCATGATCAGTACCGGCCAGGGAAAACATACCATCCAGGTAAGAGCCTATGATCTTAAAGGAAAGCCTCAGACCATCAGAAAGAAAGACACCGGCAGGCTTGATGCAGAGACGGGTTTGGATGAACTGAACTTCACCGTGACATAACTTCTTTCGCAGCTGGCGGAAGACTTTTTTTTACCGGATTATCTTTAAATAGCAACCAAACCGGACAAACCGAAAGAGAAAACCGGCTAATAAAAAGCGCTGTGTACGACAGTGCTTTTTGTCTATAGTTAAACCTCTTCCGCTCAGAGCTGGAAAAGGTAGGAGAATTTAACCTGGAAGATTTTATAAGAAGAACCGAAGGAGGGGGTGACTTCCACACCCTGCCGGTCATTAAGGGGGTTGGAGTCAAATCGCTCGGTGTACGCAACATACAGGAAACTTCCGGGCCGGAAATTATAGGCGATCAGGTAATAGGTATCCAGACAGTTTTCCATGCCTTTATACTGTAAAATCAGCCGGGCATTCAGATTTCTGGTGAAATTATAATAGAGTTTTGACTGCCAGACCTGATAATACTTATTTGCCAGCTGGCCGGTATCATCATCAATCAGTTTAACCAGGCAGCGGTTCTGGTTCAGTTCTATCGAGAACCTGTTGCTGGGCTGAAGCCGTACAGACGTATAACAACTCCAGCTGTATCCGGTGCGATATTTATCCTGGGAGTGATTAATATTGAAATAAATTTTAGAATTATGGTCATTTTCCATCCAGATCCAGTAACTCAGACTGGGATAAATGACTTCATCAACCCGGTCGGAATATTTACCGTCACCGCGTCCTGCTCCAAACATCCAGTAGTTTATGGTTTGAGCCCAGAAATTATAATTCCAGTTATAGGAAAAAGTTTTGTTATCAAAAAACGGCTTATTTTGAAAATTTTCACCGGATAAATTAATGTTGTTTCACATTTTACGAATGCCCATTTTTTAAAAGCGGGGTGCAATCTGCACCCAGGTTCCGGAGCTGCGGAAATTATTGTAATCATAAAATCCCAGATCATTACCCATAAAATGGGTGGCTTGTTCCTGATAAAAGGTTGAAAATTTGAAAAAATCACTGTAAGGGGAAAAATAGATATTCAGAGAATGATTATAATTCTGATGCTCCCGGGTAAAAGATTTAACACTCTCGAAGGAAAGACTGTAATTGTTTTTAAACTTCAGACGGCCATCCAGTCCGATAATCCGGTTATATTCCGGCGCATACTCCTTGCTCATGGCAATGATACCCAGCTGGGAATTATTAGAGAAATCATGGCTCATTCGCAATACATTATAGTAGGCCAGGCTTCTGGTTCCTGCCGGAAGATCATCGTCATCTATCTTGCTCTGTATTCCGACATCATTATCGTTAAGTGCCTGAATTAAACCGACTACCCGGCTTCCCAGTTTCCCGGTGGTTTTCAGGCCATAAACCGGTTCATTAATTCGCCGGGAATAGAAAAGTGCCATCCGGTATTCGCCATCGAACATTGAATTTCCGGCAGTATTAAAGATGGACGCACCCTCCAGAAAGAAGGGTCGTTTTTCGCGAAGTATAAATGGATAGCGACTGAGATTAATCTGGTCCTCATCAGCATCTATCTAGGCGTAATCCGGATTTACCGTCAAAACGGTGGTAAGATTACTGGTTACACCATAGCGTACATCCACACCGGTACTAACGTTTTTATTATCGCCGGAAAATGGGGTCGGACGATCCTGGCGGTAACCGGAAGAAAGATAAGGCAGCACTTTAAGATTCATTCCCGGTTCGATACCATCCAGGGCGTCACCCGCAACCAGTAGGCGGTCAGCAGAAAGACAAGATGAAAAATGAAGGATAAAAGATAAAAGAACCCAGTATTCCCGACTCATGTTTACCTCCTGTTGACTTGCCGGACTAGATCTTCCGTGATTTAATCAATAAAGAATATCCAGTATTAAGACTTCCTGAATAGCTTTTTAAAGCTAATAGCAAGGACTCGTAATATTTTTAACATGCTGTTGTGATCTTTCCATTTATCCCCTACATTCCTGAAAAAATGATATATAAGGACGGTCATTATGGAGAAAAGCGTCGTTCACCTGTTGCTTAACAGTATTCAAAATTATCCGGATAAGGATGTTTTCCGGTACAAGAAAGAGGGTCGTTACCAGGGTATGACCTATCGCGAATTCGGAGAGAAAATCGAGATCTTAACGCATGCATTGAAGGTGGCGAACCTGGGATCCGGAGACCGTATCGCCATTCTTTCCTATAACCGTCCCGAATGGCCCCTGTGTGATTTTGCAATTTTTTCTCTGCGCGGGATATCCGTTCCCATCTATCATACTCTGCCGCCTGATCAGATTCGGTATATTCTGAAAGACGCCGGTGCACATGCCATATTTGTGGAAGACCAGCTTCAATATGATAAAATCAGGCAGATCCGATCGGACTGTCCCGACCTGCAGTATGTCTTCCCCATGACCGGCATCAGCACCCAAACAGAGGAAATGCTTTCCTGGGAACAATTACTGGCCCTGGGTGAGGAAAGCCGCCAGAACACTCCGGAATTTTACCGTGGAAGTATTGATAAAATTAAATCCACTGAAACCTGCAGCATTGTTTATACCTCTGGGACCACCGGAAACCCCAAGGGGGTAATGCTGCACCACAGAGGTTTCGTCCTGGACATCATTAACAGTGAAAGCGTTTTCGGAATTCTCCCTGAGGATATTTTCCTTTCATTTCTGCCTCTGAGCCATTTGTACGAACGGCTGGGAGGCCACTGGTGCCCCCTGTACCGCGGTGCTACCATCGGGTATGCCGGGGATATTACCACGGTAATAGATGACATCCAGCAAGTCCGTCCTACCGTGATGGTGAGCGTACCGCGTCTGTATGAAAAAATAAACAGTGTGGTTATGGATCAGGTGGAAAGTGGGTCCACCCTCAAGAAGAAAATATTTTACTGGGCGCTGAAAAACGGGCAACAATACCAGCAGCGTAAAAGGAATGAAACATTAAACGGCTGGATAACCGCAAAAAACAAGCTAGCAGAAAAACTAGTCTTCAGTAAAATAAAACAAAAACTGGGCGGCCGTTTTCGCTTTCCCATTTCCGGCGGTGCCCCCCTCTCCACCGAAACACTCAAATTTTTTGAAGCCATGGGATTATATATCATCGAAGGCTATGGTATGACGGAAACCCACCTGATTATCACTCTAACCCCTCCCGGGTCCACCAAATACGGATCATGCGGCAAACCTATTCCCGATGTGGAGGTTAAGATTACAGAAGACGGAGAGATTCTGGTGCGGGGCGAAACCATTATGGCCGGGTACTACAAAGATCCCGGGCAGACGGCTGAGATAATTGATCCGGACGGCTGGTTACACACGGGAGACGTGGGATATCTGGATGAAGACAACTTCCTCTATATTACCGATCGCAAGAAAAACATCATAGTAACTGCCGGGGGCAAAAACGTTGCGCCGGCTCCCATCGAAAATTCTCTGAAGTTGAGCAAGTATATCGATGATGCCTGCGTAATCGGTGACCGGCGCAAATTCATCAGTGTTATCATTATTCCCAATTATGAAACTATGATGCGCTGGGCGACGGATAACAATATTTCATATTCTGGCCAGGAAGAACTGGTAAAACACCCCGAAGTGGGAAGAATGATGATGGAGGAGATTGAGCGGCTGCAGGCTGAGGCGGCCCGCTACGAGAAGATAAAAAAGGTCATCCTGCTGGCAGAACCGCTAACGGTGGAAAACGGCGAAATTACGCCCAGTCTTAAGATCCGGCGGAATGTTCTGGAGGAAAAATTCAGGAAAGATATTGACCAGCTTTATGATGAGGAATAAGTGAACGGATACCGGCAGTTGTCCCCAACTTTTAAGCAAAGAACAGGGCATATTAGGTAAAATCAGGTTCCAGGTGTCAGGTTTTAGCTGAAAATAGAAGAGAAATACGTACACGGTTAAAGTTGCAAGGATGCAAAGTGCATGGTGTGAAAACACCGGTCAGCATTCGGTTTTCTTTCTGATTCCTGGTATCTGGCGCCCGGTTCCTGAATTCTGTCTTTCTGCCATGCTTTAGCGCCATCCACTATGCATAGTGCTTTACACCCGCCTCCTGCTATATTTCTTGCCAGACGGTGGCCGATAATTTTTCATCATGCCACTGACTGCCTTATTAACAATTTTCTCGACCTGCTCAGAGCGGGGAATTTCCGGCAAAGCTCCCCGGGCAACTCCCCTCCACACCTTCTCTCTTGTTGATGCATCCACAAAATCCACGATGAGGGTACTGTTCAAAACCCACTCGAACCGTCATCTTTTTCTATGGAAGATCCGATTTTACAGAGGGATCCGCCAATGCCCCAGGTACTTATCCCCCCGAAATTGACACCCGGAATGTCTCAAAATTCTCATCTGTCCGGTGCAGAGGTTTTACCTTAAAGACTCAACATTAAAATTACAAACAATGCCCAGTATCTAAACCGGCTTTATTTTGAGGAATCCTTTTTTTTATTGAGATACCTGGTAACATTGGGATCAACGGATCGCAGGTGCAGATCGCTTTGGGGAAAGGGAATCTCTATTTTTGCTTCATTCAGAGCATTATTCACCTGAACAGTGACCTCACTTTTCAAATTAAGCCATTCTTCAAAATTATCCGTCCAGAAACGCAATGAAAAATTTAGGGAACTATCCCCGAATTCTTTAAAGAGCACCACCGGCTGGGGGCTTTTCAAAACATCTTCACGCCCCTCTGCTACCTTCTTCAGAATCTTGATAACTTTTTCTGGATCAGTCCCATACGCCACACCAACAAGTACTTCAATGCGGCGAAGGCGATCGGATAGCGTCCAGTTGACAACCTCACTGGATATAATGTTTCCATTAGGAACAATTACCTCAGCACCCTCATAGGTGCGGACGGTACTGGAGCGGATTCCGATGCGCAATACTATTCCCAGCAGGGATCCGAATTCAATGGTATCTCCCACCTTAATGGGACGTTCGAAAATCAGGATGAGTCCCGATACAAAATTATTAACCAGGTTTTGCAGGCCAAATCCGATACCCACACCAAGAGCACCCGCCAGTATAGCCAGACGGCTCAGATCCATACCGGCGGCGGCTATGGCGGCTAGAAAACCCAGGGCAATAATACAATAATTCAGCAGCAGGGAAATGGTGGCCGGGACTCCCCGAGAAAGATGAAGACGCGGATACACATCTTCTTCAAAAACGAAACGGATAAAACGGGAGATGAGAATAGATAACCATATGGCAAACAAAAAGGCAAGAACGTCACCCAGTGAAATATTCAGGTCCCCAACACTCAATTTTTTAATCAATATCGAATCCAATATATTCCACAGGGAAGTGAACAGGGTATAATTGATCAGAATATCATACAGCCAGAACCCTACTATCAGAAATTGTAGAGATTGTCGTAGCCTTGATTCCAGCAATTCCCGGTGCCGGCGTACCATTCGCAAAGATTGAGCGGCATTCGAATCCATTATTATGGTAATTAGCGCTTCTGCAATCCGGAGCAGGGTATAGAGAGCTATACCCATATAAATACTTTTTAAATAGGCGGTGGTCAGCAATATGGCTAAAGAAACATAACCGAATAAATTGGCCAGGAAAGACACCCCAAGAATAAACAGGCCAATACGGCCCGAGACGGTTATTAATTTCAAGAATTTGCCGGTTACCACTTTATAAAGTAATCCGCGTGGTCTCGCCAGCCAGAAAGTCCAGATGAAGGCAGAAATAGTGAGCAACAAGAGGAGCAGCCGCTGCAGTAAAAGCTGCTCAAAAGCCTGGTCATGGAGGCGGTGGAAGAAAAACAATGCCACCAGGTAATAGAGGGGGTTGCGAAGGGCTTGCGGCAGAAGCCCGGGAAGTATCCGCAACAACGGAAAAATAATAAAGATATTATAGAGCCGAAAAATTTCCTGCGGTGCATGAGGATAGACCAGGGGCGTTAATGCCAGGGCAATCAATAAAGCAACCGAAATGGGACGGGAGAGAACATGAATAACCGAGGCGGAAGACGAAGGATCGGCCTTGAGCCTTTTTAGACTGCGGCGTTTCAAATCATATACTAAAAACAGCAGGATCATAAATATGGCAAAATGCAATATTATGCGGTCTTTATTCCCCTCAATAAATCTGGTGAAGGTAGTTAATCTGCCTGTATGATATTTACGAAATTGTGCCTGAATTGATGAATCCGATTTTGCACCCAATACCTGCCACAGGGGTGGCCGGTCCGGTTCAAATAATCTGATCTGAGCTTGCTCAATCCCACTGTTCAATTGATTTAATATAGCCGAGACAATAATTGCATCATCTGATAAAATGTTCTGCAAAGATAAAATCATGTCCACGCGGCTTTTCAACTCTGTTTCCGCTTCGCTAAGATTACCCAGAACAGGCTGGATTTGCCTTGAAATCACTTCAGAGTAGCCTTCCCTACCCAGTGTGTCTTTCAGAGCGGTCCATCTGGTCCGCATTTTTGAAATATCCTGCAAACCCGAATCCACAATTTTCAAGCGTGACTCCAGGTATTTTTGTTGGCCACTCAATTGTTCAGATAAATAGTTCCATTGTTTGCGCAAATCTATCAAACCGTTAATGGAAATTTCCTGGAGGTTCTGCTTTCTGAAATTTCTTCTGGACTCATTAATCTGGGTATTCAGAACTTTTATTTTCCGTTGTACTATCCGGATGGTTTGGGGAGGAAGCAACTGCGAACGAAGATCCTGAACAGAGACCGCGGTCTGATCGGCTTCCTGAGTAATGTCAGATAGTGAAATACCCGCCTGGACGATGGTACTGTCCTTTTTGACGGAACCAGTATTCTGTGCGGATGTTTGTTGAAAAGTTATGCAGAGAAGAAAAAAAACCGTAAAGCCTGTAAAAAAAATGTTTTTACTCTTATTCAGGCTAATTTTCCTGATGATGTGCATGTCCGGTCCTCTCATTCAATATATAAGTCATGCATTTATATTCCTGAAGGTATAATCATAATCCTGCTCTCTTATTCAATGGAATAGACGCCAAAGCCGGCACCTAACAATTTTGTGGCAAAATTTACCTCAAAAACAAAGGAAAAACAAAGACAATCATACCCGGGATAATCAGGTTCAAATAATTACTGCTTCAGCACCGAAACGAAGCGTTGTGACTTTGTCCGGGGGGAACTACTGCGCGGGAGCGGAACGCCAGTCCAGCCACCGCCCGTCAGGACAGCGGCAAGCCTGGCAGCCGCACAGGAAGCAATCTCATTTTAGTTAAGTAAACTAACCCTGTTTGTAAATTCCGATGTCACAAATAATCAGCCGGGTACACGCAGATGAAAAGGGTTTCTCCCGGAATCAGGAATTGTTATATTAGTTGATCAGTAAACGGGATTATTTAAATAGAAACAAATAAAACTACTATCCAAGGGAATAAATCTACGGTGAAATTAGCTCATTTAGTTGTCGTTTTCTGTACGCTTTTATTGCCTGTCAACATTCAGACTGGTTTCGGACAGATTCCCTATCACCTGAAAACATCCCGGGAAGTAATCCTGGGTGGAAGCGGAGTGGTAATAGCCGGAATTGGACAGTACCTTAACAGTAATGTCAAACCACTTACTGCTAATGACATTAATCAGCTTTCACGTGATGATATTAACCGCTTCGACCGGAATGCCACGCACCAGTACTCACCCGATGCGGCCACATTTAGTGATGTTCTGGTTGCTGCAACCATTGCCTTACCGGTGAGTCTTTTAATATCCCGGGATATCCGAAACGATTTTTCCACTATCGGACTTATGTATGCGGAAAATCTCCTCCTGGTCAATTCTTTTTCTCTTATCACTAAAGGGTCAGTTCGCCGGATTCGTCCCTACGTCTACAATCCCGATGCTCCGCTGGAAAAGAAACTGACAAAAGAAGCAGTGCGTTCCTTCTATTCGGGCCACACCACTAATGCATTTGCCTCTGCAGTCTTTTTTTCGATGGTCTACAGCGATTATTTTCCGGATTCGCGATGGAGACCCCATGTATGGATCAGTTCGCTGGGAACGGCTTCACTGGTAGGCTATTTACGGTACCGGGCCGGTAAACACTTTTCAACAGACATAATAGTGGGGGCTGTTGTGGGAAGTGCCATCGGTTTTTTTATTCCCTACATTCACCGGCAGAAAAATACAAACTTTTCACTGGCACCACAATATCATGCAAAAAGCTTTGGCATCTGTATAAGTTTTTTTGTGAATTAAAGCAGGAGTTTGTATAAACCAGAAAAACAGAAAATAGAGAAAATATTAATTTTATATGGTTACCTCGGAATTAATATTATCAAAAATTTAGTCATTTAAAACCGGTAATAGTAATACAATGATTGTCCAGTCTCATAATATTTATGTGAAAAGCAATAAATGATTAAGAGAAATTGACTTAAGGCCGCATCAGATATTACTAGCGGGCGGTTTGAAGATCCATCAGTAATTACCGGTAACCGGAATTATAAGGCCAGTAAGCAGCTAATTTTTAGCAGATTCGATAGCCTGTGAAACATCCCCCTGATTGCGATACATGGTCGTTAGTGCCAATAAGGCGCTCTCCAGGGCTGGTTCCTCCTGCAGAACAGTTTTTAAAACCTTGATTGCTTCATCCGGTTGACCGGAAGAGTTCAACGCTATGTCATATACATACTGCAGGTTGGTGTCTCCACAACCAGGAATTCCTGAATGCCGCCACCAACGGATATATCCTGGCGACTATTTCATTGGGCCGGACGGGCACGGAAATGCCTTCCTGAGCAGGGGAAGCGATAAATATCCTCTGCTCAGCGGTAAAAACAGAAATCACGGCGTGGCCTGCATTCGCAGCTGGCGGGAAATGATTATCAGGAAAAACTATTGATTTCTACCCCATGGATTGAAAAATCTACGACCGGGACGAAGTTTTGCGCAACGGAATTTACTGACTCCGGTTATTTCTGTTTCTCAACAGCATAGAGCAGGACAATTGCGCGGGGAGCCACCTTTATGATATGGTCATCCACCGGTTGAGATTGTGGGATAGGATAAAAATCATGCGGGGGAGATTGGAATGTATCAATAATTCGGTTCCACTGTTTTTTCTTATCCAACCGGGGAATTTCAAATTCCAGTTCTTTCCAGTAAGCATTCATCATAACATGAAGTTGTTCATCTGCCTGGGGATGAATCAGTGTACAGGCCAGGCTGTGTGAATTATTGTTCCAGTCCGGTTTATGGAGCTTAACCCCGTGCCATACAATATGCGGTTGGCCGGAACCGGAATTTTCACTGAGTGAACCTTCATAGGAAAAAATATCCCGGGCCTGGGTAAAAGAAATGACTCCTTTTACGAACGCCAGCACGTTTTTATTTTCGTGCACCAGATCCCAGTTAAACCAGCTGATTTCATTATCCTGGCAATAGGCATTATTATTGCCCTGCTGAGTCCGCCGGACTTCATCTCCCATCAGCAGCATGGGAGTTCCCTGGGAAATGAATAAAAGTGTAAAAAAATTTTTTATCTGCCTGATACGCAGGTTCCGGATGTGGTGGTCTGCGGTTGGGCCTTCCACCCCGCAATTCCAGCTGAAATTTTCAGCGGCACCATCCCTATTATTTTCCCGGTTTCCTTCATTATGTTTCTCATTATAGCTGACCAGGTCATTCAGGGTAAATCCGTCATGGCAGGTGAGAAAATTGATGCTGCGATTGAAATCCCGCTCCAGGTTGGTGTAAATATCGGGACTGCCCAGAATCCGGTTGCCCAGATGCTGAATCATTCCTTCATCCCCCTTTACGAAACGGCGGATGTCATCCCGGAACCGTCCGTTCCATTCAGTCCAGCGGTCACCGATAAACGATCCCACCTGGTAGAGACCAGCCGCATCCCACGCTTCTGCAATAATCTTGGTATGGGCCAGCTCCGGTGCTGATTCTATGGCCCACAGGATAGGTGGGTTCGCCAATTGCTCGCCTTTTTCTCCCCGGCTGAGCACCGATGCCAGATCGAAACGAAATCCATCCACATGCATTTCCATCACCCAGTATTTCAGGCAGTCCAGAATCAGCCGTCTGACCACCGAATGATTGGCATTAATGGAATTACCGGTTCCGGTGTAGTCTTCATAACGGGATTTATCCTTCCCGAGAATATAATATGCCTCATTTTCCAATCCCCGCAGGGAGAGAGTGGGGCCCTGCTGATCACCCTCAGCAGTATGATTGAAAACTACGTCCAGAATCACCTCAATTCCCGCTCTATGGAATGCTTTCACCATATCGCGGAATTCATTAATAGTTCCCAGCGGATCCTTGATGGAGCTGTATCCGCAGTGCGGTGCAAAAAAACCCACAGGATTATATCCCCAGTAATTTTTGAGGGGTGCAGGGGCATCCTGTTCATCAAACTGCTGCACCGGCAACAGTTCCACAGCAGTAATTCCCAATTCCTGCAGATAGGGTATTTTTTCAATTAATCCGGCATATGTACCCCGTTTCTCTGGGGAAAGGCCCGAGCTGGGATGGCGGGTAAAGCCGGCTGCATGCATTTCATAAATAACAGATATTGCATAATCCGTGCCCAAAGGAGTGTCATCTTCCCAGTCGTAGGCACGGGGATCCACCACGACACATTTCATGGCGTGACCGGCATTATCACCGGCTTTGATGGCCGCCTCACGCTGATAATTTTTACCTGCCACCACCGTCCGTGCGTAAGGGTCAAGAAGAACCTTTTTACCATCAAAGCGCAACCCCTTATCCGGATCAAAAGGTCCGTGGACACGGTAAGCGTAAAGCTGGCCTTCCTGAACACCGCGGACATAGGTATGCCAATAGTGAAAAGTCCGGTTACGGGCCGGATCGAGGGAGATAGTCCTGCCGGGGTGAGGGTCATCCACATCATCAAAGAAGAACAGTTCCACCTTCCGGGCATTTTTAGAATAGAGCGAAAAATTAACACCTCCATCATAAAAGGATGCTCCCAGCGGATAACTGCGACCAAACAGTTGTACCGGATTGTTCGAATTGCCTGTTTTTTTCATCATATGATGTTACCCACGAATATTTTTACATTGTCAGCTGCAAAAGGCCAGTTCTATGCACCTCATTTATCACGGAGGGAACCTTTTTCCACCACATGATAATCTAATCATCTATTTATGACACTGCCTTTCACGAAACTCATAAGTGATGATATTGCATAATATACGGGGTATAAAAAACTCCAATTTCCTAACTTTTCATAAGATGTTGTTTTTATTCA
>Ga0315555_1000119_pt1 | contig 49033 bp, 54 predicted proteins | sample SalMarSW160380MG_FD_202113 | JGI IMG/M metagenome (GOLD analysis project Ga0315555, IMG submission 202113) | Salt marsh sediment microbial communities from the Plum Island Ecosystem LTER, Massachusetts, United States - Salt Marsh Sediment SW1603-80 ... | reverse complement strand
TGCAATAGCTACAATCACAAGTAAAAATAAAAGGTTAGAGGCACCAAATATGCTGAAGATAATTCTCGCTATTCCATAAATACCTACTTTTATTGCTATTCCGGATAAAACTGCACTTACAGTGGATGGCGCAGATGAATGGGCATCGGGAAGCCAGGCATTTAATGGAAAGATTGCAGCCTCCACCCCCATTCCAGTAATAAAAAGAATGATGGGAACAAATAATTGTATTGAACTGACCGTATTAATATTTTTTGCAATACTTGCCATATTTAAAGTGCCGAATTGACCATATATAAGACCTATTGCAATCAACATAAAGGAAGAACCAATAGAACCCTGAATTAAATATTTTGAGGCGGATTCTATGCCCGCCTTATTTCCAATATAGGCAACCAATGCATAGGAAGAAATACAGAGAATTTCATAAAAAACAAAAAGATTAAAGATATCTGCTGTTAGAACAACCCCCGTTGCGCCGGTTAAAAGTATAAGGTAAAGTATATGATACTTTTGAGTAGCACCCTCTTTTATATACCCTAATGCATAGATGGATACAACAAACCCTACGAGGGCAATCAGAATCGCGAATATCAAACCCAAAGGACCTGCAAACAGGTTAATACTGAAAGAGGGAAAAAATCCTCCAAGGGAACTCGTTATTGGTTTTTCAATAACTTTGGGTAGGAGATACAGAGAAAAGACTAAATTGAACAGCGTTGCAATCGTTGGAATAAACTTTTCTATCTTCTTAGAGAGTGTTCCAAAAAGCGGTATTGAAAATGAAAAACCTAATGGCACGGCAATAAGCAGTATAGGCTCCAGCATTTCACGTCCCCCAAATCCAGGTCCAGATCAGATCACTTCAATCCTTGAAATTCCAATACTTTTTAATAGTGACTTAAAAAGAGTTACCAGCGCTGCTCCTTTATTTTTCTCATATCAAGAGTCTCATAATGATGGTACAGCCTGATTGCAAAAGATAGGGCCAGCGCAAGAATCGCAACACCAATTACGATTGCTGTAAGAACAAGCGCCTGAGGCACCGGATCTACCATATTTTGAGGATTCAGATTCGGCTTTGAAAATATTGGAGCGGTACCCATCTTAATGTACCCAAGGGAAATTAGAAAGAGATTTACCCCTGTATCCAGGATATTCAGCCCTATTATCATTTTTATTAGATTATTCCTTGTTATGAGGATATAAAGACCGATAAATATGAGGCTAAATGATCCTATGTAGTAGATATAATTACTTATAAAACTCATCGAGCCCACCTCTCATTTCAAATATGGGATATTGCCGCTGTTACGTCTCTTCAATTAAATCAGCTATAACCCCGGCCAATTCTGAACCTACCTTGAATCCAATGGCAATATAAATGACAGGGATAATTCCTGCACTGAAAAGAGTATTCTGTATCCCTTTTGGGAGAAAGTTAATGAGAAAATATCCTCCAACAGCAAGTCCCAAAAGTCCAACGATTACAAATATAAGACCCCCTAAGGATTCAATTGCAACAAGGCATTTCCTATTAATTTTTCTTTCACGGCAGCCCAGATACAATAGTACAAAAGCCGACGCAATTATGGCTCCTCCCTGAAACCCTCCCCCTGGTGTAAGATGACCGTGTAAGAAAATATAGGTACCAAAAAGAAGAATAAGGGGGAAAAGGAACCTGCATCCTGTTTTCAGTACAAGGCTTGATGGCGTGACCTCTCTTTTTTTCTTTGGTTTAACGGTAAAAACCACCGCCCCCAACCCCAGTGCTGCAATAAACAGCACAGTAACCTCTCCAAGAGTATCAAAACCTCGATAATTGAGAACCACCGAAGTAACGATGTTTACCGCACCTGTTTGTGAAATACCTCTATTTATGTAATAGCTGCCCACTTTTGTCTTCTGAACACCAAAAGGTATCTTTGTAAGTGTTAAACCTATACCGGATGCGATTATTAAAAGCAGGACGACACCAATAACTTTTCTCATTTTCTTTTGAACCTTGGCTCTGCCATTATGTAATTTTTTAAAAACAACGCTCTTTTAATTGTTTTATTGAAAAACAATGGAAAATAAAATATTTTCGATGTCCTATTTTATCACTCCTCATATCTCTTAGTCCTCCTGATAGCAATGATAAAAATAACAATAACCAGAGCTGTTCCAATCGATGCCTCCGCCATAGCGACATCAGGAGCTTGAAGGAAATAAAAAAGAATCGCTGTTATCAGGCTTACGATGGAGGAAGCGATTACAGCATTTAGCAAATCCTTAAATACACATGCACAAATGGCACTTATAAGCATCATCACTACTAAAAAGGTGACAATAATCATTTTTACCCCTTATATTCTTCAAATTCTTTTGTTCTATCTATAACACTCGTCTCAGTAAGAGGTACTCCAATTCTTTTAGAGGCTCTCCCCAAAGCATGATTTGAAATTGGATTTGTCAGGAGTATGAATAAAGCTATAATTAAAGTTTTCCAGAACCATGTCGGTTCCATCACACCTACCCCTATAATGGTAAAAAATGCGCCAAAAGTGGTGCATTTTGTCCCCGCCTGAAGTCGGTTGTATACATCCGGAAGCCGTAAAATCCCAAAGCTTCCAAGAAAGAGAAATGCCACGCCGATACCTGTTAAAATAGTGCCAAATAGATGCATTTAAATTCCCCTTTCCAAAAACCTTGCAATTGCAACAGAACCGACAAATGTTAAAACAGCATAAACAAGGGCAACATCCAGATAAATATTTCTTTTAAAAAAATAGCTCAGAACAACAAGTAGCGCAGTAGTAACTGTAGAAAGAGTATCAAGTGCGACGGCCCTATCAGATGCAGTTGGTCCTAAAATCATTCTCAACATACATAAAAATACACCCGCACCGATAACTACAAAAAATATTTCAGTCATTCGCAAACACATCCTTTTAATGTAAAATCTATATATATAAATAATACAATGAATATCATAAAAAAAATCTCTCCTCAGCCACAATCTTTTCTGGTTGACATGACACTATGACTTAATTATATCAATTATTTTTATTACCCGATTATTAACAACACTGTAACAGATCTTTGTCCCCTCTCTCCTTCCTTTTATTATGCCTGCATTCTTAAGGATTTTCAGGTGCTGTGAAATTGTCGATTGAGGCAGGCCCAACTTCTTTTGTATAAGGGTGACATTACATTCATTTTTAATTAACCCTTCCAGCATTTTCAGCCTTGCGGGATGTGCTATTGCCTTTAACTCCTCGCTCATAAGTTCGAAACCAGTGTTTTCATCTATTTTCATACATTAATCGAAGATAACTTTCAAATATTTTTCAAATCTCATGCCTATTATTCTGGTCGCTTTATCAGTGCTTTCAGCCCTTACATTTATCCAATGAATAAGCAAATTGTCTCCTAATATATCCAGAGTAAATGTACCGGGAGTAAGAGTAATAGAGTTTGCCAGCATAAGTTTTGCCATATCCTGTTTTAAACTTGTTTTTATCACCACAATACCTGGTTTTATAGGCATCTTTGGATGAATAATCCTGTATGCCACATCAAAATTTGCCTTAACTATTTCTATGAATAAAATCACAAGATACGCAATAAAATAAGCGATCCTTTTTAAGCTTAGGGGCGGGAAACCGAGCTTTAAATAGGACCAGTTCAGGAATAGAGCCAGAATAATACTGACAGATATTCCTGTTAGAAGCTCCTGGTAGTGAAAAGTTGAAGTAATCAATAACCAAATGATTATTAGCAGGAAAAGCAGATATAAAAAACTTTTAATCCTGTCCTTAACTGTGTAGTTTTTCTCTTTCATACTATCATCGCTTTTACATTATTTTTTATTACCATTATGGTTTTATCCATTAAGATTCTGGTTTTTTGTACCAGAATTTTTATGCTCAACTGACTTATTACGTTACAATTACCTATTATTACACTCTATAGGTAAAAACCATTAGGCAAGTGCCGGTTTGAACCTTTTACGATTGAAAGTTTACTTGCCTATTAATTTAAAAGATTGTTAAATATTTACTAAAAACTTGTACTTATTATACCAGTAATGATATTCATTAATCAAGCATTTTTTTTATTTTTTTATAGAATTTTTAGTGAACTTTACAAAAAATGTTAGAGGGATGTAAATGGAAAAAACAAGAGATATAGCAAAAATAATACATACCGTAAGAATGAGATGCATGTCACGCCATCCCTTGCCTGTAATCCCTGATCGCGCCCGTGTACTATGCCAGGTCCGACTGCCCGATGATATCAGGCACCGTGTCGTCCCAGCCTAAGGGCATGATATGAATACCCTGACAGAGTGGCTTCAGCTCACGGACAATGCGTGCTGATATTTCAGCCGCTTTTTTCTTCCGGTCCTGTTTCGGTGTTGCAGCCATCTCTTCAATTATATCATCAGGAACGAATACGCCCGCGACATTTTCATTCATGTACTTCGCCATGCCCGCGGACTTCAAAACCACGATTCCAGCCATGACCGGAACATTGAAATCATTGATTTTACTCATGAAATTTTCAAATGCCTTTACATCGTACACGGCCTGGGTCTGGAAGAACTGCGCGCCTGCATCTATTTTCTTTTTCATCTTGATGATCTGGAGCTCAACCGGATCATACTCCGGGGTGACGACAGCGCCGTGAAAAAAGTCCGGCTTGCCATCGAGCTCATTCCCCGCGAGATCATGGCCCTCATTCAACCCGGTAACCGTCTTGACGAGCTGGACCGAATCGAGATCATATACGGTCTTACACTCCTGATGATCGCCCAGGCTGCTGTGGTCGCCGGTGAGGCACAGTACGTTTTCGATACCGAGCACCCATGCGCTCAAAAGGTCCGACTGGAGGGCGATACGGTTTCTGTCTCTCGTCACAACCTGATACACCGGCTCGATCCCTTTCTGCTTCAAAAGATGACACATTGCCAGAGAACCGATTCTCATCACTGCGCTTTGATTATCCGTTACATTGACCGCCGTAACACTGTCTTTAAAAATCTCCGCGTCTTCCATCGGTCCGTCTATATTGACCCCTTTCGGTGGTCCAATTTCACTTGTCACGACGAATTCTTTTTTCATCAATCTTTCTTTCAACTTGCTCATTGCATTCCCCCTCTTATTTTTGCTCTACAGTATGCATCCCGGCGAGGGATTTAAAGGTCGCCCTGTTCGACTCAATCTGTATACTTCTCGGCTTGCTCCACTTTGCATAATTCTTCGGTTCCCTGTACTCGTAAAGAGAATCCAGTTTTCCTATCTGCTTCAGCCTTTCGTAAATGAGCTGCCATCCGCAATCCTGGTCGCTGTCGACCTCGCATTTCCCGTTCTTCGATCCGCCGCAGGGTCCGTTTAAAAGACCTTTCGGACAGAGAGTGAGGGGGCAGAGCCCTCCCGTCGTTTCCACTATGCACTCACCGCACAAAGAACAGAATTCCGTAATATAATCTTCACTCACCGTTTCCCCGCCGAAGGTCGTATCGCACCCGGGGTGGACGTACCCGCCTTCTGTTGCATCAATAACGGTGTGAATTCCCTGCCCGCATGAAAGCACCAGAAAGGAATCCGCCTTTTTCGTGGCCTCTGCATTATCCTCGTTCAGCATTTTCTCGGCGATCGAAAGCTTGCAGAGGCTGCCACCGTTGGGAGGAGCCGCCCAACCAGTTACTGCTACGCCTTCACGTTTCAGGCGCTGGGCCATGAACTTCGTTTCTTCCTCGCCTCCTGAATGACACTTCGCGGCGCAGTTGCTGCAGCCCACAACAAACACCTTTTCTCCCTTTTTCAGGGTATCAAGAATTTCTTCAAGCGGTTTTTGAATCGTTGCGTGCATCAGAATACCTCCATAGTTGTTTGGTTTAATCAATAGGTAAGTAAACTTGTCAATCTTAGAAGTTGAAAATTATCACTTACCTAATGGTTTTTACCTAAAGTATGTAATATTACGGCAATGTAGTATAATATAGTCATTTGTATTCGAAATTCTGGTACAAAATGCCAGAATTCTAATGGATAAAACCATAAATCTTGTTGCACTAATCCTCATAGTATAGTATACTGGTCTAACCAGTAGACTATTATAATCGCTTTCTAATGTCAAGAAAAAATTATCTAATTTTTTATATAACCTGGGCGAATTATAGCTTTATCAATGAAAATTATGGACATTTTTTCATAAAATAGATAATTTAGCCTTGCCTAAACCGGAAGAAGATATATACTAAAAGTATACTTGTTCGACCAGTGTACCATTTTAAAGGTAAACAGGTATAATAATGCTCAAGCCTATTAAAAAAAAGCGAGTCTCCGACCTCATTGTAGAGCAGATTAAAGAGATGATAACCTCCAGTGAAATAGAGCCCGGGCTAATGCTTCCTTCTGAAAGGGAGCTCGTCCAAACCCTTCAGGTAAGCAGGGCCTCCCTGCGTGAGGCATTAAGAATACTGGAGATTATGGGCATGATCGAGACGAAAGCGGGCAAAGGGATCATTGTTTCCGAGAAGAAAACCGAAGGCCTCGAATCTTTTGAGATTTGGTTAAAGGCCCATAAAGAGACCCTGAAGGAACATTTCGAGGTACGACTGGTCATCGAGCCGGATGCTGCTTTCTATGCTGCCCACAGGGCAAAACATGAAACTATCCTCAAAATGAGGAAAGCCGTTGAAGAATTCAGAAAGTGCAAGGATAAAAACGATTCAATCGGTATGATACGGCATGATTCGGAGTTCCACAATCTCATTGCCCAGGCAACCGGCAATCGCACGCTGCTTGTGCTCATGGAAACAATCACGCGCTCTCTTCTGGACGGCTGGAAAGCCACGCTTCACATTCCGTCCAGAATCGAAAAAACCATCAGCGAACATTCTGATATTCTATCGGCCATCGAACAGAGGAGAGATGCTGAAGCAAGAGATTTAATGAAAAAACATCTTGTCAATGCAATCAACGATCTGAAGGAACACGGCATGGCAGATGAACGGCTTGCAGAATGAGGAATACCGCCGGCAGCCAATAATAATAAGCTGAAATGAACACAATACCAAAAACTGATCCCGGACAAAAGAATACGAGATGGAATTTTTCAATGGGCTTGATCCACGGTATTTTTTTTAACGGCGGACAGGCCTTCGGCAACCCGGACACGATTCTTCCTGTATTTCTTCAGCATTTTACAAGCTCAAAAATACTTGTTGGCCTCACCTCCACCCTGCTCGGCAGTCTCGGAGGAATAGGCAATGTGCTTCCTCAACTGTTCGTGGCAAGCAGGCTTGAAACGAAAATCCAGAAAAAGCCCGTATTAAGGGCTGCGATTACCGTACGCGCACTCTGCTGGGGGGGGCTGGCACTCACCACTTATATCTTTGCCGAGAAATATCCGAACCTGACAGTTTTTTTCCTGTTTCTCTTTCTTCTCCTCTTTACAATAATGGGGGGTGTTGCCTCGATCCCCTTCTATGATATCTGGGGCAAGGCACTCCCGTCTACACTGCGGGGAAGATTCTTCGGGCACCGTCAGTTCTGGGGCGGCATTCTTGCAGCAGGCTCGGGGTATATAGCAAAAACAATTCTCGGAAATAAAAACATAGGTTTTCCTGATAACTTTGCCGTTTTGTTTCTATTCGCATTTCTATTTATGGGTATATCCTATTTAGCTCTTGGCTCTGTAAAAGAACCGATACAGGAAGTGTATAAAAAACCACTCCCCTTTACGGATTTTTTAAAAAAGACCCTTACAATTTTGAGAGTCGACGATAATTACCGAAGATTTCTCATAGTACAGATACTGAGCGGCGCCGGCGCGCTCTCACTTCCCTTTTACGTGCTTTATGCAAAAGACAATTTGCATATTCAACTGGAAATGGTCGGCGTTTTTCTCATGGCCCAGATGATAGGAGGCGTGGTCTCCAATATCTTCTGGGGTTATGTTTCAGATCTCGCGGGAAATAAAAAGGTTGTTCTAATTAGCACTCTTGTCGGAGGGCTGCCGCCCATAGTCGCCCTCACTATCCCGACTCACCTCCCGTCACTCTATGTTCCCCTATTTGTCCTTGTGGGATTCTTCATCGCCGGCCGCACAATCGGAAAAACAAACTTTTTACTGGATATCGCTCCTCCGAAGGACAGGCCGGCCTATGTAAGTGTGAACGGCACGCTCACCTTCCCGGTGACTGTTTTTCCGCTTGTGGGCGGAATCATAGTTCAGCATATTTCGTATACGTTTCTCTTTGCGTTGACGTTTGTTTTGATTATTAGCGGGTTTCTGCTGAGTTTTAAACTGAAAGACCCACGAGAAAATACCGAACAGGGGTAAACTGATCCCATGAGCAAAACCACAGCGCTCCTGCTTTGGCTGAAGAGATTCCCACCTGTAGAACAATCCGCCCAATATTGAAAATATGAGGAGTACGTACTATACTGTGTGTATAACTGCCTGAGACCAGCTGATATATTAAAGGGTAGGTACATTTTTTAAGTTGACAAAGATGTATGCATATACTATGCTCTTAACGCAAGGGGATTAATTGATGCCAAATGTTCAGCTCTCCATTATGCGCTTCAAACGGAGCTCGTACATCAATGTTGAGGGCAAGCATGATGCCGACCGTTTCTATATTATTAGAGAAGGCCAGATCCAGATTTCAAAGGAAGCTGAAATAATCGAGGAAGACACAGGTAACATCCTCTATCCCGGTGACTTTTTCGGTGTTGTCTCATGCATGAGCAATCATGAAAGCATCGAATCCGCCAAGGCCTTGAACGATGTCTCTGTTATTGCAGTATACAGAGATCAGTTCGGTATTCTGATCCAGAAACATTCCCCCATTGCCATGAAAATCATCAAACAATTCAGCCATAAACTGAGGTACTTTGACTCCGCCATCACACGGCTGTCCTTCAAGGGAAACATTGAGGAAAATCCAAAGTACCTTTATAATATCGGCGACTATTATATGAAAAGAAAGCAGCTCAGCCATGCCTTCTACGCATTTAAGAAATTCATACAGTACTGCCCGGACAGTGAGCCTGTAGCCCAGGCAAAGGGCAACATGCTCAAAATACAGCCGCATATAAGGGATGATCAGTTCACCAGAAAACAGAAAGGCTTCAACAGACATTACAACGACAATGAAATTCTCTTTTGTGAACATGAACCGGGAGAAGAGCTTTATATTATTCAGAAGGGAAAAATAAAGATCACAAAAATTGTAGATAACAACGAAGTACTGCTTGCCGTGCTCAAACCGGGTGACATATTCGGCGAGATGGCGATACTTGAAAACAAACCGAGAAGCGCGTCCGCCATCTCCTTCGGTGAGAGCGAGCTTCTTACCGTGAGCAAGGACAATTTCGGTATCATGGTACAGAAGAACCCGCAGCTCGGCACAAAACTGATAACCCTCCTTTCGGAAAGAATATGGAAGGCATACCGTCAGCTTGCCAACATCCTCATTTCAGACCCGCTCGGTAGAATGTTTGATATGCTTCTTACAGTGGTCGAAGAAAACAGGGTGCCGATCCAGCATAACGCATCATATACCTTCGACTTCGGTCCAGAAGAACTGATAAAAATGGTCGGCCAGCCGGCAGACAAGGGGGATCTCCTTATTCAAAAACTTTTTGAAAATAAAAAGTTTAAACTGCAGGATAGAAAAATAATCGTTACTGATCTTGAAGAGCTTTCGAAGCAGGTTGGATTCTATAAAAAGATGGACCTTCTCGAAAGAAAACGACAGAAAGTGGCGAAGCCTCAATAAACTTCACTACAGCACATCGACATTTACCTGTTTCGTATTCCGACTATACGATATCCGTGCCCTGTTTTTAACATTTTCGGGATCATATACCGTAGAACCGAAATAGATGCGAACGCCCCTGTGCAGGGATTCGCGAGCGATTACCTCACTATCATACACTTCCGAAAGTTTTGCCAGGTATTGCCGTTCTTTTTCCTTCAAATTATTGATGGCGATTTTTAATATCGTCGTTCTTTTGCGGGCCTCGTTATAGGTGTCGCGGATGTTTTGAGGCACAGCCTCCATATTCGAGTATGTCTTTTTTACCTTGTCTATCAGGAGAAATATCTTCTTCAGCGCTCTCCGGTACTTTACCAGTTTCTTCCTGACTGCCCTCAGCTTCATCTCGATTACAAAATCAGAACCGACATATATCTCCATCTTGTGTTCAGACTCGTTTCCGAGGATTTTTACCTCCACGCCCTCCCTTGCTTTCAGCTCACCGCCGACGATCTGCCCTTTTTCCTTCAGGGAAAGTATACGTCGACCTGCAATAAGCTTACAGTTGAGAGCAGCCCGCTTGATATCTATGGTCCCCCCGGCGTGTATCTCGGAGTTCTCTGCAAATTTTGCAGTTACATCACCCTTTGCATATACCAGACCCCTGTTTTTACCGATGATGCCGTTCTGAACGACTATATTGCCGCCTGCCTGCAGCACGCTGCAACCCACATTACCAGTAACAGTGATATCCCTGCCGGCAAGAACATTGAAACCGTCCGCTACACTCCCCTGCACAGCTACAATCCCGTTAAAATTGATATTGCCCGTTTTGGGTCCTACATCGCCCTGGATCGTGAGGAGCGGTTCAACAGAAATACGGTTGCCCTCCGTGACGAGCTGTCCGCCTATTTTTGAAATATAGCTGACAGCATCTCCATCATCCTGCACCTGAACGTTGCTCCCGACTTCGAGCTCAATATCCTCGCCCCTTCGCGCAGCAATTACATCCCCCAGGACGGAATGACCGTCCTTCTCACCCTCTTTTGCTTTATAAACAACGGCTATAAGCTGATCCTTCGCTACATGCGTTATCGAATCATGCTCCTTGAAATCGACTTTCCCGTTCTGCAGCACTGTAAACGAACTGCCCGAGGCAAGCCGAACTTTGAACTCGAGATCTGCATCCACCCCATGCACCGGCTCTTCGCCTTCTGCAATGACAACATCACTTATCGCTATTCTCTCATTGACAGCCTTTTGCACGGTTTCACGTATCACATCCTCCTTGATTCCGCATGTGACACCCTTTTCTGTGCACAGCGATATAACATCATCATAGGAAACCTGTTTTGCCCCACCGACAGGCGGCGTTACCGACAGAAAGGCCTCCATCTCATCATCGGAGATTCTTACCGTACATCTTCCGTGCCGGTATGTCTTTCCTTCGATATAATTTGTTCCTTTATCGTCTTTGAGAACGGTAACGACACCGTCAGTATTCATTACATATTTAGTACCCTGCTCTACTCTCACATGGGAACCGGCAACAAGTCTCGGTTCAAGGACTTCTTCCGGTGGAATTCTTTCTCCGAGCACGTTTTTTCCGTCTTTTCCAACCACAGCAGGTACTACTACTGCGAGGATTTCTCCCTTTTTTGCGAACCCTGTCCGCACAACTGTTCGGGCCTCTTCCGCTTTTTTCTCAGCTTTTTCTTTGGGGCCCGGTTTTTGTGCTTTTGAAGTTGCACCGGAAGCCTCGGATTTCATTTTTTTAAGAGATTTCAAACGTAATTTTCCCATTTATATGACCAGTGAATCTTCTGCATTGTTATTCTCTTCAAAAAGTATAGATTCATCACCACTGAAACGAAACTCAATCGAACCGTCTTTCCCCTGCGCCGGCAGTACACCCTGCGCAATAATTACACCCTTCTTCGCGTTTTTTGTTTTTTCAACATTCTGTATAAGCTTTTTCAACAGCTCTGTATTTACACCATACACCACGCCCTTCGACTTCAGTTCCCTGTTTACCATTTCATAGGCGAGAGGTTTCCCATTGCCTTCCGATGGCGTGAGGTCTATAACAGCGCTCATCTTATCCTCGTTTACCTTTACAGCACAGATCCCTTCAATCGAAATCTCCTCATCCTTCTGGACCACATGCACCTCAACAGGTGCACTACTTTGTTGATCCTCAGCAGCCTGCGCAGGCTCTTGAAGAACATCCCCATCATCATCATTGATCATTTCGAAAAATTCAGTATCGGAAGGGATACCGAGTTCCTCCTCGATTGAATCGAGCTCGGAAGCATCCGCCTTCTCGAGGCGGTTGCGAATCGTCACATCTATATCCATCTTCCCTATATCAGGCACCTCGGTGTTTTTTAATATATCCTGCACCTGCTCTTCAATCCCTGATATGTTCTTCTTCCCCTGTTTAGACACACCTGAATCTCTTTCAGACATTACTCCGCCCCGTCACTGGATCCTGGAAAATCAATTTGACGCTGCACACTTCTAAAATATACTGTACAAGACGTAAATTAAAAAAGAGGAGAGATGCTATCTCTCCTCTCTATTATTAAACATTATTCGGGACTATTCAATTTATTTTTTCTTCTTTAATACATTCCTCCCATTCCTCCCATTCCGCCACCAGGCGGCATAGCAGGTGATTCCTTTTTCTCGGGTATATCGGTTATAATCGTCTCTGTGGTGAGAAGAAGTGCCGATACACTTGCCGCATTCTGAAGCTCGGACCTGACAACTTTTGCGGGATCAATAATGCCTGCCTTGTTCATATCGACCCATTCGAGTTTTGCGGCATCAAATCCAATGTTCTTTTCTTTTGCCTTAGCCTGTACCGCAATGACTGAACCGTCTACACCCGCGTTATTTGCAATCTGCCGTATCGGCTCTTCGAGAGCCCTCATGATGATTTTTTTTCCGATTTCATCGTCACCGTCGAGCTTTAATTTTTCAACAATCGGGATACAACTTAGCAGAGTAATACCTCCGCCCGGAACTATCCCTTCTTCAACCGCGGCCCTCGTTGCCGACAATGCATCCTCAACCCTGTGTTTCTTTTCTTTGAGCTCGACCTCTGTCGCAGCACCGACATTTATTACCGCAACCCCGCCTGCCAGCTTTGCAAGCCGTTCCTGCAGCTTTTCCCTGTCGTAATCCGATGTCGTATCCTCTATCTGGGTTTTAATCTGGCTGATCCTGCCTTGAATAGCCTTTGTCTCACCTGCACCTTCGACAATGGTCGTATTCTCCTTGTCTACCGTCACCCGCTTTGCATGACCCAGATCCTTGAGATCGGTATTTTCGAGCTTCATTCCCATCTCTTCGGAGATGACCTTGCCGCCTGTCAGAACAGCAATATCTTCAAGCATCGCTTTTCTTCTGTCTCCGAAACCGGGCGCCTTTACTGCAACAACGTTCAGCGTTCCCCTGATTTTGTTTACAACAAGTGTCGCAAGAGCTTCACCCTCGACATCCTCAGCTATGATAAGAAGAGGCTTGCCCATCTGCGCCACTTTTTCAAGAACGGAAATGAGGTCTTTCATAGCACTGACCTTCTTGTCATGAATCAGGATCATTGTATCCTCGAGAACAGCGTTCATATTTTCAGCATTTGTGACAAAATAGGGTGATAGATATCCCCTGTCAAACTGCATTCCTTCGACAACTTCAAGATGGGTCTCCATGGATTTGGCTTCTTCAACCGTAATAACACCATCCTTCCCCACCTTGTCCATTGCATCCGCAATCAGTTTCCCTATTTCAGGATCGTTGTTCGCAGATATTGCCGCAATATTCGATATCTCATCCGCAGTTTCAATCTTTTTCGACATTTTCTCTATCTGTTCGACCGAAACCTTCACCGCTTTTTCGATGCCTCTTTTAATACCCATCGGATTGGCACCAGCCGTCACATTTCTCAAACCCTCTTTGATAATACTCTGTGCGAGGAGAGTAGCGGTAGTGGTACCGTCACCGGCAACATCATTTGTCTTTGTCGCAACTTCTTTTACCAGCTGTGCTCCCATATTTTCAAAAGGATCCTCAAGCTCAATTTCTTTCGCAATAGTCACACCGTCGTTCGTCACCGTGGGAGCACCAAACTTTTTGTCGAGCACAACGTTTCTTCCCTTTGGACCCAACGTGACCTTTACTGCATTGGCAAGTTTGTCAACTCCTCTGAGCAGGGTCCGTCTCGATTCCTCATCGTATAACATCTGTTTTGCCATTTTCGTTCCCTTCCTTCCTTTCTTGAAATTTTGTTTACAAAAAGATAATAAATTGTGTATTTAAAATCAAGTTTTTTGATAGTAATTTGAACAGGTACAATGCGTCTAAATGGAATGACTGTTGTTATTATTATAATATCGAAAATACTTACCAGATCGGGACTGATAACATCACTCTTACACATTGAAAACGAAAAAAAGCCACCCATCGGAGTCGAACCGATAACCTACGCATTACGAATGCGTTGCTCTACCGGTTGAGCTAGGGTGGCCTCACCATTGCCGAGAGGCGGAATCGAACCGTCGACACGCGGATTTTCAGTCCGCTGCTCTACCGACTGAGCTATCTCGGCATGGCGATAACATAACAGATTCCCTTCAAATTGTAAATATTTTTTTCAGCCTTTTTTGTTGATACGACAGCTCAGACGAAAAAAATCCCGCCCTTTCGGGCGGGAGTTTTGTTTTTATTGTAAGTGTGGAAGGATGTTACTTTGATTCAGTTACCGCATGCTGCATCTTTACGAGCTCCTGCTGTCGCAACAGCTGGAGAATGCCGAGCCTTCTGACTTCTGCGGCCCTGCGCGCATCTCTCCTTGCCTGAAGAATACCCCATGCAGCCTCATCATTTATGTCGCGCTCAGCTTCGAGCACCGCAAGATCGTAGACCATCTGCACATCCTTGATGTAAGTTACGAAGTCACCGCCGATCTGGCTTCCGTGCCGGTATATGGTAAATGAATTGAACTTTACCGACGGCATGGTTTCGGGATAGAGAGGGGTCCTTCTCAGATCCCGTTGTTTGACATCTGTAATATAATTCGGATTTTCCCATGTCAGCGTACGCCATCCGTCAAAATCAAGAAAACCTAAAAACATTTCCCTCACGTTGTTCTGCTCATTCTGAAGGGCGATTGAAAAACCGTGTGGAAAGTTTCTTCCGGTTACACGCACGGAAATGGATTTGATAGTGCCGACATTCCTCAGCACCCCTTTATGCACGAACTTGGAACCTTCTCCTGTTTGGTCACCCTCTGCCTGTTCATAAAAGGGTATCTCAAAGGGAGGTATGATCTTCGCCCAGGAGTTAAATGGGGCGGTCGGAAAATGAACTCGAACACCGAGCACCTCCCCCTGCATCTTCTTGCTCTCCACAGGTTTTGTAAACGACAGTATCCTGTTTTCTGCTCCTGCGGATGAGGGTGCAAGGTTAACAGCCCAATTATCGAGAGCCAGATCAACCTTTATCGATTCAACGCCCTCTGCCATTGCCCCCGGATATTTCGAGAAATCAACTTCAGTCCCCGCGACGTTGGAAAAATCGAGTAACACCTGAGGACCTCCCCCGGTTTCCTGGGCAAAAGTGTAAAAGCCCACTCCTCCGAATATTACAATAAAGCAGATAAAAACGAAAAATAATCTTTTCATTTTCAGTCTCCTTCCACCTTTGACTTCAGTCTTCTATTTTAATTATATGCATAAAACGAGACATGTCAAAACTTTTTTAAGCTTCGAAAAAGTTTGAAACCCCCTTGTGCATCTCATCTATCTGAAAAAAGCCTCTCTACATCTATCGGTATATTTTCAGAATAACTTTAGCCACTTTTTCATCAATGCCGGACAAAAAAGCAACCGTTAAAACAAATAATAGGCGTGTTTACAGCGGTTGTTTGAATGTATTGAGGAGTGATATACTGCAGAATGTGCTGACCGGCTCTACCCCCTCTATCAGAATTTTGACACCTTTCAAACCTCTGATATTTGCAAGCGCCGAGTTCACTATCGATTGAATTACAAGCTTCGGTTCGGCATGGAGAGACTCAACCAGATTCCATCCAAACGAGACATAAGCTATTTTTTCTCGAATAATTACTTTCTGTATTTCAATATTTGGATTGAATATTCTTTCATACTCGCCGCCCGCAGGCCCGGAAACCAGCTCCTTCAGAACCCAGAAAAGAGTCTCGGTTTGATCCATCGTATTCGGTATTATTACCTTTTCAGAAACAAGCTCACCAGTCTGCCTGTCTTTTACGTAGATCCTGGCTCTTTTTGTCGCTTTCGTACTCATAATCTGATAAAAAATACTTATTAGAAAAAAAAGGGTGAGTAGAACGAGAAAACAACGAGAACCATTGCATTTCTTCATAAAAGTTAAATTCCTCAGAGTTAAATTCCTCGACCTATTTATTCATCTCCAGCAGCGGTATAAAACCTTTGCGCCCTTCTTGAGGTTCTATGGTCTTCAATACGGTATTTACCAGGATATGGCATTGGGCGGCAGCATGCTATTCCGTAAATCCTTTTGACTCGCGAAAATCATTTATAAAATCTTCAATACCAAGCGCAATTCCCTTTGCAATCTTTTTTTGATACTCCGATGTCTGTAAATTTAGCGCCTCATTTTTGTTTGTCACAAACCCCACTTCAACGAGAACAGCGGGCATCTTTGAAGCTTTCAATACATAAAAAAAAGCGCTTTTTACCCCCCTGCCCGCACTCTGCCCGCCGATGGTCCCCCGCAGACGTCTCTGAATATCACCCGCGAGCCGCATGCTCTCGCGTCTGTATTCTATATCAACGATCCTGTTGAGTATCTCTTGAATATACTCATTATAATCCTCAATTTCAAAATTGAGTACAGAATTCTCCTTCTGTGCAACATCCCTCGCCTTCTCACCGAACGGGTCAATCGAGAGAAAGTAGCTCTCAAAACCTGAGGTGCCCGGTGTAAAGCTGACATTTGCATGAACACTTACGAATATAGGATTACGTGATGGTTCAACCTCATTTGCCATGCTCGCCCTCTCCTCGAGAGGAATAAAGTGGTCATCCTCGCGCGTCATAATGATAGTTTCGCCTTTGAGACGCCTCTTGAGCTCTTTTTCCAGCTCCCTGGCTACGCCGAGAACAATGTCCTTCTCTTTTAATCCTCTGTATCCGATACCGCCGGGATCTTTACCGCCATGACCTGCATCGATGATAATTGTATTGATTTCATAATCTGTTCGGGATCGCACACTCCTTTTCGGCGCAGCAGTATTCGTTCTATTCTGTCCCGGAGGTTCTTCAGGCCTGTTTTTAGAACCGGAATCAAGTGTAAATACCGACCCGTTGTATTTCCACGGCACTGCCTGTCCGAATACCTCCTGTAAAATAAGGTTAACGCCATCCGCTTCAACAGTCGGCCGATCATCGTGATTCCGCACGGGGTTTTTCAAATAGGCAATCCTGTTGCCGATATACACCCTGTTCGAGTTGCTGATAAAAATGATACTGTCAGATCCTGTGTCAATCCAGAATGTACCTATTGTGGGAGAGTACCGATGATCGAGATTGAGCGTTTCTACAACTGCCGTAAGCGGAACATCCTGCCTCCCTGCCTGGTTTCGCGGTGCCGCAGCGGAAAAAACCGCAAAAGCAACGGCCAGATGCACAAAGATGCTAAGCCTTTTTAATCCCGTAATACTCAAATGTGTCACCTAAACGCAGAAATTGTGCAAATACAAAATACAGTTTCACCAGAAGAAAATAAATACCCGAAGCGAGTGCGCCTCCGTCTGAAAACCTGTTAATCCCGATGCCCATTCTCTTATAAAACCTTTCAGGGTGAATGCCGGTGATGCAGATATTTTTTTTTCTGAACCCGTATTGTTTCAACAGTTTTATCAGGGTTGCCGGTCTCGTGTCAAAGTAGTGATCCGCAGGATGTGAAGACAGATACTTACGCCTGTTTAAACGATAGCTGATACCACCCCTGTTCGGCAGACCGATAGCAACAAGCCCGCCGTCTCTCAGCAGCAAACGTACCTTTTCAATTACTTTTTCGACATTATAAAAATGTTCTGCAACGAAAAAAAGTGAAACAACGTCGACAGACCCGTTCTCGTACACCAAATCGAGAAAATTACCTGTTTTTACATCCAGAGAGAGGTTTTTTACTGCCCACTGTCCCGCGTAGGGGGATATTTCGACCCCCTCCACATCCCAGCCTCTCTCACGGGCGGTCTCTAGAAAAAACCCCATTGCACAGCCGATATCAAGAAGCCTCCCCTTCTCCCGAATATACCGCTCTATGATGTCAAGCCGTCTCCTGCCCGCTGAGGAAATATTCTCCCGATCCTCTATATACGTTTTGCCGTACAGCCTTTTGTACTCCGAAAGGAAGTAACTGCTTTTGGTGTACTTCGCGTCTTTACCTTCGCCAAAGGAGAACAGAAAAAGGTCCCCGCACCGCCGACACCTGAACAGGGTGTATGATTCGGTTCGTTTAAGCACAGCAGGCCTGCCATGTTTGAAGAGACAGTCGGTTCGTCCGGATGAAGCTGCCCTCATAATGATTGCGGCAACACGCGAAGCGCCCTTTCCATCGACGAGCGTTGCGCATTTCTCGGCATTTCTCCTGAGTGTATCTTTATCATCGACCACCTCTTTGAGCCGCGGTCTGAAATCCTGTTTTTCAATCCCGCCGAAGTACCCCAGGTTTACAGCCTGAACTTTTTCAGCGAGGATGAAGTGATACCTTGAGTGATTGAAAAGCACAACGGGAGTTCGGAGATAGAATGCTTCGTACATGGTCATGCCGAATGAAGTGATCAATACCTCGGACTGGGAAATCAATTCGAACAGGTCGGAGGGGTTATGAACGACCCGGCATTCACCCTCCACCGTCTTATGCCGGTAGAGCGGCCCAGTAACAACAACCGGCGTTATACCGATACTGTTAAGAACTGAAGTAACGTAACCGGTAAGATTGAAGGGATCCTCACCTCCGAAGCTGACAAGTACGCCGATCGACTTTACTGCATCAGAGGTCTGCAGTGTGCGAATTTTCTCATTGAGGATCAGGTAATCGGTTCCCTGCAGATTCCCATGAACGGAATTTAGAGCAGGAAGAGTATACATTGTAATAAATGAAAGCTCACCTCCCGGGCCGCAATCGTCAATCGATAGCACAGGCGCAATTCTGTTCAATGCAGCCATTTCACGCCTGCCGGTATTGCGCATATCTGAAACGATAAGGTCAACACGGCCCGCATCCTGAATCCGTCTGAAAATCTTCGTACCGGAAGGGAGGTTTATTCGCTCAGATAGACACTCTGCATCTCCGCGTGTGATGCAGAGGCTTGCAGAAAAAAGCGAACGCCCCACGCGAATCAAGGAAACGGCACGGGTTAAATGCCCAATCCCGTACGATGCACCACTGGCGGTTGCACCACTAGCTGTGCAGAAGAGCACCGTCGGTTTTATATCCACCCCTTTCCCCGTGTTCCATTGTCGAAGCTCAGCCGACGGCTGAATGGGTTCATCCGACCTTCGGTCGACAGAATAAAACTCATAATCACTCTTCACCCGAATCGAGATAGGCAATAACATCCCGCAATAGAATTGGCCGGCCCGTATAGAGTGCATTATAAATCCGTTTCATTTTCTCATAATCTGCGGGTGTATCGACAGTCAGCCGAATTTCTGGCCTGTGGAGCGGAGCATTGGGCCTTTCCCGGATAATTCTAAACTCCGTTTCATGGCTGTATATATACCTGGTGATATGCTCCCTTTCCTGCGGTTCCACAGCCCGTGAATGCGCATATAGCAGCGCAGCGCTCTTAATCACCTCAATCCCGGTCCCATAGGGAAGCCCGGGAAAGGTTGTCAGATCAGCATCCAGCTTGCGGTGGAGAAGCACAGTCTTATCGATATACTCGATGCATACGAGGGGATTGTCCCCTGTGGCGCGTATCACTGTATCAACGTTGTACTTTTTTACTGCACACATGTAGCGTGCAAGCACATCCTCTTCACTTCCGACAACAACATAGGCACCGTATTCCGTTGCGATCGTTTTGATAAAGGGAGCCGTATCTTCAGTGGTGGCAACAATGATCCCCTCAGGCAGCTTTGCATCCGAAAGCCTCTGTAAAATATGTTCAAAGATGCTTATGCCCTTCAGAGGAAGGAGCAATTTTCGATGCAGTCTGGTGGAGGAGAGTCTCACCTGGAGGATTATATAGGTGTTTCCCATTTGATTACCCGGCCTGCCTTAAAAATTGAAGGTATAGTACTCATCACAAACATCACACCAGGTATCGTATTTATTGCGGCAGTGATCGATATAGTGCGGCTCTCCTCTTTTCCATATATCGGCAATATCATCTTTGAATATGTTACCGAGAAGAATCTTTCCGTTTATATCCTGCTTGCATCGGGGGATATCGCCGTTGCTGAAAACGACGATGTCCCTCTGCAGATGCCAGCACGGCATTCTTTCGAGCGGCGCCAGATCCGATGATGACAGAGCAGGCAGAACGCCAAGATAGGAATTGTACTTCTGAATTATTACCTTCGCTCCTTCAGCCTCCCAGACATCATAAAATTTCAGCATCTCGTCCTCATTGCTGTCCATCCGCACAAACTGAACATAGACACTCTCCCGCTTTTTTGAAAGGAGATACCGTATGTTCCGCTCAACCCTGCCGAGCCCCCTGTCTCTGACACCATTGTACGTATCTTCCGTTACCGCATCTACCTGAAAAATAATCGATAGATTGTTCGAAGCAAACCCGGCGATAAAATCGGAAACCTGCGGTGTGCACTGTATACCATCGGTTTCAATGATAAGATGAACATCCCTTTTATCGAGCGACCGTTTTATTATTTCACTGACATCGGTATGCAGAAACGGTTCCCCAAGATAGGAGATCGAAACATGGAGCCCTCCGGCAAAATCAACGATTTTGTCCAGAACAGCGGCATATTCTTCGGCATACATCTCGCGTGGCTTTTTTTTTCGCAACGACAGCGGCGAATATACACATCTGCCATTCGCCTTAGGTGTAATTTCTATCTCTGCATAGGATGGAAGAGTCCTCACAACAGCAGGAGAATCCTCGAGTATGATGCAGAACTTGTCAAAACTGCACCAGGCGCCCGCCCGATCGATGATTCTCTGCACCAACAATCTGTTTCGTTTCTCCGAGGTTGTAAGCTCGAGCCGTTTCAATCTCATGTTCTGATGAGAAAAATAGGTTTCAATGTCAAAGGAATTGATTTCCTTTGAAACGGCTGTAAAAAACGAATCCCTCTTTATCGGAGTGTCGTCATCTTCGAGAAGCGTCGCGAGTTTGGGCAGCATCTCGATCTGCAGTATCTCAGGGGTAAATCCGATCGGAAATCCCTCGCCATACGTATACTCGGCTATCTCCTCACGGTGGACCATTTCCATCTTTTTCACAATTTCAATGTCTAAAAGCGGTGTGTCGAAAAAGAGGTATATGATGTACTCGTAGTTCTGTAGTGCTTTATACAGCCGGCTGAACACTTGTTTGGTTTTTCGGTTTTCAACAGCGATTCGCTTGATTCCGTCAGCTCTGGCCCCGATCAATCTCTCTGCAGTATGGTCGGTAACGATGAAAACATCATCTTTAACCAGTGAAAAAACTTTTTCGAGCAGTACCGAAATTCCGTCTGTCGAGCCGAACCTCCGGGCCCATGTTTCACCGGCGAGGAGGGAGTTGATCACAATTGCCTTATTCATAAGAGGTATACTACAGCAAAAAGAATGCTGCGTCAATTCTTAATGATTGACAAGGTCTTCAAACACCCTTACTCTAATTTTATGAATATCGAAAAAATGGATATATCCCGTCAGGATGTACCCCGGCATATCTATACAGTCGATGAACTGACAAAGAGCATCAAGCTCATTCTGGAGGAAAATCTTGGCGATATCTGGGTAAAAGGTGAGGTGTCAAACTGCAGAAAAGCTGCCTCGGGACATATATACCTGACACTGAAAGATGACAAATCAGTCGTACGTGCAGTTCTGTTCAGAGGTTATCAATCGAGTATCAAATTCGAGCTCGAGGACGGCCTGACCGTTATCGTCCATGGGAATGTAAGCGTCTTCGAAAAGCGCGGAGAGTATCAGATTATAATTGATTTTATGGAACCCGAAGGCCTCGGCGCCCTTCAGCTTGCATTCGAGCAGCTTAAAAAAAAGCTCGCTGAAGAGGGGCTTTTCGATGAGGCGTATAAGAAACGGATCCCTCCGTTTCCCGATACCGTGGGTGTCATAACCTCACCGACGGGAGCTGCAATACGCGACATTCTCAATGTAATCGGCAGACGGTACAGCGGCGTGCACATCATCGTATACCCCACTCTCGTGCAGGGCAGTGAAGCGGCTCAGAGCATCGCAGTGGCTATTGAAAAAGCAAATGAAAGAAACGAAGTCGAGGTTCTTATTGTCGGCAGGGGAGGTGGTTCAACCGAGGATCTCTGGCCATTCAACGAAGAGGTTGTCGCACGCGCAATATATAAATCACATATCCCCGTTATCAGCGCAGTTGGCCACGAGATAGATTTTACCATAAGCGATTTCGTTGCCGATCTTCGTGCTCCAACACCATCCGCAGCTGCGGAGCTGGTGGTGCGTAATAAATCCGAGCTCATTCGGCAGCTCAAGGACCGTACAGGCAGGCTTGTGCAGGCGGTTCAGAACATGGTCCAGCTCAAAGTAGAGATGCTTTCAAGGTATACCACCGATGCTCTGAGAACCAGGACAGAAAACATACTGCGGGAAAAACAGCTTGTTCTCGACGACCTGGAGAAGATGCTGGGCATTCACGTAACCGACATTCTGGAAAAAAAACGCTCCTCATTCGAAAAACTGGCAGGCGAGCTCAACGTACTGAGCCCGCTCAATACCCTCTCACGGGGGTATGCAATAATTTCGAGATCAATGGACAACAGGCCGGTGTTCTCCTTTTCAGAGGTGCAGAGGGACGAAGAGATCAAATCTATGTTGAAGGACGGCGTAATATTCAGCAGGGTACTAAAAACAGAGAAACACAAGCACGAACTATAGATCCGTCCCCAAGCGTTGTTAGTAAGACGTACAGTGTTCGAACAGTATCAAAAAAAATTGATAAAAATTATGGAGCAGTTATGGATCAATCTATAAGTTTCGAAGATGCACTGAAACGCCTGGAGGAAATCGTAAAAGAACTGGAAAGAGGCGATGTCGAGATAGAGAAGGCGCTTCTACTGTTTGAAGAAGGAACGAAATTATCCAGGATATGTGCGAAGAAATTATCACAGATTGAGCGGAAGGTTCAGATCCTGACAAAAGGCAAAAACAATGAAGATGTATTGGAGCTCTTTCAGGATATTGATGACGAGCAACAGTAACAGGACCAAACTTTTTTGTGGATTTGTGCAATGTGCCGATAATAAATACCGTATATCAGCTCAAAGCAGGCTGCATTCTATCAGGTAATAAACAGGCAAGTAGATGAAGATACGCTCAAAGGTATTGATCGTCGTGCTCCCCCTTCTGGTATTTCCCATGGTGCTTGTCGGGTTTTCTTCATTTATCTCCGCTAAAAACGGTATTACAAAGGTTGCAAAGGAATTTTTAAGCTATAAGACACTCGAAATGTACAAGTACTGCCGCAGGCAGGAAGACATTCTTATCGGTACGGGACTGACAAACCTTGGTGATTACCGCAAGCTTGCAAAGAGGTCCGCACAGGAATATGCCGATGCGATAAGACTTTCTGAAACAGGCTATTTTATTGTATTCGATTCAACAGGAAACCTCATTTTTCCCCGTGATGTCATCCAGGATGTATCCATCCAACAGGATGTATCCATTCAGGATGTATCCATTCAGGATATATCGGGACTGGAATTTTTTAAAGAGGTTACCGGAAATGAGAAAGGCCTTATTACCTTCACTCTGGACAGGATAAACCGCGTCGGTTATTACATCTATTTCGAACCCTGGGACTGGTATATTCTGCTCAGTGAGAAGGATTCCGTATTCTTCAAAGACGCACACAATATACGAAAGCAGGTGGCCTATACCCTCGGCCTGACCCTTATTGTAGCCGCAGGCCTCATCCTCCTGTTTATCAAGAAATTAACCGATCCAATCGGAAATGTCGTCCAGACGATGAAGAGCATCATTACGAGCAACGACCTTTCAAAACGCGTCCGGATAGAGTACGACGATGAAATCGGCTACCTCGCAACATGGTTCAACAGAATGGTCGGCGATCTGGAACTCGCCTACAATCAGGTAAAAAAATATGCATACCGGAGTGTGCTTGCAAAAAACAGCGAGGAGCGGATTCGGCATATTTTTCAGAAATACGTACCGGCTGAAATAATCGATGAAGTGCTGAAGACAAAGGGTGATATGCTGCTTGTAGGAAAAAAACAGTTAGCGACTATCCTCTTCTCGGATATACGAAGCTTTACCTCCATTTCCGAACGTCTCTCTGCCGAGGAGCTCGTCAAATCCCTGAACACCTACTTTAACATTATGGTTAGTATAATAATCGCGCACAAGGGCACTATTGACAAGTTTATCGGCGATGCAATTATGGCTATTTACGGTGCCCCCGTAGAATACAAAAATGATCCCCTGCAGGCCGTAAATACCGCAATCGCAATGATCGGAGCGCTCGAAGATTTCAATAAAAAACAGGTTCGTATGGGAAGGCCCTCGTTCAGAATCGGAGTAGGGGTGAACACCGGAGAGGTGATAGTCGGAAACATAGGCTCGAACCAGAAGCTCGATTATACCTGCATCGGAGATGCGGTCAACCTGGCATCGCGTCTCGAAGGATTGACAAAGATGTACGGTGTCCCGATTATCATCAGTGAAAACACATACGCCCATGTCAAGGATTCTGTCCCTACCCGTGAGATCGACGCTGTCAGGGTGAAAGGAAAAATACAGCCGGTAAAGATATTTCAACCGTATAAAGTACTGGGGAAAGACCAGAAAAAGGCCTATGCTCAGTTTAATGACGGCATTCAACACTACAGGGATAAAAAATTCGAGGAGGCGTTAATCCTCTTTTCATCTTGTAATAAACTACTGCAGGGAGATTCCCCGAGCTCGCTCTACATAGATCGATGCAAAGAGCTGATGGTGAATCCTCCTGCGAAGGATTGGGATGGCGTATTTACGGCAAAAACGAAATAGAATTTTAATCTCAGGTATACTGCTACTTTTAGCTGCAGGTCTCCTGACCATATCGCCTGTGACGGCAAAATGCAGCCTTATATTTTACGATCCGGACTTCGACATCTCAATGGGCTCAATCAGCTACTTTGCCGGAAGTGGTGAAAACAACCCCGTGATCAGCCCCGGTATTTATTTCGGAGGGTACCTGGGTATGAAAAGCCCCCTTTTCGCAAATTATTTCAAAACACAGCGTATCTATAACATATTCGAGGTGGGTTTGGCACTGAATGAAATTACAATGGACCCAGATTCAGGAGACAGGGAGCTTCTCATAACTGTTCCGCTGCTCATCGATTTTGCTTACAGACTGAACATCACAAAAAAATTCCTGTTCCTTCCGTTTGCAGGAATGGGATTTTCCTTCACACATATACCCCATATAAGTGAAAATTCCACAAACATTTCGCCTCTTATAACCGTTGGAGCCCAGCTCAAGTACCTGATAACCGATACTACCTCATTAAAGTTACAATTCGATTACGGTATTGCTCTTGACAACAGAACAGACAGCGGTATTATACAATTCATCAAAGTGAGATTTCCTGTACCCTTTATCCCGTAATCCACACAGTACAACAAAGGAGGTGCGTATTATTGAACCTCATCGGGGGTTATTGGAGGTATTGGAGAGCGCGCTTATGGCACAACGCTCAGGAGAGTGAAACGATATCGCCGACCCTGATTTTCTTTTCGAAGTACATAATCTTCCCCTTGGAAATGGTGGGGTATGCTTCCGAAACCATAACATTTCCAATGAACGTCAACTTCTCACCTTCTTTCCTGTACACGCCGAGCACATCTCCCCTCTTTACGCCGTCCTTCGTACCCAGATTAAAGAGGAAACTGCTCGAAGATGAGAGCTGAATAATCACACCGGTTTTTGCCTTTTCTCCGGCAAATACGACTGCAGACTTTTCAGTGCCGGAACGGATCTCCTTGTTGATGCGGATAATCTCCGAAAGCGCAACATCCGTATAATCAGACTCCTGGTACTTCCTGATAATCTCTTCATACTTCTCCAGGGCTTCTGAATAATATCCGTTCTCATAGGAGCGTCGTGCGCTTTTAATTATTTCATTGGCAGTTTCATTCATCTGTTGCTGTTTTTTCTTCGCTTCCTGTTGCTGCTCCAGGGAATTTATGATGCCTATCTCCTTCAGAGAGTCCCTTGTTTTTGAAGATTCCGGATACTCGGTTATGATCGTTTCAAGCGTTTTTTTGGCCGATTCGTACTGCCCGCCCCGCTTTAAATTAATAGCAGTTTGAAAAAGAGCATCTGCATTCTCATCAATACTCTTCTTCTCACTCGTAGTGCGCTGGGCAATTAATTGCTCAAGAATCGATTCAGCCCTGGTGTATGCTCTGTTCTTGTAGTCGGTGGTACCGGCAATGGTATATACGGTATAGTAACGTGAGAGAGCCTCCTTCAAATTACCGAGCTTTTCCAGCTTTGAGGCAGATTCAAAAGTTTCAGCAGCGACTTTATTCAAATCCACCCGTTTCTGCTCATTTTCTGCCAACGACAGCACATTACGCACAAGCTTTTCCTCTACGTCTAATTCCCTCTTTTCACCGACTCCCTGCTGTCTCGCCCTTTCTATGATGGGCAGTATAGTATTGAGCTCATCGATTCCCCTGGTATATTCTTTATTTGAAAGGTACCCGAGCGCTTTACTGTACACGGTATTCAGCTCTCTTCTGAAGGTGATGTATTCCTGCTGTGAGGTCAGTGTACTCTGGAATTTTTCCTCGGTTGCCTTTAACTCCGCCTGCTTTTCTCTTAGTTCCTGTTCGATCCCCTTGATTCTATCACTGTAGAGGCTTATCTCCCTGTTCAATTCACTTTGTTTCTGCTGGAGCACCTTCTCATATTCCTGTTTCGCTTTCTCCATCTCGCCTCTTGCCTGATCTTTCGACTGAAGCAGCTCCCTGTTCAGCCGTATCCTCTCCTTCTCCAGCTCTTCATCGACATTTGAGACGCCACTTGCTACAATTCTCTGCCGCGTCTCCTCGAGCTTTCTCTGAAACTCCTCGTTAAGTGCCTGCTCTTTCTCTGAAAGAATTTTATCCTGATTCTCCAGGAAAAAATCTCTTTCCTTTTGAAGGGTCGAAAGCCTCTGTTTTACTTCACCAAGCTTCTTTTTCTGGTCAGCAACCTCCGCTTCAGACCGGCGCCGTATCTCCTTGATGACCTGCTCTTCAACGCCCGATACATTTTTCCCGACAACCTGTTCCCTGGTTCGTTCCCTGTTCAGCATGATGTAAAATCCAATCCCAGATGTAAAAATAACAACAATTGCCACATTCACGATGAGCGGGAGAAGCAACCCTTTCTTTTCGCTTTTAATAACCTCGTCTGCATAGGCTGGAGTCTTCTCCTTGTTGATCTCATCCTCTATCAGGTGATATATCTCATCCTCACTCGCCTCGGAGAAGATTTCATCCCGTTCCCCTTCCTCGAGCCCTTCCTGGAGCTGCGCATAGTTGATGATCTCGTCAACCACGTCCTGTGAAACCGGCTGATCACTGTTAGTGACATACTGCAGATCAAGAACAGGGATAAGCTTTTCCTCGGCCCTCAAAAAATATTTTACCGGCATCCGTTCTCCACCGCCGGGAATTCTCGCATGACCCTTTAATTTTATGTATCCCTGTACCCTGTCGACTGTAAATCCGTAAAAATCTTTCTGATCCTTGATGAACAGTATATGTTCTGCACGCGGCTTTTGCTCGCCCGGGAGAGGGATACAATCGAGAAGGCTTTTCACCTCCACACCGGTTTCAAGTGTAAACGATGACTTTGCCGGTTGTTTACTGAACAGGATTTTCTCTATTTGATCCGGTTCAACACCGAGGATGTACCCGTTCAGCGTAAAGCAGAGTATTCTGTCTTGTGCTGCATCATTCATTGCGTACTTTTTCCATTTCTGCCAATAATTCTTTATCAAACCCGTACCGATCCTGTATATCACTGAAAATACTGTTCCCGGCCTCCCTGTCAAGATAGCTGTACAGGAGACGGCCCTTCAGCAGGAGTATGTATGGGTAACGTTCGGAGTCCCTGTTGTTATCAAGGTAATAGTCAATTTCGCCAAGAAGATCCTGCAGAATGATTCTGTCTGATGTCCTGTCGTACAGATTCGTCAGGACTGTGTAGAAATTTTCATACAATTCACCGCCCGCATCATTTATGTACAGGGGCCGTAATTCCCCGTACAGGGAGAGCGCCCGGTCATAATTATCCGCATGCATCTCAGATTCCAGCAAATAATAAAACGCGTACTGAAAAAACTCATAGGCGGGATAGTCCCGCAGATACTTGAAAAAATAATCCGCAGCTGTTTCGAAGTTGCCCTCATTGAAATAACAGTACCCAATTTCATAGAGGCTCAGCGGAACAAAGCTCGAACCGGGATAAATATTCAACAGGAGATTGAACTGCGCTCGCGCATCTTGCCAGGATTGCTTCCCTATCTGTTCCATGCCTGACGAAAATATCTCCCTGTCCTCCTCACCGCTAAAGGGCGTAATCTCCACAGCACTCATATTGAAACGGTCCTTCCGGGTGTCAGTCGATATCTTTGCAAGCTTCATGAGGTTATATCCAGTCAGGCTTCCAAAAATAAGGCTCGAAATCGTAAACGTACTTGTTCCAGTGGCATCACCATGGATGTTGCTCGCGGCCGCTCCTCCAGCGGAAACTAAAAAAAATCCCGCAGTGAATAGTGTTTCCACGAATGTTGTTCGTTTCAGGCGGGCGTTCGCTGCGTTTGATATGTATATTCCCCCCTCCCTGCTCTGTATCTCATACACACCGCCGGGTATGTTCTTTATCAAAAGAGGTGTTTTTCCGGCATGCACATCATTCATATACAGGTCTTTCCCCTTTTGATAGAGCACAAGGTCCACACTGAGCGGGACCAGATTATAAAACTGCAGTTGAGACCTTGCCCCCGTCTGCTGAACGGTATCCTTGATTACCTCATATCCTTTTTTTTGAATCAGAATCTTGACCGAATCCCCGGTAAATTCCCGCAATCGGTACGGTGTTTTACCGATATACTTTTTTCCAAAGAAAATATCGGCGCCGATCGGATCAGTGTTAATAAACAGTTCATCCGCCCAGGCCCACTGCAAACAGACAATAAAGATAAGAAAGGTAATAACGAGTTTTTTCATCCCGCACACACCATATCTTTATTTTTGGTTTAATCTATTAAGATTCTGGTTTTTTGCACCAGAATTTTTATGCTCAACTGACTATTAATAGTTTTCACTATTGATAGTCGTCACTATTGATAGTAGTCACTATTGATAGTCGTAAAACCGCCATCCAATTTCACAGGTTACTGCATTCAGCGGAGAATCACGATACGAAACCGTAAGAAGCCCCAGTTTAACAGTTAAATTATTGTCTTTCCTGAAATTGAAGTTAAAGCCGATGCCGCCGCTTGTATATAAATCCATTGAGGTAAACACCTCATTGTTTACGGAGAGTGAAGAGCGCGCCATACCGATATTGAACGAGAAGAGCAATCTGTCGATAATACCCCGCCCCGGGATTGCATAGCGTACCGACGTAGCGAACGGAAGGATTACGTTCTGCGATGAAACATAGGAATCCCCTTTCTTACTGAGTATCATAAACCCCGTCTGAAGGCCGAAACCGATGGGGACTATATCCTTTAGCGGATAGTATATGTATGATACTTCTGCGTATACACCAGGTGAATACAGTTTCCCCCAGTCGAGGGTCGGAATAAGTAACCCAAGGCTTGTCGAAAGCACAGTTTCGGTTTTCGAGTCCTTTATACTACCGAAAGATCTGCGGGAGGTTTTCACCTCTTTCGGTTTCTCTTCCAATGCGCATTGTCTTATCTGCTCAACAGACATACTCCCGATTTTTCCTAATATCGCAAAAAACGCATTCTTTTCAGTGGTCACATTTTCCTGGGAAACGTCGAGTATAAGACCGCTTTCAAGGTAGTACACCTTGCCCCTCACGATAATACTGCCAATCTCGATATAGTAGTATCCAAAAAATATCCTGCTGATCCGCCTTTTCTTTGCGACACTCAATAGAAAATCTTTCTCCCATAGATTTATCGAACGATCCTGATAGTACTCCGTCAAACCCCTTTCATCTATTATGGATACATCTTTTTTCTTTTTGTCATTTTGCATTTCTCCATATACGCATAATGGTATCCGGTACATCAAATCATCGTAGGTTTCATCACCGGTCAAATTCTGGAAGTAGTAGAGTAAAACCCTTCCCTCGCTCTTTCCGAAGAGTGGGACCGCGCAAATCATACAGAGCACCAGTGAAGCCATCAACATTCGTAATTTCATTGTTTTTATCTCACTACGCTTAGATCGATCGTATCACCGGCCGAAAGCTTGCATTCAGTAAAAAAACCCCGATTCACCTCCAGTGCATACCTGCACTTATTCCTGGAACGCACGGGTAAAAGTGAATAGGGTTCCATATCATATATATCGGTCACTTTCCCATTTTCATCCAAAAAAGCGATGGAAAGCGGAATCTTTGTATTTTTCATCCAGAATGCCAGGTACTGATCCTCCTTGAATATAAAAAGCATACCCTCATGCCGGCCGAGCTCTTCCCTGTGCATAAGACCCTTCTTTCGTTGAGCCTTAGTGCGCGCTAGTTCAACTGAGAGCGGCCGCCCGTTGATGCTGAGTGTAAAGGTTTTAGATTTGAACACACTGCAGGACGCAAAGAGAAATAAACAGAGTATGCATAAAAGAGCTGTTTTTTTCATCAGCAGGTTCTCCCGCACTTTTGTTTTCTTGACAAATACCGATATAAAATCTATACTGCACAGCGCAGGTATTTTCTAAATCTCCTAAACCCGACGTACGCAGGCTGCCTACAGTGTAAAGTTTCAAACATCCTGCGCAAAATTGCAACAGGAAAAATTCCGTATGCCGAGAAGAAAAACAAGGCCGAGAATCGGAAAGACAGGGTGCCTGTTCTGGATTGTCATTCTTCTGGTTATCATAGTTATTATTGTTTATCGTGGAAAAGGCTCGTTACGACAAACATTTTCTACATTAAAAAATAGTATTTCCGGCAAAGAAGTAACAGAAGAAGTAAAGAAGGAAAAAACTGAAGCGCCTGAAGAGACCGCTGGAAATGCCGAAAATCAGAAAGCTTCTGAAACCGGTGAAGGCACACAGGTGGCAACTGAAGAAGCCGAACCTTCTTCTCCTGCATCAGAGAAAGAAAAAAAACCTGCGGTAAAAATAAAAGAAGAGCCCACCCTGACAAAGGAAAAGCAGAAAAAAGTTGGAAACAAAGCCGTTACGGAAAAAACTCTTGCAGCTGATCTTTTCTTTGTCAGGTTCAACCAGAACGACGGTTCCATCCGGCTCGTGCCTGTTGCAAGAAAGTTGGAGTATAAAGATTCTCCAATCACGAAGACGATTAACGCCCTTCTCAACGGACCGACCCAATCAGAACAGAAAAACGGCATTATAAGCCTTATCCCCGAAGGAACATCTCTTATCTCCGCTCGTATCGAAAACAGCCTGCTCACGCTTAATTTCAGCAGCCAATTCGAGGCAAACTACAGCGGCAGGGAAGCAATACTGTTGCAGCTTTCGCAGGTTCTGTTCACATCATTCGGTTTTTCTCAGGTTTCTGGGGTAAGTATTCTTATAGAAGGAAAAAAGAAGCAGTATATTACGGGGGAAGGAATCCCGCTCAAAGAGATGTACACTAAACAGGACCTGGCTCAGCTCAAAATGTGAAATGAAAGATCTATCACGCCCACTACTCCAAAAACATCGGCGCGGTCGCAACAAGGGCAAACCGATACCGGTTTTATTCTATAAAAAACTAATCACGTCGATACTGCCTGCCATAATTGCACTACCGCTGGTGGTCTCATGTTCGGGCAAAAAGGTCACAATATCAGACACGCGAATTGCTCTCGGAACCTATGTAAAAATATCGATCGTTACGAATAAAAAAGAAAATACCAGGGTTTTGAAAATACTTGAACAAGCGTATAATACTATTGCCGAGTATGAAAAAAACTTCGATTACAGAAGCAGGCGCGGGGCTCTGGAGGCCTTCAATAAATCAGTATTGCTGAAACGGCAGGATAATGAAATACTGTTCGAGCTCCTGCGTGATGCATTACAGTACGCTGAGTTAACCGACGGTTACTTTGATCCGACTGTCCTGCCGATCGTTCGGGTGTGGGGATTCGATACTGAATCACCACACCTCCCGACAGAAGAGGAGGTAAAATCTGCTCTTAAAAGAGTAGGATATACAAAGGTGACGGTCGACGATGGAAGAATTGAAAAACCGCAAAATGTCCAATTGGATTTGAGCGGAGTTGCAAAAGGAAAAATCGTGGACCTGGTTCGGCTTTTTCTCATCGAAAACGGGTGCAACGATTTTCTTATAGATGCAGGTGGCGATATCTATGTGCGAGGTTTTACCGATCAAAACAGAAAGTGGCGCATTGCTGTTCAAGACCCGCTTAACAGCGACAGATTCAGTGGAATTCTTGAAAAAACTGATACGGCTATCGTCACATCCGGTGATTATGAACGGTTTTTCATTGAAAACAACAGGCGCTACAGCCATCTGTTCAACCCGAAAACCGGCTACCCCTTCAGCGACTGCAGAAGTGTTACCGTGCTTGCCGATGAAACCGCGTTCGGTGACGCAATCGCAACTGCGGTATTTGTCATGGGAAGCGAGAGAGGATACGCATTTCTTGAACGCATGGGAATAGAAGGGCTTATTATGTATATGGATGATAAAAAGCTGAAATCAATTTTTACCGAAGCATTCTGGAAATAATGTCGGCATTTTTTTGTTCAGTAATACATCCAGATACTGCCGTATTAATGGGCAAGTGTTCTTATCAATCGTAAAAATCCAATTTATCACTTGCCTAATGGTTTTTACCTTATTTTAATGAATAAAACCATAGAGCAGTGTAGAAAATCGCCTGCACAGGAAAAAGAAGTTGCCGCTCCTTACTATTATTGCTCCTTTTCTGCGCCTCTGGCTCACATTTCTGAGCAGAAAAGCGCCGGAAATGGAAGGCATCCTACAGTTGAAAGGGCTCAATGCAAACGTAAAAATATTGAGAGACAGGGAGGGAATACCGCACATATACGCGAAAAACGTACACGATCTTCTTTTCGCGCAGGGATACGTTCATGCACAGGACAGGCTCTGGCAGATGGACTTCGAACGCCGAGCAGCCTCCGGCCGGCTTTCAGAAATTTTCGGTCGTATAACCCTTGATATCGATCGCTGGACACGAATACTTGGTTTGAACAGGGCCGCTCGGCTCGAGACCTCACAACTGGATTCTGAAGTGCTGCTCGAACAGCGCGCGTACTGCGAAGGGATCAATGCATTCATAAAAACCGGAAGGCTTCCGGTGGAATTCACTCTCCTGCGTTACGAACCCGAACCCTGGCAACCTTTCGATACTATGGTCTGGAATAAATTGATGTCATGGAACCTCTCCGTAAACTGGGAGAGCGAGCTTCTTCGATCCCTGCTTATCAGGCGGCTCGGCCCTGAGCGTGAGGCTGCACTGGAGCCCGGTTATTTCGACTTCTGGCCGACCGTGATAGCAGAAAAGAACGCCGACGCCAATCAGAAGAACATTCCGTTGCAGAGATTTTCCGACGCCCGTTTTTACACCGGCCATTCTCCTTTTGAAGGAACGGGAAGCAACTGTTGGACACTATCGGGAAAACGAACCGAGTCGGGCGCTCCGATGCTGTGCAATGATATGCACCTCGTTTTGAGCGCACCGGCAATCTGGTATGAAAACCATCTTGTCTGCAATGAGCTACAGATCGCCGGGATCACCTCACCCGGTATCCCCTTTATCGTTTCCGGGCATAACGGCCGTGTTGCATGGGGGTTTACAGCCGGAATGTCGGATGTGCAGGACCTGTACGTCGAGCGGATCAGAAAGACTGATGATAGTACCGTTCAGTACGAGTACATGGGAAAATGGCACGATGCCGTTGTCATCGATGAAAAAATTTCCGTAAAAAAGTGCCACCCGGTTGTTGAAGAGGTGCTTGTTACCACACACGGTCCTGTTATCAACGCGCTCACAGCAGAAATCCCCGATAATGAATACCTGTCTCTGCGATGGGTCGGCGCAGAGGAGGATACAACCTCCCGCGCGATGCATAACATGCTGCGTGCGGGCAACTGCAATGAATTCCGGGAGGCTCTTGCGCACTGGGTCATGCCCAACCTGAATATCCACTATGCGGATACAGAGGGCAACATCGCCTACACCCTCGCGGGAAAGGTCCCGACACGCAGAAAGGGAAATGGCAACCTGCCCGTTCCCGGCTGGGTCGATGACTATGAATGGGAGGGGTATATTCCTTTCAATGAGCTACCGCATTCGTTCAACCCGAAATGCGGGTATATCGTGTCAGCCAACAACCGGGTAGCGGGAAAAGACTACCCTTTCACACCGGGCTATGAGTACTGTGCCGGTGACAGAGCAGCGCGTATCGAAGAATACCTGAAAGAAAAAAAGTCCTTCAGCGTTACCGATATGATGAAGCTTCATCACGACCTCCAATCACATACGGCATTGACGATTACGAAATTGATAACCGCGCCTTTCAACCAGGACTCGGAAAAAGATACTCATGGAGAGCCGGGAAAGGCTCTCAACCTGCTCAGGAACTGGGACGGTGTTCTTGAAAGCACGAGCCCGGCAGCCGCGCTGTACGAAACTCTCATTCGCACGCTCATCTCCTCCGTTTTGTCGAAAGAACTGGGAAACCTGACAGAGCGCTACATGGGAAAGGGGCCAACACCTGTCCTCGGAGAATACAGCATATTCTGCTGGCACTCTCTTGAGTGGCTCAGAAAGGAACTCGATAGCCGTGAATCCCTCTGGTTTGGTTCAGCAAAAGGCGATGACAGAAAACAGATTATTCTCAAATCGCTTACAGAGGCTATTCACGTTTTAAAAAAGAAGCTGGGAAAATACATGGAAAACTGGAAGTGGGGCATGCTCCATAGTCTTACCTTTGGCCATCCATTAGGAAATGTTAAGGCTCTGGCGGGGTTTTTCAATCGCGGTCCATTTCCCATCGGCGGAGACGGAACAACGGTGTGGGCGAGTTACTCCAATATGCACAACCTCCGCAGCGATACCGTAATCGGTCCCCCGTATCGATTTATTGCGGATCTTTCAAATCTTGGAGAGGCATCGAGCATTCTCGTCCCGGGGCAGTCAGGCAATCCTGCAAGCCCCCATTACGATGACCAGATTGACGGGTGGTTCAGCAGTGAATACCATACCCTTTTCTACAGTGAGGAAGACGTAAAGAACGGCTGTGCTCAGACACTCGAGTTACTTCCCATCGTTACGTAGAAGTACAATATACGGGCATACCTGACTGAAAAAATATGGGCAACCGGCTATTATATATGAAGCACAGGCAAAAAGAAAGCTGGTGCCATACAGAAAACCTGCAGAATAATATACAATATATCACCCGGCATCATGGCTACTACATGAAGGTTATTTTCGGGTTTACTCTCAAATTCATAGAGAGACCTGAAAAATGCCTCCTTGAAGAATAAAACTGTTTTATCCTTCAGGGAGGCTCCTTTTTTGAAAAATATTGCAATCTGCGAGTAGCTGTTGTAGAATATCCTCATGATATAGAAAAGCACCGTGATAATTCTGTTTTCATAATTCCTGTCATCATCCTGCTTTTTCCGAAATAGGCGGAAAACGACTGTATCAATAGTATAGAGAGTTGAAATGAATTCATTACTGGAAAAACTGTCGGTGAGCGCCCTGCTCATAAAAAAGAGCTCTACAATAAAAACAGAATAATAGGCTCCACGTATAATCCCCTGCTTCATCAGCAGAAAAGGGCCCGCACGAAGGAGTATTTCTCCGCCTCCTCTGAAGGAGTTGAGAATCAGGATAAAAAGTATGATCGGTATCAGGGGGACTAGAAACGTAAAAATACGTCCCTTGTATCGAATACCGAACAGGATTATTGAAAGTATAATGAGCATACACTGCACGCTGGGAACGAACAGGTTTTTTACGAAGAGCGTTGAAGCGGCAAAAATGAGTGTATTGACAATCTGGGCATGGGGAGAAATTCGAACCATCTCGTGCTACAGCGACACTTTACTGTTTAGTTGTTAGAAGACCAGCTATGAGACAAAAACCATTTACTGTATACTACTTTTAAACATTGTTTAACGCGACTCAAGCACCCCTGGAATTAGAGGTATCGCTGTAGTGCTATATTGTGGGTTTATCCTGAACCTCAACAAGTTCAAGGATCGACATTTCCGCGCCATCACCCGCCCTTTGACCGACTTTAATCGCCCGGGTGTAGCCCCCGTGAACATTCTTATACCGCGGAGCGATATCATCAAACAGTTTTGCAACAACATCTCTGTTTTTCAACCTCTTCAAGACAATCCTCTTGTTGTGCAGGGTGTTTTCCTTCGCCCTTGTAATCATTTTTTCACTGAGCCGCCTGAGCTCTCTGGCCTTGGCTGCGGTTGTACGGATCCTCTCAAACTCAAAAAAAGATTCCATCATATTTGAGAACATGGCGTTTCTATGTTCTTTGTCTCTGTTAAGTTTTACACCTTTCATGCGATGTCTCATGCTACTTCTCCACTTCGTGCTTTGCCAGTTTCTGTTCCAGGACGTCCCTTATCCCGAGTGCAAGCCCGTATTCGGCCAGCTTATCTTTGATTTCCTGGAGAGATTTTTTACCGAAGTTTTTCGTTTTCGAAATCTCTTCCTCCGATCTCTGGGCGAGATCGCCTATCGTCTTAATATCAATATTTCGCAAACAATTTGATGAGCGAACCGACAGCTCGAGTTCCTCAACAGGCGTATCAAGAACCTGTTTCAGCTTCTCGAATTCCTCATCATACTCGTCTTCTTCATACTCGAATTCTTCATTGAAGTTTATAAAGTGCACAAGATAATCTTTCAATATCTTCGCCGCATCCGCAACCGCATCCTCCGGATTTATACTTCCATCAGTCCAGACTTCAAGAATCAGTTTGTCGTAGTCACCCCTCTGTCCAACCCTTGCATTCTCAACACTGAAACTGGATTTTATTATAGGAGAAAAAAGGGCATCGATCGGAATAGTGCCGATCGTCTCGATGTTATCCACATTCGCCTCGGATGGCACATACCCTCGCCCAAGATTCATCTGAAATTCAACGTTTAACTTGCTTCCATCGGCAAGTGTTGCAAGATGAAGATCGGGATTCAAAACGGTGATATTGTCATCAACCGCAAGTTCTCCGGCAGTAAAATCACCCTCTCCCTCTTTAGTGATGGATATGGTCCTCGTTTCGGCCTCATCATTCAACCGAAGGCGGACATTCTTTATATTGAGCAAGAAATCAATAGTATCTTCGGCCATGCCGGGGATCGTATCGAACTCGCTTGTTACGCGTTTCATCACGTTCTTTTTTGGATCAAATGCTTCGATGTACACAGCAACGATTGCGTATCCCTGTAGAGCCGAAAGCAGAACTCTCCGAAGAGAGTTTCCCAGTGTTGCGCCGTACCCTCTTTCCAGAGGAGAAGCAATGATACGTCCGAAATTTTTGCTACTCTTCTCATGTTCGATAACGATCGCTTTCGGCCTTTTCATCCCTTTTAAGAGATTTTTATGAGCCATTTATATACAACTCCCGATTTATTTGGAATACAACTCGACTATGAGCTGTTCGTTAACTGGCAAATCAATTTCTTCCCGCTTCGGCAGGTAAAGGAACTTCCCTTTCAAAGAATCGGGGTCAAGCTCAATCCACGATACCGTACCGACTCTCGATTCACTTTTCATGCTTTCCAGTACGGAAATCATCTTCTTGCTTTTTTCCCTGACCTCCACCTCATCACTCTCTTTCAGAAGGAAGGAGGGAATGTCCACCTTTTTACCATTTACCTGTATATGGCCATGCCTGACCAGCTGTCGAGCCATCTTTCTCGAAGATGCAAAATGCATGCGGAACACGACATTATCCAGTCTCTGTTCGAGCAAGGACAGTAAGATTTCCCCGGTAATACCTTTTTTTCTCGAAGCAATTTCAAAATACCTTCTGAACTGCTTCTCGAGAAGACCGTAATACCGCCTTACCTTCTGTTTTTCCCTCAGCTGTATTCCGTATTCCGATATTTTAGCACGCCGTCTTGGTATCTGCCCAGGCGGAAACTTCTTTTTGATAACAGCACACTTGCTTGAAAGGCATCTATCACCCTTCAGCATGAGCTTTATTCCTTCTCTCCTGCACTGCCTGCAGGAAGGCCCTATATATCTCCCCATTGTGCCTCCATACAATTTATACGTTTTCAGGCCTGGTATACGCTTCTACTCTATACTGATACCCGCGTGAAGCGCAGCAGTTCCTGTGATAAAAACTATTAACTCAATATAACATTGAGCGTGATTTGCGGAACTAGTTTCAGACTCTGCGTCTCTTTCTGGGTCTGCACCCGTTATGCGGAATCGGCGTTACATCTTTAATAACATTTATCTTTAAACCCACAACCTGCAGAGTTCGTATAGCCGATTCTCTTCCGGATCCGGGACCTTTGACATATACATCAACTTCCTTCAATCCGTGATCCATTGCCTTGCGTGCGGCGTTTTCGGAAGTCACCTGCGCTGCAAAAGGGGTGCTTTTTTTTGCTCCGCGGAAATCGAGGCTTCCCGCACTCGACCAGGCAATGGTATTTCCCATTCTATCGGTTATATTCACAATTGTATTGTTGAAAGTTGCCTGAATGTGCACGATTCCCTCAGCAATGTTTTTCTTTTCCTTTTTCTTTGTCCTCGTTCTCACCTGTTTAGCCAAATGGATACTCCTTTACTTCTTTCTTCCTGCAACGGTTTTCTTCTTGCCTTTTCTGGTCCGAGCATTGGTTCTTGTTCTCTGTCCCCTTACCGGTAAACTCTTTCTATGCCTGAGGCCCCGGTACGAACCGATGTCGATCAGCCTTTTTATGTTCAGAGACACCTCAGCCCTGAGCTCACCCTCTATTTTATACTCTTTTTCGATGATGCTTCTGAGCTTTGCAATTTCCTCATCAGTAAGCTTATGCACCCGGGTATCCGGATTTATCCCCGACTGACGAATAATTTCTTTCGCCCTTGTCGGTCCAATCCCGAATATATAGGTAAGAGCAACCTCAACCCGTTTACTGCTCGGTAAATCAACTCCTGCAATTCGTGCCATCGAATCTATTATCCTCTCTTCGTTCTATTCTTATCCCGCCCTATTTCTGTCTCTGTTTGTGTTTCGGGTTATCGCAAATAACGCGAAGAACACCCCTCCTGCGAATTATCTTGCACTTATCACAAATTTGTTTAACAGAAGCTCTTACTTTCATTTTCAATCCTCAGTTGCAGCAGATCATGAGGTGTGTCCATACTCTTAATCCGCCCAGCCTCAACACATCCGACGAACTGCAAAAATACCTTTACTTATACCTGTATGTTATTCTTCCTCTATTCAAATCATAGGGTGAAAGCTCCAGGCTTACCCTGTCTCCGGGAAGTATCCGGATATTGTGCATCCTCATTTTTCCTGAAATGTGTGCAAGGACGATATGTCCATTTTCGAGTTCGACCTTGAACATGGCATTGGGAAGAGGTTCCTTAACGATACCGTTTACTGTTATCGCCTCCTCTTTTGACATCAGACCTCCAATTTTTTATTGGACTCAAAAAATAGGAAATAATTTTCATTCATAACATCTTAACCTATTTTTGTTTCACCGTCAAACCGTCCCGATTTAATAAAATCACGACCGGGTTGGCGTCGGGTGAGAGTGGTTGCCCTAAAGATTCCTCCCCCGTAATTTCCCGCCCTTTTTCATAAATCCGTCATAATGTCGCATCAGCAGATGCGATTCTATCTGTTTCATTGTATCAAGATCGACACCTACCATAATGAGTAGCGACGTGCCACCCATTAGATATGCCATTGCTGATGGCAGGTTGAGCCACCGCTGAATGATAGTCGGCACAAGCGCGATAATGGCCAGAAAAATTGACCCCGGAAGAACGATTCTGTTCAACACGCGCTGGAGATAGGTCGATGTATTTGCTCCGGGCCGTATACCTGGTATATACCCGCCAACCTTTTTCAGATTGTCAGCGATGTCGACCGGGTTGAGCTGAATTTGCGTATAAAAATATGTGAAAAATATAATCAAAAGAGCATAGAGCGTCAGATACAGAACGTTTCCCGGTGATAGCAGCGAAGCTATACTTTCGAGAAACGGCACACGGGTCCCTAATGATTTCGCGATCTGCGCGGGAAACAACAGAACGGATGATGCAAAAATGATAGGGATAACACCCGACGGGTTGATTTTGAGAGGCAGATGTGTCGCCTGTGCTGTATATACCTTCCTCCCGACCACCTTCTTTGCGTGCTGGATCGGAATCCTGCGCTGTCCCTGCTGTTCGATGATAACGAACATAACAATTCCGACGAATATTCCGAATGATGCTATGAGCACGACCGGGTTCAATTCACCAATCTTCAACTGATCGTATACCTGTTTGAACGCAACGGGTACTCTCGCCACAATACCAATAAAAATTATTAATGATATCCCGTTACCAATACCCCTTTCTGTAATCTGCTCCCCGACCCACATGAGAAAGAGCGTCCCGGCTGTTATTGCAACAATTGCGTTAACAGTGAAACCTATACCGGGATTGACAATCACGTCGGGTTGTGACTTCATAAATACGGTAAGCGCATATGCCTGAATGGAGCATATAATGACCGTTCCGAACCGCGTAATCTGCTGAATCTTTTTGCGCCCGCTCTCTCCTTCCTTTGACAGGCGTTCAAGTACCGGCACCACGACCGTCAAAAGCTGAAGTATAATGGACGTGGAGATATACGGCATTATCCCGAGGGCAAAAAGGGTGAACCTGCTCAAAGCGCCTCCGGCAAAAAGGTCCAAAAACCCGAGAAGGCCTCCACCCGTCTGTGTGAAAAACCGCTCTAATGCAACGGCGTCAACACCCGGAACAGGGATATAGGCCCCGATGCGAATAATAACGAGCATTGCGAGGGTAAAAAGAACCCTCCTTCTCAGCTCGGGGATTTTGAATATATTAAGAACAATATTACTCTGCACTGCCATAGAATTCCCTTATTAAAAGATAGGATAGTATTTTTCGGACCCCTTTTACAAAATTATATCCAGTGACCCGCCCACTTTTTCTACCGCTTCCTTTGCCGCGGCAGACGCCCTGTGCACCCTGATAGTGAGCTTTTTTTTCAATTCACCCTTTGCAAGCAGCTTGACAAAGGGGGTTTTCTTGTTCACCAACCCCATTTTTAAAAGAGCGTCATACCCAACATCATCACCGTCGTTGAATCTATTCAGATCCTGTATATTCACCGCCTGATAGGCCTTTTCGAATTTTGTATTATTGAATCCCCTCTTGGGAATGCGCCTTGCCAGAGGCATCTGTCCACCCTCGAAACCCATCTGGCGGCTGAAGCCTGATCTCGACTTCTGCCCATTGCTCCCGCGTCCTGCAGTGCATCCCCGGCCGGTGCCCTGGCCCCTTCCCACTATTTTCCTTTTTTTTAACGAACCGCTGGGGGGATGTATACTCATTTCTTCACCCTCTCGACTTCCAGCATATGCGATACCTTTTCTATCATACCTTCAACTGCCGGGTTTTCATCATGCTTCACAACTGAACCCCTTTTGCGGAGTCCAAGAGCCCGCACAACCTTCCGCTGTTTCTCCGGCCTTCCAATAAGGCTCTTAATCAGTTTTATCCTCAACATATTCATTACGCCTTTCCAATCAACCAAAAAGTTCCTTTGCGGTTTTCCCTCTGATTTCAAGAATGTGTCCCAGATTCATGAGTCTCGTAAGCCCCTCCATTGTGGCTTTCACGATGTTAAGTGCGTTCGATGTTCCGAGCGACTTGGACAATATATCCTTGATGCCGGCCAGCTCGACTACCGCACGAACAGGTCCGCCCGCAATAATACCCGTTCCAGGGGAAGCGGGTTTCAGGATAACCTTACCGCTTTTAAATTTACCCTCCACCTCATGCGGAATGGTATTCCCCTTCAAATTGATCGTGACGATATTTTTTTTTGCCTTCTCAACTCCCTTTCGAATTGCCTCAGAAACTTCGTTCGCCTTTCCGAATCCCACACCGACATGACCGTTTTTATCTCCGACAACCATAAGAGCGCTGAAACTGAACCGCCTCCCTCCTTTTACCACCTTGGCCACCCTGTTGAGTTTTACAAGCTTTTCAGTAAGCTGCTCTTCATTCGTTTCATTAATAATTTCTGCCAACTCAGGCTCCCCCTCATATGGAGTCAAAATAATGCCGCCGTTAAGCGACCTTATTCGTACGTTACACGTCCGAATAACATACACTATCCCCCTCATCTTCCAAAAACCGGCATCTGTCCGGAGCAAACCTCACCGCTGCATCAAGGCCTATAGCTTGATACCGCCTTCTCTCATGCCATCTGCAACCGATTTAACTACTCCGTGATAGATGTTTCCGTTCCTGTCGAAAACCACCTGGGTTATCTTCTTCTTTTTCATCTTCTCGGCAGCCTGCATCCCGACACTCCGGGCGCCTTCACGGTTGTTCTTCACCCCACTCTCCAAATCTGAAGAAAAGAGGAGTGTTTTCCCGGTATCGTCATCGACGGCCTGCAAGTACAGATGCTTATTGCTCTTATAAACAGTGACCCTCGGCACACCAAATGTACCGTGAATCTTCTTTCTTATGCCCTTCTTCCTTCTCAGGCGTCTTTCATGTTTGTTCATTTTTTACAGCCCTTTTTCCCTGCCTGTATGGTGCCGTCGGTTCAGGCTACGATTCCCTTCGGGCACACTATACTCTGTATTATTCATCTTCCATTATTTTACTGATGCTTTACCCGCTTTTCTCCTCACCCGTTCGTCGGCATACATAATCCCTTTGCCCTTATAGGGTTCAGGAGGTCTGAACCTCCTGATTTCAGCTGAAACCTGTCCGACAAGCTGTTTGTCTATTCCTTTAACGACAATGGTGTTTTGTTCGGCGACCTCAACAGAAACACCTTCAGGTACCATATAAGTAACCGGTTGAGAATAACCGACATTTAGCACCAGCTTCTTTTCCTGAACCTGAGCTTTGTATCCGACACCCACGATCTTAAGGCTTTTACTGAATCCCTTCGACACACCGATCACCATATTGTTGATGAGCGATCGGGTTAATCCGTAAAAAGCCCCTTTACTGTCGTCCGCCGGAATAATTGTAACCACATTATCTTTTAACTCATATTTGCCCTCAAACGGAATATCCATTTCGATTTTTCCATTCGGACCTGTAACCTTCACCCTGGTTTCTTCATGAGTAAAGGTTACATTTTCCGGCAGTTTTATAGGCGCTTTGCCGATTCTCGACATCTTTGACCCTCTTCAATAACTGTGCGTAATATTTAATCTTTGTACATCAATCATTTACCATATGAAACAAAGCACTTCACCACCGACATTCTGTTCCCGCGCTTTCTTGTCGGTTAGAACACCTTTTGAAGTTGATATGATGGATGTTCCGTATCCGTTGAAAATACGTGGAATTTCATGCCTTCTGCTGTAAATCCTCAACCCCGGTTTCGAGACACGTTTGAGATTATGAATAACACATTCACCGTTTGTTGTGTATTTAAGATAAACACGAATGTACGATTTGCTGTCGTCCTCGATAAGCTTGAAATTTTTAATAAATCCTTCATTCTTGAATATCTTTATGATTTCCATCTTTAACTTGCTTGCCGGAATGTCCACTTTCTCCAGTTTGATCATATTAGCATTTCTTATAACCGTCAACATATCTGCAATTGGATCTGTTTGACTCACAATATCACCCTCTTTAGTAATAAATCGTTTATGCAACCGGTGCTGCAGGAGCAGATATCTACCAGCTTGATTTCGTCACCCCGGGAATCATCCCTTCACTGGCGAGCTTCCGAAAACATATTCTGCACATTTCAAACTTCCTCAAATATCCTCTCGGACGACCGCAGATCTTACATCTGTTGTAGTACCGTGTCCGATATTTCTGCGGCAGCTTCGCTTTCGCAATAAGAGATTTTTTTGCCATAACACCCCCTATTTACTGTACGGCATTCCAAAGTATTCTAGAAGCTTCTTTGCCTCTTCATCGGTTTTCGCCGTTGTACATATAACGATGTCCATTCCGTGTACTTTCTCAACCTTGTCGTAATCGATTTCCGGGAAAATTATCTGTTCTTTTATGCCAACGGCAAAATTACCTCGACCGTCGAACGAATCCTTGGAGACACCTCTAAAATCCCGTACCCTCGGCAGTGCAATATTGATAAACCGGTCGAGAAACTCGTACATTCTATCGCCACGAAGGGTTACTTTACATCCAATCTCCATACCTTTGCGCACCTTGAAGGATGCAACCGACTTCTTCGCCTTAGTCCGTATCGGTTTTTGGCCGCTTATCAGAGTCATCTCATCGATTGCCGCTTCCAGCAGCTTCTTGTTGTCAATAGCCTCGCCCATTCCCATATTAATAACGATTTTATCGAGCCGAGGAACCTGCATACTATTTTTATAGCTGAATTCCTTTTTTATTTTTTCGATGATCTCTTTTCTGTATTTTTCTTTCAAACGCGGAACCATAACCGTCTTCCCCAGTAGTATTCCCTTCCTCAGTATATTAAGCGCAAAATCCTACCCTACACTTTATCGAGTACTTCTCCGCATTTACCGCAAACACGAACCTTCTTTCCGTTTTCGAGCTCTTTACGCTTCACCCTTACCGCAGATGAACATTTTGGACACACAATCATGACATTTGAAATATGAACCGACGCTTCAATGTCTATAATACCGCCTTTTTGACTCTGCTGGTCGGGCCGCCTTGTTTTTCTCACGAGATTGAGGCCCTCTACGATAAGACGGCTTTTCTTTATATCTACAAAGAGGACCTTCCCCTCCTTGCCCCTGTCTTTCCCTGCGGTGAGCCGCACCCTGTCGTTCTTTTTAACTTTTATCGCCATTTACTTTCCCCCCGCCGTGTCCAAGCGTGCTATAAAACTTCTGGAGCGAGAGATACAATTTTCATAAAATTCCTGTCTCTAAGCTCTCTTGCAACCGGGCCGAATATTCTTGTCCCTCTCGGATTCATTTGATTATCAACCACGACAGCCGCATTATCGTCAAAACGGATGTAACTGCCATCGATCCGCCTGATCTCTTTTTTTGTGCGCACGATCACAGCTTTGACCTTTTCGCCTTTTTTTATCTGTGCGTTTGGCAGTGCGTTCTTGACCGAGCATACCACGATATCACCGATTGAAGCGTATCTTCTTCTCGAGCCTCCGAGCACCTTGATGCAGAGAAGCTTCCTCGCCCCACTGTTGTCTGCAACGTTCAGATACGATTCCGACTGTATCATCGCTTTCCCCTACTTCGCTCTCTCCAGAATATCTACCAGCGTCCACGATTTTTCCCTGCTGATCGGCCGCGTCTCTCTAAATCGTATGACATCACCGATATTACATTCGTTTTTTGCATCGTGCACCTTATAGCGTTTTGACCTTTTTATGTATTTTTTATACATCGGGTGTTTCACCAACGTTTTCACAACAGCGACAACTGTTTTTTCCATCCTATTGCTGACAACAGTCCCTGTTTTAATTCTCGTCTCTTTTTTACCGCTGTTTTTTTCACCTGCCACCGCTCTACTCCATTACATAAAAATGATACGTATATTCATCTGGCCGCTTTACGTCCGGATAATGCCTTTCGTGCCCGTGGTATAGTGCCCGTGGTATGCCGGTGAATGGCATTCAATCGCTGACCTTTGCGCTCTTTCGAATACCGAGCTCATACTCATGCAATACCGTATTTACACGAGCGATATCCCTTCTCGTTTCCCTGATTTTCAGGGTATTCTCCAGTTGACCCATCATTTTATTGAATCGAAATATTCTATAGTCCTTTACCAGCTTTTCCTTCAGCTCCTGCAGTTCATCCTTGGTCATTTCATCCAGGTTCTGCTTCATGGATAATTCCTCTATATCATGATTCTTTTATATTGTCATTCTTTCAACGAACCTGCATTTTATCGGCAACTTATGCTCGGCAAGCCTGAAAGCCTCCTGGGCTACATCCTCGGATACTCCACTTACTTCGAACATTACCTTGCCCGGTTTTACCACACACACCCATCCCTCGGGTGCACCCTTTCCCTTTCCCATTCGTGTCTCCGCAGGCTTCTTTGTAAACGGTTTATCGGGAAACATTCTGATCCATACCTTGCCACTCCGCTTCATGTATCGGGTAAGCGCAACTCTGGCTGCCTCTATCTGTCTGTTGGTAATCCAACCCGGTTCAATAGCGCTCAGACCGTACTCACCAAACTCTACAGAGCTTCCCCGTGTTGCTTTGCCCCGCATCCTTCCGCGCTGCTGCTTCCGGTATTTGACTTTATTCGGTTGTAACATAGCATCCTCTACGTAATCTGATTGACTCGAGCCTCAATGCGGTCTTGTTTTACCCTGTTTCTTCATAAAAATTAGAACTAAAAAAAATTAAACCTAATAATAAAACATGCTTCATTTGGCCACAACCCAGATGCCCGGTCGTTTATGTAACAGCAGCTTTCTTCTTTTTAAGCAGTACACCTGCATCCTGTCGCGTATCTCTCTTGAATACCTCTCCTTTATAAATCCACACCTTTACACCGATGGTGCCGAAGGTGGTGTTCGATTGCGCAAATCCGTAATCGATATCGGCTCTAAAGGTATGGAGCGGGATCATACCTTCTTTATAGCTCTCCGTTCGAGCCATTTCGGCGCCGCCCAGCCTTCCTGAACAGGTAATTTTAACACCCTGGGCGCCAGCCTGCCGTGCTGATGATATGGCCTTTTTCATGGCTCTCCTGAAAGCAACCCTCCCCTCGAGCTGTCGCGCAATACTGCTGGCAACGAGCACGGCGTTGACTGCAGGATTTTTTATTTCCTTGATCTTGATCTGAATATCCTTGTCCGTGAAAGCAGTCAGTTCTTTGCTTATCGCTTCGACTTCAGCACCTTTTCTTCCGATCACTATCCCGGGACGGGCAGTATGTATAATAATATTTACTTTTTCAGGATACCTGATGATTTCAATCTTTGCCACCTCACCGTTTGAAAGCCGCTTTTTCAGATATTCTCTTATTTTAACGTCTTCATGCAGATTCCCGGCATATTCCTTCCGTGAGTACCATCGCGACTTCCACGTTTGTATGATCCCAAGCCGCAGCCCGATTGGATTTACCTTCTGACCCATTCATACCCCCACTCAAATGTGGTTTTTTCTACTTTTATTCAGTTGACCGATATTAACTTTTATGATTAAAAAGCCAACCTGTCTACTTTTTAATTTCCTCTCCGGATACAACAACCGATATATGACACGTCCTCTTCCGGATTCTGTCAGCCCTGCCCCTGGCCCTCGGGTGCCATCTCTTCAGGGTCGGGCCCTCATTGACAACGATTTCCTGAATTCTCACCGTTTCTTCATCGATATTCTTGTTATTCGCCATGAGGTTTGAAAAAGCGGAATGCAGCACCCTTGCAAGAAGTTTCGCACCTCTGGCCGGAGAAAGCGTCAATACTGCCTTGGCCTCCCTGTATGGAAGATGCTTAACCTCTCTGGTATACCTATTCACCTTTCTCCCGGAAATTTTTATATACTTCGCAACTGCCCGTGCTACCATATCTCTTCACCTCATTACAATACCGAAGCTCACTTCACCCTCGAGGAACGCTCTGATCCAGCATGGCCCTTGAATATTCTGGTAGGAGCAAACTCTCCGAGCTTATGGCCGACCATGTTCTCCGTTATATACACCGGAAAAAACTTCTTCCCGTTGTACACGTTAAAAGTATGCCCGACCATTTCCGGAAATATCGTTGATCTTCTCGACCATGTCTTAATTATCTTTGTATCATTCCTGTTATTCAGCTCAAGCACTTTTTTATACAGCTTTTTGTCTATAAAGGGGCCCTTTTTGATAGAACGTGACAACGCAAACCCTCCCTCTACTTCTTCCTTTTCTTGACAATATACTTATCAGAATCTTTGTTCTTTTTTCTCGTCTTGTAGCCCTTGGTCGGAACACCCCATGGCGATACCGGGTGTCTCCCTCCCGAAGTTTTCCCTTCTCCACCGCCGTGGGGATGATCAACAGGATTCATTGCCACACCCCTGACCTTCGGCCTTCTCCCAAGCCACCGGGAACGCCCGGCCTTTCCAAGAGAGATATTGAAATGATCCTGGTTTCCGATGTGGCCGACGGTTCCGTAGCAACGAGCATTGATGTTCCGCATTTCACCCGACGGAAGCTTGACGATGCATCTGCTTCCCTCTTTTCCAGCAAGCTGTACGAATGTACCGGCTGCGCGTGCCATCTGCCCGCCTCTTCCCGGACTTAGCTCTACATTATGGATGACTGTACCAAGGGGCATGTTACCAAGCGGCAGTGCATTTCCGGGTGAAGCCTTGGCGTGTTCTCCTGCAATAATCCGGTCACCGACCTTGAGCCCCTGCGGCGCGAGTATGTAACGCTTTTCACCGTCTACATAACTAACGAGGGCAATACGCGCGCTCCTGTTCGGATCGTACTCAATGGTAACGATTGTTCCCTCTATATCCCGCTTGTCCCGTTTGAAATCAATTTTTCTGTAGAGTTTCTTCGACCCGCCGCCCCGACGACGGAGCGTAATCCTCCCCTTGTTATTCCTGCCGCTTATCCTTTTCTTTCCCTCTGTAAGCGGCTTGTAGGGCTTGTCGGCGGTTATCCCCTCTTTGTCGACAACCGAATAAAACCTTCTCGATGGGGTCG
>Ga0315555_1000117_pt1 | contig 49462 bp, 37 predicted proteins | sample SalMarSW160380MG_FD_202113 | JGI IMG/M metagenome (GOLD analysis project Ga0315555, IMG submission 202113) | Salt marsh sediment microbial communities from the Plum Island Ecosystem LTER, Massachusetts, United States - Salt Marsh Sediment SW1603-80 ... | reverse complement strand
ATTTGCGACCCAGTTCCAATGTTCTTGCATCCGATTCGGGCAACATCATTCCATCAACACCTATATAGCGGTATGAGGCTGCCATAACCGCTGCTCCTTCAATACTCATGCGGGGAATATATAATTTTTTTCCCTGCAGCGTCCCGTTTTTATTCTGAATATTTCCCATCTTGTTATTCCTGAAATCAGTTGACTTCCAGAAGTTGAGCCTCACTGAAATTATGATCCCCGCTCTGCCATCTGCGCAGAGCTCCTTTACTGTCCAGATAGGCTTCACAACGGGTGATATACCCGGCATCATTGCCGTGGCCGTCAAACTGTAAAGTCAGGAACGGCTTGCCGGAGGCTTGTGTTATGTAATGTTTGATGTAAGAATCCGGTCCACACTTGAAATTTGTCATATAAATGATATGGAGATTGGGATATTTTCCCACAAGTTTGGCTGCCGCCAAAATTTTGCGACCGTAATTCCAGTACATATTTGCATTGATATCGGAAATATCGATTCGATCCACCGGGAGAAAATCCATGGGAATCACATTGATACCATAATAATTCCGGAGCTTGCTCCCGATATCCAGAGTCATCCCCCGATCATGAATATTATAGGTCCTGCCCACCAGAACAATACCGATTTCCCCGCTCCTGCGGAGTTTCTCCAGGGCTTCCTGTCCGGCTGTTAATAACATTTCCTCAACTTCATACTGTCTATAATAAGCAGCTTCCAGAGCCGCTTCTATGGAACGTTTCGTTTCTCCCAGCGGTGAAAGTACTTTAACTAAAGATTTTAAGACTGATGATTTCCCGTCACGAAATCGTATAGTAGGAATGATAAAACGAGAATGATCCTGTTCAAAATAAGGGGAGGATCTAACTACAAAAGGTAAGGTCTGTCCCCAGGGACAATAATAGCTGTTAACCTTTGGAAAGGGGGTTTCCGCATTTATGGTATTTGGAATAAAAATCCGCTCAATTCCTTTGTCCAGGAGATTCTGAACATGGCCATGATAGGCCTGTATGGGTAAACATGGTTCTGCCACCGATGCTTCTATGCCGGTTTTCACAGTTCGGCCGTTGGTTTCATCGGATAAGATAACAGAATAGTTCAATTCCCGGAAAAAGGTATTCCAGAATGGAAACTGTTCATAAATGTACATACCGCGGGGTAATCCAATTCTGGCTTTTCCTGTGAGATCAGGATCATCGTTGGTGAAAAAAATCCGGCGGCGGTAAGAGATGAGATCTTCAATTACGGGTTTTTGCTGATCAACCCGGTGGCGGCGGAATTTGTCGGAGCATTGATCACCCCAGTAGGTTTTTTCACCTTCCACCGTAAACTCCTGCATCTGGCAAAAATTGGAGCAGGCCTTGCAGATAAACTCCCGCAGGGTATAATTCACCTTTTCCAAACTGAATCCACGAAATTTGCTGACATTTCCGGTAATGGCGGCTTTTTCCCGGGCCAGCAAGGCCGCCCCTACCGCGCCCACAACGCCATTGTAAGGGGGAACTATTATTTCCCGGTCCAAAACACTGGCGAAGGCGCTGGCGATCGCATTATTATAGGCGGTACCACCCTGAAAAAAAATGACCTTCCCAATTTTTCGGTCCCGCACTACCCGATTGAGATAATTATATACAATGGAATACGCCAGGCCTGCAGTAAGATCCTGTTTACCGGCTCCCCGTTGTTGGTAGGCTGCTACATCCTGTTGCATAAAAACCGTACACCGCTCTCCCAGCTTGATGGGTGCATTCGAGGATAAAGCCAGTCGGGCAAATTCATCCTTGATAGCGACCCCAAGTTCTTCAGCCCTTTCTTCCAGAAAAGAGCCGGTGCCGGCGGCACATGCCTCATTCATGGCAAAATCCACAACAACACCTTTCTCCAGGCTGATGAACTTGGAATCTTGCCCACCGATTTCAAAAATGGTATCGGGCGATGTATTCAACATGGTACGGGCGAGAAATTCAGCTCCTGTTTTATGTGCCGTAATTTCATCATTTATGGTATCGGCACCAACCAGTTCACCAATCAGTTCCCTCCCCGAGCCGGTTGACCCCACTCCACGAATCGTAATTTTGTCCGCAAATTCCTCCCGGATCTCATCCAGGCAACGCTGCACTACCTCTATGGGGCGGCCGTCGGTACGGGTATAGATTTCCTTGATCATATTCCCCTGTTCATCCAGTAATACCAGATTCGTACTGACCGAACCGATATCAAGACCCATAAAGACATCCACCGTTTGGCGTTCCATCGAAATATCCCTGGGTTTGACGCGGTCCCGCAGCAGCAGAACTTTCTCCATGGAAAGGGGCTGACCTACCGGAAAGGAAGTCCTATTTACCGAATCTATTCCGGAAAAATCTGAAAAATTCCAGGGTTGGTCAGAAGTGGTGGATTTACGGGCGGCAACCGCTGCACCAACGGCACCCATCCAGGCGTAATATGAGGGAACAATCAGTTCATCATCTTTCAGGTTAAAAACGTCTTTCAGGGCCTGTACCACACCACTGTTCAGGGCGACTCCACCGGTAAAGAGTACCGGCTTTTCAAATTTTTTGCCTTTTACTATGCCACTCTTAAAATTTCTGGCTACTGCTTCACATAAACCTTTCAAAACCTCGGGCGGTTGGTAACCTTTCTGTTGGGCGTGAATCATGTCGGATTTGGCAAACACCGAACATCTTCCCGCAATCTTGGCGCTACGAGAAGCTTCCTGTACAATATCCCCAATTTCTTCTACCCGGTATTTCAACCGCAGGGCCTGCTGATCCAGAAATGAGCCGGTTCCTGCAGCACAGTCTCCGCTTTTTTCATAATCCTTCAAACCAACATGCCTGTCTTCTTCATTCTGCTGGAGAGACAGAAATTTGGCATTTTGTCCGCCCATTTCAAACACGGTGGAAAATCCGGGATAACAGGTACCCACTCCCCTGGCAATTGCCCGGAATTCATTTTCATACGGTATACCAAGATGCTCACCAATCAGACGGCCTCCCGAACCACAGACCCGTATACCGGCAACCTGTTTTACAGAAAACAAATTTTTAAAGGAATTGAGCAACTGTATGGTACTTTCCAGAGGATTTCCCCTGATACGGTGATAACGGCTGACCAGAACCGGCAAGGAAACCATGTAATGATCCTCACGGGAAGGATAGTAAAATAGTGAATCCTTTCCCGGCACTTCCCAAAACAATGAATTATCGGTCTCATCCATTACTGCGGCCATCTTAACACTGACCGTTCCAACATCTATTCCCAGATAAATAGCCATTTTTTCCAGTTTTTTTTAGGTGATAAGCTAATTACGTCCGCTTGAATTAATGTTCAGAACAATACTTTAAATGGTTCATCTTACTATATGCGAATTCAGTTTTTAAAATTGATGCGTAAATATATACTTTTTAACAAAAGGTGACAAGTAAATAATGCAGGAAAAATTAATCTCTATTTGTGAATATATTCCATTGTATTTGAAAAAATACATTTTTTATAATCAAAACCAGATTAACATCCACTAAATCTTATTTTTGCCACATAGAATATTCAGTACAAATAAAACCATTTAGGTATAATTTATGAATTTTCTCTAATCACAACTGATTTGGTGCTGGTACGGCATTCTGCGATTAATTATAAAAAAAGAGCCCCGGGAAATCTCCGGGGCTCCTGTTGACGAACCTTATTATTTTTCTGATAGCCAATTTTTTATTTAACCAATTTTAAATGTGGTTAATTATTGACAATTATTTCCGCGCCAAGAGCAGTTTCACTCTCACTGTTGAGGAAACCTTTGGCAAAAACTGTATAGATTTTGCCATCAGCCAGCGAAATTCCTGGCAGATCCAGCACTACAGTACTAGAACCAGCTGCTCTCACCTGCAGATCATACCTTCCGGTATTCAATGGCGTAAAATCGGTATACTCCTTAAACGACTTATTTCCGAATATGACGGTACCATCAGTGAGGGTAATATCCACTGCCGGGGCAGGGAAAAGTAAAAAACATTAATCTGTTATTAAGCAAGGCTATGGGAGCAGTACAGGAATTGGATTCAAAAAATCTGGAGGACATTTTGTTGCGCGCCTCTCTGGAGATGAGCCAACCTGCACTACTGGAAAATTTCATTACGCCTTTCATGCAGGAGGTTGGAAAATTATGGCAGGAAGGAACCATGCGAATATATCATGAACATCTTGTATCCACCGTGGTGCACAAGTTTTTGGCAGATTTGCTTGGCAGTATACTTACCCCGGAACATGCCCGCACCCTCCTCGTCACCACACCGGCCGGACAGTTGCATGAAATTGGAGACCTGGTCATTGCACTTACCGCTGCAGCCATGGGTTGGCGGGTTCTTTACCTGGGTTCCAATTTACCTGCAGAGGAAATTGCGGCAGCCGCACAGGAAAAAAGGGCCAGGCTTATCCTTCTGAGCATTCTCTACCCTGCCGATGATCCGCACCCGCACGCAGAATTATTACGACTAGATCGCCTGCGTCCTGACAACATTACCATTATTGCCGGAGGTGCGGCTGCAAAATCTTACCAACAGACCCTGCAGCAGATCAATGCCATTTATTTCACGGAATTGAAAGAATTAAGAGCAAAACTGATTTCATTGCAGGGGGAATAATATTCCGGTATAACGAATTTCTGTTGTTCAATTGAATACAGGTATTATACTCCGGCCAAAAACAAAAATATATTCCATTTCATAAATTAAAAACGCCCTGCCTCAAAATCGGATCTTAGACTTTTTGGCCTGTACCATCTGGGGGTACCATCCCTCTGAAACTTATAACATCAGCCCAAAACAATAAACGGACTGGGTGGGGTATATATCACCCAATCTTAGAAAGATTTCAAACCCTTAGACCACACATAATAAATAGATAAGAGCTGATTATTACCCTCCTATTTTATTTTTCCATTTCTTAGAAATATCATTTCCAAAGTCAATAAGATACCAATCATCATTATGATATTTCCAATAATGATAGGTCGTATCTTTATAAGTTTTAAAAGGGAAAAATTTTATTTTCATGTTTACAATATTGGATGTCAAACCATCAACTCCGTCTATCCAGGCTGATAATGTTTTCACTTTATATGAAATCGGCCAGACATACACTCTTTTTAGCTCGACTATAAAAGTACTCCGGTTCTGGAGAACATAATTTGTAGCCCCCTTTTGCCTGGATTCCAATAATTTATCGTAGACCTTGTCCCAGGATTTTTTGGAATAGTACCTGTTTAATTCCGCATTAGCCTGATTTAATTTTTTCAACTTTTCTTCATTTCTGCTGCTGTCTGGCGGAAAGGATTTAGCCGTATGCACATCAATGATGAAAATGATCGGTAAAATCAGCAGAAAAAAAAATCCAAAAAGATAGTTCTTCATATCTGCTCCTTTCATCTGACGGTAATTATCTTATTCAATTATTATAAAACCTTTGCCCATTTTTATAATGTCAACAGCATTCTCTTCCGAACGGCGGATCAAAAAAATCCTTTAAGTTTTATTTCACCGGTTGCTCGTCCTTCTGGTTAGCACAATAACCTTCTCATTTAAATGGTTCATTCTGGTAATTACTGTAATATTTGCAGATTTCAGTGTTATCATTTTAATAATATCTTATGCCATCCACAACAATCATGTATTGCGGATACAGCGCATAGAAAAAATCTGCAATTTTATTTTTCCCGGCTCCCTTCGGCTTAATGCTTCCTAATTTATTAATAAGATCATAAAACTGGTAGGAACGACCTCCAACCGTACGTTGTATTCCGGCAAGGGTTCCTTTTTCCGCAACATATTCTTCCAGAATTCTGAGAAGCTCCTCCAGGGTGATATTGGCCACCCCTCCGTTGCGGACCTTCATCAACTCATAAACCCCCTTGATCATCTCAACTGTGTAATCCTTTAGCTCATTCCCAGATACAGCGCGATCGGGTTCATGCAAGAAAATCGAATGTCCAATTATTCCTTTACCCCCCAGAGCTTTATATCCGTGGTGGGCAAAATTCACATCCTGATACGAATGCAGATATTCGCCGAATTTTTCACTCGATAATCCAGCAGGATGCCCTTCAAGAGCATTAATGGCATTTCTTGATGCTGCAGATTCAAAGTGCCGGCTGTTTTTATTAGACCAATTTGCAATCCTCATAGGATTTGTGTCCGGGTTAAAATCAGTATAGTTGTCTGCGAATGCAATTGAAGCTGCCTCTTCAGCTGACACTCCCATTATCATTACGGCCATATATAATGTTAAATCGAAATGGACATCCTCTCCAAACAGACCATTGGAATCCTTTAATAATATCGGATTATTGCCACAGTATAAATATGGCGATGAATATTGATTCAGGAGATCAACACTCAACCATCTTGCTATCCTGGCATCATAGTATCGGGCGCCAAAATAATCCAGGACGGTTTCCGCGTCCCTTTCCTTGCCTGTAAAGAAATCCCTGCTTTGCCCTTGCCCCGATATCAATACCCGGCCGGGCATCTTCAAACCAAACGGATAATAATCATAACCCTCTATTCCATGTCCGGCCTGATCCATTACCACGCGTATGGATCCCAGATGATCTTTTATATAAAAGAATTTCTGCATCTCTCCCAGTGGTTCGGGTATGGGCTCCGGAATCGGAGCCACTGCTTTCACCATCATGGAAAGTGTGTCCGAACTGCTGTCCGCCCGGGCGATAAACAATTTCACATCGTGCATACCTTCGGATTCGAAAGTGTAAGATTCCTGGGAGACCTTTAGCCCATCCACTTCCCAAGATTTCTCAGTGAGTACGGTTTCATCCTCATTAAGAGCATCATCAATCTGAAACACTTCATCAGTGCTTACCGGAATACTACCTTCACTTCGTTCGTCAATTCCGATGAACTCGTATCTTCCCAGCAGATCTTTCCCAAAGATATTCCAATATTTCAGACGTCCATTTCCGGAAAAAACACCCAACACCCTGCTGCCATCCACAATATAATGTTCAGCGGGATCATCGTCAATTTTTTTATAGATCCTCTGGCCTTCCGCATTATAGCGGTAAGTAATGGAACTGTTCAGTTGAAAACCCACTTTTTTCAGTGACAGCGGCAGATTCCGATGATCGTAATGAATATCAACCAGACCCGATTTTTCCGGAACATTCCAGAGAAGCGTGGAATTACCGTTTTCATCATAAGCAAAATTGCTACTGTCAATATCCCAGATATGCCTTTCATGGTCAATTTGGTCGGCAATAAAATCCAGCCGGTTACGGGAGTCATATGTATAAACCAGCTCATCAGCAATATCTGAGGTTGAATTGTAACGCCGCAAGGATTTCATATTTCCTGCGGCATCATATTTAACATCCATCACATCAAAATTATCCGTTACCTCCCAGCGGGTGGTAAACTGGGAATAATTTGCCTCCACCAGGCGTTTCATGAAATCATAGCTGTACTGATAACAATATCTTGGTGAATGGACACCGGAGATCAACTGGTTATAATACTCTGCCATTTCAATATTACCATCATCGAGATATTCATAGTGCGCTGCAAAAGGACGGGCATTATCTCCCACCCGATTAATATCAGTTAACCAGTTTCTGGCATTGTACGAATATGAGATACTACTCCGGAACGAATTATCCGCCATTTCACCAATTTTAAGAGAGTCCAGCAAACCCTTCCCTGAGTAAATATAACAGGCCTCACACAATTTGGGTTTATATTTACTTTCCGAAGTATATACTCTTGACAATCGGCCTAAATCGTCATATTCATAAAAGTGATAAAACGACTTACTACCGACAATTACAGCCTGTTTTATCAGTTGATTCTGCAAATTGTAATAGTTGTAAATCCAGGTGTTGCTTAATCCGGCAGTAATGATAAATTTTTTCTCAACCAATCCCCCCTCGGTGTAACTAATCAGTTCAACCTGGTTATTATTAAAACAGCGTGCTGCTAATCTGCCTTTCAAACAGTGAAAATCCGCTGCATTTATTGAAATGGTGAACTGATTCCATGGAAAAACCGTAAGATCAGGAATTGCATCAAATTGGCAGATGGTGACCTTATTAGCCGGTGTCTGTTCAAAGGGATAGCACTTTACTTCTCCATCCAGTGTACTGAAATCAGTTGCCGCCAACCCATCACCCACAGGTCTATCATAAAAATCGTAATTAGTAAAATAAACCATACCGTTTTTTGCCATTTTCTGATCCTGAGAGAACCTGAGATTTCCCTTGGGATCATAGCACAGTTGCTTTAAACCGGTGGTGGTATTTTTCTGTGAAATAATCCTTCCCATCAGATCATAACTATAAAGATGTTCATTTCCGGGCCCATCCTGCACCTTTATATCATCAACATATAATCCGCATACAGTGTTTAAATCACTTGCCTCAATACGGATCATGTTCATTTTTGAAATGTCGGGATTCTGAAAATCCACAGGCATAGTAATACCAAATTGTGACAGGTCGTAACTGGAGGGGACAAGAAATTCTTTTTCATTTATTTTGATCCTCAAATTATTGTGAGTAAAACTAAAGGTTAAATTTATCCATTGGTTCTCGGTTTCCGGGGGCAGCTGATAAATTATATTATCCCTGGAAGAGTATATGCAATTATCACAATCCCGCAGAAATATTTTTTCACCTATATTGAGAGATGATTCATTGAAATTTTTAAAATAAAGGAAAAAGCCTGTTGATCCGGAAGAAGAATGCAATGGCTCATCGAAGTTATTTGAGAATCCGACACTGATTTTAGGATAAAAAACGTTGGGAATCAGCTCTCCGATACTAAAACAGAAATTCGGAAATTCGCGGTAATCGGAAAAATTGATTCTGAATGAAACTTCTCCCGGAAATTCGAAGGGGGAAATCCAGAAATTCCGGGAGGCTGTGCTCCCCTGTGGATTAGAAATTTTCAAGCCACCCTGGGAAAAAGCCGGTAGACTATCAATTGAAACGACCTCCCATCTACCCTCAAAACGGGTTTTTCGTGGATCAATCTTTAAGTAATCGGTTCCCAGAAATAAATATTCCGGAAACCAGTCTGATGCATCAGGTGTCCAGACCGGATTATTCAGATATTCGCAAAACTGTTCTAATCCAACCATCCCCGATTCCGATTTCAACAAATGTCCCAGAGGATCGTACTCCCTGACTGTTGTGTATCCACGCCCGTCATTCAGATCTTTCAACGGGGTGTCCAGATGTTTATTAAATGTTTTGACCACATTATCATCGAAATCCCGGTATTCAATGGTCTGGTTTCCAGTTTCATCTGTGATACAGGTATAATAACAGCCGTTTCCCGCAAAAACATAGTTATACTGTTTTTGTGAAAAATTTCCAACGCCTTTGTTAAATGTTTGAATTTTTAATTGTCTTCTCGGATTTTTCCAGTATTCAAATTCGGTTAACCAGTCAAAATTCTGATAATCAGAATCGAAGCACTGGCCGAATTCCGGTGAGAGGATCACCCTGGAACAGGTCCGGTAAACCTTTGTCACCTCATTAAAGGGCGAAAATTCAAAAGCTGAGAGAAGTCTTGGTGCGGACGATAAAGCCGGAATATTCTGTTTTTGGACAAGATTTCCACAACCGTCGAAATATTGAAGGTTAAATTTCTGAACAGTGCCATTATCATTATATATTTTTTCGGCAATATAATTTATCATATTTCCGGGAAAAAAACTGAATCCGTATTCATACGCTTTAATCAATTTATGATCAAAGCGGCGGATGGTTTTTATTTTTCCTCCCGGATAGTAGTCAAAAAAGCGCGCAACACCATTCTCATCAATTTCAGATAAAATTTTACCCGTTGCAGGATCATACTGAAATTCCCGTGCCAGATCATCACCAGCTCTGCTCAGCAGACTGCTGACATTATCAGGTATACCGTTTACATGCTGTTCCCCCGTTAAAAAATAATTATTCAAACCTGGCGCAGTATTGTTAAACGGCTGCTGATTATCCCCGTAAAAATAAATTGTGATATTTCCATTGGCATCCTGTTCTTTTAATACTCTGCCGCATTTATCCCTTATCAGGTAATTATTTAGTGTAATTTGCTTTCCGGATTTATCCACCCACTGCTTCAGGGTTTGCAGGTAAACCTGCGGTCTGTCATTCTGATAATAATTTTGATAGACATAAGTGTTTTTATTCAGCAGATGATTGATTTTTTGCTGATCTGGCATATCACCTGAAATTAAAGTGTCGTAGATGGTTTCCACGGTAACAGTGCTGAGATCATACGCCGATTGAAATAAATTATTTGAAGCCTGGCCATAAACCGGGTCTTCAAATCCGAAAATAACCGTTTTTTGACGGTGCACATTTCCGGCCCGTCTGGAATCGAATATTTTTTCCCTGATGATACGCGGTTTTTCATTGATCATACTGTAATCATCAAAAATTACAGATTTAACCAGCAGAACATCCGGTGGATCTGCCGGATTGGTTAAATAGCCGGGATTTTGTTCATAAAAATTTTGTCTGACTAATCTGGGAACATAAATTTTTACGGTTTGCAGCAGATCGGGATCTGCAGGGGTAATGCTGTTCGTAGGAGTAACCGAACTGGTTCCGTGGAAGGACGGAATAGAAAATCCAATATGATTTGAATAATCATATTGATACTCTGTTCTGTCCATAAGTTTTCCTGCAGAATCAAAGTTTTCTTCCCTGAATTTTGCGTCGAAGTAATTTTCCCATGTGTCATGGGCATATATAAAATCTTTTTTCGTGTCCAGGCCCAAATAAAAATTTTTAAATTCTGTGACAAAACGCGGATAAACAGCAGCGATACTGTCATTTCCAGAATGAGGTTGATAGTAATAGGCTACAGTGGAGCCGGAAGATACTCTGATAAAAGACCCGGGAGAATTTCTATCTTCCACCAGGGATTTTTTCTCTTTTTTTACCTGATCATAACTGACGTACCATCCACCGCAGGAGGATCCGCTGCCAGTTTGACTCCCGGTACCCAGAATGTGAACATAACCATCTCCATAGGAATAATCTTCAAAGTATTTGAGATCACCGTTTTCATAAACGATTTCTTTGATTCTCGCTCCATCTCCGTATTTTGTACTGGAAATTTTTTGATAGCTGGCCTGTGAGGAATTGAAATAATAGTCATAATTTATCTGGTCGGATTCGTACCGGAATAATGTCTTTAAACCCAGCGATGCTGAAATGCTCTTCAGAGACCAGGCCCACTGATTAGGATTCGGGGGGGTGGAGGAATTAAACCAGACATAACCGTTTCGGTCGTTGCGATAATCAGTCCAGGACTGTTTCATCACCGGTTCCCAGAAATGACTGGTGGAGAACATATCCGGATTATAATAATAATGGGTAATGTTCTGTTCATCTACATCATAGGTAATCCAGCCGGAGCCATTAATTCCATTATAATCAAACACTATAGGAGGGTGAGATGTATAATAAGTGATTCCATCGATAGAGAATGATGTCTGCTTCTGACTGCTGATATTATTCCCGGCTGCCTTATTATTTTCCATGGTATACATTTTCCTAAGTGTTAATCTGCCCTGTTTTATCAAACCGGTATTATTTGTACCCAGTCCCCACAGCGAGTAATCATACAGAAAGGCATATTCCCTCATAATATTTAGCGGATCAGTATTCTTAAGTCGTAACGATATCCTGGAAATCTTTTTAAATCTGGAGATTCGATAAAAATCCGGATCGGCCTGAATATTGAAATTATCGCGTGCGAAATAATAACCGAACTGTCCGTTATCATCTTCCCGGTCGGTGAAATGGAAAACCAGTTCATGACTGTTGCTCACAATTTTTGTTACAAATGTTTTTTCCTTATAATAGGCCGTCAGATCAGTGACACTCGTGGAGGATACATCGGAATTATAGATTGTCCCCATGGCATAGGCAGGTTCCATTACCGATTGTTTGAATCTTGAGTCGGTGGTGCCACCCGGGTAATAAAATTCCATTAAAGAAACATCAGAATATTCAAATTTAATCCAGCCTCCACGGCAGTCATCATCCGGCTCGCCAAAAGGGTCTGCGGTAGAACTGACATAATCAGGACCCAGGATATATAGCAGATTCCATTTATAATAATACTCGAAAGGGATAATATTATCCCCGTGCGGATCCGCGGTCATATACGGAAGAATGACTTCCCCAAAAATCCTCAGAGGTGCTCCAAACACATATTTCATTCCCGTCAATTGATTAATGACAACAAATCTTTCAATACCACTGTTATAATAATGGCAAGAGTTATTCAGATGCTCATTTTCTTTAAGCCATCCGGGATTATTCAGATTAGCAGGATTAAAATTGCTCCGACTGTAAGTATTGTTAGGATTCGTATGGACCACAGCAGTTGTATCGTAAGGATCGTACTCAATAGTCAGTGTTCTCGAATTTTGGGATGATACAAACAGATCAGCGGATTTCAAATAATATAATTTAGCTGAAAAATCAGGCAGCTGTAAGGTCCAGGTGTCAGGATTATCCAGGGGATTTGATCTGGGTGAAAGGAAGTAACCTTTCTGCAGTTCAGAATACAGCCCATGATGATTTTTATCATCCGGGAACGTATTGACCACCCGTTCAATACAGGGAAGGTTCAGACTGAATCCTAATCCTACTTCCGAAGCTGCCTGTGCCCAGTGAATTCCGTTCTGATATCGCAACATTAAAGGATAGGATATATTTTTGCCCGGCAACTCAAGCAAGGGAATTTTCAGATTTAAATCACCTTTGCAATCCACCATAACCGAATAATCTGCAACGCTGTTTTCAAGATGAGTTTCTTTCTGACGGTTTTCCGGGCCAATCAACCGGTTATTATTCACTACCTGGCTACACAACTGACCTTTCACAAAACTGATAATAATAAATCCATAAAACAGAAGTTTTATCTTTTCCATCTCCCACTCCTTTTTTTGGCTCATCAGGAATCCAGCATAAATCATGCTAGAATCATAAGCCATATATTTACAAGTAATTATAATATATCTACTGGAATTATAAAGGTCATATTTGCGTATACATATGTATATAATAAGTAATAATCATTATATTTTCAGCGGTACGAAAAAATGAAAGCGCTTAGAGGTGCAAAAATTTTTGCAGTTACGAATGGATTGTGGGTTGGCAATGGTTGAATAAAACCAGGCAAAAAATAGAAAAAAGTCCTTGCACTGCTGCCCTCAAATCTCCGGAAAGTCTATTCAGGACAAAATCACTAGGGAAGAAGCATCGGTATGAATAGGAAGTATTATCAGAACAGGATTTGATTAGTAATCGGAACTGAAAAATTCCAAAATATATATGATCTGAAGAGTGTCAATAAACGGGTCGCACATATGGCAATATTTTTGCTCAAAAAACAATTGCGGGATGATCAAATTATCAAATCTGCTAATCATAATAGGATCATAAGGTGATTCAATGAACTGCGGCCTTAAAAATGAAGATGGATTTTCTCTTATTTTTACCATGATAATATCCGTAATTCTTTCGTCCACTATTCTTGCAGTATTTCTTTACCTGTCTGTACACCAGCATCTCATTTACCGGAAAGCCAATTTTCTTAAAGCCAAATATTGTGCCCGGGGTGGATTAAACCTTAAAATTATTGAGCTGGAAAATGAAAATTCCATACAGGACTGGACGCTTTCTATTAACCAGTGTATTTACCTGTCCCCCCGTGACAGTTGCATGGTAAGCACCAAACGCTGGGGAGGATTTCTTCACATGTTGTCCAAGTCCTGTAAAAAAGATCAATCTTATTCTCTTCGGTCTATTTGGGGAATCGTATCCACAGAATTTTACAATCCAGCCATTGTAGTAAATCCGTTTTCGGAAACTTTGGTGATATCAGGGGAGACTCAAATTTGGGGAGACGTCTATACTGGACTGTCCGGTTTGAGGAAAGGATCTTTATCCGGTCTGGCTTATCGCGGGAACAGACTGGTTTTTGGAAAAATTATAAAATCAGAAAAAGATAACCGCCCTCAAATAGACAGACTATATATTAAACAGATTTTTCATGACTGGCGGAAGTTTTTCACCTTACCGGCACAGAAATTTTCCGATTTTATCCATGAAAATTGTGATGTGATTAATCCTGCATCACCGGAAAACGCAAACATCATAATTCTCTCTGTGGACAATGAAGAAATAAACAGGAGAAACTGGCATCTTAAAGGTCCTGCCGTTTTAATAGCAAAAGAAAAATTGAATATACAATGTTCTCTCCGGATCGAGAATTTTGTGCAGATATTATGCGAAAAATCGATCACGCTGTCAGGTAATTCCATTCTTTCAGATGTGATTCTGTACTCCCCGGACTCAATCAGGATAAAAAAAACAGGGAGCTTCGAAGGCCAGATTTTTTCTGAAAAAAGTATCGGTTTCGATCAGAATGTTCGGATAGATCTTCCCAGTCTATTTCTGGTTTATTCCGAATTTAATAATGGATATATTAATATAAAACCTCATGCAGCCGTTAATGGCTGGTTCTATTATACCTCTCCGCATCGAGCAGAGGCGCCCGGAGCGGTTCAGGCTAACATTCTGATTTCCGAGAATTCGACTGTAACCGGTCTGGTCTATTGTGATGATTTTACGGCAATTTCCGGAACAGTGAATGGAATCATTATTACCGATCGCTTTTTGCTGGAGGATCCTCCCTCGAAATACATCAACTGGATTAAGGACGGGCATATAAACCGGGATAAACTCCCGAAAAAATTTACTCTCCCTGTTTTTATGAAAAATACAAATTTCTCCATGTTACCTTTGAAATTCCTATGAAAAAAAATCTGGAAAAAGACGAAGGATACACGCTCATAGAAGTATTGACTGCTTTCAGCCTATTTTTTCTTCTGATTTTTCCCCTTCATCAATTGATCAGTTTTTTCTACTGCGATTCCCACAATTTGGATATCCTGAATGCGATAAACCTGGCTGAAAGTGAAATGGAGCTGGCTGTTTTAAAGAACAATTTTTCTGAGATTAGCTATACCACAGAAATCAATAGAAAAAAATATAAGATCCTCCGGCAAATAAAGACGGACCGGAATCTGGTTTTGGTGGAGGTGAAGATATATTCACTGCGAAAAAACAGGGTAATAATACATTTCATAACCTGCTGTAGTCGAAAGGACGATTAAACATTAAATCTGTCCTAATTAATAAAAACGGTTATACTGCCATTGAGTTAATGATCGCTTTACAGCTTTCCTTACTGCTGATAAGCATGGTTTATTTGAGCTATCTGTTTGCATCCTCGCTTATGATAAAATGGCAAAGGAAAGTTGAAATCGAAAATCAACTGTCGGTCATATCAAGAGACATGTCGGTTAAAATTAATTCCATCCGTGAATTATTAAACGCAGGGCCCCATGATATTACGGCAATAAATAATAGCGGGGATACACTGAATATCTCCCTGCATCCCGTCTTAAAATTAAACAGACATACATTTGGAAATGAAAACATTAAATATAAGGAGGGGAACTTCCGCTATTATATTAAAAGTCAATCTGATGGCAATGATATTACCATAACGGAAGGTCCGAATTTAACTCATAAATACCTCGCTATCGGTGTGGAATTCAATTTAAAATTTATCATATTCAACAGGATGTATCAGCTGAAATCTACCGTTTATCTTCAAATGCTAAATAATATTTCCTTCTAAATTTACCGTTACCATATTTCAGGAAGGCACATTAATGGGTGAAGGGGCAGAGTATCGAAGATGAAGGATTAAAGATGAAGGAAATAAACATTTGACAGTTGAGCGAGAGGGTAAAGGATAAACGGTAAAGGGAGAAAAGGGAACGGATTACATATCCAGTGTGTGAGATTTTTTTGTGTAATTTGTATTTTGGATTTTATCTCCCCGGATTCATAAAACATGAAACCCTTTTTTTATTGCACCTTGAATCTCCGGTCCAGCTCCCTAAACCCCGGATCCTTTTTAAATTGCCGGAACGATTCTCACTTCATATCATGGAACCAGCATCTTCAGGACGGGTCACAAATACCTGAATTCTGAAAACCTACTTCCTGCTTTCAGCTTTCAGCTATTAACTTTCCGGATACCTGTTTTGCTGCCACCTGGATCCAGGAGGCTGAGCAATGGATGCCAACTCATTACATTTTTTTAAACAATCCGATAAGCCACAATAAGACTATCGCACCGACCGTTGCGGTAATCACGGACCCGATGAATCCGTAGGCAGTGACTCCCACCAGATCAAACAAAAACCCGCCAATAAAGGCACCAATCCAACCCACAACAATATTTCCAAGCAGGCCGAACCCCCTGCCCTTCATGATTTTACCCGCCAGCCAGCCGGCAAGGAGGCCGATGATTAAAAAGGCAATAATGTGCATGAAATCCCTCCGGAGTAAGTGTTTTGTAACAAGTTTTATCAGTAGTTTTTAAAAATGGGATATTCCCGGTCCGGGTTTCAGGGAAGTATCAGGCGCACCCAGTCCACCTTGCGGCGGGTTGCACGTGTTATTACAAATTTAACGCCGTTATATTCAAAGCTCTCGTCCCGCTTGGGAATATGTCCGAGATAGTTTAGAATGAAACCGGCCAGGGTGTCATATTCTCCTTCCGGAATTGAGATTCCGGTCTCTTCATTCAGTTGCTCAAGCTCGATCCGGGCACTTACACTGAAAATCCGATCCTCAATTTTACGGACGTGGATTTCAGTGGCATCATATTCATCAATTATTTCCCCCACCAACTCTTCAATGATATCTTCCGTGGTTACCAGTCCGGCTGTACCTCCATACTCATCAATTATGATGGCAATTGAGGTATTTTTCTGCCGGAAATTACGCATCAGTGACAGGCTTCGCTTGGTTTCGGGCACGAAAAGTACCTCCCGAATGATGTCCTGAATGGAATTGGGTTGAAGGAAAAGGTCTTTCAGAAATACCACCCCTATAATATCATCCAGATTGTCCCGATACACCGGAATTTTGGTAAATCCCGATTTCTGAAATATCGTCGCCAATTTTTCGATGGAAGCATCCTGCTCAACAGCAATGATTTCAGTTCGGGGTATCATGGCATCTCTGACATGTAGCTGCCGTAAATCAAGCAACCGGGTTATAATCAGATTTTCCCGTTCATCCAGACTGACATAGTTCTGGCTTTCCTTAATGAGAACTTCCACATCTCTTTTGGAAAAAAAATCGGTGATTTCAGTGGATGGATAATTAAACAGTTTCAGGATTAGTCCGCTCAGGAAACTAACAATCCAGATAATGGGCCGAAACAGATAATAGAAAAATTTCAAAAGGTAAGCCACTTTACGGATAATCCAGTCTGCCAGGCTGCGAAACAGGGTCTTTGGAATAATTTCACCAAACAGGATGGTAATGCCGGTGATAAGCAGCCAGGTAAGTTTTTCATCCATGTAACGGTGGAGATAGAGAGTTGCATAAGAAGCGAATGCTACATTAGCCAGGTTATTCCCAACCAGAGTAGTATAAATGAAATTTTCCGGTTTTCTGAGGAATTCAGCAATAATTTCAGCTGTTCTGTTTTTCTGCCGGCGCCACAGCTCAATGCGGACACGGTTTACGGAAATAAAGGCGGTTTCCGTACCGGAAAAATAAAACGTCATCAGCAGTGTCACCAAAATGATAATCAGTTCATACAAGACGGTATATCCTCATTTCCTGCTTCACTATTTCAACAGTCGTATAAAATACTAACATTTACGGTTTCGGGCCAAGTACAAAATTTTGCTTTTTTAATGTTTAAGTGAATATTTTTATTATATTATCAAATTATATCAGAAAAGGGTCGTTTAATGCAACATTTTTTAAAAAAGCCACCTGTTATTTTGATTCTCCTTGCATGTATCACCGTCCAGGGATATTCGGCAACTATAAAATCGGCCAAAATACAGGGATTCCACCAGGCTGAGATTGTACTGGACGATTCCATTGCAGCAGAAAACCTGGCCGGCTGGCATACGGATCCACCTCTGCCAATTGAACATATCAGCAAAAATCAGTTCAAATTCACAATACATACCGGTGAACCATTCGCACTGGAGAAACATTATTATCTGATTGATGAACAGGGGCGGAGGCTATTTCTGATTCCGGATGGTATTCTTGATTCACTTTATTCGGATAAACCCCTGGGTTATGAGCTCCATACGGAAAGTACCACCTTTCGGGTTTTTGCACCCCGTGCCCGCTGGGTCCGTCTGGTACTTTACAACAGCTACCAGGACACAGACGGGCAGGAATATCGGATGGAGAGGGACCTTGACGGGGTATGGGAATTCAGTATAGAAGAAAATCTTTCCGGCAGGTATTACGGTTACCGGGTATGGGGTCCGCCGGGAGATGGAGAAATGTTTGATTCCACCGTGGTGGCGGCGGATCCTTACAGCCCTGCAACCGCCAGCCAGAATTACTACACACACCCAGCAAAAACCGTTATCATGTCAGGGAACTATTTTCTACAGGAAGATGACAGCTGGCAACATATCCCCGTGCAGGATTTAATTATTTATGAAATGCATATCCGCGATCTCACCGCTCACCCTTCCTCCGGGCTGGCAGAGGGTGAAAGAGGCAGCTACATCAGTCTGCTGAAAACCCGGCAGCGGGGAGGCCTTCCTTATATTACATCCCTGGGTGTCAATGCCGTTGAACTACTTCCCAGCCAGGATTTCGGCAATATCGAGGTCCCTTACCGCGATGCAGCTGCTCCGGTCTTTAACACCTGGAATCCCTATGCCCGTAACCACTGGGGATATATGACCAGCTACTTTTTTGCCCCCGAATCTTATTATGAGAGTGGTGGAACCATGCAGGAGGGACAATATAATGGAATGGACGGAAGGCAGATGCGTGAGTTCGAACAGATGGTGGAAGCATTTCACGACAACGGAATGGCGGTATTAATGGACGTGGTGTATAATCACGTCTCGCAGTACGATTATAATCCATTCAAATATATAGATAAATTCTACTATTTTCGGCTGAATGACGATTGTTCCTTTACTTCCACCAGCGGGTGCGGAAACGATTTCAAAACGGAACGTCCCATGGCCCGGCGGTTAATCGTGGAAAGTGTTCTTTATTGGATGAAAAAATATCACATCGATGGATTCCGCTTCGATCTGGCCCTGTTACTGGACTGGAAGACCATTGACCGAATACGGCAGGAAGCCAGAAAAGTGAATCCGGAGGTCGTATTGATTGCCGAACCCTGGGGAGGTGGATACGATCCCAGCGGCTTTTCCGACCATGATTGGGCATCCTGGAACGATCAGTTTCGAAACGGGGTGAAAGGACAAAATCCGCATGACGGGCTGGGTTTCATCTTTGGGAAATGGCGGGGTAATAACAATTATGAATCTATGCAGCGTTATGTCATGGGATCTCTCCGGATTTTTGGAGGACAGTACCTTTCCAGCATCCATTCTGTTAATTATCTGGCATCGCATGATGATTACACACTGGGGGATTTCATCCGGATTGGTCTGGGCGATGTTAAAAAAGATGATGTGATTACCAATCCTGACGCTCATGCTCTGCTCTCTGCCAAACAGATAAAAATTAATAAACTCGCCGTTCTCTTCCTGCTGACCACACAGGGACCGGTTATGATTCATGAGGGACAGGAATTTGCGCGCTCCAAGGTAATAGCCCCCACTGAGGCACCGGATCCGGATGTCGGCAAAATTGACCATAACAGTTACAATAAGGATAATGAAACCAACTGGCTCAATTTTAAACATGCTGCTCTGAATGCAGACCTGTTGCATTATTACCGTGGCCTCATACGCATGCGCCTGAATCATCCGGCATTCCGATCTTCACCACCGGAGAATTTCAAATTCTTTCCGGTTCGGGATTCGCTCTTTCTTACCTATGAAATAAATCATGAATCCGGACAATATCTGGTGTTTCTGAATGGCAACCCTGATCTTTCTCATAGCTTTACCCTGCCGGAAGGTCGATGGGGGATCCTGGCAGATCAGTCACAGGCTTCAGAAAAGCCTTTCGAATGGATCAGCCAGGGAGAAATTTCTATTCCACCCACTTCCGGGAAGGTCCTGGTTAGGGCGGTTAATCCCCGCTAAGTCAATTATTTTTAATGAAGGCCCTGGCAAAATGGGGACAAACACAGAGATTCTTTTCAGATGTTATATTTTGTAAATGGCCTACCGGATTCGCAGACATTTTATCAACTCGGTGAATCCTTCAACCTTTTCCTTCAAATAAAAGTAACTGTTTACAGAATGAGAATACAAAAAGGAAGGTATTGGACCTTCTGGTTTTTATTTCAATATTCTGAGCCAGGTACATAATCATAGTGGGTTGTCTAGAATCTCGCGGCCAGCCCAATTCTACCTCCGCATATTTTTTAAGGAATTCTGTTTTGCGTGAGGGATTCACGGCCTTATTTTAATGACTTTAAAATACCATCATTCAGAAACACAAAAGGGACATCATGGAAAAACCGAATTCAGAGAAAAAAGGTGTAGGCAGTTTCCCTGCCATATTCTGGCTGGTGATCATTTTCGAGTTTTTTGAACGGGGATCTTATTATGGCATGATGAGCATTCTATCCGTATATCTTACCGAAAATCTGCACTTTGCCAAGGAGAGCGTAGGGATTATTAAAGGTACCATTCAACCCCTGCTCTATTTTCTTCCCATAATCAGCGGTGCCCTGGCAGACCGTTTCGGGTACCGGAAAATGCTGATGATTGCTTTTTCCCTGCTGGGATTAGGATATTTTCTTACGGCACAGGCCACCAGTTACGCCCTGGTTTTCGGTGCCCTGGTAGTAATGGGCTTTGGAGCGGGAACCTTTAAACCGATTATTTCCGGTTCCATCGCCAAAGTAACCGATGAAAAAAACAGTACACTTGGATTCGGAGTGTATTACTGGTCCATCAATCTGGGGGCTTTTCTGTTTCCCCTGATACTGGTTCCGATCCTGAAAAAAATGGACTGGACCTATGTAATTCTCGCCTCTGCCATCGGTACCGCCAGCATGCTGATACCCACCATCTTTTTTTATAAAGATCCGGTAAAACGGGAGAAGAAAACACAGGAAAGACAATTCAACATTATACAGACCCTGGCCAATGCGTTCGAAATAATCTACAGCCCGGTGGTATTGATTTACAATTCCATGAAAAAATCTGCAGCACGGAGAACCATCATTATTATGGTTCTGGCCATTCTTTTTCTTTACGCGATATACAGCTACCTCCAGGCTCCGGTGGCCAGCGAAAAATTTTCCACTGTGGGTGTTTTAAAGAATACCACCACCCTCATTTTCAAAGTGGACCGGAACATGCTGGCCCCGGAAGAATTTCGAATCAGGGTTCTCAATGCCGATTCATCCCGGGTGGCTCTCACAATTTATAAGCCACGCCAACTGGATCAGTTTGCACCGGTTCTTCATGATTCATTGAAGGCATTTCCGGACCTGGCATTTCTCAATGAAAATGATATCAGGGACTTGATGAACCGTTCGGACCGCAAGGTGGAGTTATTATTTGTTCCGGGCAGCGGTAATGAGAAAAACTTCGAAATAAAACAAACCGGACCGGATCAGTTTCAGGTTGTTCTGAACAAACCGGAATCTTTTCAGAATTATCGATCAGAGGTATATATGAGCCTGGAACAATATCCGGTTCTGAGAGGACTGACTCCTGAAGACATCCAGAAACTTTACGCCGCCAGCAGAGGCAGATCTTTTTTCTTTCTGTATGTCATCGGGCTCATTATCGTGGCTCTGCTGGTGACCGCATACAGCCGCAGGAAGAACGGGAATGCCAAATCGTCAGACACTCGACCCTCCTACAAAATACCCTTTTTTATTGTCACGGCAGCCGGGCTGATTCTGTGGTTTCTGCCGGGATTAACGATTCTGGGACGGATTATTTCCTATGTGATATTTTTTACCGTGACTTCTCTTTTTATTATTGATAAATCCGAACCGGCAAAATTCAGGGATCATGCCAAATTTCTGCTTATGATTTTCCTGTATTCGGGTTTCTGGATTCTGTATTTCCAGATGTTCGATTCAGTCCTGTGGTATGTTCAGGCCTATGTGAATGCAACTTCCCTTAATAATGCAGTAAATAGTTTTTTGGGAACGTTTGGTATTCATATCCAGTGGTTCTTTGATGTGGAACATGTAACCGTTATTAACGCCGGCACTATCATTCTGCTGCAGCTGCTCATTTCCAATATTGTAAAGCACAGAAAGGCACTCCCGACAATGATTTCAGGTATCGGAATCGCCACCATCGGAATGGCCATTCTTGCTGTTTCCACCGATATATGGATCTTTGTGACGGGAATTATTTTATTTTCTATCGGTGAAATGACGGCTCATCCTAAATTTATCAGTTATGTGGGTCTCATTGCCCCCTCCGATAAAAAGGCCATGTACATGGGTTATCTGTTTCTTTATGGAGTATTCGGCAGTTCTATAGGGGGTATCATGGGAGCCAGGCTGTATGTTCATTTTGTGGATAATCTGAATCAGCCAAAGACGCTTTGGCTTATTTTCAGCGGTATCGGGGTGGCCACCATTCTGGCCTTGCTGATCTATAACAGGTTCCTGGCACCAGACAGTGAGACAAAAAACTGATACAACCCGGCAGACAGACATTAAAAAGCCCCGGATAACCATCAGCGGGGCTTAATCTTTACACAGGTTTCTGCAGGTATTTGTTAAATCTTATTTAACACACCGTCCAGGTCATCGATAAGATCCTGTACATGTTCAACCCCAACTGACAACCTTACCAGTCCCGGCGTAATGTGAGCTTCCTTCAGTGCATCTTTACTCATTCCGGCGTGGGTCATGGAGGCGGGATGCTGAATAAGCGTGTCACAGTCTCCCAGACTCACCGCCAGAGTACACAACGCCACATGATCCATCAGGTATTTTCCGGCATCAAAGCCGCCTTTCAATTCAAAAGATATGATTCCTCCCCCGCCGCTTTGCTGCCTCCTGGCCAGTTCGAATTGAGGATGGGATTCCAGAAACGGATAATAAACTCTTCCAACGGTCGGATGCTTCTCCAGCCACCGGGCAATAGTCAGCGCATTTTCCTGACTTTTTTCCACCCGCAGTGCCATGGTCTTTAATCCCCTCAGCAGCAGCCAGGCGTTAAAAGGGGACATTGTCCAGCCATAATGAGTTGAAATTTTAAAGGCGCGTTTAATAAAATCCCGCTCACCGACCACAATACCAGCCACCACATCTCCATGTCCGCTGATATATTTGGTGGCAGAGTGCAGAACAATGTCGGCACCAAAATCCCTGGGACGCTGATATAAGGGAGTCAAAAATGTGTTATCCACACAGACCAGTGCATTACCGGTATGCGCGATATCTACCACAGCGGCAATATCGATGAGTTTAAGGGTAGGATTGGCCGGGGTTTCAATGAGGATAAGGGTGGTATTCTTCCGCATGGCCTCTTCCACTTTCTCAAGGCTGGAAGCATCTACCCGGCTCACCTCTATGCCGATATTTTTGATCTCATCTTCCAGAAGATAATGAGTTCCGCCGTACACCGTATCATCCACAATAATGTGATCACCGGCTCTGGCGGTGGCAAAGACCACGTTGGCTACGGCCGCCATGCCTGAGCTGGTGGTCATTCCTGCCTCATAACCTTCCAGAAGTGCCATTTTTTTACCCAGTACATCCGCATTAGGATTCCCGAGGCGGGAATAGATATAACCCGGTTCCTGGCCTTTGAAACGACGGGCACCCTGTTCGGAATTTTTAAACACAAAGGTGGAGGTCTGGTAAATTGGCATGGACAACGCACCAGTATGCGGATCCGACTGCTCTACTCCATGGACAATCTCGGTCTCCATGCGGTATTTCATGGTTTGCTCCCTTCTGAAAATCGCTGTTTATCTTGTCATCATAATTTATACAGGAAAATATAGGGGAGGCGGGCCGATATTTCCAGCCAATATATTTTTTGGAAATGCCGGTATTTGCTGAAAAAAAGTGAGGTAAATTATTTATTGCCGGGATTTCCTTTGTGTTTCCGGTAAAGCTTTCTCAACCCGATGGCGGATTCCTTCCCGTCACAGATTCCATCTCCATCCGTATCAATGAATCTGTCCCGGGGAGGATTTTTCCCTTTGCGATAACCCTTTCCCCCCTGTTCCAGATGGTCATCAATACCATTGCCATTAGCATCGACAAAGCCTTCCAAGGGCTGTTCAGTTCCAGCCGGCTCTACCCCCTGCTGCTGGCCTTCCGGATTCTGCTGATCTTTCTGAACCTGTTCCCTTTCCTGTGCCTGTTTCTGCTTTTGTTCGCCGGTCTTTTTTTGTTGTTGCTCGGTCGACTTTGTCTTTACCTGCTCTTTTTTCTTTTCCGTTTTTGTGGAATCCGCATTCTGTCCCACAACACCTGATATTCCAATGAACAGGCTCAGAATGATAATATAATAGTTTTTCATGGCTTTACTCCTCCGAAGAAATTTTTTCTCCCTTAATGACAGATATTATATCTACCGGAAGAATATCATTTTGTTCGGCGATGTCTTTAATAAATTCATCTTTATTATATATTATTTTATGATTATCCAGTCTTTTTAAAGTTACCTGAACAGGGATTCCCAGTTCCGCCGCCACTTCTTCCACGGTTTTTCTACCATAACCGGTATACAGAGTTTTTTTGGCGTCATTATCGGAAACTCTCTGTATCAATTCGCTGGGAGACGTATTATTCATCTCTGCCAGCTCCTCAATTGTGGTCGTGGAATCAACATGCTGAATCCCTTCATGTTTCAGGCTTTGCAAAAGATTCTCCATATTGGTGCCGGTTTTCTGAGCATATTGAGACAGGGTAAGCAGTTCCGCATGAGGAATGGGTGGTTCGCTTGACGGATTGCTCCAGGAATTGCTCAGATATTCTCCAAAATCCATTACAGTCTGAAAGGGGGGAACCTGCAGAATCATTAGAACCAGTATGGTTACAGTCAAGAATGAAGATAAGGCCAGTTCCTGCTTCATTTTAATACCCGCCTGGAGTTTCGATTTCAGATAGCTCCAGAAAACTATCCAGTTATAATATAAATGAAATGCACCCACGATGATAAATGCCAGGGCAAAAACAGTATGGACAGCCTGCCAGCCGGTTTTGGTTAATCCCATAAACCTCCAGATCACCCAGTTTGCTACCCGTCCTGGAGGTGAGAAATAAAGAACTATACCGGTAAGAATTAAAATCAGCCAGGCGAAAACCACCATAAAACTGAAAAACGCTTTCCTATTGAATTTAGCCGGACGCATCATCATTCTACCTCTTACATATCCAGTTGCAGTCCCAGCGAAACAAACTGGCTGTCATAATTATACCAGTAGCTGTTGGAGCTGTTATTCATCCATTGATAATTCATCTGCAGAGCCAGGCTGGTGGATGCCGTCAGTGGCAGATCCAAACGCTTTTCCAAGGTAATCCGGAACGTTCTGAGCGTATCTTTACGAAGAACCGTTTCATCAAAGTTTTCCGCATCCACATAAATACCCTGCATCACATAGTTCTTCCGGTGATAATACCCGGCCAGCCTGGCGGACATTCTGAAAGGAAGCAGTTGAGTCAGTTCCACTCCAAATATTTGCGCTTCATAACCCATCATATCATCAAAAATCTGTGACTCAGTGGCATACCCGGGAAGCAGGCCGGCAATATTACGGTCATAGTTTAACAGATTAATGCGCTGATGATATTGAAATGCAAGGCCGCTGTATTTCATAAGCGACTGCGCCATACGCAGTGACAACACAATCTGCGCAGACGATGGTGTTTCTCCGGAAGACGAATAGATGTAATATCCACTTCCGGGGCCATGATCATTGCCCGGACCACCTCCACCCTGTTCCACGCTGCTCACGGACTGCAGAATTCCCATAGATGAATCTGCGGGAAGCGCAGGCGAAACCTCGGGTTCCAGGTAATATTTATAATTAAACGTGACTGCCCCGATAATGGTTGATCGCATCGGAAAGGATCGGTGTAATGAGGTATAAGCACTTAAAAGAATATTGTTCAGATTTGTTAACTGCAGGAAGCGGTTCATTGACCCATTGGCTCCTAATCGCCAGGTGAAATTGTCTACCTGTTCGTTATGGTTAAAACCGGCACGCAAAGTTATGTAATCATAAAGATTATATTCCGGACGATCGATTCTGTTTTCCGCAGAAATACTCCAGCTGGTTTTCTCTCCACCTCCCAGATGAAACTGGTGCCAGTATAGATTCCGGCCGGGATTCTGGTAGTAGTTCATGAAACTTCCGTAGTACTGCATGGATACTTTCTCCCAGTCTTTCTGGAACCCCATGGCAATTCGTGTAATCTGATCCTCCTGGGATTCAGGATATCCGAATGGATTGGAATTATATTCCTGTTCCAGGTAGAGTGAATAATACCACTGGCCGTATGCAGAACAGACGGTTAAAATTAAAGTAAAAATGATGAGAGCGGGTATGAAGATGATGTTTTTACTTCCGTCCATTTTTTAACCTCTTTCGAATAATATGCAGCGCTCTTCCTTTATGGGAAGAGCGCTTTTCACCCTGCCCGGATGTCATCTACGTGGACCTCTGTTTGTTTTTCCTTTTGGTCCGGTTCCGTCACAATTTCCTGAAGCCGCTCCGGTTCCATACCCCATTCCGTTCTGAGGGCAGACACCCCGGTTACCGGTGCCATCACCGGGACCATAACCACCCCTGCGGGTTTTATGTATGGCAGAGGCTTTTCCTTGGCCCTGATTCATATTATCGGCTATACCATCACCGTCTGTATCCACAAACTGCTGCTGGCGTTTACCCTTACCGGCTCCCTGGTAATCGGGATCCTGGCCGTTGGGAATACCATCCTTGTCATGATCCGGCGCGTTATCATTAAAACCATCGCCGTTCTTATCAACAAAGTTCGGTCCGTGGATTACCCGGTTCTGCTCAGTGTTTTGAGTAGTTCCCTGGTTCTGATTCTGATCCTTCAGCTGGAGTTCCTGATTTGTTTTTTCTTTCTGCTTGCTGGAATTGTCCTGGGCCCTGCTGATCCCTGCGGTCAGAGACAGGGACAGAAATACAACGAAAACGAACAGATATAACCTTTTCATTTTTTATTCTCCTTATTATGTTTTGTTATCAGGTTTTCGTTCATTTGTTATATTTCTTTACAAACCTCGTGCCAGGATTAGTAATAATTTTTAAGTTTATAATAATAATAGACTTGTAAATTTTATTAACCTGACGTCGGAGACTTGTCTTCGCCCGGTTGGTCGTATAAATCGACCTGCCAGTCGATACCCAAGTGTTCGGGTCAATTTTCTGATAAATTCCGCCTGAAAATAGGATTCTTCGCATTAATACGTGACTGCTAAACTTACCTGATCTCCTGAGAAAACATGTCAGCGCTGCCTGCTGTCAGGCAGGTACGCGGTGGTTTTGGCATTTCGACTCTTAACGATCCTTTACACCTCCCACCCTAAGTGGTTGGGTTAGTAATGAATTAAAGAAAACCTTGCTCAATTACTAATCCCGGCAGGGATGAAATGTTTAAAGAAAAGATAGAATCGAAAGACATGAACTCTGCAGGAGTGATATATGAAATCCTTTCAGAATATTTTGTTTGGGTATTCATTATTATGAAGTACCGAAAATATGAAACTAACAGATAACTATACTTACATGATATAACACTGTTTCGCTATAATTCAGTACTGGAATTACCTACTTTAATCCCAGTTTTTCCAGCCGTGAGCGGAGGTGTCTCTCCGTTATTCCCAACAGGCGCGCCGCTGCACTTTGATTTCCCCGTGTCTGTTCCAGGGCTGAACCAATCATCTCCTTTTCAAAGGCCCGCACTTTGTCTTCATAACCATCCCCATAATTATAGGGATCCAGTACCTTTTTTTCGGTTGGCGGCTGAGTATGGCCCGGCAGGTCCGTCATGGAAATGATATTGGTGCGACTAAGAACCACTGCCCGTTCCAGAATATTTTCCAGTTCCCGGACATTTCCGGGAAAATCATATTTCATCAGACGGTCCAGGGCCTCACCCGATATGCCCTTCATTTCCTTCTGATTTTCGCTGCTGTATTTGTTTATAAAATGTTCGGCCAGAACCGGAATATCCGTTTTTCGCTGGCGAAGAGGCGGCACAAAAATAGTGACCACATTCAGACGGTAATACAGATCATCCCTGAATTCACCCAGGTGCATCTTATCTTCCAGCTGGCGATGGGTGGCGGCAATAATGCGGACGTCCACTTTGATAGGGGCCGAGCTTCCAACCCGTTCTATTTCACCAAATTGTATGGCCCGCAACAGTTTTATTTGGATAGGAAGAGGAATATCACCTACTTCATCGATGAAAAGGGTACCGCCATTCGCCTGCTCAAAACGCCCGATCCGCTGTTGTGAAGCACCGGTGAAAGCCCCTTTTTCGTGCCCGAAAAGTTCCGATTCAATTAAATTCTCCGATAACGCCGCTATATTTACAACCACAAACGGTTTGTCCTTACGAGGACTGGAGTAATGAATAGCCCTGGCAATCAGCTCTTTTCCGGTACCGCTTTCTCCGCGGATAAGCACCGAAGCTTTACTGTTGGCCACCCTGCCGGCAGTATTAAGGACATTCTCCATCTCCCCGCTTTGAGAAATGATAGACTCAAACTTAAATTTCGCTTCCAGTTGCTCGCGGAGTTGCTTGTTTTCTTCCATCAACAGCCGTTTTTCTTTGACCCTCTCAATCAGGTTTTCCAGTTCATTCAGATCTATTGGTTTGCTGAGATAATCATATGCGCCTGCTTTCATTAATTCCACTGCATCTTCAATACTCCCGTACGCGGTTATCACTACCACATCGATTTCAGGATTTAATTCCTTTATTTTGCGTAAAACCACCAGTCCGTTCCAACCCGGCATGCGGTAATCAGTAAGTACCAGATCTATAAAATGTTTCCGGGCTATCTTAAACCCCTCTTCACCATTAACTGCAGTATATACCTGATAATCCCGGCGTTCCAGGTAGCTTTTCAGGGCTTTCAGCTGCGTTTCCTCGTCATCGATTAATAGCAAGGTAAAAGGTCTCATCTGGTGTTTCCTGTTTTTCTTCAGTTTTATTGATTTAAACCGGCTTTTATCGATATTTATGTTTAGCTGTTTTGTTATTTTCCTGCCGTTTATTCCGTCTTAATTTCTGATTCCGTTTAAGATTTTCCCGGGTATTTGTATGGAAAATTGTGTTCCCTGTCCTTCCCTGCTTTCCAGGAAAATAGTGCCATTGTGTTGATCAACAATTTGCTGAACAATACTTAACCCGATGCCGGTTCCGCTATCTTTGGTGGTGAAATAAATATTGAATATTTTTTTCTGTATATCTTCCGGGATTCCCGGACCATCATCAGCCACATTCATTTCAATGAAGTCCCTTTTTGTTTTTCTGATGTGGATATCGATGCGTCCACCGGAATTCAAGGCCTCCATGGCATTCTGAATCAGGTTTGTGAAAACCTGTTTCATTTTGCGGCGGTCCCATTCCACCGTTTCCGACCACTCCGAATCTATGTGAAGACTGATATTCTTTGTTTCCAGTAATGGCTGATATTGTTTTTGCAATTCGTCGAAAAAATCCTGCAGCGAAAAAACCTCTGTTTGCAACGGCTCAGGCCGGGCAAATCTCAGGAAATTTTCTATGGTTTGGTTAATCCGTTTCACTTCATTATAGACCATGCGGGAAAGTTGATGATATTCGTCCTGTTGCCGGCGAGGTTCAAAATCCCTGTCCAGTTGCTGGATGACGGTTCCGATGGCATTGAGGGGGTTACGTATCTCATGAGCCACACCGGATGCCAGCTGGCCCAGTGCTGTTAACCGTTCCCGTCTCTGAATCTGCCCTTCCAGCCGTTTCTGATCGGTCAGATCCCGTGCCACCAGAATATATACCAGCTGATTATTCTCATCCGTATAATGACTCTTTGACATTAAAATATGCCTGGTTTTTCCTTTAATTGTCATCGGAAACTCCTGCATGCTGAAGCGATCATCCAGGATATGTAGCCAGTTCATGCCAGGGAAAACGCTCCTGATTTCCTTTCCCACCACTTCATCAGCTTTTAGTTCGAATAATTTTTCGGCGGATTGATTGACGATTCTGATTTTCTCTCCCGATTCGAAGACAATAATCGCATCACTCACGTTTTGGATAATATTGCGGGAATAGGTTTCCACAGACTGGTACTGTTTCCGGGTAAAATCGAGATTTTGCCTCATCATTATGAAAGTGAACATGAAAAAACCGATTACCAGCAGCAGAAGGCTGATGATTGTGATGCGGCGATATATACGGCTGTTGATCACAGTAAGAGGTGCCATTGAAATACCCAGCCTGAATATGCCGACCGGCTCTCCCTGATAGTTGAAAGAATGAACGGCTTCAAAAACTTCCTGCCCTTTAAAATCAAGGGTACGAACACGTAAAACGGAGTCAGATAAAGCTTTACTGAGAAACGGTGAAGTATTAATCCGTTCCAGGTCCACTATATTTCCGGAGGCGGCGAGAATGCCGGAGGTATCCTGAATGGCTGCATACAGGATTCCGGGATTCCCGCTAAGGCTTTGAAGAAGGCTGCCAATCCCCACCTCCTTGCGAAATTCCAGCAGCTGCGCCGCATTCAGGTTAACGACTATGGCACTTTGGGCTTTTCCGGCCACCGCCACTGCATAGCGGAAGCCCTTTTCATAGCGTGCCGCCTTTAATCCCAGCAACAAAGTATCCGTCTTTCCGGTGAATATGGGTGTTAAAATGTCTTCCGGTTCATTCCCGGATTCGGAATAATTGTGTATCTGCTGATGACTGCTGTATATCTTTTTTCCATCGGGTGTAAAAATATTTATCCTGTACAGATTATTTTCGCGGGCAAACTTCTGCAGGAAGGCATTACTGACCCGACCTTTGTTATAGAGATCTTTTACCATATTGGCATTATTTAAAAGTCTTTCATCAATAAGCTCTTCAATCAACATATTTGTCATCAGCGTATTGCGGGAGGCACTGATGACTGTTTCCGATAAAGTATGTGCCTGTTCAGTCATGAGTTCAACCAGCTCTTTCTTGCTCTGGCGTAATTCTATAATAGCCGAACTGATCATCAGGGCTGCCAGTACCAGGAATATGAATAACAAATTTTTAGGACGTATGAACTGTGCCTGTCTGAAGATTCTTTTCATGATCATAAATTACATTATCCATTTATGCAGGGCAAGATTTCAATAAAGTCTGAAGTGATTTCATACCTGTATCGAACAGTCGTCTTAACTTCAATACTAAAATTGAATTATTAAATGGTAAAAAGCCTCCGTAACGACAGGAGGCTTTTACCTGGAGGCATTTATGTAGATGGGTCATTTATTTCCCGCCGGTGGATCCGCCATTGCGATTCTGGGTTTTGGAACCGCCTGAAGGGGTACCACTACCCAGACCATAACCGGTACCATCCTTCGGTCCTACACCCTGGTTACCGGTGCCGTCACCGGGTCCGTATCCGCCTTTTCTGGTACCCTGGGTGGAACCCGGACCATAGCCGGTTTCATCCTTGGGACCAACGCCCTGGTTGCCGGTGCCATCTCCGGGACCATAGTGCCCGGCTGCATTATCATTGCCCTTCAGCGAACGGAGTTGAAAGCGGTCATCTATTCCGTCGCCATTCATATCCCGGAACTGGAAACGGTATTCAAAACGATTCTGGAACATGTTCTGACTCATGGAGGCTGCCCCGGACTGGTTTTTTATCCGGATCTGGTTGCTGGTGCTTGATTGCAGCTTGTTCTGATATTGGGTCTGATTCTGCTGCTGCACTTTCGGCTGGTCCTGTGCCTGATTTTTTGTCTGATTCTGGACCTGGTTGTGAAGCTGTGCTTTGGTTTGGGTCTTCGCCTGGGTCTTGGTTCTTGTTTTCAGTGAGTCCTGTGCAAATGCCTGCAGACTGAAAGCAAGGGTTAATCCCAGGATCAGAGTGAATTGAGAGATGCGTTTCATGATACTTCCTCCTTGGTTAAGGTTTTTGTTGTAACACAACCAATATTGCCTCAATTGTCGTGCCAATGGAGAACCAGACCTTGCTTATATGATGTTTATATTAGACTTATAACGATGATGTGCAGAGATGAAGGTACTTACTGCTCGACCGGACGGGCGAATTACGCCAACCGGATGGGCGGATATTTCGTGGAAGCAGCGTGACGGATAAATTTAAAAATGAGTGCCGGCATCCAGCAACAAAAGATTTCCCTGGCAGAGATGTAATTTTAGTGAGAATCGGGTGGCGAGGTCTTCCAGCGGCGGTGCATCCAGAAATATTGTTGGGGATGTTTACGGATGGCCCTCTCCAGCAGTCTCATCAGGTCAGCCGTCAGAATTTGCAGATTATCCCTGGAGAAAACCTGCCCCGAGCGATCCTTAACCGGTATCATATCAACGTCGAACTGGTATATGCCTACTCGCGTGGACAATCCCAGAAACAGGGGTGCAGCGGTTTTCATGTGAAGAATAGCCGCGCCGGTATGAGTTGATGACGGGCGATTAAAGAATGAAACGAATATCCCACGATCTCCGGCATCCTGATCTCCCAATAGTGCTATCATTCTGCCGGCCCTTAACGCTTTTTCACAATTCTGAACCGCCCCGCGAGGATAGATAATCTGCAGACCCCAATTTTCACGCCATTCTTTCATTCTTTTGTTGACCAGGACATTTTTTTGCCGCTGCTGGATAACTGCCGATCGAATACCCCGGACATAAAAATAATTAACGGCAACCTCCCAGTTTCCATAATGTCCGGAAACAACAATCGCCCCACGATCGTTTTTAACCGGCCGGACGACATTTTCGATTCTGGCCCGGTATACACGTTCTTCCAGATGCCGTTTACTCCATTTTTGCATTTTCATGAATTCCAGAATCACCAGGGAAAAATGGAGATAAGAAGAATAGGCGGTTCTCTTCCGCCATTTTGACGGTTTTTCCGGAAAAGCCAACCCTAAATTATCCAGGGCAACCTTGCGGCGGATTCGTAAAACATGGAATGCCAAAAAAGCAAACAGACGGGCTGCAGCAGGCAATGTGCTGTCCGGAAGAGAACCCACCAGTTTTTCTACCAGATGAAATCCCTGGAATTCCGCCCGATGCTGAAAAGAAATGCTGCTGGCCATTGCTATCCCTTAATTACGCCCAGAGGCTTCAGGCGTGCCACTTTACAGCTGATGCCGGCTTTATGCATAACCTCCACTACATCTGCCACATCTTTATAAGCCTGTGGCATTTCTCCCGCAATGGTTTTCATACCTTTTGCCCGTATTATAACGCCACGCCTTTTAAGTTCCTGGACAAGATTTCGTCCCTTTCCGGCTTTTAAAGCCTGGGTACGACTCTGGACGCGTCCCGCTCCATGACAGGTGCTGCCAAAGGTATCCTTCATGGCCTGATTGGTCCCCACAGCCACGAACGAATATCGTCCCATGTCTCCCGGCACCAGCACCGGTTGACCCACTTCCCGGTATTTTTGAGGTATTTCTGAATTCTGCGGGGGAAATGCGCGGGTGGCTCCCTTGCGGTGCACACACACTTTTTTTCTACTGCCATCTATATCATGCTCTTCAATCTTGGCCACATTATGGCAGACATCATAGACCAGCCGGAAACCGAAGTCATCAGAGGACATATTAAACATTTTTAACATGGTTCTACGGGTGATCGCCATAATAATCTGCCGGTTGTTCCAGGCAAAATTGGCCGCCGCCGCCATGGCACCCAGGTAATCCCTGCCTTCCGGTGACTGAACAGGCGCACAGGCCAGTTGCCTGTCGGGAAGCATTATCCCGTATCTGGGAATGGCTTTTACCAGGATCTTCAGATAATCATCGCAAACCTGGTACCCCAGGCCACGTGATCCGGTATGAATAGAAATGGTAAGCTGCCCCGGGAATAATCCAAAAATTCCGGCAATTTCCTCATCATACACTTCATCCACCATCTGCACCTCCAGGAAATGATTCCCTGAACCGAGTGTACCGGCCTGATCCTGTCCCCGCTCAATGGCACGGGAGCTGACTGCCTCCGGATCAGCCTGTTTCAAACAGCCGTTTTCTTCAGTAAACAGCAGATCCTCTTCCTCCCCGAAATCATTTTCCACAGCCCAGCCCGCTCCCTTCAGAAGAATTTGTTTAATCTCCCCGGGAGATAATTTCCGGATGGCTCCGGATGATCCAACGCCGGTGGGGATATTATGGAAAAGGGTTTCGACCAGCTTTTGCATTTGGGGTTCCACCTGCCGGGCATGCAGATTTGTACGGATCAGCCTGACGCCGCAATTAATATCATATCCCACACCTCCGGGTGAGACCACTCCATTCTGTACATCGGTGGCAGCCACACCGCCGATCGGGAAACCATATCCCCAGTGTATGTCGGGCATGGCAAGGCTGTATTTCTGAATTCCGGGAAGATGAGCCACATTAACTACCTGTTTAATGCTTTCATCATTTTGCAGGTATTTCTCTATCATTTTGCGGGAACTGTAAATGCGGCCGGGAACCCTCATTCCTCCCTGTGCCGGAATTTCCCATAAATAGTCATGGATGGGATGCAATTCATAACCGCTCACATGCATTATCGTTTCCCCTGTATATTTGAACAACTTCCCTTTGCTGTTAATTGACAAATTTCATCCTGAAGACCCCGAGACATTAAGAATTTTAAGGTTCTGAACAGGAAAGTGTCATTTTCACTCGTTTCTCAAATTACATTTCTTAAAAACTATTATTATTTTGAACCTTCTGTCCGGCGTCTTCCTGGTTGTGAAGTATCCACTCCTATATGTCAAAAACCAACAGGGTCCGGTATACGCCGTTTTCTTTTTCAATATTCAACTGATGGAAAGTTACCGCTTTTATTTCAATTTCGATCGAATGTCTCTGTGGGTCCAGTAGTTCACCTGCAATCTCTGCATTAAGTTTCCAAATCTCTTCTGATTTTTCCACCTTCAGATATTCAAATGTGTAAAATACCCATCTTTTTACCGTTAGCAAATAATTCAGTTCATCGATACAGTTCACCAGAAGTTCTTCCAGGGATGATGTCTCAAAAGTGAGCTGTTTTTTTTCAACGGGAGCACCTTGCGAATTTTCCAACACCACCTCCCGCCAGGCTGCCGCCGCAGTCCGGATCAGATCTTCATAATTGTCCCCCTCCAGTCGTACGGCGACATCCGCGGTATGGTCAATCTGTTTATATGTTCCCATCACTCATAAATTACGTAATGGAGACGGGTTGTCAAAGAATTATTCTTGGGAATTCGGGCATCCTGCTGTCGGAAAAACAGAAGGATAAAATAAAAGATTAAAGATAGCTGAAAGAAGAGAGCAGTAACCAACATTCCCGGCGACTCTGACTCCCTGCGGTGGTCTCATCGGTCAGCAGGTAGGCGGATTCGTCCGCTGGCGGAGATAAAATCATCCAGAAACCAGCATCAAGCACACAATGTAATTGTACGGGTTCTATACTCAATCCCGAGATTGATAAACCGCTGATACAAATGGACCCTGCAGGTAATCCTGCGGATCAATCTGGCTTTGCAGGATGCAACCGAAATACCCGCCCATCAGCAGCATCCGGGCACATTCACACAACCCCGCCGCGGTAGTAGCCTGGATGGCACGCAATACCTTACCGGCAATGTGAAATGGGTGTATCATATAATAGCTTTCCAGGATTCTCAATCTCCCCCGCTGATCTTTTCCACTGACCGAGGCATAAATAACCACCACATCGTGTTCCACCGCCGGAATTGATTCTTCCATGCGCTGCTGAAGTTTCTGTACCCGGTCCTCACCATGGGGAATATGGCGCAGGATGCCTTCAATCCAGTCATAATGTCCCGGATAACGAAGTGTCTTGTAATCCAGTTCCCGGGTTTTCCCTGCCAGTGCTTCTGTAAGGTCGGCCGCACCGCCGGAGGTAAGATCCTCTTCATATTCTATTCCATAGAGAATAATTCTGGAACGCTCGGTAAGAGAGGCTTTTATGGTGGTTTCATAATTCCGTATAATTCTGGCCGGTTTGACATACAGCGTGGCTACTCCCACCGGGCTCCAGGTAAATCCATAAAAATACGGGGGATAGGCATTCTGGGTCAGTGCGCCAACCTTCATATGAATGGTATTCACTTTTTCCACTTTATAATCCTTGCAGAACTGGTGATAAAGGCCGTTGGCCAGGACATTAATGAAACCCGGAGCCAGACCTGCCTGCAGGATATAGCCCATTTTGGCATCCCGGGCAATCTCAATCACCTCATTGGTCTCTTTTACATATTCGGTAAGATTTACGTAATGCAAACGGTGTTTTTTGGCCAGCCGTGCTATCCGTGGCGCCTGGTTTCCGGGAAGACAATCCAGGATGATATCCGCCTGATCCAGCAGGTGGTCAAACCCGGCATCGCTGCCTTCTTTCGGCATTACAAAATATTCCACTTCTCCCTGGCGGAACGAGCTGGTGAGAATCCATCCTGCAGCTTCCTTAGCCGCCGCTTCATAACGGTCTCCCAGATAGATATGGCTGCTGAATTCACCCAGCTCCCGCAGTAACAAACCGGCCGCCCGCCCGATTCCACCGGCACCGGCAATAATAATCTTATACGTTTCTCTACCCACAGGTCACCTCTGTCTGAAATTTAAATGCTGTATCATTCAATGTTTGATACCAGAGTTAACAAGGTATCTGTTATTATTGCCATGCTTGCATTCTTATTTTTCCAGAGGCTGCCATTCTCCGAAGGTTTCGATATTAACCTGGATCTGCGGATCAGTTTCATATTTTTCGAAGGTATTATAATACCAGCCCATATATTCCGAATCACCTCCATTCTGGGTGGTGATCAGGGGGCGATTGGAGAGATGCCCGATGTTGTCTAAACGATCACGGGGTTCCAGTTTGTCACCGCCCTGTGGATCGATTGGTATCCAGCCATAGTTGGGAAGATAAACTTCCGGCCAGCGATGAAAAACCTCATCCAGGCTGGCATCATCACCCCGCACCATTACCGCACCCACATATCGCGCCGGCAGACCGGCTGCCCGGCACAGAGATATGAAACTGAACGTGTATTCTGAACAGGAACCGGTGCCTCTTTTCAGAACAAAGGGAGCCACATTCCAGCCACCTTCCAGCTTATATTCCAGGGTATTGCGTACATAATCAAATATTTTACGGGCAATCCAGTAGGGATTTTTTTCTGCGCTCACTTCCTTCTGGACAATATCCCGGATATAGGGGTCATTAATCTCATACTTACTGCCATCCGCGGTATATCTCCCGCGGATATTGGACGGAATATCCGAGAGGATTCCGCATTGATCAGGGAAAATAAAGTAACGGATTTCCGAAATCTCCGCCTCCACGGTCATTACCAAAGTGCTCTTGCTTTCGGAGATCAGGTTCTTATAATTAAAATGGGCAAACTTCTGCTTCCAGTGGTCTTCAACCGTTTGGTAATCCGTGGGATTAAATTTCACGGAAAGTATTTTCTGCTGATTTAAATTTTCCGGTACGGCAAAATACACATCCAGGTTCTGAAGCTTTCCGGTGCCGGTTGTTTTTACCTCATGGATCAAGGTTATCAGAGCCTTACGGGTATTGTCCAGATGGAACAGGTCCTGATCTTTGCGTACCAGCTGATACATGGCATCTGTCTGGTAATCCACATTCCAGAGAGTGGTTCCATCCCAGGTTATTCCCCGCGGATAGGGGGCAGGAGAGTCACACATGATGATAACTTCCCCATTGGCCGGATCAATCATATACAATTCATTGGCCAGGCGATCGGAGCTCCACAGGTAGCGGCCGTCGAAGGTGAGACCCTGAACGGTGCGGGCCGGAGCTGTGAAAGTCTTCAGGGCGGTTCCATCACTCAGATCAATTTTCATGATACTGTTCTCTTTGGAATCGCTTACCCATAGCGTCTTGCCGTCCCAGGCCAGGCCTTCAGGATTATCACTCGGAGCATCTATTGCCGCCAGAATGGATCCATTTCGGGGATCAATTTTAAAGATCTTTTTCTGCCTGGAATCCACATTCCACAAGTGTGACCCGTCCCAGGCCAGTCCCATCGGCCAGAAACCGGGTGAAGGAATGGAATGTTGAACTTTTCCGGTTTCCGGATCGATACTATAAATTTTATCCTCTTTATGATCCGCCACCCAGAGATATTTTCCGTCGAAGGTCATTCCGGTAGAATGTAAAGCCGGTGCCGGAAATTCTTTAATAATTTTTCCCGGATAGCCGTACATCACAGAAACGGTTAGTAATAAAAGCAAACATATCAAAAGGTTAATTCTGGACATAATAATCACCTTCTTTAATTTAAACAGATAATTGATTTAATACCCGTAAAATGTAGCATGCGGGAGGTATCAAAACAATTGTGAATTTATTATGTGAAAACAGGGTAAAGGGAATAGGGTAAAGGACAAAGAGGACAGGCTTCAGGAATCAGGAGTCACAGGAAGTACAAGATCAAAGATCGAAGATTACCACAAAGTGGTCGCTATGCGAAAGATTAAAGAGGATAACAGGGATAAGGGAAAATATGGCAGTGGACAGTAACCAGCATCTAGAATCCAGTTGGCAGTAGGCAGAAAGTTTCAAGGTTAAAGACTTAAATTAAGGTACCAGAAAAAACTGTATAAATAGGGAAATTTCGTAATAATTCGTGTAATTCGTGGACAAAAAAAACAGTTGGCAGTCTGCAGTCTTTAGTTGGCAAAAAAACAAGATTCCCGAAAAATACGTTTTCCTCCGGAAAACAAATCGGGACTAAATCAGCCATGATTTAGCCCCTACCCAGCAGCTAGCACCCAGCATCATTATTCCCGACGACTCTGGCTCTGTTGGAATTCATTTCCTGGAATCGGCCTCATCCATCAGCCTGCAGGCTTCCAGAAGCACATTCATGGTGGATCCCTGGATATTCCGTTCTACCTTTTTGTCCACCGTCGGTTCAAATTTAAAAATTCCTTCCTTAAATGCGACCATTTTGTTGACGGCATCCTTACCCAGGATATTATCCGCAACCCGGGCGTAAATCATATCACCCTTGTCAAAGACAATCTCCCCTTTGTCGTCGGCCGTCACTTCCATTCTTCCGCTGCGCTTATTCAGATTAAGCAGCTGTACCATCTCCACCAGTGACAGATCGGCCAGATTTCCTTCGAAACCTTTCATCTGTGAAACTTGTTCATTTTCCACTGTTTTAACACGTTTAGCCCTGCCCAACAGGGTTCCAACCTTTTCCAGTAGAATTTTACGATCTACAGGTTTTACCAGGTATTCATCAGCACCCGCCCTGAAACCCCGGATTTCCATATCCTGGTCACTAAGACTGGTGAGAAAAATGAAGGGCACCATGGGTATTTCCGAATTTTCCCGCACCATCCAGCAGAATTCGATACCATCAGTCTGGGGCATCATCACATCGGAAATAACCAGATCCGGCTTAACTGAATTTACCTTCTCAATCCCTTCATCTCCGTTTTCAGCCGTATAAACCTCATAACCGGCCTTCTGAATACTGATGCTCAACAGCTTCAGGACATGCGGATTATCATCAACAATCAGTATTTTTTCTTTTTGTGCCATTACAGATCACATTGAATTTATAATTAAGAATTATCCCCGGGATTCTTAGTAACCAACAGGATTCTCAGGAGACATTCTTCAATTTTGAAAAACGAATGGTTTTATTTCGTCCGCTGGCTTTAGCCTGCTGTAAGGCCTTATTGGTATATTCCAGAAAGTGTTCTGTCTTCTTACTCTCGGCAAGATCAATTTCCAACAGACCAATACTCACTGTCAGTTTCTGATAATCATGCTTTCGTTTGGGAGAAAGTTTCTTGAGTTCATAAAAATTCTGATCAAAAAACTTAGTCTGGGCCACGGCGGAACGAATTCTTTCCGCTTCATAAAATGCACCCGCTTCATTGGTGATGGGCAACACGACAGCAAAACGGTTGGCCTCAAATCTGAAAACAACATCTGTTGTGCGTGTATTGTTTAGTATGACATTGGCAACACGCATCAGAATATAATCGCCGGTTTTTTCCCCGAACACCTCATTGACATTATGAAAAAGATCCACATCAATAAGAACCAGGGACAACTGATGTTTATATCGTTTAGCCCTGGCCAGTTCTTCCTTGAGCCGTTTATGAAGAAAGGTTCTATTATACAGGCCGGTCAGGGGGTCGGTGATCTGGGTTCCCTCCAGCTCCACCGTTTTCTTCTGCAGCTGTTCGATTTCTTTCAGTGCATCCGATTTCTCAGCTATCAGACTTTTATTATGCTGTCTCAGATTATTCACGAGTTCCTTTTTGTGCAGGATGGACTTAACTCTGGCGACCAGTTCCTTGGCATTGAAAGGTTTTAAAATATAATCATCCGCCCCCAGTTCAATACCCATAATGCGGTGCTCATCCTCCACATAATTGGCTGAAAGAAAAACCACCGGGATATCCTTAGTCTGAGGATTTTCCTTCAGAATTTTACAGGCCTCAAAGCCATTCATCACAGGCATCAATGCATCCAGAATAATGATGTCCGGTTGCTCTTTTTCCGCCACGCTGACACCTTCCTTACCATTTACAGCTCTGAAGACAGTAAACTCATAAAAGCGCAGCAGATGATCCAGAGTATCAAGCATGTCTTCATTATCGTCAACAATCAACACTTTGGACATCGATAAACTCGTCCTTCCATTTAAAACGCTTAAGATGTTTATTTATATTTTGTTGTACTTTGATTCACCCGCCTCCCTCTGGCACAATTGAATTCCACGGGTTGTGATACCCGTTCGGGAGAAAATTTCACTATTTTCAGGTGATCCGTTTTTAAATCAGTTCTTCATATCCGGATTTATCCAGCAGTTGGTTTACCTCATTCTTATCTGACAATTTTATTTTAATCATCCACCCCTCACCGTAGGGATCCTTATTAATGATTTCAGGTTCATCGGAGAGTTTGGAATTAATATCGGTAACTTCGCCGCTGAAGGGAGCAAAAAGGTCGGAGACGGCTTTCACTGCTTCTATGGTTCCGAAGCTTTCGGATTGTTTGGTTTTAAGTCCTTTTTCCGGCAATTCCACATAGACAATGTCACCCAGTTCGCTTTGAGCATAGTCGGTAATTCCAATAGTGGCCACATCGCCCTCAATCCGTGCCCATTCATGGTCTTTAGTATACTTGAGATCTTCCGGAATTTGCATTTTTGCCCTCCAATCAGGTTTCGATTAATTCTTTTCTGTATATTTTCTCGATGAAATTAGTATCAAAATTACCAGATTTAAATTCCTCTGTTTCAATAACATATTTATGAAATGGAATGGTGGTTTTTATACCTTCCACTACGAATTCATCAAGCGCCCGCCGCATCCGGTTGATGGCTTCTTCCCGGTCTTTTCCCCAGACGATCAATTTGGCAATAAGTGAATCGTAAAAGGGAGGAATTTTATAAGATCCGTAGATGTGTGTATCCACTCGTGTTCCGGGTCCTCCCGGCTGATACACCGAGGTAACCTCACCCGGAGAAGGAATAAAATTATTGGCTGGGTCTTCCGCGTTGATCCGGCACTCAATGGAATGACCCAGTGGTTTTAGCTGGTTTTGTTTCAATTCCAGAGTGCGACCTGTAGCAACCATAATCTGTTCTTTTATCAGATCCACATGGTATACCATCTCAGTAACGGGATGTTCAACCTGAATCCGCGTATTCATCTCCATGAAATAGAAATTTAAATCCACATCTACCAGAAATTCAATAGTACCGGCGCTGTAATATCCCACATGGAGTGCTCCCTTTACGGCCGATTCCCCCATAGCTTTTCTGATTTTTTCTGTAACGATGGGAGACGGGCATTCTTCAATGAGTTTCTGGTGCCTTCTCTGAATTGAACATTCCCGCTCACCCAGGTACACCATATTCCCCTGCTGATCACCCAGAAGCTGTATCTCGATGTGCCGGGGACCTTCGATATATTTTTCCAGGTAGAGATCGGGATTACCAAAGGCTGCTTCCGCCTCGGCGCGGGCCATCATAAAGCTGTTTTCCAGATTTTTAGCTTCCTTGACAATTCGCATGCCCTTACCACCGCCGCCGGCCACAGCTTTCAGCATTACTGGATATCCCACCTCATCAGCCAGCTGAACGGCTTCGCTTTCTTTTTTTATCACGCCTTCACTGCCGGGAACAACCGGTACTCCCGCTTCAGTCATGTATTTTTTTGCTTCGGCTTTATCACCCATACGGCGAATATTTTCCGGAGAAGGTCCAATGAAGGATATCTCACAGGAATTGCACATTTCGGCAAACTCGGAATTTTCCGCCAGGAATCCGTATCCCGGGTGGACAGCATCAGCACCGGTGATTTCTGCAGCAGAAATTATACGAGTAGCATTCAGGTAACTCTGTGAACTGGAAGCCGGGCCTATACACACCGCTTCATCAGCAAATACTGTATGAAGGGCATTTTCATCCTGGGTTGAATAAACCGCCACGGTCTGGATTCCCAGTTCCTTGCAGGCCCGGATTATCCGGATTGCGATCTCACCCCGGTTTGCAATCAGAATTTTTTTAAACAAGAACGTTTTTCCTCAATCTTTTTCAATCAAAAATAAGACCTGATCATATTCCACGGGTTGCGCATTTTCCACCAATATTTTTTTCACTGTTCCACCAAGTTCAGACTGAATTTCATTCATTAATTTCATCGCTTCAATAATACATAGTGTTTGACCCACTTTTACGTGATCTCCCACCTCTACATAGGGATCGGCATCAGGTGCCGGAGCTCGGTAAAACGTTCCCACCATTGGAGAGGATACTTTATCAAGATTTTCGGCGGCTTCTTCCCCAGCAGGTACCGGAGAACCCGGAACGACACCTTCATTGACGGGGAGCGTTTCCATGGTAACCTGGGGGGGATTCGAAGCTTCACTGTAAGTGACAACTGAAGGCTGTTTCATACTGCTGTTCTTGGAAATACGGATTCGGCTTCCTTCCTCCACAATTTCAATTTCACCAATATCACTCTGTTCCACAACCTTGATAAGTTGCTTTATTTCACTAAATTTCATCCATCCTCCAGTGATTTTATCATTAGTTTACCAATTTAAATGGTTGCTAATTTTTTTGCAAGATTTATTTTCCAGTCTGCCGGTAGAGATCCTGTTCCTCAATATAAGCCGACACATCATCAGGAACCAGATATTTAATTGAACGCCCTTCCCTTACCCGCCGGCGAATGATGGTGGAGGAAATCTCAAGCAGGGGGACATTGACAAAACGGATATGAGGGATGAATTCCTTAACGGAATCTGCAGGTTTGAAGCCGGGGCGCCCGAATGCTACTAACTGACAAATTTTAAGAATTTCCAGAGGTTCTTTCCAGCGCGGTAATTCATTGACATTATCCATCCCGATAAAATAATAAAACCAGGGTGAAATATTCCGGTAGGTCTGTTCCAGAAGATGCAGGGTATCGACGGTATAGGAAACACCTTCACGGGAAAGTTCGATTTTACAGGTTTTGAAATAAGGATTATCCGCTACCGCCAGTTCCAGCATCTTCAGGCGTTCCCCGGCTTTTGATATCCCCACATTGTCTTTCAGGGGGTGAATTCCAACCGGAATAAACCAGATTTCATCCAGCTTCAGATCATCACGCAGAAATTCGGAAATGATCAGGTGTCCATTGTGAATGGGATCGAAAGTTCCTCCAAGAAGGCCGATTTTTTTCATGGCGTCACTTTTATAAGAGGTACTGCCGCTAATTATTGGCAAGTCTTCTCTGAATCTCACTAATTCTTGAGGTGGCTTCACGCGTAAAATTGCTCTTGGGATACTTCTCCACAAATACGGTGAAGGTAGTAAGCGCCTCATCATACAATTTTAGTTTGTACTGACAATCCGCCTTCCAGTATAAAGCTTTTTCGGCGGCAGACGTGTCATAATATTTTTCCAGAAGGATGTTATAATAGATGATTGCCGAATCATAAATTCCCATCTTCCGGTAGACATTACCACCCAGCAGCTGCTTTCTGGCCAACTTTGAACGTAATCCAAACAGTTGTTTTTCAGCACGCTCCCGGTAACTGCTTTCCGGATAAGCTTCAATGAAATTCTGAAATTGTCGCAATGCTTTCAGCGTATATTCCTGATCCAGTTCCGGTCTCTGGGACAGATTATAAAAGCTCATACCCACTTTATAAAAAGCCTCCTGAACATAGGGGCTTTCAGGATAATCGTTTATCAGTTTCTGATATTCCGCCACGGCAATAAGATATTCCTCATTCATATAATGGGATTCAGCCAGATAAAACTGGGCATCATCCACCACCGGGTTACCGCTGAATTTCAAGGTTATGACTGTGAATTCGGTGATGGCGTCCAGATATTTACCTTTATCAAATTGCTTCTTTGCATATTCAAAATATCTCTGGGCATCGAAAGTATCTTTGTGCACTTTTTTCCCGCAGGATGAAAGACTGATGACAATAAAAACGATTATCAGCGGGAAATAAATCACCTTTTTTAGCATTATGAACCACTCCTTAATGAAAAAAATAAGTATACAACCCCAATAGTAGCAACAGTTACCAATGCGGGTTCAATAAATTTCTGAGAAAAACGAGAGCCTGTTTTTTCTCCCTGGCTAAACTCATAAAAATCATTTTCAACTTTGTTCGTTTCAGATCTGTTTAAAGTATCCGAATGACTTATAGTTCTACTGTAAGAATAACTAATAGATTCATGCGGATTAATTACATAAAATGTGAAAAGTGTATTGATATTACGCTGGTAGTGACCGTACCGGAATAACAGGTCCCGGTCAAGCCCTCGATAAGTGATTTTCGCATCAATTTTATCGATGATCAGCCTGTAGTGAGTCTTTGAAGTACTGTCTGTGAATTCTGTTTTCAGGCTGACATTTAGGTTCAGTAATTCCCCCCGCAATTTTCCTTCCAGCCATTGGCTGACATCATTATTATCTTCAGAAATTAAATAAAACGGCCCTGTTCCGGAATACAGTGAATCGACCGCAGAAATGACAGGCTTTACCAACAGATCCGTAAGTATCTCCAGATTAGTTTCCGTTTGAGCGTTAGCTGTTTGAAAAATAGCCCAAAGACTAAAAAATATTCCGAAAATTATGTTTTTATTGAACTTCATATACTTTAATATTTTATATAGACAGTTAAAATCGAAAAAAAATCTTCCCAAGTAAAATGAAAAAAATAAATAATCCCGATAGAATAAGCATTAATTTACCAAACCATTCACCACTTTGGCTGTAATATGTGGCTTCGAGTTTCAGCGGTACCTGTGCGAGAAGATCCTTGCGGGTATTCAGGCCTGCTTTTTTTAAGACCCTGCCAGTCGGGTCAATGAAACAGGAAATACCGGTATTGGCACATCTGATGATACTTACCCGGTTTTCGATGGCACGATACACCGCATAGCGGGCATGCTGGTAAGGGCCGCTGGTGGTTCCAAACCAGCCATCGTTAGTAATTATAGTCAGGAGATTTGCTCCATTGCTAATAAAATTCCTGATCATGTGGGGGAATACGGATTCATAACAAATGGCTGCAGAAAGGGCGGTCATGACGCTGTCTGACGATTCGAACTCATTTTCCTGGTACAGTTTGTCACGGAAATTACCCCGGCGAACAGCAATTTTAAAGTCAAAAACAGCATATTTATGTCCCGGAAAAAAATCTCCGCCGCCGACATCCCAATCGCGCAAAAAAGGAAAATATTTTTTAAAAGGCATGGTTTCCGAACCGGGGACCAACGCTATTTTATAATAGCTCTGATATGAGGGATCTCCTGGCCGGAAAAAGAAGGCGGCATTATAGGTATACACATCACTTTTATCCGGAGAATACTGGTAGTCCGGCGTTCCGGTTAATAAATACACATCATTGGAATCCGTAAAAGCGGCAATCCGGTTAATTTCATTAATATGTGTTCTTAAATAAAATGGTGTGGCTGTTTCAGGCCATACTACCAGTTCAGGTTTTTCATTCATCATTTGGCGTGAAGCATCCATGAGCATGTTAAAGGCGTTCTGCTGGAACTCGGGATCCCATTTTTCATAAGGATCAACATTGGGTTGAACAAGTCCTGCTTTGATAAGGTAATGATCTGTAATATCAATCTGATGCATACGATATTTGCCATAGAGAAAGGCACACAGTATTAAAATCAGTGAACCCAGCGGAACAAGCCAGCGTTCCCGGTGTGCATAACGGAATACCACATATATGGATACCGCCATTACAACCAATATAAAAGACACCCCCAGATAACCGGTCCACTCGATAAATTGAACAAAGGGGAGATAATAGGTCTGGGTATAGGCCAGTGTTAACCAGTTAAAACGAATATCGGTAAATAACCGCAGAAATTCCAAGCCTGTCCATAAAAAGGGCAGACTGAACAGGGCCAGAACTTCCGATCTGCGGCGGAATATTGTATATAACCACCACAGAAAGGCATAATGCAGGGAATTAATGGTAATAGCCAGCAAGGCACCCACCAGCGTACTGGAAGCAATCCAGAACAGCGTCATGGCGCCCCAAATCAGACCCAGCCAATACCCAAGGCGAAAGGCATCCCGGCCCGATTTATCTTTCAAAAACCATAGGAACAGAGCCAGAGCAAGCGGTGCCAGGAAACCCAGCGGGAATGGCGGAAAACTCAAGGTCAGTAATATTGAGCTCAAAAAAACATATTTTAAGTCACGGCTATCCATTTAAATTCAATTTACTTTCTGACATATGTTTCTGAACTGGGGTCATGAGGTATTTTACAGACGTATTTCATGCTGTTCCTTCATTGACTCATAAACCCCGTCGATGATACTGAAAATTGTGACGGCATCATCAATTCCGGATTCAAGCTGGTCAGTGCGACCGGTCAGATAATCAAGAAAATGATTCACTTCATTCTGGTAGGCGAGTTTAAAGTTACCGATTTTACTTTCCTTGAGTTCCGGTGTAATATTCATCATCTGTCCGTGCATTATCTTCTGGAGGCGCAAGGGATCCAGGGTGGCCGTGCCTTCCCGCCCGGCAATTTCCAGATACAAATGGTCACTGGCCAGCGGGAAATTCCAGCTGATTTCCAGCGAAAAAGTAAGGCTATCTGCAAAAGTAATACAAACCACACAAAAATCTTCCAGTGAGAGATTTTCGTTGATCCGGTAGGCAAAAGACTTGACTGACTGCGGGGCCGGTTTTCCCAGGAGCCACCATACCAGGTCAATCAACTGGACGCCCAGATCCAGAACCACACCGCCACCTGATACCGGTTTATTTAACAGCCACGGTTGCTTGATTGACTGATGATAGGCCTGTAGCCAGCCTGCCTTGATGAAAAACAATTTCCCCAGTTCCTCAGCATGTATAAATTTTCGAAGTGCCAGTATATCCGGACGGAACCTGTTTTGCATACCCACCATCACAATTTTACTTGCCATCACCGCACGGTCCTTTATTCGCCGGACTTCCGCGCCATTCCTACCTGCCGGTTTCTCGATAAACAGGTGCAGACCGTGTTCCAGCGCCAGCAGAGCCATGGGCAGATGTAAATTATTAGGTGTGAGAATGAATAAGGCATCCAGATCTTCTTTCATCAACATATCTGCAATATCTTCATAAACATGGGGCACATTGAATTTATCCGCCAGAACCGCCACTTTCGAGGTATCCGAATCACATAATGCCTGCACATTAACATCAGGGTGTTTTTGCAAGGCCGGGATATGTATAACCTGGGCGATTCCTCCACAACCCACTACACCCGTTTTTACCGGAAGACCCGTTTTTTTACCATTATTCATGTTTTATCCTGGATTTTTCAAGGTCTAAATATGTCTGTAAAATAAATTGTGCCGCCAGTTGATCTATTTTATCCCGGTTTCTGCTGGGTTTTTTCCCCAGCTGGTGCAGGGTAAGCTCCGCCTGCAGGGTTGTCATTCTCTCATCAAAAAGTGAAACCGGGATTTTGATTTTATCTTCCAACATTTTTGCAAATTCGCGTACTTCCAGCGTTTTACGCGAATCGCTTCCCTTCATGCTCAGCGGAAGCCCGCAAATTATTTTTGTGACCGCATACTGCCCGACCAACGACCTCAATTCCTGCATCAACTGCTGCTGCGAGGAGTAGACAATGGTTCTGAGGGGCTGAGCGATAGTCAGAGACGGATCACTGATTGCCAACCCAACTCTTTTCTCTCCGTAATCAATTCCTAAATATCTGGTCATAGATAAAAAAACCGCTCATTTAATAAAGAGCGGTAATTAAAAAAAATAAATAATTTATGTCAATTGAATTATATTTCTGATGTCGATTATTTATTCTTTATGGGTTGTTTCAAGATATCTTTCAATAATTTGCCAGGTTTAAAATGAGTCTTACGCCGGGCGGGAACATAGATGATTTCACCTGTTCTTGGATTTCGGGCCTTTGGCTTAGGTTTAGTTTCCTTGATTTCGAAAACACCAAAATCTCTGATTTCTATCCTGACTTCAGGATTTGCTTCGCTTAAAATTTCCCGTAGCGCCTCGAAGACAGCATTCACGAAATCTTCCGTGATATATATTTTCTGTCCCAGTTTTTTGGCAACCCGTTTAGAAACCTCTTTCTTGGTAACGGTTTTCATCATACTTTCCCTTTATTAACTAATAATTTCAATAACTTGTTATTTTTGTAAAATTTAATCGCATAAAATGTGTTTTGCAAGAAAAAAAATGTTAAATACAGGATTATTAATTATTAAGAGTCTCTATTACGGTAATATCAGATTTTTTACTGATCTCCTGTCCTGCCCTGGTGTCCCTCACGGTTATTTCAAAAAAATAATCACCGGCCTGCAGATTGTTCAGCTGAATTGACTGAACCACGTATTCCGATTGCCGTTTTCCGGAATATTCATTAACAATACTCATTCTCTCATCATCTTTCCCGAAAATGGCTCTGAAGATTCCACCCTTGTTCTTTTTACGGAGTGTACTTTCCACAGTAAAATTAACCTGACCGTTGGCATCCGGCAGTAAATTATAAATCTCGAAATACACCAGCAGAGTATCTTTCTGGTCAAATGTCTGGATTATATTGGGCAGGATGGCCAGACCGTTGCGGTAAAAAGAGGAACTGTCAGCGCCGGGTACTATCTCATCGGCCAGGAGCAGATCGGAAATCAACAGGGTATCCGCGGAGAAGTCAGGAATTTCCAGT
>Ga0315555_1000116_pt1 | contig 49493 bp, 38 predicted proteins | sample SalMarSW160380MG_FD_202113 | JGI IMG/M metagenome (GOLD analysis project Ga0315555, IMG submission 202113) | Salt marsh sediment microbial communities from the Plum Island Ecosystem LTER, Massachusetts, United States - Salt Marsh Sediment SW1603-80 ... | reverse complement strand
CTTTTTCCAAAATAACTCAAAAAAACATATCGAAAGAAATCTTGAAAGATGAAGATAAAGAAATAGGAAGAGAAGTAGATAGGATTTTATCAAATCTTAAGAATAGATCCCAATATTTAGAAGAGATAGCAAGTTCAATTTCTCCTAAACTTCTGAAATATCTTGATTTTCATGTTGACCAGAGACTATTAAACGATTTAGCATATTATTATTCTAAACATCTCAGTAATGAAATTAAATTAAAAAAGAAAATTTCTATGGCAGAATTTCAAAAAAAGATAGAAAACAAATATAAAGAGAACAAATTTCCAGTAGTTCCTACTGTAGTAGATCCAATTTTACAGAGTCATCTTTCCAATATTAATGCGAAAGCTGCTTCAATGGAAAAGTTAGCTCAATTCCCTAAAGATCTTATCAAAGAATATGCTTCAATTCAAGCTTATTCCAGTCCATCAGTTGCACAAAAAATACGTATTACTTTCCTCGGTGGCGGAAATATTGGTAATATGGGTATTCTGATTCAACATGATAACAATGCGATTTTAATTGATTATGGGATGAGTGTATCAAATAACTCTATTCCAAGGTGGCATCCTTCTCTGAAGTATGTTAAAGCCATCCTAGTTACTCATGCACATCTTGATCATACAGGAGGATTACCTTATTTGATTACTCCTGAAAATGGAAAACAATGGTATTCAACTCAATCAACAAAAATTTTGACTGAGAAACTATTACAATCAACTAGTTCGATAATAAAAATGAATGGAATCACAAAGAAAAAGGCTTCTCCGCTGCAATCTACTTATCTCAAAAAATCTCATTTAATCAATCTTTTTAATGTTCATAATACTCTTACACCTAATGAAACTTTTGAAGTGAGCCCAGGTTTTGAAGTATCACCATATCATGCGTCTCATGTCTTTGGGAGTTGCGGATATAAAATCGATGTTTTTGGTAAGAGTATTTTCTTCACTGGAGATTTCTCTTTAGATTCCAGTGAATTATTTGAAGGAGCTAATTTTCCAACTGATAGTGACGTTACAATCTTTGATGGAACCTATTATAATAGACCTACCCCGAAAACTGATCCAAACACTGTTATTCTTCAAGCTGCAGAAACTTCTAGTAGATTAATTATACCAGCTTTTTCAGTAGGTAGAACACAAGAGATGATTAAACGTTTAGAAAGGTTGAGAATTTCAAAGAACAAAAATATCAAAACAACAGGTCTAGCTGCTGAAGTCTCCAAGGTTATGGGAATTAAAGGCAAATATGATATTGTTAAAGATGTATCTATTGACAATTTCAAAGAAGGTGACATAGTTGTATCAGGTCATGGTATGCTTCAGGGTGGAACAGTAAGGAATTTACTTGATGATACAAAAGACGATGAAAATACTGGAGTTTTATTATGTGGATATCAAGCTCCAGATACTTTAGGATTTGCATTACAAAATTCTTTACCAGTAGCTAAAAACCGCTACCACCAAAAAATCTTTTCTGCACCGATAAGTGGGCATACAAATTCAGATTCATTAAATGGATTTATTTCCCAAATAGAAGGTAAAAAAATAATGGTACATACACCTAATAACACTGTGTTAAGAAAAGAACATAAGGAGATTTTGATCCCAGATTATAATAGAGAGATAGTGTTGAGAAATAAGATATAATTGAACAGTGGGAAGTATTATTTTCCCAAGCCAATTCCATAATAATTTATACCTTTACTTCTCATTTTTTTAGGATTAAACATTCTTCTACCATCAATCACTATAGGTGTTTTCATCTTATTGATAAAGTCTCTAGGGGACAATTTTGAGTAAATCCTCCATTCTGTCACAATTATGCAACCATGAGCTCCAGATAAGGTTTGTTCCGGACCTTCATGTAGATAAAAATTAGAAGAATCGAATATTAGCTTGGCATTTTCAATTGCAACAGGATCATGTGCATGGACTTCCGCTCCTTTATGTAATAATTCATGAATTATTGGTATAGAAACTGCTTCTCTCATATCATCAGTATTAGGCTTAAAAGCTAAACCAAGAATTGCAATTTTCTTTCCTTTAACTGAATGATCAGATAGTGCTCGTTCAAGTAGCTCTATTGAGCGCAAAGGTTGAAGTTTGTTAACCTGAATCGTTGATTCAAGCAACTTTGAGGGAACACTTATTTCTTTCGACAGTTGATAAAGTGCGCTAATATCTTTTAGGAAACAACTTCCACCCCAACCAAGTCCTGCACCTAAGAATTTAGGAGATATACGGCTATCCATTCCTATGCCTTTTGCTACATCTTTTATGTCACAATCTATTTTTTCAGCTATATTAGCCATCTCATTGATGAATGATATCTTCATAGCTAGAAACGAATTTGAAGCAATCTTAATCATCTCAGCAGTTGTTGGGTCAACTTTCAAAATTGGTGCATTAAAATCTGTAAAAACTGCTTCAATCATAGAAATAGATTTCTTATCAATCCCTCCTATTACAATTCTGTCAGGATTCAAGAAATCGTAGACAGCTACACCTTCTCTTAGGAATTCAGGATTAAAACCTAATCCAAAATCCTTTCCACATTTCCTTCCACTTGTTTGTTCGAGTATAGGTTTTAAATGATCATTAGTTGTTCCTGGAGTGCAAGTACTCTTGATTACTACAACCTTATATTTATCAGAATCTTTGAGAACTAAACCAACATCCTTTGTCGCTTGCTCAAGGTAAGTATAATCATATTTCGCTTCTTCTTTTGAAGGTGTTCCTACACAAATGAAGACTAAATCTGATTTTAAAATTGCATGTTCTAAGTTCAAAGTAGCGTAGAGTTTATTTCGAGAAACGAGATCGCTAAGCATATCATCTAAGCCTTCTTCGAAAATAGGGCTTTGACCTCGATTTATTTTTTTGATTTTATCTTCGATAACATCTACACAAATTACTTCATGCCCTTTACTTGCAAAACAAGCCCCTGTAACTAATCCTACATATCCCGTTCCAATAATAGCTATTTTCATTTTCTTCAGAAAAAGGTTGAATTTCTTCTTATAATAACATTTGTCCAGAAACTGTCCAAGTGCTAGTTCATCCAAAAAGTTATGAAGAAGAAAAAAAGGAGTAACTATAATGTCAGTTTATAAGTCGATTGCAGATCAAGTACACAAATATATAGATATTTACGAGAAAAACATTATAGATATTATCGATACCTCAATTTTCCAACGTTTAAGAAGAATTATTCAATTAGGAGGAGTATCCATATCATATCCTTCTGCTACTCACAGTAGATTTATGCACAGCTTAGGTGCTCATCATGTAGCGAACAGAATAGGAATAGCTCTGAATAAAAAACATCCAGAAATTCTCACTAGTGATGATATTAGAAAAGTAAGTTTAACAGCTTTAATACACGACACCGGACATGGGCCATTTAGTCACATGTTTGAAGATACTATACGATTACTATGTAGAAACTCTAACGATGAATCTTGTAAAGAAAAATTTGGATTATTCATTCATCATGAGAATATTTCTGAGCAAATAGTAATGGATTATGAATCTGAAATTGCTCAGATCCTAGAAAAAGGAAATTATAATAGGAAACAGATAGGGAGAATGATCAAAGGATTAAGTGTTGAAGATAAATCTTTCAATAATCAAATCATTAATTCACAGCTCGATGCTGATTCTTTGGATTATCTTATGAGAGATTCTGTTGCTACTGGAGTTTCTTTTGGAATGTATAATCTTGAGAGATTGTTCGATATGATGGATTTAACAGAAGATGGAACTATTGTTATAAAAGAAAAAGGGATACAATCTGTAGAACAAGTTGTCATTGCCTTATACATGCAATTTTCTCGAGTTTATTTCCACAAAACAGTTAGATGTTATGAGTATATGTTGAAACTGTTTATTTCTCAGGTTCTGCAGCAACTAGAAGAAGGTAAACAAATGGAAGTTTTACCTTTTATTCAAGACTTTGCCAATAATCCTTATTGGAAAACTCTCATGCCTTTAACTGATGATATCATTTATACCCAATTACATTATTCTGCTCAAAAAGAAGAAAATAATCTCTTCATTAAAAAATTAGCTAACGAAATTTTAAAACGTAATTTATACAAAAGTATTCCTTTAACCGAAGAGATGGCAGAAAGAGTAATGGAAAATCAAGACAAAATTAATTTTATTGTTGGAAAACACGATTATCCGAAAGTTAGTTGGGATATCGATCAATTCAGTAGTCGTTATTACACTCACTATGATGAATCAAATCGAAATGCTATCATGATCAAGATGAAAGATGGCTCGTTGAAACAACTTTCAGAAGTCTCAGATGTAATCGCTAGTTTAACAAAACCAAAGTACAACAATCTCCTTATATTTCCAGCTCCATGTAGAGAAGAAATTGTAAAATTAGTTAAAGAAATATAAAAATAAAAAAAGAAGAAAAGCTAGAATTGATAATCATCTTTGGAGGAATCTGATTCAAGACTTGAACTATTTTGATTATCTTCAAAACTAGAATTGTCTTGTTTTATATTAGATTCTTTATCATCTTTTCTTCTAAAAAGCATACGTTCGTTAGTTAAAATCCTTGGTTCCTTTTTACTATCATGAACTGCTTTCTTATATTTCTTAGTCATATCTTTCAGACCACAATTCTTACAGTAAGGATACTTTGTCTTTGTTATATCTCCACAATAAGGACAACGTCTAAGTCGTTTTAGTATTTTAAGAGAGAATTGCCTCCACAATAATGCCCAAACAATACCAAGAGAACATAAGACTCTGACTACATTGGAGGAAAATGCAATTTCAAGCCAATAGTAAATACGTTCAAGTGTTTGCAATGGAACAGTGAATACTTCAAAACTGAGTGTATGGACAGACATACCAGGAATGTCCATTGTTACATCTACTCGAATCCAATCATTAGGTTTCAAGTATTCCTTTCCTATGATAATTGTTGAAGGCAATTGAAAGGTTGAATATCCACTTGTATCTGTGAAATCTATTCCATCTATTCTGATAGTAGCTTCTATATTAAATAAAGGAGCTTCTATCCTAGTTTCCACGTCTAAGTATAGAGTTAAATCACTTCCTTCTTTACCTTCAGGAGCGGGACTAATATCTAGAACAAGCTCATTTAATCTAATTATGACTTTTCTATCAATATCCTTCCTGAGAAATCCAGGTTTGTTAACAGAGATATGAATCGAAGCATTATAACTTGAGTAATCACCAAAATCTGGGGGAGGTTTCGCAAAATTAAAAGTCTCAATTGGAATGAAAAAGGTTGCATATCCACCATTATCTGTAATTTCCGTAAATTCATATATATCAACAAAAATAGTCACTTGTGCATCAGCAACAGAACTAGAAATTTCATCTTCACAGAATACTGAAAGCACTAATTCTTTGTCTAAAAGTTGTGTCATTTCTGGATTTGTAGGTTCAGTCGAAATTCGGAATAGTTTTTTGAAAGTAAGAAATAAATCAAAATCAAAGATGTTGAAATTAGAAAAATTCACTTTTAATATTAGAAAATGATCTCCACCTTCAGAGGAAGTAATGTTTAGTGTTACTTTTTGACTACCTTGAAGTATCACCCCGTCAAGAGAAGTAGTGTTTAATCTCTTTTTCTCGGGAAATGTAATACTATCTATAGTATTAGAAGAAATATCAAATACATAATAAAAGGAAAATGTTTTGTTACTTGCCTTGAAAATAGAACTTGTTTCTGGGATATCTATGAACCAATCACAAATCATTGGTAAACTTGGAATCAAATCTGTAGGTCTAACCAACATCGATTTCATTGGATAGAGTTTGAGCAGCATTGTAATAGCTTGATAATTTACAATATGCGGATTACTATGAGGTATATCAGGAACTAAATCAAGTTGAGTACCAGATTTTGTCAAACCTGCAAGAAAGTAGTCTGGGTCATTGAATACACTTGTATAAAGAGCTTCAAATAGATTACTAACTTCAATAAATGAAGGTGCTATTCCTGTATGTTCAAGTTTAAATCTTTTGAATTCAATTGCATGAGAGAGATAGAGACAATTTTCATAAGTTAAAGCTGCATCTTCAAGAATGGTAGTAACCAAGTTGTATTTAGTATGTAGCAAATTAGTAGTTGGACTTTTTAAATACTCTTTTAATGTTACTTCTCCCATATTTGTCCAATTGTAATAATTATCACTAGCTCCTAAATCACCATTTATTTCTTCAAATTTACTTATCTGCATAAGTGCTGTATTTAGGTAGATATTTCCTTGTAAAGCTACTTCATTATATTCAACAGAAGTAATTTCATCTGAAGATCTATAAAGGAATCCTAAATCTCCTGAAGGAAGGTTGACAGTTGCATTTGCTATTGTTCGATAGTTGTCTACAGCTAACTTTGCCTCTGGATAATATGTTGATGTCTGATTGCTCATGAAATTAGCCATAAAATATAATCCTGTTGCTTTAGCTGAGCTTCCTTGAGATACTCCTACAACATCAAAAGTAGATTTACTCAAAAAGAGAGTGGAATTAATTGTATTTGTAGTTGTACTATAGAATAAGCTTGTAAGATCAGCAAACAGTAAATTAGCTTGATTTCTTAATGATTCAGCTGTAAAAGCATCTCCATCTGCGAGAAAACCTTGTGCTAATCTATTATACATGATTACTAACAATAAATTTTCATCTGCATTAAGGTGATAAAAAGCTCCATCATCTTCTCCTAAAATAAAAGTACCATTTATATCAAGATGGAGAGTTTGAACCGCATCTCTACCACTATTTAGGTAATTTGGATCTCTGTTGACAAAAAACATATCTACGCAAGTTAACGCATATTGAACAGTTACAAGATCCCAAATTCTACTTGAAGGAATTTCAGCTAATGGAAATATGTTACTTAAATCACTAAATATAAAATTTGCAGATTCTATTCCTCTACCATCAAAATAATCTGCCGTATAGCTTCCGTTTGATGGAGGTGGTGGTAGGAATTTTGGCGGTGAAAAACTTATTTCATTATCTGGTAAAATAATATCCTTATTTCTGATTATATAATTAGCTCCTACATTTCTGTAAGACACTAATGGCAATAATAGAAGAGAGATAATAAAACTGAAAAATATAATCTTCTTCTTAGAATTCATGATTTTAAAAATGTGAAATATCTACAAAAAACCTTCGCTAAAGGCTATGGTTATAGAACCTCATTAGAAAGGCCCAGATAGGCTTTTAGTGGGAAAATTATTATTTCGTTTTCCTTTTTATCTTCTTTTGATTTTCTTCAATTTGTAAATATTCTACGACAATTTTCTTCAAGTCTTTCTTAGTGACTCTTTTATCTTCTAATACCTGACCATCTAATAATCTAATGTGTCTAAAACCTGGACGGAGCAAAGTTAAATCGTGAGAACAGGTTATAATCGTTGCATTATTAATTCTAACTGTATCCATCAATAAATCCATAATGCTTCTAGCTAATTCAGTATCGAGATTAGCTGTTGGCTCATCAGCAAGTATTAAACTTGTTCTTCTATTTAGTGCAGAAGCTAAAGCTGCACGTTGTTTCTCTCCTTCAGATAATTCACTAGGATAAGCATCTAACTTATGATCAATAAAACATTCTTTAGCGACTGAAAATCCATATTCTTTATCAAACTTCTTTTTAGAGAATAAATAGGGTATTGTAAAATTATCTTTGATTTGTAAAGGAGTAAACAAGTTGTTGTGTTGGGTAATATAAGCAATGTTATTCAATCGAAATAATGAAGTTTCTTTTTCTGACGAATCATTAATTGAAAATCCATCCATATTTATTTGTCCTTTTTCTGGTTTGATTAAACCAGCTATAAGATTGAGTAAAGTAGTTTTTCCAACCCCTGAAGGACCAGAAATGAAAACAAAATCTCCTTTATGAAAATCAATGTTGAGTTTGGAGATAACTTCATGATATCCAGCTCTAGAATGATAACCTTTAGTCAAATCCTTGATTTTTATGACTGGTTTTGATTTTTCTGGAAAAATGAATTCTCTACTTAGAAGTTTTTCTACTTCCTCCATAGAAACTTGTTCTACTTCAGTCTCTGACTTCTCAATTGGATTAGAGATTATATCAAGAATTTTATCTCTATTGATTGCATCAGGATTCCAGAAAATACCTAGTTTTTTAGAAGGATGAAGGTCAAATTCTACGATTTCCCCCAAAGCTGTAATTGCTTTTATTTCATCAGGTATTCTCACAAAATTAGAAGCATCCATATAAGACCTGTTAATATCAGAAGACTGCATTAAAAATTCTAATTCATCTTTGCCAATATCTTTACCAATTCCAACAAGTCTGCCATCCCTTATAACGAAACTTTTCTCGAACACATTTCTGTATCTGATGTCATGAGTCACAACTAAGATTGTTTTTCCCATAGCTAGATTGACTTGTTTAATAGTTTCAATCAAGTCTTGTGTATTCTTGGAATCTAGTTGCCCGGTAGGTTCATCCAACAAGAGTAAATCTGGTTTTTTAGCTAAGGCTACTCCCATAGAAAGTCTCATAGCTTCCCCACCTGAAAGTTTCTCTACTCTGTTGTTTTCAACATGTCTTAAATTCAAAACTCTTAGAAGTTCATTCACATCGTTAACAGATTCTTCTTTGGGAAGAAAGAAGAGTTTCTTTGGTACCATCAAGTTCTGTTTTACAGTTAAATGAGTAAAAAGATTCTGAGTTGTAAATTGATTTATAAGACCAATATGATAAAATCGATATTCTCTTCTTTCAAATTCATCCAATACTGCAAAATCATTACTATTGATAATAACTTTTCCACTAGTTGGAAGTTCAATTCCAGAGAGAATTTTCACTAAAGTAGTTTTTCCAGCTCCCGAAGGACCGATAATCGAGACTAACTCTCCTTCCTTTACTTTGAGATCTAATCCTCTGAGAGCTGCTACTTTATAATCAGTGGTCTCATCGTGGTAGACCTTTATTAAATCGTTACATGTAATTATCATCTTTATCACTCCAAATTTTTAGGCATATATTTTGCAAAATTATATTTCATTGCTACAAAGAATATTGTATAGAATACCACAGGAATCGCTACAAAGACTATCAGAATAACTTGATATGGGAAGTATATTTTGAAAGGTAAACCTCCTCCTTCATATGTACTCATTGAATCTATAAACAGCCAATTGAATAATTTGAGTAATCCATAGCCTGCAGCGCCACCAAGTATTAATCCAGGTATGATACAAGATATGAATAATTCAAGAGCAGAGAGGGAAATAATCCTATTAGTTGGTATTCCTATTTTTTTGAGAACATCATGTTTTACTAGTCTTTTCTGTAAAATCTTTAGTGGATTACTGAGACTTGTAAAAGCTACTGCTGCAAAACAAATCAGTATCCCAAATACAAATTCTGCAACAAGTAACGAGTAGAACGGAAATAGTGTGAACAACAATGTATCCCTAGCACTGTCCATAGTCTTAATTTCCAAACCAAGATCTTGACTTAGCTTATCAGCTACTTTTTCTTGATTTGCATAATCTTTAATATTAATCAATAATCTTTGTAAAACTATTCTATCAATCGATATTAGTGAGGAAATATAATCAAAATTACTCTGTGACATCACAATTCCGAATGTTGCATATGGATTAGGTTCAGGATAATAGTAATCATAAGGTGAATAACCTCCTCTTGGTCCATAATCATAGAATATAGGAAAATAATCGAAACTTGCTTCTATCGAGAATTGAATATACTCAGGTTCTGGTAAGGAATCATTTACGAAATTGAATATTTCCTCTCCTCCTGCTACAAATTCAGAAAATGTATTAGAAGCTAAAAGACTTGTATTTTTATCAAGGTTATTTATAGCTTCATTCCAATTTGAGAACATATAATCTGGAAGTTTGAAAGCTGTTTCTAAAAAATCATCGGTATCATTTAGTATTAGAAACTCAATTTCATATTCTCTATATGAAGCTTCTAAGTGGGTTATGTTTGTAAAACTTATTACTTCATCATATTCTCCTAAATCTGCTAATATTGAATCGTTATAAAATTGCCAATTGTTTACTATTAAATCACTTCCACCATAAAAGTAGGTCTGGGTTTTTACTTTATCCTGAATCAATAATGGAGTCATGGTAAAAGGAATTAATAATCCTATTAGAATAACATAAGTAAGAAATGTGTTATTAAAGAGTTTAATATCTGAACGTACCTGAACTAATGAAAAAGTAAATTGATTTTTGTTGATTAGCCAAGATATCTTACTTATAACTATCATTAAAATTTTATGTAATTCCCTTATAAGAAGCCCTATACCGAGTAAACTCACCATTACTCCCATTCCAATAATATAGATGTATACTGTTAATAAAGCTGAACTAGGATCCATTATTACAACAACTGAACTTGATACTAACAGCCAATATCCCAAAGCTATGAGACCTGCTCCAAAAACAATTAAAAGAAAATAAGGTAATCGAATGTTTTTCATCAATTGGATGAATTTTCTTGGTGGTTTCTCAACTTCCTTCTTTGTTGTTGATAACTTGACTATCCGAGGTAAAGAAATTATGATTAAAATGAGAAGCGTAATAGTCATCGAAGTTGGTGCTGTACCTAATTTGATACTTGTAAGAACTGATTCAAATGTTATGAATTTGTTTAGTTTTAGGAGCGGAGGAAGAAGGATTAGATTCACTCCTAATCCAAGAAAAACAGCTAAAAAGGCTTCGAAAAATTTCATAGTTGAGTAAAGAAAAGCAATCATTCCAGTTGACACCCCTTTTGAGCTCATTATTCGTATCTCTTGCTCAAAGCTACTGCTGAAAAGCTCATTAACTTCGAAAGTAAGGAATAATGCTAAATATAGAATTGGGATCGAGAGAAAGACAACTATAAATTGTGTCATTTGAATTTGACCACTTAAACCGCTGAAAGCCCATCCTATTTCATTAACCATCATCCAGTAATTACTAGGTGCAAAGTTAAAATAATGCGGACTTTCAACTACCAATTCATTTACTTCATCAAGTAGTGTAGAAAGTCTGTCAATATTAATAGAAGTAAAATCATAGACAAATTGAACATTATAATCAACAATTAAATGATAAATTGTCACATTTTCGAAATTAGTATAATAATAATTCTCGAAGGTTAAAATTGCAGGTAAAGCATAGATAGATTCCTTTAATATATTTAAAGGATCTGAAGGAACATTGTATTTTTTTCCTAGACTTACTAATAAATTATTAGAAGGATCTTGATACACACCAACAACAGTAAAGTTTACATTCTGTATTCCGATTGCATCCCCCCCAAGATAAGAACTAACATTAAAACTGAGAATACTATCAAGTTGAATGTTTCTATCATTTTGGAATGATGAAGATATTACAACTTCATTTTTTTGTTCGGGTAATCTTCCATCTATTATTAGTTCTCCCATAAAATCAGAATAATTTTGTTGAATTGCAAAATATTGGGTTTCAAGAGGATCACCTCTAGAGCTAAAATTTCGAGACATAAGTTGTGTTGAGATAGAGAGATAGTATTCACTAATTATATTACGAAGAACGTATGTTCTCGTATTTATAGTATATAGTATCTCAGCTAAAGCGTAATTAGTAACATTAGGATCAACAGGATCTTCTTCAATCCCATAATAATTCCCGAATTCAAAAAAATAATCTAAAGACATTGAACCATCATTATTTAGATCAGCTGTTTCAACATAATTAGAAATTAAAGATTCTCTTTTAGAATCATATAAAGTTGTACTAGTAACTATTATTGTAGATAAAATGGTGAGTCCTATAAGACTTATAACAAGCCTTCTTTTATTTGCTTTCCATAAAATAAATATCAATGAAGACGCATTTTTTATGAATAACCAAAGATTTACAGCTATCAATTCAATTTTTTTTGCTCCAGGGATTATAGGTCGGAGTAAGAACCTTACCATTTTCTTTATTCCCCTGTTAATCCTTTTCCTGAAAATAACATAAATCAACATTAAAACAACCAGTGGTGAAACTACAGCATACCAGTATTTGATCCAGAAATATGCGAATGGAGTAAAACTTCTGATTCCAAATAGAATGGGTACATCACGAAGCTTCAAATCTAAATCTGAAGAAGCTTTCCAAGCAAAGACATACTTAGATATGAACCTCATATCTTCAAAACTACTAGATTCCAAAATAACTGAATATAAGAAAGAATATGAGCCGTTCTCTACAAATTCATAACTGACAGATTCAAATTGATACTCATTAGGAAAGTCATCAAATATTACACTATCTTGTTTTAAAGTCTCGTTATCATCGATAATAACATGTAATTTAAGAGTCTTCGTTTTCTGATAAGGATCATAATAATAGGGTATTGATTCTAACCAATAAACTGGGGAATCTTGGTACACAATATAAGTTTTATTTGTGTATGAAAAGACATCAAACACCCCATTAAAATAATAAGAATCGAAATTAATTTCTCTGAAATTCTCAGGAAGAATTGTTTCATTTATTCCAAATTTGAATGTATAAAGAGTGCCATATAAAATATAAGTTAGATAGAATTTCTTATCAGAACTTACAGATATTTGGGAAAAGAACCAAGTATCATTAATAATAAACACAGTTGAATTATAATATCCATCTGAAGTTAATCCTGTTATTATTATTGTAGTGCTATCATAATATTCTAGAGTTTCATTGTAATTGTAATATTTGAGATAAACAAATAGCTGATTATTTAGTATAAAAGGCTCATTCTCGTCAACTATACCTTCTATGAAATATGTATCTTCTTCTGTTGTACCGTTCTGATATATCCTTATATGGGTAATATCCAGACCTTCAGGGTAACTATATTCATACTTAGTAACTAAAATGTGAAGTATAGTATCTTCGAAAATTACTTTTGGATCAAAGATGACATCATTAGTGGTATATACTGTTGATAATGAAGATCCTGTCACATTATTCCACGAATAAAATTTGAGAGTATGTCGATAAATCTGATTCTCTAATTGGTAAATCAAACTGACGTTGTTTCCAATACAATAAGCTTGGAATAAATATCCTGGAAAAAGTCCTCTTTCTACTTCTATCAGCTTATCCTCTGTGATATGAAGAATAACAAAGGTACTGTTGAAGTACCTGATTTGAAGGAAGAAATGAACACGGTTTGAACTATCTATAATTGTTTGTGAGTTGACAAAATAGACTTCATTTGGATTATATTCCATTATTAAGAAAGGATTGGTTGGAGTTGAATCAGTGAAAGCAACAGCTCTCAAAGCTGGTATCATAATCATTAATGTTAAAATAGAAATAGAAAGTAAAATTAAAGTTCGGTTCTTTCTTACTCTAACCATAGCGTATCACTTTTTATTTTATGATAGATAAATATAAATTGATTCTAGAAAAGAGTACTTGTGTAGTTTTGAACACAATTTAGAATTTTTAAAAAAATAGTGGCCAAGGTGAATCTAATAGAAACTCTATTGCAAAATTGCTAAACAGATAGAGAGCAAAGAATAATCCAACAAAGAGTAATGGGACTAGTAGAAAGATCACCGTCTCTTTGAATTTACGGAAATAAACAAAATCAGTTTTCTTAGATTTTTCTGCAGAGACTAGTTTCTTAATAAAAACATAGAGAGCCATTATTCCATAATAGAACATTAAAAATAAGTCCAGAAGATATTTCAGATGGTCTTTAAGGTTAAATGGTTTCTTCATCTTCTTTATGGTAGCATAAGTAGTGAAACCTAAAATAATGATAATTAATGAATAGATAACAATTAAAACGATGAGAAGTTGTGTATTTTCAACTCCTAAATGATATTGAAACCAAAATTTGTCACCACTAAATAGCACTTTCCAACTTATGTATACATCATCTAATAATGAAGAATAATTGTTTTTGTAATAAGTAAACAAATAAGCTCCTCTTACATCTGTGAGGATAAAATCGGTAGTATAACGTATACTCACTAAAATAATATTTGGGATAATTGCAAAGATACTGAAAACCTGTAAGAGTGCAGATAGCATGTATTCTCTATCTGATTTTTTTTTGAGTGTATAGAACCAGGTGATATTGAAAACATATGAAAGTACTAAAACAAAGAATCCTGCAGATATAATAAAAACGACAGTTTGAACAGCAGACTGCCATATTGAATCGAATTCAACATAGAAACCTCCAATAAATGTTGTAACGCTTAAAATCAAACTTAAGATTACTAACCATTTTTTCTGATACCAACGTCTGTTCATCGCTTTGATTTCTTCAACCAATTCTCCGTTTGCAGCTTTGTCAGTATCTGTGGTTTCTTGTTTCTTATTCATCATTCCTTTTAGTTCTTGATACGATAATAAATCTATCGAACAAACCAAAGAAAAGAAATAGTTATTATTGTGTATATGTCTTAATCTTCATGGATGTAGATTATGCAGTTTTTGGTGTTTTAAATTACGAACAATTAGACAAATTCTGCAAATTAACTGATGTTCAACCGCAAGATATTAGAGCTAATTTTGATGGTTGGAGAAAATTAATTCTTTTTACTGAAGAAAGAGTTTTTCTATTTCCAAGAGATCCCAAAGGAGTCGAATGGTTAGATATTGAACTAACTACTTACGAATTTCTTAACAATCTGAAAAATTTACCTATTCCTAGATTTATTGAAAGATTCTATGTTCCTGACATATCGTTTTATGAATTTGCAGAAGTTTCGAGATTGAAAGGTATTGCTTATTCTAAAATTGAAGATAATTTAACTTTGGAACAATTGCTAAGGATACATACTAGTTTAGCAAGATTATTTTCGATTTGGCATAATATTTCATTAAAAGAGATACCTTCAGCGATTGTACAAAGAAAGATATACGACTCTGAAAGATACAAATTTGAGATAAAATTACTATCTGTGGAAACTTGGGAAGAAACTTTCAATTTTGTTCACAATCAAATTCTCAAATATATTAGAGAAAATAAACTTACTCAATTTGATATTCTTAGCGAGGAGGAGACAATAAAATTATGGAAAAATTGTATCAAAGAAATAGTAGCTCTTAATCATGTTCTTCTTCATGGTGATATTCATGAAGATCAAATCTTAGTAGCAACCAAGGATAATTTGGAAATAACAGGGATATTGGATTGGGAAACAGTAAGAGTAGATAATCCTATTTGGGAGTTCAATTTTGGCGAGTGGGGATTCGGAATATGGAAATGGTGGGAGAATTTTCCTGAGATTAGAAAAAGAATCTGGAAAGAATATTTAGAAGGAAGGAATATAGTTTTGAGCTCTTTTGAAGGTTTAAATCTTATCTACACTCTCTTTGAATTTCGTATAACATTTAATCTACAGATGAATCTTGCAACACTGATTGGTAAAAATCAGCAAGAATCAACAAAAAAATGTCTCGAAAGATTAATTGAAATAACAAAAAGGATAAAGAAGAATGAGTAGAAAGGCATAAAAATTAATCATCTTTCTTCATATTTTTCATCATTTTCATCATTTTTTCGACATGTTGGAGTTGTTTTTCGTCTCCTTTTTTCTTGAGCTCTTCCATAAATTCTTGCATTTGTTTTTTATCAGGCATCTCTTTAGGTTTTCCGGATGGATGAGAACCTCCAGCTCCTACAGTAAAAGTAGGCTTGTTCATTGATTGTTTCTGAATACTTTCATCCAAAGTCTCTGGTTCCAAATCCTCTAGAGAAAGCGAAATGTCCTCTAAACCTTGATGAACATAGTAAGTATTGTAAAGATCTGCATAAATCCCATCTAATTTCATTAATTCATTATGAGTACCCATTTCCATAAGTTTTCCTTCTTCAAAAACTACTATTCTATCAGCATCTTTGATTGTAGAAAGTCTGTGAGCAATGACAAATGTCGTCCTTCCTCTGAAAAGTTCTCGTTGAGCAGCTTGTATAAGAGACTCAGTATAAGTATCCAATCTGCTAGTAGCTTCATCTAAGACCAATATTCTGGGATCAGCAAGCATGGTTCTTGCTACAGTAATAATTTGTCTCTGTCCTGCAGAGAGTTTTTTTCCACCTTCTACAACAACAGTGTCATAACCATTTGGTAAAGCTTCAATAAATTCATCAGCATTAATCCTCTTACTTATAGAGTAAACGTCATCTCTTGTTGCATCGGGTGAGCCGTATAAGATGTTCTCCAACACTGTTCCATTAAATAAAAATGGTTCTTGAGTTACTAAACCAATTGTTTTACGTAGAGAAGACTGTTTAACATCTCGAATATCTTGATTTCCTATCTTAATCGCTCCTTTACTAACATCATAAAATCTCGTTAGAAGAGAAGAAAATAGTGTAGTTTTACCTGCACCGGTATGCCCTACGATAGCCATCATCTCACCAGCATTAGTCGTAAAAGTAACATCTTGAAGAACATAATTATCATCAGTATAAGCAAAACTTACATGATCAAAATGGACACTATCATCGGTTTGTTGAAGATTCACTGCATCAGTTTTGTCTGCTACAGCTAATTTAGCTTCGAAAACGTCTATAATTCTGTCCATAGCACCTAAAGCAGATTCCAGCTGTGGAAACATCATAGATAGCATCACCATTGGAAATAAGAATGATTGAGAGAGTTGAACATCAGTATAAATATCTCCCAATTGGATTCCAGTATGTTGATTAATCCATCCACTCGCATAGATTATTGCAATAAAAAGACCATAAGTTAAAGCTGTCATTGTTGGATTGATAAACATCATTAAAAATCCGAATTGCCGTGAATATTTGTAATGCTGATGATTTAACTCACGTAATTCTGTAGCTAAATCTCGTTCTCTGTTGAATGATTTAGCTACAGCAACACCTTCTAGTCCTTCTGCCATTTTTGCTGAAACTACTCCAAAAGCTCTCCTTACTCTTAATACAATTTTACGAGCAAAAAAACTAAGAATATTAGCCATGAGAAAAGCAATAGGAACTGCAGTGAGTGAGATTAAACCAATTATCCAGTTTGAAAGCATCAACCAGACAAATGATCCAACTATTACTAATAATTGAGATACAACAGATGTAAATAAAATTAATCCAGTAGCTAATTCGCCAGTATCAGCTGTGACTCGAGCAGTTACATTACCAGATTGCTCATTTTTCAAGTAAGCCATGTCTGAGTAACTAAGTTTTCTATAAAGATCAGATCTTACTTCATGTAACATTTCTGAATTCATTTTTGCTTGTATTCGGGTTGATAGAGAATCGAGTACCCATCCTACAATAGTCAAAAGAAGGAAAGCTACAGTAAGACCAATTAACAGACTTGTTGCACTAGGTGTTTCAGTTAAAACGTTGATTCCCCGTCCAATAATTATTGGACTAACCACCCTCATAATGGAATAGACAATAGAGATAGAGACAACCAGTATTATTGGTTTGATATAAACTCTGATGTATCTCCACAAATTACCAACAAGAACCTTAGTTGAACGAGCTCGATCATATTTAATCGCTCCAAATGCTCGACCAGGACCACCTCTTGGATGTCCATGAGACATCAATCTCTCCCTCCCGAAATAGCATCTGCTAGGTCAGAACTTGCAGAACCTTTAGCTATAGGTAAGTGTTGACACATAAATTGATAATCTGAGCATCTTTGAATTAACTCCTCATGATGACCAATATCTACTACTTTACCTTTTTTCATCAGAATAATCATGTCTGCTGCAACTAGTGTTGTTAATCGTTGTGTTACTACAATACTAGTTCGATTTTTCATTAATTCTTCCATTGCATATCTAAGTCTTAACTCGGTCTTTATATCAACAGCACTTGTACTATCATCTAGAAGTAACAAATTTGGATTGGATAAAAGAGCACGAGCAATTGCAATACGCTGACGTTGACCACCAGAAAGAGTAACTCCTCTTTCTCCAATTATTGTCTGATAACCTTCTGGTAATGATTCAATAAATTGGGAAATTTGAGCTTTATCAGCAGCAGCTCTTATCTCTTCATCAGTAGCTTCTGGTTTTGCGAACGCTATATTAGCCTTTAAAGTATCTGAAAATAAGAAGATATCTTGTTCAACCATAGTTACATTTGAACGAACATAGCTTGTATGCATATCTTTGATATTAGAATTATTAATTTTGATTTTCCCACTAGTTGGATCATATAGTCTTAATAATAGTTTTAGAATAGTCGATTTACCTGATCCAGGACCTCCAATAAGTGCAACTCTAGCCCCAGCATGAATAGAGAAAGATACGTTATTGAGCACTAATTTTTCTGTTCCTGGATAAGCAAAACTCACATTTTCAAAAACCACTTCTTTATTCCAGTTTCCTTCAATTGGAGTTTCTGATTGTTCCAAGGGATCTTTAAAACTCATCACATTCCATAAACGTCTAGAATTTTGAAGTCCAGCTTGTAACATTATAAGACGTTGTGGTATCATGAAATTCTGTCTATTGAGATTTAATAAGAGAGACAGAATTGATATTAGAATACCTATACTTACATATCGACCAATTATCACACTATATATTCCAAAAGCAAATGCTCCTGCTGTTACTAAAATAGAGATTACAGCTGGCCAGTAGAAAGCACTCAAATATCCTTCTCTTCTCATATCGTCAGCATACTCTAAGCTCACTTTGTTAAATTTAGTAATTTCTTTCTCATGATTATTAAATGATCTAACAACATCTACACCTTTGAACATCTCTTGTGAAATAGAAGACATCGAACCTAAATCAGTTGCAAGTTTTTGACGTATTGGAGCTACCTTTGCTGCATATATCCAAGCAATAATCAAATAAAGAATAAATGAGACCAAAAACACGACTCCAATAATCCAGTCATAAATCCAGAGTAATACGGTTGTAATCACAATCGTCATAACTGACCCTAACAAATTTCTTAACGAAGGGTGATAAGCCATGCGAACTTGGTTGATTTCATTCATTCCCATTGAAAGAATAACTCCTGAGTCATTAACATCGAAAAATGCCATAGAATGGTTTTGAACAACCTCATAGAATTCTTGTCTCATATCTCTTTGCACTCGGAAAGAAGTATCAGCCCATATAGCTATATTTACACTTAATGTTACCCAAGCGATGATAACATAAATTACCATCCAAATAATTGTTCGAATAAAATCTGGTGTGAACATATTGATAGTTGTTTGTCCCCAACCTATAGTTGTAATTTCTGAGATGTTTATCGGGAGAAAAGATGTTAGTTTTAATGAGAGATTTCGTTGTATAATTCCTAAAACATCTCCTATAAGTGCTAGAGTTTTAGTTGAAGAATAAGTACTGATAACTAGGAGTATAATACCTAATAAGTATCGAAAAGGATAACGTGTAAAAGCTGACCAAAACCATCTAGTAGAATTCTTATACTTTTGTAAAATAACGCTCTGAATTTCTACTCCATAATTATTGTTTGAGTAAAGGTTTTCTTTTCCAACAGTTATCAATTAAAGCATCTCCAACATTCGATTTATTTTCTCTCGATGTTCTAACAATCTTGTTTTAATAAAAGATTTCCCATCAGACGTTAGCTATTATATTAGAAGGAGTTTTAAAAAGAAAAAAAGAAAAAAAGTAAAGAAGGTATTTTTAGAAAACTGTTTATTACTCTTCGATATAAGCTTCTTCTGCAAATTCGAATTTATCAAGATCTTCTTCAGCACTTTCTGGAACTTTTACGCGAGTAATTTTGTTTATAAGCCATAGAGCAGCAAAACTAAAAACAAATGCATAAACAGCAACACCAGAAACTGCAGCTAGTTGCTTCAAAAAGAATTGCCAACCGCCACGGATTAATCCAGTAACTCCATTCACTTCAGGCCATGCTGTTATACCTAACATTACAATTCCTAAAAATCCTCCAACACCATGTACTCCCCACACATCTAGAGCATCGTCCCAACCTCTTTTATTTTTAAACCAAATAGCGAGATAGCAAAATATAGCTGCAAGTACACCAATTATCATGGATGTTTGTACAGTTACATATCCAGCTGCTGGAGTAATAGTTGCTAGACCTGCTACTGCACCAGTTAGCATACCTAGAATTTTTGGTTTTTTCTCAAAAATCATTGATATTATTAACCAAGTAATAGCAGCAAATGAAGCTGCAACATCTGTGTTAACAAAAGCAATAGCTGTTATATGATCAACTTGTAATTCACTTCCAGCATTGAAACCATACCATCCAAACCACAACAGAGCTGTTCCTATTGCAACTAATGGAATACTGTGAGGTCTTGATACTTTCATTTTTCTTTTTCCAACAACGAAAATCGAGGCTAGAGCGGCAAAACCTGCACTTGCATGAACCACAATTCCTCCCGCAAAATCCTTAACACCCCAATTAGAAAGGAATCCGCCTCCCCAGACCATATGTACAAGTGGGAAGTAGACAAACAGTAACCAGACGGTAAGGAAAATCATGTATGCTTTAAATCTGACTCTATCTGCAAAAGCACCTGTTATTAAAGCAGGCGTAATAATTGCAAACATCATCTGATAAGCTACGAAGACCAATATAGGGATATTAGCCGTACTACCTTCTAGTACTGCACTAATTGGTGTATCAACAGTAATATTACGAAGAAAAATATATTTTCCATTTCCAATTATTCCACCTAAGTCATCTCCAAAGCACATTGTAAATCCAACAGTTACCCATAATATGGTTGTCCACCCAAGAGACACAAAACTTTGCATCATTATTGTCAAAACATTCTTTCGACTGACAAGTCCACCATAAAAAAAGGCAAGACCTGGAGTCATAAGCATTACTAAGCTAGTGGCAACAAGCATAAAAGCTGTATTTCCAGTATCAAACATTTATATTAGATCCAAACAAAATTCTAAATAAATGAACAGATAACTTCTATAAAAAGCTACCTTCTTCCAAAATAAATACTTAGAATGAAACTAAAAGAGACTTTATAAACTATTAGCGCAATAAAAGATTTGAAACCTAATTTGGAGGTTTAAAAAATGCCTAAAAAGGAAGTATTAGAAGTTTTAATTGTAAAATCAAAAGTGAAAGACTATGTCAAGACACTTGGTGATTACAACGTTTCTAGCGATTTTTATGATGAACTAAATGTTCTTGTTGCTAAAAAGATCAAAATGGCAGTAGAGAGAACAAAAGCTAACGGTAGAAAAACTGTTGCAGCTAAAGACGTATAGAAACACACAGGTTTTTTTAAAATTATTCTAATTTTTTTTGATTTTGATTCTTATATTGTAAAAAGGAGTAAATTCCTCTAAATATCATTCTTCTATCATATAAGGATAAGAATAATCTTTTGGAGGGATAAAATTCTCCTTAATTGTTCTTACTGAAGTCCATCTAAGTAAATTCAAATAACTTCCTGCTTTATCATTAGTTCCTGATGCTCTTGCCCCACCAAATGGTTGGTGTCCTACTACTGCTCCAGTTGGTTTATCGTTGATGTAGAAATTTCCTGCAGCATTTCTTAGTATCTTACTTGCTAACTCTATTGCAGTTCTATCTTTTGCGAAAATTGATCCCGTTAATGCATAAGGAGAAATATTATCACAGAGATCTAAGGTTTCTTTGAATTTTTCATCAGGATAAACATAAACTGTTAAAACTGGTCCAAAGATTTCTTCTTCCATTGTTTTAAATTTTGGATTAGATGTAACTATTGTGGTAGGTTCGATGAAATAACCTTTTTTATCATCAAAGTTCCCTCCAGTTAGAATCTCTGCTTCTTCTGAATTTTTCGCATAATCTATATAGCTTGTAATGTTGTTAAACGAAGGTTGGTCTATTACAGCATTCATGAAAGTAGTAAAATCTTCCACATCTCCTTGTTTAAATTCTGAAGTAGCTTTAACTAATTGTTCTTTAATTCCTTCCCACATACTCTCAGGAATATAGGTCCTACTGGCTGCAGAACATTTCTGACCTTGAAATTCGAATGCTCCTCGAATCAAGGCAGTTGCAACTTCGTTGACATTTGCTGATTCATGTACAAAAATAAAGTCTTTTCCTCCAGTTTCACCTACTAATCTTGGATAGGTTCGATATTTAGTTATATTATTACCAATTGTTTTCCAGATCCACTGAAAGACTCCGGTACTGCCAGTAAAGTGAATCCCTGCTAAATCTGGATGATTCAAGATTTGCTTACCCACTGTAGATCCTTGGCCTGGAACGAAGTTTATCACACCTGGAGGTAATCCAGCTTCCATAAGTATTTGCATGATATAATAAGCGGGATAGACAGCTGATGAAGCAGGTTTCCATACAACAGTATTTCCCATCAAAGCAGGTGAAGTAGGTAAATTCCCAGTAATAGAGATAAAATTAAACGGAGTAATAGCAAACACAAATCCTTCAAGAGGTCTATATTCTAATCTATTCCATTGACCTCGAGGAGAACTAGGTTGTTGTTCATATATTTGACTCATGTAATAAGCATTAAACCTGAAGAAATCTATCAATTCAACTACATCAATTTCAGCTTGGAAAACGTTTTTACTTACCCCGAGCATGGTTGCTGCGTTCATAATTTGTCTATATGGACCTGCCATAAAATCTGCAGCTTTCAATAATATAGCTGCTCTATCTGACCAATGAAATAATTCCCAGTTTTCTTTTGCATTTAATGCAGCTTCTATTGCAGCTTCTACTTCTTCTTCTCCCGCTTTATTGTAATCTGCTAAGACTAATTGATGGTTGTGTGGAGGAACACAAGTTCCTTTATTATCACTTAAAACCTCAATGCCATCAATGATTAGAGGTATCTCGAATTTCTCTTTGATAAAGTCTAATTTTTTCTTTAGTTCTTCTCTTTCATTACTCCCTGGAAGATAACCTAAAATTGATTCATTCTTAGGTTTTGGAACTTGAAAAATACCATCTTTCAAAATTTTACACCTTGAAAATACTCTAACCAATACGAGGTGTTTGTGTATTTTTATAGTATTGGGAATAACAAAAATTTCGAAATTAGATACAAATTTACCTCATATTTTCATATAACAAATTTCACTGAAATCTTAAAACTACAAAATTATCGAATTTTATACAAAATAATGAAAAATAGATTTTAAGAAAGAATCTTATTTAAGGTTAAATAAGCCTTTAGAAACTTGTTTAAATACACCATTCACATCTCCAACGAATAGACCAAAAAATGGCACAAGTCGTATTTGCATTTCATGCATTGTGGTGGGAGTGGCTCGTTTGGGCTGCTGAAATTCTTCTTATATTTGGAATGTTAGTTTTTATGGAATTCTTAGATCGAAGAAAGGAATTTAGAAAAGCAACCATCTGGAAATCTTTTATAGCGGCATTATGTATAATCATATTTGTTGTTGTTACAGGTTGGGTAGGTTCTTTCTTTATTTTTGATAATAATCAAGATTTATTCCCTCTATCTATAATACTTGCTTTTGCATTAACTATAGCTTTGATACATAAATGGCTAAAACCCAAGAATTTCTACCTTGCTTTAGGAATTACAACTTTAATTCTTCTAATTGTTTATATCATCAGAGTCTTTGCAAACGTAAGTTTATATCTCGCATAATTTGCAGAGACTCCTTTTTATTTTTTTCAAAAAAAATTACTCCTCATCAGGAATATATTTTGGCTCTTCTTTTGCCAATTTCACCATATCATTATAAGCTTCCTTGACTTTATCATCTTCTCCTATAAATAAGAAATGTAACGAACCTTCACCACTACCTACTCCACTTGATCCGATATGAAACACATTAACTTCAGGATAAAGCAAATCAAAAGCATCAAATTCAGTGAAAACTTCACCAGGAATAGGCATAATCCCTATAGGGTGTCCCATTGAGTATTCTGGATCAACTGTTTCGTTCCCTAAGATTTGTGATAACTCCCAAACACTATCATCAGTAGATCGTGAGATACTTACTGGAACAATTATAGTAATTCCACGAGCTATTGCGATAGGTAGAAAGGCTCCTACTGTTCCACCAATTGGATGAGCCATATAAACTCCAGCAACACCTTCAAAATCAAGTGTATTTGCACCTTTTATGATAACATCTCCCGGATGGAAATCCTCGATGATGTCTCTCAAATTATCTACTTCCTTTTTCTTTCCCTTTTCTAAAAACACTTCTTTTATTCGTTTATCAGTTTTAAGACTACCAAGTCTGAATAGATTTTTTTTATCTCCTGTTACTTGTCCAGCAACATAATGAGATTTATCTATTTCTTCACCTAATAATTCTTCCAAAACATAAGCTGTTGTAGATCCTCTCGAAATAAAAATCTTTGATTCTTTCATAGCTTCCTTAATTTCAGGATGTTCTTTCAATCCTTTTGCAATAAGTCTCTTACATTCAGAATGTGTTAAAACTACCAATGCACGCATGTGATTTTTTTAAAACGCAAAAATAAAAGTGTTTTCTAGCAACTTTCTAAGATAAAATCATATTTTCAGCAAATTTTCACCATACACTTTTTAATTAGCTAAGTTGTATAATAATTCTTGAAGTGAATATATAGGTGCAATATTGAACGCTAAATCTTCGAAAATAAGAGAACAGTCCAAAATGTCTGAAATCCCTGAAAAACCACCTCTTCTTCGATTTACAGTGGTAGACTTAAGTGGACTAGCTGTTTTTCATCGTTCATACGTAAGTGAGATTATGGACGAGCTATTATTTAGTGGATTTAGTGCTGCAATGATAGCTTTTTCTAGAGAATTAGGTTCAGAGTTATATTCCATACAGATGGAAGGAGTTAACTATTATTTTAGAACAAGAGATGATTTCATCTTTGTAGTTGGGATGCACACTAAAGTTAAATCAACAAGTGCTAAGAGATTTTTGAGATTAATTTATGAATTGGTCAATTGGAAAGAACTTGAAAGTTATCTGAATAAAGCAATTTATTTTCAAACAGATGAATTTAGGAAAAAAGTAGAACAGATCATATTAGATTTTCAGATAAGATTCAAACATTTAGTTAAATAACTTATACTATCCATAGTCATGCATCAATTTTACAATATGCGATCTCTAAAGCCTTGATGTACTCTTGTGGAATGATTTTTGATTCGACAAAACTCCAGAAACTTGGATCTCTCCTTTCCATAGAGGGAGGGGAAACATATCTTCTCAAGAGAAAATAAAGAACATCCTTGAGTGAAACAAAAGCTATATCCCAATCTTCTTCAAGTATGGCTTTTTTTGTATCAGTTATTTCTATCCATTCTTTTTCTATATTCAACTGTTCAAACAAAGGAATCACCAATTTGTAAAGACTCATAACTTTAGACTTTTCTACAGGTTTATACAATTCCGGATAGTCTTTGAGATAATGCGATATTGGTAAATTATTATCAAATTTCTGTTCAAATAAATGTAAAAGTCGAAGATTTTCCTCATAAGCTTCCTTAGCCCAGTCCATTTTTGGAGGCTTTCCCATCATTTTAATATAAATTCTATCTTTTGGATCCCACTGCCAATTTTCGCAAATTGATTTACACTTCTTAATATAATCCTCCTTTTCAAACCAAATCTTACAATTGTTAAAAAAGGTAATAATTAGAGATTTCTGGTAGATATCACTTAGACTAGAATTGTCCTTCTGTAAATTTTCTAGTATATATTCTTGAGAATGAATCCAAATATCAAGATTTTTTCCTTCAACATTTGTTTTAATGTTCTGAATAGGTTCAGGTTGATCATTCTTTATCAAAACTATATCAACATCACTTTTTTCTTTAGCTCTATCTTCTGCCCAGGAACCAACTAGAAGAGCAGCTTCTGTATTATTATCTACTGTGTTGTCCATAATCCATTTTTTAATTCTTTCTAATATTTTTGAATTAGAGATTTTATCTTCCATCCTATAAAAATTTTCAAACTAGAATATTAGTCTATCTGAAAAAAATTAGCGTTGTAAATTTTCTTTGTAATAAGGTGACTGAGAAATTAATATTTTTCTGACAATTGGTTTTAAAAATCCTATAATTAGGCGAAGAAATTTTGTTTTTTCACTTATTTCATCTAGATAATCAGAAAATGACCTTGATTGATATTCTAACAATTCTTGAGCTTCTTGGGAATCCAGCCAACCTGTATAGTACCAATCAGTTTTGCTTTTAGGTATTTTAAAAACTGATTCTGGAAGCATTTCAAGCCCTAAAGTATCTAAGATACATTGAACAAAAACTCTATTCGTTAATTGGGATTTTTCACCACCACCTAAGAGTAATATTTTTCCTTCAGTAGAAGCTGTTACTGTATTGGCAATAGCCTTCCCAATATCTTTAGTATGAGCAAACTCTATCTTTTGATCTAAAGGAATATTATAGAGCAGGTTTATTTTGTTTTTAAAAATTGAAGGTGAAGGAACAGCTGTTATTCTTAGAATTGTCCAAGGTAAAGAACTATTTTGTATTATTTTTTCTGCTTCTGCTTTATTTCTTGTATAAACATCTGTAGGATTTATCGGGCAATCTGATGTTAAGAGTTTGGATGAAGGTGATAGAGGACCATAAATTGAAACTGAACTTGGGAAAATAAATTTAGGTTGATTTTTTTCTTCTTGAGCTACTTCTATAACATTTTGTGTTCCAAGTACATTTATCTTATAGGAAAGTTCTGGATTGTTTTCCGTAAAAGGAGGTGTCACTCCAGCGAGATGTATAATACAATCCTGACTTGTAACTGATTCTTTTACAGAAGATATGTCTTGTATAGAACCCCAAAGACACTTAATTTCGCTTATATTAGAGAATTTCTTTGCCAATTTTTTAGTTGTTCGAGTTTTTACATCCATAGCTGTAATATTGTGCTCTGACTTAAGTAGAGCTTCTAATGTACTTTTTCCCAAATTGCCAAAAGCTCCTGTAACAAGGACTTTCATGGTTGAATGTTACAATAAACAAATAAGAATTTTATCTTTCAGAGATGTCAATAAAAGTTATAAGTGCATGAAGTCGCACACACGTACAGAGAAAGTTGTTTTCCTACAAATGAATTGACTTTTGTCTAGCTTAATATTAGTGTTATTGAGGAGATAAGAATGGAAGAAAACTATAGAAAGGAATTAGATAATATCGAAGAAATAGTACAAGATTATATTGATGGTGTTATCGAATTTAACTTCGAAAAAGCTGAAAAATCCTGGCATCCTGAAGGAGTAAAAATACACTTTGATAAAACGAATGGTAGTCTTGAGAAACTTACTTTGGTTCAATCAAGACCTAAAGAAAAACCACAAGGAAAAATAAGTCAACAAGCAGAGATTAAAGAAATCAATAGGGTTGGAAAAGCTGCAACAGTCTTACTTCAATGGTATCAAGAGAAAGAAGATAAGAAAACAATATTTACAGATTTTCTTTCTCTTCTAAGAATGAATAATCAGTGGAAGATAGTTGCTAAAATAACGGATGTTAAGAAATTAAAAAACTAAGGTGGTAAAATGTTTAATGGAGAAAATGTTGAGATAGAAGAGATAGAGAAAACGATCCAACTATATGATGAAGCATTTAATGAATGGAGTATTGAAAAATTAACAAGGGCTTTCCACTACGAGTCAATGGTTTACTGGTATATACCTGAACAAGATAATTTCTACAAAGGTCTGTGCTATAGATGGGTAATTGATTTTCTAGAGAATCAAAAATTACATCCTGAAGTCAATTATTATGTAAATATTGAAAGTATTTACCAAACTGGTACCGTTGCTTATTCTAGAGTTAGATTCTTAGTGGATGATTCAGATGATCCAAGAGATACTACAGATTATTTGACACTCATGAAATTTGGTGAGATTTGGAAAATTATCAACAAATCTGGACATACAATCTCTCTAACTTCAGAAGAATTATTGGATAGAGTGATAAATGACACTCAAATACCTTATAATGATCAGAACGAAGTAGAAAATATAAGAGAACTTCTAGAAAACTATGCTAATGCTTTTTATAACTGGGATATTGAGTGTATAAAACAATCTTTTCATCCAGATATGCGATTGAATTCGGTAGATTTGAAAACTGAAGAATTAAGAAATCAATTTAGACCTTATGCTGTTTGGAAAGAAATTCTAGATGAACATAAAGCAAAAGGAACGAAATTCGAAACTGAGATTATGCATATAGACCAGAGAGGTACTGCTGCTATTGCTGTTATGTATTGGAAAGCTTTAACAGCAAAGGGAATAGGTCATACGACTGATTTTCTTACTCTTTTAAAAGTGAACGATAACTGGAAAATAGTAAATAAAGCATGTAATTTTGAGTTTGAAGAGTATAATTAGCTATTTTCACTACTTTTTCATTTTACCTCAAGGAGAAGTTTAAAAATAAACTACTTTTTCTATATATTGTCAGTGTGCTGAAATGAGAATCTGACTTAGAAGAGAACAGTGGTTCCTCTACTATTAAGTAGGGGGGTAAAAATGTCTGAAGATAAGATATTTAAAGAAATTTTGGAGTTATTTGACAATATAAACGATATTGTAAATAATATTAATTGGAGCAATTACTCAGAAACTAGAGTTAGAATACTTGTATCTCAGAGAGTTGATGAGCTGAAACACATCTTAAGTGAGATTCCTGATGATTTATTAACTGATTCTGAAAAAGCTTCCTTCTTCTTTGAATCTGTTCTGGAAAAAATAACTCTGATTCTCACTAACTTACCTCAAGATAAATTACCTATTCAATGGTATGAACTTGAACTTTTCAGATTGAGATATGCATCTATGTACGCATTACAATATGGACAAGCTGGTGAATTGCAAGTCGCAGGTTCTGCTCATGCATTAGCTAATGTTCTTATTGGGATATCTACTTTGGATGTCAAAGATCTATATGTTGATTGGGATCATCACCAATTTCACAGAAGGAGGAAATTAATACTCAATTATTTAAGCTCAGCATACTTATTCTTCTTTAGCTTATGTGAATCTTTAACACAGATATACAAACATGATTTAGAACATTGGATGACTGAAGGACTGAAGGCAAGTATCCAGTACATTAATTATATGGATAAATTCTGGAATGTGAAAAAAAATATAGAGCTAGCAAAAAAAATACCTAAAGAACGTAATTATTCGATGTATTATGCTACTTTTGCAGCGATTGATTATATTATTACCTTTTTGATGGATTTGCAGAGATATCTCTACAATGATTCTTTAAAAATCAGCTCTAATAATGAAGTGATAGATATTACTAATCCAGAAGGGTTCCTTAATTCTATGGAAAATCTGTTGAAGAAAGGAGAAAACTATGTTGCAGATTTAAAAGAACATGTAAATCAAGGATACTTCAATTTAAATGACAATCCTCTTACAGATAATGATGTAAGTGAAACAATCTATGAATTAGAGGTTACAAAAGCCTTCATAATTGGTTTAAAAGCAGCTTATAATATTATCATTAAAGATGATATGAAATATTTTCATCCAATCGAAAATGAAGTTATGCCAAAATTGTATGAGTATATGGATAAATACACACATCTTATGGACAGTCCAGATTTCATTAATAGCCAGATGGCTGATGGAATAGGTGGTATGTTGGAAGAATTCATCTATTTTGGAGGGATTATGGCCTTAAAGATGCAGAATTATACTCATATGGAGAAAATTTTGAAAGAGTATCAATATTTCTTCTCAGAAGATGGAATGAAACGATATCCTAAACTCAATGGATTATTAGCGATCTATGAAACTACTCTAGCTACTCGTGAAGAAAGATACGATGAACTTGAAAGACTTGCTCATAAATTGATTAGGTTATCTGATTACTCCAAATATGCTCCTAGAGATGCATTTGCTTTTACTTTGTTAGGAAATCTAATTTTGGTTATTCAAAAGGAGATATCGATAGAGGAATTCTCTAATAGAGTGAAGGAGGTTCATGAACAATACTATTTAGCATTTACACAGAAATTTAACTCAGAAATAGAGATTTATCTCACCAACCTCTGTATGGCTTTAAACAATGAAGAAGCTTCGTATGATATGAGAAGATTAGTATCACCTCAATACTTTGATCCATACTCGATTTTTATACCTGAATTTAGAAATTATGCTCTTTTGAATAATTTTGGAGATGTTGATTATTTACCTTTTAATTTGGAAAGTGATTATATAGCAGATACAGATTTTGATGTACTGGATCAAAAAATACCAACTACTGAAGAAGCAGATTTATCTATTAAGCAACCTGATACAATAGCTGATTAAGAAAGAGTATAATCTTTACCTTTGCTTCTGATAAGTTTTATATAAGTCTCAAAAATAAGAATCATGCCTAAAGGGATCCAATTGAATCTACGAGAAGATATACCTAGTGATTTGAAAAAAGAGATTCCACAAAGGTTAGTTACATTAGATATTCTGAGAGGTATAGCAATTTTTGGTATGATCCTTGTTCATGTAAGTTACAAATTATTTGATGCTTCTTGGTTAATGGATTCAATAAATTCAGGGAATTTAGATTTTGGAGTATTTACTTGGATTCTGGTTATTATTCTAGGATATTTGGGAACCTGGCATGGTTTCTTTCTTTTTATTTCAGCAACAGTTAATTCTTTAGTATTTGCTCGTAAAGTAAGAATGGGAGTAAATCCAAAGAAACTTTTGCAGAAAAATATAGTTGGTGGGACTTTTATTGTTGTATTAGGTTATTTGGTTGAGGGACTTGGTTATTGGGGGTACTTTGGAACATCTTTTAGAAACTGGGCTATAACTGGAAATTTTGTCGAATCTTTCTCGAGTTTTAGACCTTTTGTTGCAGAAAATTTCTATATTCAAACTCTTCAAATTATAGGAATAGCAATAATAATCAACGGCGTTATTCTCTTCCTTCTCCTAAAAAACGATGGATACAAAAAGACAAAAAGAAATACAATGATTATTGGTGTAATGACTGGAATTGTTTTTTTTGCCACTCCATTTATCAATGATTTAGTAGCAAAGTCACTGATTCCTAATTGGCCAGATATTAATTCTTTAGGTGGTCACAAATCATTTGGGGTATGGTTACTTACAATATTGTGTGGACCGAAATTTCCTATGTTACCATTTTTAGCTTCAGCATTTATGGGATCTTTGATTGGTGTGTTTTTAGCTGATCTTAAACCGAGGAAAAAGATTCTTTGGAATTTCATCATTACAGGAATAAGTATGATTCTAATAGGTGGTACCTTTGTAATTCTAGGTTTTATTAAACCTGAACTTTCTACAAGCTACCACATTTTCAAATTCACTACCATAGAAAATCCGCCTGCAGTAGGTTATTACATGGTCAGGTTAGGTGGTCAAATAATTCTATTAATGATCATCTTAAGTCAAGTTGAATTTAAGGGTAAAGGTGAAAAATTTGCGAATGGTTTTGTTTGGAAATTCTTTAGAAGATGGGGCACTTTTTCTCTAACAATCTACTCTCTACACATTCTTGAACTTCTTCCAAGGTATATTTTAACCCTTATTTCTGAACCTACAACAGGGATAAATCTCATGGAACATTATGTAATTCCCAAAGAACTGTTTTGGGTTATTATTTTCATTGTCATCTATGTTCTGATGTATTATGAATTAGTTGTTCAGATTCTTATTCAAGTTAAGATGAAAGGTTCTATGGAGTGGATCTTTGTTAACATTCAAGGTCTATTTTCTAAAGTGAAATCTAACAAATTAGATAGTGGTATCAAGAAAGAGGAAGTTATCTGGATTAGTTACAAAGAAACCTCATCAGGATTAGAGGATTAAATAAATAATTTTTCTCCAAAATCTTTTTAATTAGTTCATTTTTTTTGATTGTTATGAAAAGAATAACTTCACTTGACTTCGCTCGTGGACTTGCAGTCATGGGAATGACTTTGTTTCACGGTTTTTTCAATAGTTGGGACTTTTTTGGTACCGGAGATTTGGGAAGTTTAACTTGGCAATTACCTTTTGCTTTTCTCTTCTTTATCTTTGGTCACTGGCGTGGTTTCTTTATCATGATTTCAGCTGCTGTACACACTTATGTAATGGCAAAAAGACTCAAAGAAGGCAATAATAGGCTCAGTATAATGCTCAAAAACATCTTTGCTGGTTTTGTGCTGTGGGGTATTGGAACATTGTATAATGCTATTTTCAATACCTTTGGAATTATTGACACATGGCATAGAACTCATGGAACATGGAATTGGCAGATTGCTACAGATTTTGTTTTCTTTGTAGAAGCTTTACAAGATATAGCTTTCAGTATTATTATTGCAAGTATTATTTTCTATTTCATAAGTAGAAAAGGTGGAATGAAGAAATTATTACGAAATTCGATAATTTTCAGTGTTTTAGCTCTAATTATTATCTTCGTTGCACCTTTTGTTCAACAAGGGATTAATCAAGCTATAGGCATTGAATACCAACCAGGTGTATTAGTTGATTTTCGAACAGATGCTGGACCGCCATACCTTCAACCAATTCCTCACCCATTTGCGCGTTATTGGTTGATTTTCTTTGGAGGTAGAGAGGCTCCAATTTTTCCGATGCTCGCTTCTGCAATAATAGGAATAATAATTGGAATGTGGTTAGCACAAGACAACCCATCTAAGAAATTCCTAAAAGTAGGATATTGGACATCTTTAGGATTATTCCTATTAGGTGGTATTTGGTTTGTATTTGTGGATTCCAAATTATTTACTGTGAGTTTATTCAGTACTGGACCAAACAATAGTGGAGTACTTGTTTTTCAACATGTTCATCCTACTTGGTTTATGTTAGCAAATACAGGATTGGAATTAGCAGCTTTACTATTCCTAATTCATAAAGTTGAATTTAATTCGAAATTAAAAGTGGATAAGTGGTTGAGAAGATCCAGATTTGTCCGAAGATGGGGAATAGTAGCTTTAACTGTTTATATGTCGCAGGTACTCATTTTTATTCCAGAGAAAGTTCTAAACATCGTAGCAGCTGCTGGAGGATTCAGCTGGGAATATGTGACTAGATATCAAATGCCATTCTTGAATGCAGCTCTATTATCAATTGTTTTCTTTATTGCAGCAGATATTGTAATCAGAATTTGGGATAAACTCAGATTTATTGGGACTTGGGAATGGTTATTTGCTTACATCAACCTCATTGTTGGTAGAAGAAAAATAAATCATCTAGATCCTATTCGTACACGCGGTATAGTCTATGATGTAGAGCCAGTAATGTTTGTAGATGTCATGGTCAAAGCTAAAAAGTGAATAGAGAGGATATAATTACTCTCTATTAATTTTTTTTCTTTCTTTTTTAATACTCTAGTGTAAAGCTGAAACATTTAATAGTTTTGAATTTTTCTACCCCTATGGATTTAATAATAGAAGACTTCAATCCCGATGAAGTTGATGCCCAATCATTTGATGTCTATACAGAATATCATAATACTCTGTTTAAAGAATTATATCCTAGAGATCCTGTACCTCCTAAAGAATACTCTCAAAAACAGATAAGGTCGAAAAAAATCGGTGAGAAATTAATAAGAAGAATAATTTATGATAAAGACAGAAAAATATGTGCTTGTAATATTATCTTGGTCAGAACACCAGATAATTCAGATTATGAGAAAAATAAATCCATAGCAAACATGTTTATTACGTCTCTGGAAATAAATGAATTTCAGAAATTTGCCGAGATCCTACTAAAAGATGCTTTAAAAATTCTTGAGGAATATAAGGATATTACTACTATCGAAACTTGCACTTATAGAGCAAGGGAAAAACAATTCTGGGAGATGCTTAGTGCTAAGGTCTTAATTGTTGGTGCTCAAAATCGATTATATCTTGAAGATGTTAATTGGGAATTGATGAACAAGTGGAAACAATCTGGTCATAAAAGAGCACAAAAAGAAAAGATAGAATTGATTTCATTTGATAGATGCCCAGAAGATATAATCTATGATTACGCAAAATTATATACAACCATCATGAAATTAGTCCCGATAGGAGATTTCGAATGGCGACCTGAAACTATTACTCCAAAAAAAATCAGAGAAGAGGAGCAAAGAAGAAAAACAATAGGATATAAATGGCATACGATGGTTACCAGAGAATCTTCAGGAGATTTGAGTGGACTTACCGAAATTTTCTACCATGAATCAAGACCTCATCAAGTTGAGCAAGAGTTAACTGGAGTAACGTTGAAACATCGAGGAAGAGGACTAGGTAAATGGTTAAAAGCTGAGATGCTCTTATTTATAAGAGATAAGTATCCAGATGTTCAAGTTATAATTACTGGGAATGCTGATTCAAATACGCCAATGTTAAGTATTAATGAAAGAATGGGTTTTAAAAAATATCTAGAAGAAAAATGCTTTGGTATTAAAATAAAAGATATTTTTTTCTAAGCCTTCATTTCAAAAATTTCTGTTGCCCATTTTTCTAAAATTTCATTTTTCTCATTATCAAGAACTTTTCCTGTTGATGAAGAAAACATAAACTCTTCCTTGAAAGATGATGTTTCAATCTGTTTTATGAAATAATTCAATTTCTTCCTTGCAGAATAACTTGAACCTTTGAAAGCATAACATACAATAATATTTTCAATATTCTGAAATATTAAAAGATAATTTTGATGTTCTATTCTTCTTATAGATCCTTTGGTTTCGAATACTTCTTGAACAATATTATTGATTGCTGATAAGAATCCAGAGAGTAAAATTTGATTAACTGTTTTTCCTGTTCCAAATTGTAAGGAAAATAATGGTACACCTCCTTCATTTAGAAGAATTAACATAACTGGGGTATCGTTCTCTATTTCTTGTATATCGAAAGTTGCACGATTTATCATACTTGCTACTAATTTATCAATTTTTGATTCTTGAATTCTATCAGCAAGACTTACATCTTCATCGATAAGATTCTTCCACATATTCAGCTGAGACAATAAGTTATCGTGATCATTTGAAATTTTTCTAGCCAAATTCTCTAAATTCTGGACTTCTGCAATGGATTGAGCAGTTGAGAGAAATCCGCGAGCTTTATCTAAATCTGCATTTACTAAAGCAAGCCTTCCTTTTAACCAATATACTTCTGCTAATAAGGAATGGGAAAATTGCTGTTCTGCTATTTCTAGTAGTTTATCTGTGAGATCATCCAAATCTTCAAGTATCTCTTCCTTTCCTGAATATTTCAATTCATTGAGTAATATTTCACATAGATTGAGCATTGCATGTATGGTTATTTCTTGATAAACTAGATTCTTACTGATGATCTCTTGAAGGATATCATATGCTCTACCTAAACTAGAAAATCTATTTTCGTTTCTAAGAAGTACGACCTCTGAGAGAAGGGAATAATAGTAGATCATCGTATCTTTCTGATCTAAAGCAGTATCTTTTGCGATTTGGAGATGTTCTTTAGCTTCAAATAGCTGATCTTTGCTTACTAGAATATTTATCAGATAGAATAAAGATTCCACAACGGTAAATCTAAAATTTATCTCTAGTGCTCTACGTAAACTTTTAGTAAAATATTCAAAAGAGTTATCGAAATCTCCTTTACTGTAATATACAATTCCAACATTATTGTAAATTATAGCCATACCATATGTGTTCCCTATTTCTTGATGTAATATGAGTGCAGTATTGTAAAATTGGAGAGCTTTACCAAAATCTCCTCTCAAACGATGTATCTCTCCTATTGCAACCAAAGCATCAGCCATAATCAAATAATTGTTAAGTTTTCTCCCAATAGCAAGACTTTTTTCCAATATTGATACTGCCTGGATTAATTTTCCTTGATAAGTCAGTATTTTTCCTTTGCGATATAAACTCTGAGCATTTAAAATTTCATCATCAATTTCTTCTGAAAACTCTAAAGTACGTTCAATATATTCTTCTGATTTAAGTAAATCAGTAAAACTATAAATTGAGCTTTTATTCAAAGAGAGATAAGCATTAACTTTGTTAAGTAGTGCAAGAGGAACATTTTTTTCATCATTTTTGATTTTATTTTCGATTCTTTCAATCATTAACAAGCTTTCTTCAAATTCACCTAGTTGCCATAAAGCTTCTATTACTATGATAAACAGATGGTACTTTTCATCTAATGAAAGAGTAGTTTCTCCGAAAAGATTGATAGTATGGTGTGCTAGTGATTTTGCTTGTTCAAAGAATCCTAAATTGCTCAGAACAGATGCTTTCTTAGTCATCAATTCTGCAAACTGCTTTTCTGTAAGTGCAGGTAATCCTTCTAAATCATTAATTTCCTCAAGGGCAGTACTATACTTGTAAGTTTTAATTAGATCATCAATAATAGAAGTACGCTCTTCTACAGTAGTAATAATATCACTCTCTTTTGGCAGTTAATAATCCATAAAATAGCTTGGTTAAATATCTTACAATTAAGGCGAAAAAAAGATTAAGAAATAGTATAGTTTTCATAATCAGTATTTTCGTAAATAGATTTGAGTATAGCTTCGTGACTTCTCTCATTTACTTCAATAAATTTGAATATAGCATCCGACCATCCAGCTATGAGATGTGTAAAACCATCGTCTTCAGGCATAATTGAACCTGTACTATATCCAGCAAGATTGAAAATATAGAGTTGAGCTTGTGGATTAAGTTCTTCTCGATATTTTAGTATTGCATTTCTTAAAACTCCTCTAGATCTATTGTAAGAAGGATATCTACTGTCGTAAACCTGTTCATCTGTAAAGATAAAGATTCTATCGAAATACCTATTCTGTTGTGTTACGTTTTGAACTGGTAGATGTGCATTTGTTGCATGTCCTACATTTAATGTTTCTATAGCTTTAGCTTTGTCTAACAAAGATAATTTGTTCATTTCATCTAGATATATTTCCTTAGCTGTTTCACCAAATCCCCAAATAGATGTTTTTCTATCACCAAGTTTAGAATGGAGCACAGCTCCAAATAGTGCTGAAATATCTCGGTTTCGTATTGTACTTTTACTTGAAATTGGAGAATCCATTGATCCTGATAAATCAACCAATATCAAGTTTCTACCATCTGGAATTGAAATATTGGGTATGGATAATTCCAAGGCTTTGTTCAATGCATTCTTAGTTTTATTGAGTATGTCTCTGAATTTACTATTATCACCATATCCGTGTTTTTCGATGTTTGAGATGTAACTAGAAGTATATGAAAATTTGAGTATCTCTTGAAAAGCTGAATAGAATCTAAATGGTAGTAATTTGGATTTTCTAATTATTTCCTCATTATGGAAAATACCCACTAATTTGTCTTCAAAATTTACACCATTTTTCATTAGGTTTCTCAGATTTCTTAGAAAAGCAAAGATAGGCATCTGTTCAAGTGCTTTCTCCCAGTTCTCTCTAGTGCTTCCTTTTACTGAAATTATTACTTCCCAAGTATTTGGAGAAGCTAAAGATCTGTCTCTTATGGATTTGAATATAGTTGACTGTTCATTGTTCTTAGGTTTGGGGTGAGTCAAATCAAGTAGATTGGAGAATGTGATTTCATAGTTTTTACGATCGTATTTTGCAAATTGATAAGAATCAAATTTGTTGAAAGCTAATGCTACTCCTTTCTTAATAGCTTGAGGAAGAATAAGCTTATTCTTACCATCTTTGCGTGAGAATAACTGAGCTGCTGCAACAATTTCTGTTAACTCATCAGCTCTACTAATAGTCATTGCAACAGCTTTGTAAGTATTTGGGTGAATTTTAGTGTTAACTACAATATTGAGTAGAACAATTGGTACAGTTCTAAGATTATATTCATGTCGTGCTTTAATTGCTAACCTCAACACAAAATCAGGATCTTCTTTTGCTACTTTGATAGCGATTTGAATTAGATTTTCTGCAGAGGTTTTGCTGTTTGTATAAAATTTTGGTTCGCCAAAGAAGCATGTTGCTACTTGTTTGAATAACTCAATTTTGTCAGACCAAAGGTAAGATATCTCTCCTTCGTGATTGAGAGTTATATCCCTTCTAGATAAATAATCTGGCTTATTTTTAACATTTAATTTCATTTTTACTTAACCTCCTAAAGTCCTTCTCCCCGTATCATGATCTTCGACAAGAAAAGTCATGAATTGTACCTGTTTTGTTTATTATTAGGAGAGTATACTTGAAAGCGGTCATTTTCACGAAATGAGCATTCAGTCGAAGTATCCGCCTTCTAAGTAGCTCCCGTATCTTATTATCAAAGCTGGCTCCTCTAAATGTGGCGAAATAGTGTTAGATTGAAATATAATGGAGAGAACAAGCGAAAGCAGTATAATCAAACGTGTGTTTTGGGAGTGTTTCGAAGTAACTGCTTTCTTCGCAGCTCCTATCTCATAATAAGTTTTGAATATATAAACACAAAAATTTCTCTAAACATTTGGTTTTTCATTATAAGTAGCACTCTTTTAAACTTAACTAGCATCACCGAAATGTTTTATACCAAGATAGATTCGTTCTAATTTAATTTGAAAAGGAAGATTCTTTATGTCTGAGAGTGCAGAAACTAATTCAATTGTACCTAAGAGTCATAAAGATCAAAAAATTTCAAAAAAAGAATTAACAGCCCTTTATTCTAAAACTACAGCTTCTGCAATGGCTGGAGGCTTAGTTACTCCTTTTGTTGGATTAATAGCTGTAGATATGGGATCAAAAGCTTCTATTCTTGCATGGATTCAATCAATTACTAATCTGTTATCAACACTTCTTAATCCTCTCTTTGGAAAGTTATCAGATATTATTGGAAGGAGGTTACCTTTTGTTATAACATCGAGTTTATTTTGGATCCTACCTTATATTTTTCTTGGGTGGATAACAAACCCAATATTTATCATATTAATCACAGCAGCTGTTAATATTCTAATCAGCTTAGGAACACCTTCTTGGATAGCTCTTCAAAATTCTCTTTTTCCACCAAAAGTGAGGGCAAAATTAGCTGGAAACATATTAATTTTCGATTCAATTGGTCGTTTATTTACATTAATTCTAACAGGGCTTTTAATTACTTTGGCTTTAGAAGATACAGAAGTACAGCATTATATATGGATACCAACAGTAATAGCTTTAGGAATATCTGTTTTGAGTATTCTTCCTTTATTAACAATAAAAGAACCAAAGAAAAGAAGGAAGGAAGATATAAATGGTGAAACAATCAAAGTTGAAAAATTCAAAGAATGTTTGAAGAATAAACCTTTTAGAAAATTTTTTGGCGTATCTATGATTCATGGTTTTTTCTTTGCTTTTACTTGGCCACTCATACCTATTGTTCTTAGACATGAGGAGTTTCTTAACGGTACAGTTTTAGATGTATCACTCTTTAATGCTATTTATGCCATTACTGCCATCTTGTTTTTAAGCTTAGGGGGAAAATTATCTGATAAATTCGGCAGAACAAAATTGATCTTCTTGAACAGACTAACCATTGTTTTTTTTCCATTTACTTTTATTTTTGTTTCTGAAATATGGCAGTTACTAGTTGCAGTTTTCTTTGTTAGTTCGATTTCAACTTTAGGATTACCTAGTTTAACAGCTTATCTATTTGATATTGTCCCGGAAAAATCAGGAGGAACCTACATAGGTTTATTTAATATGGGAAATGGGATAATACAATTCTTTGGTTCTTTAACTTGCGGTTATGTTGTAGATGCACTAGTACCTTCTCAAGGATATAGATTAGCAGTTATAATAGCTTTAGCAATTTCTGCTTTGGGAAGATTCTTAACAGCTTTTCCCTATTTATTGTTAAAAGATACAACCAAATTCCCATCATCATTTAATCAATATTTCAAGAAATTTAGACAAAGAAAAATAATGGAACCTTTAACATAAGTAGTAAGAAGAATATTATCAAATTTTCTTTATTTCATTTATTTTTTCTTTAGTTTCAGCATTATTCTTTTAAATAACTTGAAAAGAACAATATTAGAATGGCTCAGCACAGTATTAAAGCAGCTCCTGATTACTTACCAATTGGTTTTTTCTCTTTTTTCAGACATTTCTTTGATCTATTCACAATCAAGACTTTTGATCTATGGATAGAAAATAAAGATTATACAATGCAATTAGGTTTTTCTTGTCGAGCTTTATTTGAAGCGTGTATGTGCCATTACAACAGAAAGGACTTAGTGGTTGCAACAACACCTCTACATCATACATCCTTCAGGAATATTCTAGAGCGCTTTGTAAAACCTGAAAATATACATATTATAGAATTTAATAAAGATTATAACGGGATTGCAAAAATCCCAGACATTAATAGGTGTGACCTAATCGTTATAACACATCTTTTTGGACAAGATTTGGATTTATCTGTACTTTCTGATTTTAAGAAGAAACATAACTGTATTATTATAGAAGATAGAGTTCAAGGGGGAACTTTAGACAAAAAGTTTAGTAATGAAGTAGTTGATATTTCCATTTATTCTATGGGTATGGATAAAAAACCAATTGCACTTGGTGGAGGATTTATGTTTATAAGAAATAAATATCAAGAATTAATCGAAGATGTTAAACGAACAGTTGAAACTTCACCAACAGAAAAGCTACGAAAGAGATTTGGAGATCTTCTTAAAAAAGTTCCCACTTATTTCTTCTACAATAGCAGATTGTTTATAGCTTTTTTCTTTGATATCTTTGATATTGTCGGTTTTTTTAATAATAACGTCAGTCTTCTTAAATTTACTAAGTCATATAGAACTAAAAATCCAGGATTTAATCATTATAATTATATGTTAAAGCCTTCTAATGCTTTGTTAAAATCGATGTATAAGAATTTAGATAATTATAAAAAAATGGAAGCTCTATACACAAGAAAATATAGAATATTTTATGATTCTTTTTCACCAAAATTATTGCACAAATTCTTCCCTTGGAATAGAGGAGATCCAGTTTTAACGCCATATAATACAATCTTGATGGAAGATAGTCTTGTTGACCAATTCCTAGAATTTCTTACTGAAAATAAAATTCCATGTATAACAAATCCAACTTATAAGATGTTCAATCACTCATATGAAGGAGATCAAAAACATAAAAAATTTAATGATGGGATTGTTTATCTCCCTTCTCCCGCTATAATGAAACAAAAAGAAATTAAATTCCTTGCAGAAAAAATCGAAGAGTTCTATAGAATTCAAAATTTATAGCAACTATGGAGAACATACAAACAATAAGAAATGTAAAATAGAAGAAAGGAAGATAAAATGTTTTAAGATATACTTAAAATATGTATAATTATGGAGTATATGCTTGCACCTATGGAGAAGATAACTGATGCTAGTTTTAGATCTATCTGTCACAAATATGGTGCAGATCTTACATTTACAGAACAAATAAGATTTGAAACTCTTGCAAAGAGAACCAAATCTGCTTTAGAGAGAATAAAAATACCTGACAATACTCCTACTATGATACAGATTATGGGAAAAGATGAAGAGAAACTCAAAAAGTTCTTAAACAGTTTTGCTCCTGAAGTAGGTTTTAGAGGCTTTAATTTTAATTTAGGATGTCCTTCTCAATCCTATGTTCGACAAGGCATTGGGAGTGCAATGGTAAAGAGACCTACAAAAGTTATGAAAATAGTTGATTTAATAAAGAGATTTGATTTTAATGTTAATATTAAATTACGTCTTGGAGTAAATTGGAGAGAGAAAAAAGAGAAAGTGTATATCAAGCTAATAGAAAAAGTAGATGCTGATTTTTTTGTAGTTCATGCTAGATATCGTTCAGAGTCGTATGATGTTAAAGCTGATTGGAATGTTTTCCCTGAATGTGTTACGACTGGGAAAAAAATCATAGCTAACGGAGATATTAGAACTAAAAAAGATGTAGAAGAGATGAAAAAAATTGGTTGTTGGGGAGTAATGATTGGGAGAGCAGCTAAAGATAATCCTCTCATATTTGGTCAATTAAAGAATATTGAAGTACCAACCTTAGAATCTGCAAATAAAGAGATAGAAAAATTGAGAAAATATCTTAAATAGCTTCCACTTATTTTTAAAACATGAAAGCTGTAGTCTTTGAACAATATGGTACTCCTGAAGTTCTTAAGTTAAAAAATGTTGAGAAACCAGTTCCTAAAGATAATGAGATTTTAGTAAAAAATCATGCGACTTCTGTTACGATAGGTGATGTGATAATAAGAAGGGGAAAGCATCCAGATTCGAAATTTCAATCGATAATGTTGAGAGTTATACTAGGTTTTAGAAAGCCGAAGTCTAAGAAAAGGATTTTAGGAATGGAATTAGCTGGAGTTATTGAGGTTGCTGGAAAAAATGTAACAAAATTCAAAGAAGGAGACCAGATTTTTGCTTCCACTGGTTTCAATTTTGGAGCATATGCTGAATATGTATGTCTTTCTGAAGATGGAGTAATAGCTCCAAAACCTTCTAATTTAACTATTGAAGAAAGTGCAGCAGGTTTTGCATCAGGAGCTATTACAGCTCTTGTAACTCTACGTAAAGCAAATATCCAAGAAGATCAGAAAGTTTTGATCTATGGAGCATCAGGCAGTGTTGGTACATTTGCTGTACAAATAGCTAAATATTATGGTGCAAAGGTAACAGGTATTTGTAGTACAAAAAATCTAGATTTGGTGAAATCCTTAGGTGCAGATACAGTTCTAGATTATACTAAAGAAGATTTCACTTCAAAAGAAGAAACTTATGATGTCATTTTTGATGCTGTTGCTAAACTTATACCTTCAAAAGCTAAGAAAGTATTAAATCAGAAAGGAGTCTATTTGAGCGTCATAAAAGACTCTCCTGCTAGGATATTTGCAGAAGATTTACTTCAGATTAAAGAAATCATTGAACAAGGAAAATTGAAGGCACAAATTGACAAAACTTATTCCTTAGATGATATTGTTGAAGCTCACAAATATGTAGAGAAAGGTCACAAAAAAGGGAATGTGCTTGTTACGATCGGATAATTTTGCTAAAAACTAATCTATTTATAATTAATATCAGCTATTTTATTTAACATTGATTGATGATTAAGATGAACGAAGATAACAAAATCAAGGAGATAAAAATAAGTAAATTTCGAATGGTAATGAAATTTGCAAAATTATTTTTCTTTACCATGTTTCGAACAAAGTGGTTTTTACCTGGTGTAAAAGAACTAACAGTTGATGAGCTCAATGAAAGGATAAGTTCAGGTGATACTCCAATAATAATTGATACTCGAGATAGGGTGGAATATTACGGTGCAGAAGGATCTTGGAAGAAGTATGGTCACATCAAAGATTCCATGTCAATCCCTATAATGCAACTTACTTCTAATATCGATAAATTAGTAGAACATAAAGATAAGGATTTTGTGACCATTTGTCCAGGTGGAGGAATGTCTCTTGTTGCTGCAGAAATTTTAGTAAAAGCTGGTTTTGAAAATGTATATAGTTTAAAAGGTGGAATGGATAATTGGGACAGAAAGGGATATCCTACAACTACAGAAATTAATTCTGATTACCCAATAGATGAATTTGAATCTGTTTTTTCACAGAATAAAGGGAAAAAAGGAGAAACGAAGGAATCTTCAAAAGAGAAATATACTGGTGAGGTTCACAAAACTGTGGATGCAAGAAACTTCAGTTGCCCTATTCCAGTTCTAAATTCTAAAAAAGCAATAACCAAAATGAAAATTGGTCAAGTATTAGAGATATTAACTACTGATCCAGGTAGTAAAACAGATATTCCAGCATGGGCTAAAGTATCAGAACAAGAGCTGTTATCTATGGAGGAAGCAAATCCAGAAGAATTTCGTTTTATCGTCAAAAAAATCAAATAGCAGAGAGATTAATTAAACAAAGTGAAAAAAATGAAAGCAGTTATACAAGCAAAATCTGGACCTCCAGAAGTATTAAAGATTATAGATATTGAAAAACCAGTTCCTCAAGATGATGAAATGTTAATAAAAATTCATGCTGCAACTGTGACCAAAGGTGATACTGTTTTACGCAAACTTCCTAGAGTAGTTTGGCCATTTTTCCGTCTCTTGGGAATGAAAGTAAAAAAAATACCAGGATATGAATTTTCAGGAGAAATCGAAAAGGCAGGTAAAAATGTAAAGCAGTTTAAGAAAGGTGACCAAGTCTTTGGAACTACTACAGGAACTAATTCAGGTACAAATACAGAGTTTATATGTCTCCCAGAAGTGAGGAAGAAAGGAGTATTAGCATTAAAGCCAACTAATATGACCTTTGAGGAAGCAGCAGCGGTTCCAATTGGTGGAATGTCTCCGCTATACATTATCAAAGGAAAAATAAAGAAAGGTGATAAGGTCTTAATCTATGGTGCTTCAGGAAGTGTAGGGACTTACGCTGTTCAATTAGCTAAATATTTTGGAGCTAAAGTAACTGGTGTATGTAGTACTAGAAATGTAGAGCTTGTAAAATCAATTGGAGCTGATAAGGTAATTGATTATACTAAGGAAGATTTCACAAAAAGCAAAGAAAAATATGATGTCATTTTTGATGCAGTTATAAAAACCTCAAAATCAGCTTGTAAAGATATTCTAAAAGATGATGGTGTTTTTCTCTCCATAAAATCATTCACCAATGAAGAAAATGAGAATCTAATTTTCCTTAAAAACATCATAGAAGAAGGAAAATTGAAAGCTGTAATTGATCAAATCTATCCACTAGAAGAAATTATAGAAGCTCATAAATATGTAGACATTGGTCATAAAAAAGGGAATGTTGTTATTAAAGTTGCATAAATGTGTTAAAGTAATATCATTTAAAAATAAATGATTAAGAATAGAAATAATTGGTGAGAAAATGGTAAAAGAACAGGATATTAAAGAAGTTAAGTTCAATAAATTTAAATTTTTCATAAAGGTTTTACAGATTATTTATAATGGAGTTTTTAAAAGAAATTGGACTATTCCAGGTGTTGATGAAATAACTACAAATCAGTTATATGAGAGCTTTAATTCTGAAAATCCACCTATTTTAATTGATGTCAGAAGCAGAAAAGAATTCTATGCAACAAAAGGATCTTATAAAGAGTATGGACATATTCCAGAATCTAAGTCTGTTCCTATCATGCAATTAATCGATAACCTAGAGAAACTTGCTCCTCTAAAAGGAAGGGAAATAGTTACTATGTGCCCTGGAGGAGGGATGTCTTTAGTTGCTGCAGAGATTATGAATAAAGCAGGTTTTGAAGACGTTAAGAGCTTGAGAGGAGGATTAGATTGGTGGGATAAGAAAGGATATCCAATGACTACTGAATATAATCCTGAATTCCCTTTTGAGGATAAGAAATCGAAATCTTCAGAAAGGAAGTTCTCAGCTGAAAGATATGCTGGTAAGGTTAATAGTACAGTTGATGCTAGAGGTGAAAGTTGTCCTAAACCAGTTTTAATGTCTAAAAAAGCTATTTCAAAGATGGAAATCGGTCAAGTTCTTGAGATACTAACTACAGATCCTGGAAGTTTGTCAGACATACCTGCTTGGGCTAATGTCACAGGGCAAGAACTTGTTTCTAAAGAAGAGAACAATTCTGATGAATTCCGTTTTATCGTTAAGAAACATAAGTAATAATTATCAATATAAATAAAAAAGTTAGAAGGAGTTCCAGGTTTATGGAATAAACCTTTCATAGATTCAAAGCATGTTTTACCTCAATTTGCTTTTTCTACACAAAGTTTATTAATATAAATACATCTCATTATTATGATATGTTGATATTGAATAGAAATAAAGTTTTCTTATCTTTTTTTATGTTTATATTTGGAACAATTATGATTACATCAGTTGAACAAAACACTTTAGCAAATCCAATATACATAGAGCATGTTGCGAATGGAGTACTTTTACCAACAAATGGTTCTCACAACGTTAGTATGCAATCTGCGGATGTTTTATTTAATATCGATGCAGATAAATCTACTCAACATGCGATAATAGATTATTCAGGTAACTATAGTTTCTACAACTTTAACAACACAGAACAGAAACTTGCAGTTGGAATACCTTTTACATTTAACCTAGATGAAGAGAAGATATCAGTTTTTGTTAATGAAGTAGAAACAAATTTTACTACAACTGAAATAACACCTGAAATAGCTCAAAACTATACACTTTATTTTTATAGATGGGACTATGTAGGTTTAATCATATGTAACGTAACCTTTGAAGCTATTTCTTTCACTAACATTCAAGTAGAGTATAATTCGTATGATACTACTCTTAACTACTATGAAACTTATATAGAGTATATTGTTGGAACTGCGAATAGTTGGGATAATAGTTCAAACATCCACGAAAAAGTAGAGTTTAAGGTGACTGGTTTTCAACCAAGAAAACATGCTGATGATTGTACAGTAACAACAATAACTGGAGGAAAATCTTATCTTTGGTTATGGGAAAATGAACAGATAACAGTTAATTCTGTTTGGATTTATTACCAACACCACTCGATAGATCCAGTTGTAATTGTAGTTATTTTAATAATAAGTGGAATTATTGGACTTATATCGATAATATTAGTACTCTTTTGGATAAGAAAACGATGGATAAGAAAAAGAAGTATTAAATGAACTTATTTAATATTTGATTTTCAATATCATAATAATTTAAAAGAAGAATTTGTTTCTTATGTTAAACTATTGGAAATAGCAACTAACAGAAAAGTTAACAGATATCAGTCATTGGAAAAAAATAATTCAAATATTCATAATAGTTTCCTTAACTAGAAGCTTTTTATAGTCAAATTAGTTGGATTTACTAAACACCAAGCTAGATAATTGGGTCTATAGAAATTAAATATTCCCCTTCGTACTCAAAAATTTCTTTTGTTATTTTATTATCAAAAATTTCAACCAGTTGAATCTTCTTTTTATTAATCTGGTAAATATCTTCACACCAGTTTTCTGATTTGATATCACGACCATAATAGTACCAACCTAATCGAAATTCAGTTGCATTCGTTATAATTAAATTAGTTTGATCCAAAATTTGTACTCCCTCTGGTTTGAAAATGGTAAGTATTTCAGATTGGCTAAAGTTTATTCGTAGAATATCACTTCCAAGAAGGAAACTTGTTGGTTCGAAAAGTGACTCTGCAAAACGACCAGCAAAATGTCGACCTGCAATTTCGATGTTGCAACTATGTGGCTTATTTTTGAACCATTTTTTAAGAACAGATTCTATGTTTTGTGGTTCCATCTATCATGGGTGTAGAATACAAATTAATAAATCTAATTGAGAGTTTCATGATATTTTCTTCTTTTATTTGAGATGATAATCAAGATTAGTAAAGAGAATGTAATATAAAATAAATTCGTAAGAGAAGTTTCTTCTATTAGTTCTAAATCACCAAAATTATCAACTCTTTGTTTTGAGGTTATTTGTACTGTTTGTATGATAGAACCGTCTATTGTAACGATTTCTTTTAATTCTTTGAGTAAACCTACCAAATCATATTCTACATAGATTTGAAGAGTAAGAGTATAACTATCTACTATGTCTGCTACGTCCCCTTCATGTGTATCATAAATATAATCAACAACTTGATTTTCTAGGTAAATGGAAAGATTTGCTTGAAAAACAAAATTTTCAGCGTATCTTTCATCAGTTGTATAACCAACACCAATAATGTGAAAGTATGCTTCAGTAAGATTTTCTTGGTTATTCCATAAATCGTAATAGTGTGGCATTTGATTTGCATTAATAAAATCGAAACCAACAGGTCCTACATATGGGAGAGATTCAGTTAGAGAGAAGTTATACACTTGAAAATAAATTCCAGAACTATCTTTTTCAAGATAAGTAATATTATCATCAGTATAGCTAATAACCTTTAGTAATGATTGACTTGTATAAAAGAACGAATTATTGTTATATCCTGAAACTTGTGTCCATTCATCAATAGTAAATTGAAAATTATATTCATCTTCATAATATTGATCTGCGATTATTAATCTAAAAGTGGTTGTAAATAATAACAGGATAACAATAAATAGGAAGTATTTTCGGTACTTCATCGAGAAATTCTCCTACGTTTAATTATCAAAAAAACTGTTGAGACCGTTACTAAAGAACAAAAAATAGGAATAATAGAGATATTATTGGTTGATTTTACATCTTTGAGAGATAAAATATCTAATGAATATTCTTCAGATATTATTCCTTTGAAAATATTTTCAATTCTTTGATAGTTTAGAACTCCGTCCCTTGTGTATTCACTTCTATATATTTTATTCTCATCTCCGAAATCATAGATAGTATCAGGAATTCCTGAATCGACATGACTAGAACCAATTATATGAGAAGAATTGGGATATAGTGAAGAATATGTAAAAACTCGTTTCTCTGCAGAACAGTCAATCAAAAATGGATTTTCAGAATAGGAATCTAACCAACTCATATAAAATGCACCAAAATCATCCTTGTTCAAGAAGTAAGGTGAACCATAAATACTCGGGTAAATAGAAGGCATACTGTCTATTGAAAATAAATGTTCTATTGTAAATTGTACACCACCTGCAGCTACTATCTTCACTATAAGGACATCTTCTTCAACAATAGACAATATTTCTATGACGTAATTACTTTCTTTTGATGCTAGGTATGATTCGCCATCATAAGTAAAATTAGAATATGTAGTCCAAAAATACTGTTATTGTTTTCCTACTTTTATGTTCGCTTCTATTTTCTGAGAATTTAATAGAATCAAACTAAACAGAATTATTACAACTAAAGATATAGTTTTTTTCATTCACTCTTTCCCAACTTCAAGTTAACATATAACAAATATTTAAACGTTCCTTACATTGGAATTAGATTTTTAGTTTAATCTGAGAAACTTTCCAGAAAGGGTATTATTGTCAACTAATATCAGTAAAGGAAGCACAAATTATAAAAATGTGGTTAGACAAAAAAAAATGATGGAGTACAAATTAGAAAAACTAAAACACTTTTTGAATCAGAGAAATCTGATAATTTTAAATGAAATTTTAATCTTCTTCTCAATTCTAACCTTCTCAATTCTTCTATTCATCACTCATCCACCTTCAATGACCTGTATTATTGAAGACCCAAAAATCTGGGTATTAGTATTCACAATTATTATTTCTATTTTTAATTTCTTTCCTCTTTTTATTTATAATCTCAAAAATAGGAAAACTGTAAGTATAAAGAATTTATTCAATCTGATCAGAATAGGAACTATTATTATATTCTTTATCTCCATTTTTGTTTATTCTCTTCGGAGTGGTTGTCATGTTTATAGAAATTTAGATTTCTATTTTGGAGTTATACTATTAACACTAATCTTTCCAATTTTAATTAGATTACGCTGAAGTCTTCGAAATGAATGTAGAGGTTACCTTATTGGAAGAGTATTATTTATGTGAAATTGAAAATAACTTCCCTAACAAGAAGGATGTTCTTTCAATAAGATATAAGCTTACAGAAACATATCATCTTCCAACAAGGTAGATGTGAAAATTATAAGATTGTCGATTCTATAAAG